>JADGMW010000026.1_pt4 | contig 18195 bp, 16 predicted proteins | sample 8641801 | NCBI WGS metagenome assembly JADGMW01 (sample SAMN16272018, study PRJNA661076) | feces metagenome | isolation source: fecal sample from diarrhoea affected cattle A | host: Bos taurus | place: South Africa: Lokaleng Village, Mahikeng | collected 2019-09
TGTCGGAGCCACCGCCGGCGCGCTGGACGGTACCGATTCGTTGGGAGTCGATTCGTTGGGAGTCGATTCGCTCGGCGTCGAGTCCGCGGCCTCCGGTCCCAGTTTCTTCGACAGACAGGACGCGAACTGTTCGAGGATCTTCCCGCCGACATCGGAGATCATCCCCCGGCCGAACTGAGCAGGCTTGCCCGTGACCGTCATATCGGTGTGGACCGTGCCGTCCGTACGGTCACCGTCGCCGGTGAGAACGATCGTGATGGTCGCGCTGACCGTGCCGTTGCCGCGCGTGTCCTTCGCGTTCGCCTCGATGACCGCCTTGCGGGCCTGCTCGTCCTTTTCGACGTATCGTCCGGTGCCCTTGAAGGTGAGCGCCACCGGCCCGAGCTTGACCTTCACCGTTCCCGTGAACGTGTCCCCCTCGGTCCCGGTGAGCTTCGCCCCGGGCATGCACGGTGCGACCTTCTCGGGGTTCAGCAAGGCGGTCCACACCTCTTCGACGGGTGCTGGAACTGACAGGGTGTGATCGAGTTGCATTGCGTCCTCTCGGATAGTGAAGGTGTCGGAAACGTCAGATTCCGGTTGCTGTCGTCACCGCCCGGCGAGTGAGCACCTGCGCCAGATGGCTGCGGTACTCGGCGTCGGCGTTTCCGTCGGTCATGGGGTCGGTGCCGTCTGTCGCGCGCTCCGCAGCCGCCCTGATCGTGTCCGCCGTGGCGGGCTGCCCGACGAGCGATTCTTCGACACCACGCGCCCGGATCGGCACCGCCGCCATGTTGGTCAGAGCCACCTTGGCGCGTTCGATGGTGCCGCCCGCGACCGACACGGTCGCGGCGACGCCGACGATCGACCATTGTTGTGCTGCGCGATGGAACTTTTCGTACCGGGCGGCCCACTCGGTGTGCTTCGGAATGCGGATCTCCGCGAGGATTTCCCCGGCGTCCAGCGCAGTCGTGAAGTAGTCCTGGAAGAACTCTTCCGCCGTCAGGGTGCGAATGCCCGCGGGGCCGACCACCCGGAGCGTCGCGTCGAGAGCCACGGCCGGAGCGGCGAGGTCACCGGCGGGATCGGCGTGCGCCAACGACCCGCCGAGCGTTCCCCGATGCCGGATCTGTGGGTCCGCGACGGTGGCCGTGGCCTCCGCGAGCAATCGTGCGTGCCGCGCGACGAGCGGGTCGTGCAGAACTTCGTGGTGCGTGGTGGTCGCACCGATCACGATCTCGTCGCCCTCCTCACGGATGCCGCGCAGTTCGGCGACGCGGCCGAGGTCGACGAGCGCCGACGGTGCCGCCAGACGCAACCGCAGGACCGGCATCAGGCTTTGGCCGCCTGCGATGATCTTCGAGTCCTCGCCTGCATCGCGCAGTGCCGTAACCGCCTCGTCGAGGCTGGTGGGCCGGAAATATTCGAACGCGGCCGGAATCATTGCGTGCCTCCCTGTGTACTCGTCCCGTCGCTGCGGGCAGAACGAATGGCATGCCACACCCGCATCGGAGTGCACGGCATCGTGATGTCGCGGACCCCGAACTGCCGTACGGCGTCGAGCACCGCGTTCACCACGGCCGGCGTCGACGCGATGGTGCCGGCCTCGCCGACTCCCTTGACGCCCAACGGATTCCCCGGAGCCGGTGTGTCGGTGCGGTCGGTGGTGAACGACGGCAGATCCACGGCCGTGGGAAGCAGGTACTCGGCGAACGAGCCGCTGAGCAACGTGCCCGACTCGTCGTGCACCGCTTCCTCGTACAGTGCCTGGGCGATGCCCTGTGCCAGACCTCCGTGCACCTGGCCCTCCACGATGAGGGGATTGACGACGTGCCCGATGTCGTCGACGCAGACGTATTTCCGGATGCGGGCGTGACCCGTCTCGGTGTCGACCTCGATCGCACACAGGTGGGTGCCGTGCGGGAACGAGAAGTTGTCGGGGTCGTAGGTCGCCTCCGAATCGAGGTTCGGTTCGATCCCGTCGGGCAGGTCGTGCGCGGCGAACACGGCGAGCGCAATGTCCGTGAGCCCCACCGACTTCTCGGTTCCCTTGACCCGGAACTGTCCGTCGGTGAAGTCGAGATCGTCCTCCGCGCACTCCATCAGGTGTGCGGCGATCGGACGCGCCTTGGCCACCACCTTCTCGGCCGCCTTCACCACTGCGATTCCGCCGACGGCGAGGGACCGCGAACCGTAGGTGTCGAGACCCCGCGGGGAGGTCTGGGTGTCGCCGTGCAGGACCTCGATGTCCTCGAACGGGATACCGAGTCGATCGGCGACGATCTGGCTCCACGCCGTCTCGTGTCCCTGGCCGTGCGCGGACGCGCCGGTGACCACCTCGACCTTGCCGGTGGGCAGCATGCGGATCGCCGCGTGCTCCCATCCTCCGGCCCCGTACGACAGCGAACCGAGGACGCGCGACGGGGCGAGTCCGCACATCTCGGTGAACGTCGATACCCCGATGCCCAGTTGCACCGGGTCCTTGCGCTCCCGGCGCTCGGCCTGTTCGCGTCGCAGACCGTCGTAGTCCAGCAGTTCGAGCGCTTTCGCGGTGGCCGCCTCGTAGTTGCCGGAGTCGTAGGTCAGGCCCGCGACGGTGTCGAACGGGAACTCCTCGTGCGCGATCCAGTTCTTCTTCCGGAGTTCGATCGGGTCCATCGACAGTTCGACGGCGAGTTCGTCCATGATGCGTTCGATCGCGAAGGTGGCCTCGGGGCGGCCCGCACCGCGGTAGGCATCGGTGGGCACCTTGTTGGTGAACACGTTGGTGCAGGTGAATCGGTAGGCGTCGAACTTGTAGATGCCGTTGAACATGAACGCCCCGAGGATCGGGACGCCGGGCGTGACGAGTCGCAGGTACGCGCCCATGTCCGCCAGCAGGTCCACCTTCAGCCCCGTGACGGTGCCGTCGCGTCTCGCCGCGATGGTGAGTTTCTGGATCTGGTCGCGGCCGTGATGCCCGGCCATCATCGATTCGCTGCGCGTCTCGGTGTATTTGAGAGGCTTGCGCAACCGGCGCGCGATCAGCAGGGTGAGTACCTCTTCCGGTGTCACCTGGAGTTTGCCGCCGAATCCGCCACCCACGTCCGGGGCGATCACCCGCAGGGTGTGCTCGGGGATACCGAGTGTCATCGCGAGCATCAGTTTCAGGATGTGCGGGACCTGCGTGGACGACCACATCGTGGTCTGCGAGGCAGTGGGGTCGACGACCACCGAGCGCGGTTCCATGAACGCCGGGATGAGTCGCTGCTGGCGGAAGGTCCGCTCCACGACGACCTCCGCATCGCGGAGGGTGTCGTCGACGTTGCTCCCGCTCCCGGCTTCCGCCGAATCGAACACCCACTTCGCGCTGCGGTTGGTGCCGAGGTCGGGGTGGAGCACAACGGTGTCGTCGGCGGCCGCCGCGAGGTCGAGCACGACCGGCAGGTCGTCGTAATCCACATCGATCGCGTCGAGTGCGTCGTGCGCTTCGTAGTAGGTGCGGGCGACCACGACCGCCACGGCCTCCCCCGCGAACCTCACGGTGCCGACGGCGAGCGCGGGTGCGGGCGGCGTCAGCATGTCCTCGGTGATCTGCCAGGCGCACGGCAGGCTGCCCTGTTCCTCCGCGAGATCCGCGCCGGTGTAGACGGCGACGACACCCGGTTGCTTCTTCGCTTCGTCCACATCGATGTGGGTGATGCGTGCGTGTGCGAACGGGCTACGCAATATCGCCGCATGCAGCATGCCGGGGAGCACGATGTTGTCGGTCCAGTGGGTGCGGCCCGTGACGAGGTGCTCGTCTTCCTTGCGGCGGCGTGCCCTGCCGAGTTCGGATTCGGTACGTGGTTCGGCGGTGCTCGTCATCGTGTGCCTCCCTGCGTTGCCGCCGGTGCCTCGCGCAGGCGCTGCGCGGCGTCCTGTGCGGCGGCGACGATGTTCTGATATCCGGTGCAGCGGCAGAGGTTTCCCTCGAGGCTGTGCCGCACCTGTTCGTCGTCGGGATCGGGGTTGTCCGCGAGCAGGTCGATCGTCGCCATGATCATTCCCGGCGTGCAGAACCCGCATTGCAGAGCATGTTTCTCCCGGAATGCCTCCTGGACGGGATGCAGGGAACCGTCGACGGACAGTCCTTCGACGGTCGTGACCTCCTGCCCGTCCGCCTGTACCGCGAGCACCGAGCACGACTTGACGCTCTGCCCGTCGAGCAGGACGGTGCACGCGCCGCAGTTGCTCGTGTCGCAGCCGACCACCGTCCCGACTTTTCCCAGCCGGTCTCTGAGATAGTGCACGAGCAGAAGGCGGGGTTCCACGTCGTCGGTATAGGGCGTTCCGTCGACGGTGACAGTGATGCGCATCGAACCTCCAGTGCATGACGCGAGCGACTCCGGTGATACAGATCACTGCCACTTTGCGTCACCGGAGGGGCACGATGGCCCGAATCGACGAAATCGGTCGCCACGGTTCGGGTGGACCAGGAAGACGAGGAACTCGCAGATGGGAATCGCAGCGGTAATCGGCCCCGAACGGGCGCTGTCGGTGACCGAGGTCGACCACTCGCCCCTTGCGCCGGGCGAGGTCCGCATCGACGTGGCGTACTGCGGAGTGTGCGGGTCGGATCTGCATCTGTTCTTCGACCCACCGGACCCGCTCACCGGGCACGTGCTGGGGCACGAGTTCGCCGGGGTGGTGAGCGAAACCGCCGCCGACGTGCGCGGATGGACAGTCGGTGATCGGGTGGCGGTCCGCCCGATCGACGAGTGCGGCGACTGCACAGCGTGCCGGAGCGACGACGGGGTGTGTCTCACCGGCGTGGTTCGAGGGCCGGGCCTGGGCCGGCCGGGCGGACTCGCGGAATCGGTCACGGTCCCGTCCCGAATGCTGCACCGGATCCCCGACACCGTGTCCTTGCGCGACGCGGCGCTCACCGAGCCGCTTGCGGTGGCGGTCCGCGCGGTCGGGCGGGCCGAGGTCGCACCGGGCGACGGGGTCGTGGTGTTCGGCGCCGGTCCGATCGGCCTGCTCGCCGTCGAGGTTCTCCGTGCCAGGGGCATCACCGACGTGCTGGTGGTCGAGCCCCACGATGCGCGCCGTGCGCTCGCGAGCGGATCGGGCGTGCGGACGACGACGCCCGACCGGGTGCTCGAGGACTCCGCCGCGTTGTTCGCCGACGGTCCCCGGGCGGTACTGGAGTGCAGCGGAAATCCGAGTTGCGCACAGGATGCCGTCGACATCCTCGGATATCAGGGTCGTCTGGTGATCGTGGGGATTTCCGGGTTGCCGTCCGAACTCCTGCTGATGCGGTTGGCGATCTTCGAGACCGCGATCGTCGGCTCGACCGCGTACAGCGAGCGCGACTTCGGCGAGGCGCTGGCGCATCTTGCCGCCGGGCGCATCAGGGTCGACACGCTGGTGACGTCCGTGGTCGGTCTCGACGATGCCGACGAGAAGCTGCGCGAACTGTCCGGCGGCACCGGGTCGGACATCAAGGTGCTCGTGCAACCGACCGATCGTGGGTCACACGACCCTCGACATTCGACCTGAGGAGAACAGTCTGTGAGCCGATTCGACGGCAAGATCGCTTTCATCACCGGTGTGGCCCGAGGTCAGGGACGGGCACATGCCGTCCGGCTTGCGCGTGAGGGCGCGCGAATCGTCGGCGTCGATATTGCGGGCCCGCTGCCCGGGGTGCCCTACGAGTCCGCAACACTCGACGATCTCGACGAAACGCGCCGTCTCGTCGAGGCCGAAGGCGGGAAGGCGCACTTGGTGCAGGGCGACACTCGTGATCTCGAGGTGCTGAAGGAGGTCGCGCAGGAGGGCGTGGCACGATTCGGTGGCCTCGATGTCGTCGTCGCCAATGCCGGAATCTGCATTCCGGAGACGTGGGACGAGATCAGCCCCAACAGTTTCCGCGATACCCTCGACATCAACGTCACCGGTACGTGGAACACCGTCACGGCGACTGCACCGCACCTCATCGAGCGTGGCGGTGGCTCGATCATTCTCATCAGTTCACTGGCCGGCGTGAAGATGCAGCCGTTCATGGTGCATTACACGACCAGCAAGCACGCGGTGACCGGGATGGCCCGCGCCTTCGCAGCCGAGCTGGGCCGGCACAACATCCGTGTCAACAGTGTTCATCCGGGTGCGGTGAACACGCCGATGGGCTCCGGCAGCATGCGCGAACGGATCGCCGAAACCGCGGCGACCAACCCCAAGCTCGCGTCGATGACCACCCCGTTCCTCGAGAAATACATGGCGGAACCCGAGGAGGTCGCGGATATGGTGGCGTTCCTCGCCTCCGCCGAATCGACGTTCGTCACCGGACAGCATCTCGGCGTGGACGGCGGTGCTCAGTACTTCTGACCGGCACCAGGCTCGAACATCACAAGTGCTCGTGCGACCGGGTGGCCGGGCCCTACGACGCCTCGCGCATCGTGAGCCCGCCGAGTTCGACCGTGTACGTCTGCGTCGCTTCGTCCCACCGCACGGCATAGGTGGTCGGGTAGAGGCCCGCGCGCTGGTACGCGGCGGGCCGAGGCAGTGGTTCCTCGATCGTGGGCCGGGACGCGAGCCACTCCCGGGTCATCATGGGTTCGATGAACGCCTGCTTGCCGTCCCACGACCCGTAGAGCACCGACTCGGTGAAGTGGTGCTCCGTCTCGGTGGTGTCCAGCCAGTGCAGTCCCATGCCGGGGACAGTCGCTGTCAGCGGATTCCCGTCCGGTGCGTACCCCGGGGGCAGATACCGGGGGTCCGGCAGACGGGGGGCGGCCTGGAAATAACCGGGGGCAAGCGGGTGGATCGACTCCACGGTGGTCCTGTCCAGCAGATAGAAATGCACGTCGAAATGCGGTACGTCGAAACCGTGTTCGGGGTTGTGACCGCGAGAATTCCAGTCCACCGTGACGTGGTCGAACGGCGTCGCGTTCGCCTCCGCGGGCAGGTCGAGCACGTACGCCTCGGTGACGGGCAATACACCGTCCGGCAGTCCGTCGAGTGCGGCCGCGTCGAGTCGCACCCCGACGGTGGCAGGCGTGCCCTCCGCGTCGAGGGTGATATAGGTGCGGGCGCTGCCGGCACCGACCGGGCGCGCCGGCCCTTCGGCCGCACCAGGGGTGCCGTCGCCCACCGCGGGCGCGGGGGCGACGACCAATCCGACGAATCCCACGGTGACGATCACGGCAAGATGACGGACACGCGGCCGAATATTCATCCGGGGCCCTCGATTTCGGTCGTCGGGCGGCATCGTGTGGATCCTACCGAGGTGCCGATGACGACGAGACGAAGTAGACCGATTCGTGATGCGCGGGCACGGTGGATTTTTGGCGCACACTATGCCGGTGGTGGTGATGCGCCACATGGCCGTGGGCGAAAACGCGGTCCCAAGTCTATGATCTGGCCGACAGCGCCGCCGGTCGTGGTGGTTGGTTCCTCGTACCGAATACCTGAAGGGCGCAATGCAGTCCGATAACGAGACTCGACCCACCGCAGCCGAAGTCCCCCCACTCTCCGACGCCCGATTCCGCCGGTTTGCGGCAGGAAACGTGATCAACAATATCGGTGAGACCGCTTTCGTCGGAGTCGCTCCGCTCCTGCTGGTCCAGGTCTACGGCCCGGCCGCAGTTGCGCTCTCGGTGGTGGCAACCGCGGTGTCGGGTCTCCTGGCGCCCTTCGTCGGCGCGGCGATCGACATGCGCGGTTGGCGCATGTTCTTCTATATCGGCCTGGCAGCCCAGTCCGCCTCGATTCTCGCTGTTGTCGCCTCGCTGGCCGTCGGCCGGCTTCCGCTCGCTCTGCTGGGAATCCTCCTGGTCGTGAACGCAACCGCGAGCATCAGCTATCTCTCGGCATGGAAAGTGGGCCTGAACGAACTCTTCCCGGACTTCCGCCGTCGTGCCCGAGGCACCCTGAACACGCTCTTCTACATGACGGGCGTGATCGGCCCTTTAGCGGCGTTCGGCATCATTTCGGTGAACGGTGTGACCCTGTTCCTCGTCTTCTACGTCGTCACGTCCTTTGCCCCTGTTGTGGCTCTCCTGTGGATCGACCGGGGACGGCCACGTACCGTGTCGCGCGCCGACGGGACCGCCATGGCGGCTCTGGCGGCGGGAGTGACGGCTATCCGGGGCTCGACGGTGTTGCGGCGGTTGCTGCTTCTCAGGTGCCTGGCTTCGGCGCTGCCCACGACGCTCATCGGCGCCCTCATCGTGCTCCGGTTCGAGTCGTACGCTGCCGCGCCCCTGCTGATCTTGGCTGTCTCCAACGTCACGGTCTATGTGGGGAATCAATACGTCAGCCGAATGGCGGACTTTCCGGAAGCCAGGATTGTGCTGGTGTACGGCACGCTGGGTCTTGCCGGAATAGCGATCCTGAACATCGACAACCTGTATGCATTCGTGATCGGGGTGGCGATTTTCGGAATCGCGACCGGAGTCGGACTCTCGCACTACGTCCTTGCCGTCGTCGTGTACTCGCCCACTCAGGTGTACGGATCGATAGGTGGCGTGTTCGGTCTTGCGTCGAGCGTTCTCGGTATCGCGGTCGGGCTTGTGCTGTCGATGGTGGACATGATCGGCCTCACGGCGTTCTATCTCATCCTGACGTTGCTGGCACTGGCCACTTTCGCAGCGGCAATCCGCTATATCCGTACCCCGGAAATATCTTCGGCGGCTCTTGTGAGCGAACAATAGGACACGATTTCCGATCGCTCCTCGCAGGCAGCGGCAAGCCCGCGCAGCATCCCTTGCCCGTGCAGACCACCGGGGAAGTTCAGAGCCCCTGAGCGGCGCCATCTACGGATCGGACCGGTTCGTCGTGGGTGTGGATCGGTCCGTCGGTCTCCCCGAGTCGCTGCCCGCCGCCACCCCACCGCAGGGCGATGATCTCGGCAGCGATCGACACCGCCGTTTCCTGCGGGGTCCGGGCCCCGAGATCCAGCCCGATCGGTGAGGACAGGCGCGCGAGATCGTCGTCCGTCATCCCCGCTTCACGCAACCGGGTCATCCGGTCGTCGTGCGTCCGGCGCGACCCCATCGCGCCGACGTACGCCACGTCGAGCCGGAGCGCGACCTCCAGGAGAGGCACATCGAACTTGGGGTCGTGGGTGAGAACTGTGATCACGGTGCGCTTGTCGATCCGTCCGGCGTCGGCCTCGGCGGCGAGATAACGGTGCGGCCAGTCCACGATCACTTCGTCCGCGCCGGGAAACCGCGCTTCGGTTGCGAAGACGCCGCGCGCGTCGCACACCGTGACCCGGTACCCGAGGAAAGTTCCCAGATCTGCCATCGCTGCGGCGAAATCGATTGCGCCGAACACGATCAACCGGGGTGGCGGCTGGAAGACGTTGACGAACACCGACATTCCCTCGCCGCGACGCTCACCGTCGGTGCCGTAGTGCAGTGTCCCGGATCGTCCGACGTCGAGCAGGCCGCGTGCGTCGTCGGTGACGGCATCGTGCATCCGGGAGGACGGCAGCGTCCCGGCGTCCCGGTCCGGCCACACCACCAGGCGTCGCCCGAGCACCGCCGGATCGGGATGTTCGGTGACCGTCGCGATCGCCACCGGTTCGCCGCCGCGTACCGACGCGACGACGTCGGCGAAGGAGGGAAATCCGGCGCTGTCGATCCGTTCGACGAAGACGTCGATGATTCCACCGCACGTCAACCCCACGCTGAACGCGTCGTCGTCGGATACCCCGTACCGCTCGAGCACCGGCGTTCCGTCACCGATCACGTCCTGAGCCAGTTCGTACACCGCGCCCTCGACGCACCCGCCCGACACGCTGCCCGCCACCGTGCCGTCTCCTGCGACCAGCATCGACGCTCCCGGCGGGCGCGGCGCGGACCGGAACGTCGACACGACGGTGCCTACCGCGACGGCCTCGCCCGCCCGGTAGCGGCGGTCGAGTTCGTCGAGAACCTCACGCACGATGGACCTCCTCGAGCAATGTTTCCAATGTCGCGAGGCTGTGTCCCGCGAGCAGACGATCGATATGTGGCAATGCCACCGAGATACCCGATTGGATCGGTTCGTACCCGGCGTGGCCGGCGTGCGGATTGACCCACAGGACCGCGTGCGCGAGCCTGCGCAGTTGTGCCATCTGCTCTCCGAGCAGTACCGCGTCGCCGCGCTCCCAGCCGTCCGAGAAGATGACCACGACCGCGCCGCGGGCCAGTCCACGGCGTCCCCAGCGGTCGAGGAAGGCGCGCAGTGTGTCGCCGAGCCGAGTGCCTCCGGCCCAGTCGGGCACGGTGCGGGCGGCCGCGGCGAGGGCATGCTCGGGGTCGCGGGCGCGCAGTGCCCGCGATAGCCGGGTCATGCGTGTGCCGAGCGAGAACACCTCTGTTCCGCCGGGGTGGGAACGGGTGACGACGTGCGCGAACCGCAGCAGCGCGTCGGCGTACGGAGCCATGGAGCCCGACACGTCGATCAGCAGCACCACCCGGCGCGGCCGCGTCGCCCTGCGGTGTCGCACGGGCCGTACCGCCTCGCCACCCGCCGCGAGCATGGCCCGCAGGGTGCGTCGCGCGTCCACCTGCCCGGCCCGGGAGGGACGCCTCCGCGCGGCGGCCCGCACAGGAGGACGGGGCCGCAATAGTGTCAGCATCTCCGTCAGGTGAGCGCGTTCGGCGGGTGTGAGTTCCGCGATGTCGCGATTCCGCAGCACTTCGGTATCGGTGGCCGCGACCTGCAACTGGGGAGCATCTTCGCCCGTGCCGTCCACTGTTCCCTGCGTCCGGGTCAGCGCGGCGATCCGCGCGGTACGGGTGCGCTGCCCCCGGGTCCGCGACACGCTCGGCACTGCGCCTCCGAACCAGCTGCGGAAGGCCGCGTCGTAGCGGGGTAGATCGTCGGGGTCGCGGCACAACGTCGCCCGTCCCGCCCAGTAGACCTGCGCCGGATCGCCGATGTCGAGTTCACCGAGCGCCCGGACATACGTGTCGGTGGCGTCCGGAGTCACGGGCATGCCGGACTCGGCGAGCGCGCGGGTGAACCCGGCGAAGCCCACCAGCGTGCCGTGCACCGCGGTCGTCATCCGGCGAGAACCCGGTCGAGACCGGCCCGCGTGACGCGCTCGACGTCTTCCCGGTATTTCAGGACGGCGCCGAGTGTCGCGGCTGCCGTCGCGGCGTCGAGCACCTCGCGGTCGAGTTCACGCAGCGCGCGGGCCCAGTCGAGGGATTCCGCCACCCCGGGCGGTTTGAGCAGGTCGTAGTCGCGCAGCGCGTGGACCGCTTGCGCGACCTGCGCGGCGAGGGAAGCGTCGATATCAGGCAGGCGACGACGCAGGATGGCGATCTCGCGGTCGAGGTCCGGGTGTTCGACCCAGTGGTACAGGCACCGGCGTTTGAGTGCGTCGTGCACTTCCCGGGTGCGGTTGGAGGTGAGCACCGTCAGCGGCGGCACCGCCGCGCGGATCTCTCCGAGTTCGGGAATCGTCACGGCGTTCTCGTCGAGCACCTGTAGCAGCAGCGCCTCGAATTCGTCGTCTGCACGGTCGATTTCGTCGACGAGCAGCACACAGGGTGCGCCGGTGAGGGCTGCCAGCAGTGGCCGGGTCAGCAGGTAACGCTCGGTGTAGAGGGACCGTTCGGCGGTGTCGGCGTCCAGAGCGCCCCCGCTCGCGGCCTCGAGGGTGCGCAGGTGCAGCAACTGCCGGGGAAAGTCCCAGTCGTAGAGTGCCTGCGACGCGTCGATGCCTTCGTGGCACTGCAACCGGACGAGCGGCAGGTCGAGCGCCTCGGCCAGCGCCGTCGCGAGGGAGGTCTTCCCGGTGCCGGGTTCGCCCTCGCAGAAGAGTGGCCGGCCCATCCGCATCGCCAGAAATGCCGTGGTCGCGAGGCCGTCGTCGGCGAGGTAACCGGTCGATTCGAGCGCCGTCACCAGGTCCTCGGGGGACCGTACCTCTGTCACCGCACCTGCCATGGGCTGAGCCTAGGACACCTGGGCGTGCCGCGACGGTGACTCGGAGTCACGGGGTGAGGCCCTGGTCCACGAGGCGACCGTGCACGCGTAGCCGTGAGATCCCTCCGTCCGGATATACGTCCAAGCGTACGAACGAGAGCGGCATGCTCGAATCCACACGGAACCGGTGCCGGCAATCGGGCAGCAGCGCAGTCTTCGGGAGCAATTCGACGAACGCCGATGCGTCGGCAGGGTCCGAGCCGTCCGGGAGGCCCGACAGTCGTGCCCACCCGGGCGCGTTCCCGACGTAGTACGACGTGTCGATCTCCACGTGGTCGATCAGTGCGGTGCCGGCCAGGCGCACCACGACGTAGTCGTTCCCGTCGTCGCGCCGTCGTGCGTTCTCCCAGCCACCGCCCATGTTCACAGCCCTGCCGGGAGCGATGATGTTGCGCGGCGACGAGTAGAAGCGGTTCGAGCAGTCCGCGATGTCGCCGCCGTTCTCGAGTGCTGCGAGATCGATCGTGCCGGTGAGGAACATCGGGTCCGGGCGAACTTCCCCGTGGACCCGGAAGCGGGCGACGCCACCGTCGGGAAAGATGTTGAGACGCACGTGGGTCCAGCGTCGCTCGCTGTCCACGGCAAAGGCATTCGCGGTGTCACCGAGCAGGGCCACCTTGTCGACGACGGGTTCCCAGGGCGCATCGAGGAGGTCGGCGACACCGGGATATCCCTCGAGGCATACGGCGTCGACCGACGCGAACGGTGGGAAGTTGCCGGTGAACCACGCCGTGTCGATCACCACGCCTCGGATCACGCCCGGGACACCGAGACGCACGATGGCGACATCGTGTCCGGGTTCGCGCCGCCTGCGGGTTTCCCAGCCGTCGTACACCTTTCCCTTGTGCCCGAACGCGGACAGATCGTGCAGCGCCGGGCCGGGCGCGATGAGATTCTCACGCTGGGCGAACAACTCGTCGTTGGCGTACATCACCGAGCCGGTCAGTTCGCGGGAGGCGAGGTCGGGAAGTTGCCGGAAATCGGGCGATGTCATCGAATGTCCTTCCGGGACAGCAGTCGAGCGCGAGGAGCAGGGTCGTGGCGGCGATCACCGGTGACCGTGAGGGGTTCGCCGGCCAGCCATGTCTGCCGCACGACACCCGCCAGCGCCATTTCGGCATAGGGGGTGACGGCGTTGCGGTGGTGGAGTTTGTCGGGGAAGACCACGAATGCGTCGTCGGGGGCCAGGACGCACAGGTCGGCCGTGTTGCCGACGGCGATGTCGCCGCGGTCGGGTAGTCCGGCCAGGGCGGCGGTGTTGCGGGCCATCCACCGCGTCACGTCCACGAGGGAGTGTCCGCGCCGCCGTCCTTCCGACCACACGATCGGCAGTCCCAGTTGCAACGAGGAGATTCCGCCCCACGCTTCCCCGAAGTCGCCGATCCCCAGTTTCTTCAGTTCGGGGGTGCACGGTGAATGATCGGACACGACGCAGTCGATCGTGCCGTCCGCCAAGCCTCGCCACAGGCCTTCGCGGTTGGTGGCCTCCCGGATCGGCGGACAGCATTTGAAATGTGTCGAGCCGTCGAGGATTTCCTCACTGAACAACGCCAGGTAGTGCGGGCACGTCTCCACGGTGATGCGAACTCCCGCGTCCTTCGCTGCGGCGACGAGCGGCAGGCTCCCGGCGTCCGAGAGGTGCAGAATGTGGACGCGACACCCTGTTTCGGCGGCACCGTCGATCACCTGCGCGATCGCCCGCGCCTCGGCGACGGGCGGACGCGAGTGCAAGAAATCGGTGTAGCGGCGACCCGACGGGGCAGGCTGGGCGTCGAGCGTGGGGCCGTCCTCCGCGTGGACGATGAGCAGGCCGTCGAATCCGGCGATGACGCGCATCGCTGCGATCATCTGGTCCCGGTCCAGCGGGGGATATTCGTCGAGTCCGGAATACGCGAGGAAGCATTTGAATCCGTATACACCGGCGTCCCAGAGGGGTTCGAGATCCGCGAGATTGCCGGGGATCGCGCCGCCCCAGAACCCGACATCCACGGTCACCTGGCCGGCGGCGACTTTCTGCTTGACGGCGAGCGCAGCCACGTCCACGGTCGACGGAATGGAATTGAGCGGCATGTCGATCAACGTGGTGACCCCACCGGCGGCGGCGGCGCGGGTTGCGCTCGCGAATCCTTCCCACTCGGCGCGGCCCGGGTCGTTGACGTGCACGTGGGTGTCGACGAGGCCGGGAAGCAGCGCTTCGTCGTCGGCGAGGATCACCTCGCGTGCCCCGGGCACCGGTGCCGCATAGTCCTCGACGGCGGCGATCCGCCCGTCCCGGATGACCACGGCGCACGCACGCTCACGATCGCCGACCACGGCGCGGCGGGCCCGGATGACGGTGCTCATTCGAATCGTCCTTCCTGAGCGCCGAAGCCGGCCAGTGCTCGTAGCCGATCCGGCGTGATTCCGGCGTGCTCGTGCACTTCGGCGTCGGTGAGGGCGCCGCAGCCGAGGCCACGATGCAGGAACGACGCGAGTGCCCTCGCGGTGGCGGGTTCGTCGAGGAAACCGCTGTCGGTGCGGGCCGAGTAGGCCGCGATCCGTTCCGCTGCGGACGGGAACGAGCGGCGGTAGAACGCGAAGGTCGCGGCATAGCGGGTGGGCAATTGTGCGGGATGGAGGTCCCAGCCCTGGTAGAAGCCGCGGCGCAGCGACCGATCGACGAGCCGGGCGTGCAGCGCCCACGCGGCGCGCACCTCGTCGGCGGTGCCGACGGGGAGGCGGTTGGTCGAGCCGTCCGACAGGTGCACGCCGGTGCCGGCCGCGGCGACCTGCATGGTCGCCTTGGCGTGGTCCGCAACCGGGTGATCCATCGCCTGGTATTCGGCGGCGATGCCGCAGGCCGCCGAATAGTCGTAGGTGCCGTAGTGCAGCCCGGAGCATCGCCCCTGCGCGGCGTGGATCATCGCCGCCACCTGCGCGGTGCCGTCGGGTCCGCAGACAGCCTGTGGCGTCTCGATCTGGATCTCGAAGCGCAGCGGCGAGGTGAGCCCGTGCGTGGTCTCGAGAAATTCGCACACAGTGACCATCGCCGCGACCTGTTCCGGTGCCGACACCTTCGGCAACGTGACGACGAATCCGTCAGGGAGACAACCGTCGTCGGCAAGTTCTCCGATGAACATGTCCAGGGTGCGTACCGCGCGTGCCCGGACGGCAGGTTCGAGGCATTTCACGCGGATGCCGGAGAAGGGTGTCGGGTCCGGCGTGCTCCGGAGCGCTTCGGCGGCGCGCACGAGATGGGCGTCTTCGTCGGCGTCGCGTGCGCCGGGTGCGATGCCGGATTGGGGGAAACCGTCCTCGAAATCGATTCGCAGGTCTTCGATCGGTTCCGTGGCGAGTTTCGCTTCGACCAGGGGCAGGACGGCGCGGGCGAGAGCGGGTTCGACGCCGATCAGTTCCGCGAGATCGTCTGCTCCGGAGATGTACCGGGAGAACGTGTCCCGCGCCTGCGCGCCCCAGGAGAGCACCGTGCCGGCGTCGTACCGGTCGACGGGCACGTACACGGTGTGGACGGGTTGCCGAGTGGGTCCGAGTCCCGGGTAGGCCGCCGCGTACCGGGCATCGACGGCGCCCAGCGCAACATCGAGCGAGTCGAGCAACCGCTCGCGTCCGTCTGCCATCCGGTCTCCCCGTGTCTGCTCGGGTGTATCCACCCTTGTATACGTGCTCCGGGCGCAGACGGTAGTGCTCTCGGATCAACCGTTCGATTACCCCGGGTAACGACTGCGTTACGGGCCTTCCGGTGTGCCGGGGCGCACGGTGAGGATCTGCGACATCGTGCCGATCGGGCCGGACGTGTCGTGCAGCACGGTGCTCGTCAGACCGATCCCGTCGGCTCCGAACGAGACCGAGGTATCGAAACCGACCCAGTCGCCGCGGGGTTCGGCGAACAGGTGGACGGTGAGGTCGAGGTTGGGGAACGCGACCTTCTGCGGATCCGCCCGCACCGCCATGCCGTTCGCGATGTCGAACAGTCCTGCGGCAGCGGCGAGGGTGCTCACCTTGTCGTCGTCGACGAGCGTGATCGGTGTGCGAACCCAGAAGGACGCACGCCCGGGCCCGGCGCTCGTCCGGCGAACCTCGACCGACTCGATGAAACCGCCCGGCCACACGGTGGTGGGATCCCACGGTTCGGTGTCCTCGGGCGGTGCGATGCGCGACAGCGTCGAACCCGCGAGTTCGGCGGTGGGCCGCGGCTGCATGAGCCATGCGCGTGCCCGCACGACGGTGCGGCCTCCGTGGCTCAGTGCGGCCTCGACCAGTTCGATCGTGCGTCCCGGCCGCAGGACCTCCACGGCGGTGTCGACGGGGCCGACGGGCACGGTTCCCAGGATGTCGTACGACAGGCGGGCGATCACCAGCCCGTCGTCGCGGCGGGCGTCGCGGTCGGATTCGATGACGTGGGCGAGCAGGCCCAGCGCGGGGGCGATGTGCTGTTCGGCCTCGTTCCACGCGCCGCTCACATGGCGGGTCGCGCGGAAGGACGCGGGGCCGAGTCGTTCGAAGTAGCTCATGAGTCCTTCGTGGGTGTCGTCGGTCGGAGGAGCGGGGCGGCGTCGAGCGCCGAGAGGGCCATCAGGCGGAGGACGGCACGGGTGCCCTCGGGTGAGCGCGGGTCGGCGCTGTGCGGTGTGGAGTTGATCAGGCCGAAGGTCGCGTGAGCCATCGTGCGTGCATCCGACTCGGCCAGACCCGGGGTGATGCGGCAGAGAGTCCCCACCCAGATCTCGACGTAGCGGCGCTGGGTGACGCGCACCTCGCGTCGCGCGTCGTCGGGAAGCGAATGCAGTTCCCGGTCCTGGACGCGGATGAGGTCGGGGTCCCCGAGGGCGAAGTCGAGATGGAAGTCGACGAGTCTCCCGAGCGCGTCACGCGGGTCGGTGGTGTCGGCGACGACCGCGGTGCCGCCGGCGAGCAGCCGTCGGCTGATGTCGACGAGGAGTTCGACGAGCAGGGCGTCCTTGTTGGGGAAGTGCCGGTAGACGGCCGGGCCGCTGATGCCCACGGCCGCGCCGAGGTCCTCGAGCCGGACCCCGGCGAAGCCGCGCTCGGCGATCAGGCGGGCGGCGGCCCGGAGCAGCTGCGCGCGGCGCTCGGCTTTGGCGAGGCTCCGCCGGGTCGGCGCGGGAGGCGCCGCTTCTTCGGCAGGCTCATGCATGGCGGGAAACTCCACTCGTCTGTGATCTGGACAACTCGGTTAATCATAACTAACCTAGATTTCAGTTAATGGCGATTAGTTCAATCTACCGAGGATGGTGTCCGTGACGACCGCTCAGGCGATCTCGACAACCAGCCGCGACCAGCACGAACAGCTGGTCGGAGAGCTCCGCGACAGGCTTGCCGCGGCAGCGCTCGGCGGCAACGAAAAATCCCGTGAGCGGCATGTCTCCCGCGGCAAACTGCTTCCCCGCGACCGCGTCGACGGTCTCCTCGACACCGGCAGCCCGTTCCTGGAACTCTCACCGCTCGCCGCCACCGGCATGTACGGCGACGAGTGCCCCGGCGCCGGCATCATCACCGGAATCGGCCGGGTGGCCGGTCGCGAATGCGTGATCGTCGCCAACGACGCGACCGTCAAGGGCGGCACGTACTACCCCGTCACGGTGAAGAAGCACCTGCGGGCGCAAGAGGTGGCGTTGCAGAACAACCTGCCCTGCCTCTACCTCGTCGACTCCGGCGGCGCGTTCCTTCCCCGGCAGGACGAGGTCTTCCCGGACCGCGAGCACTTCGGCCGCATCTTCTACAACCAGGCGACGATGAGCGCCAAGGGCATTCCGCAGATCGCCGCGGTGCTCGGGTCGTGCACCGCCGGCGGCGCCTACGTGCCCGCGATGAGCGACGAAGCCGTCATCGTCCGGAACCAGGGCACCATCTTCCTCGGCGGCCCCCCGCTCGTGAAGGCTGCGACCGGTGAGGTGGTCACCGCAGAGGAACTCGGCGGCGGCGACCTGCACTCGAAGGTCTCGGGTGTGACCGACCATCTCGCCGAGGACGACCGCGACGCACTCCGCATCGTGCGCGACATCGCCTCCACCTTCGGTCCCCGGGCGGAGCGGCCGTGGGACGTCGAGCCCACCGTCGAACCCGAGAAGTCCCCGGAGACGCTGTACGACGTGGTCCCCACCGACTCGCGGATCCCCTACGACGTGCACGAGGTCATCTCCCGCATCGTCGACGGCGCCGGCGGTGCCGGCGGTGCCGGCGGTGCCGGCCAAGGGTCCAGCAGCTTCCACGAGTTCAAGGCGGAGTACGGCAAGACGCTCGTGACCG
>JADGMW010000074.1_pt1 | contig 18040 bp, 17 predicted proteins | sample 8641801 | NCBI WGS metagenome assembly JADGMW01 (sample SAMN16272018, study PRJNA661076) | feces metagenome | isolation source: fecal sample from diarrhoea affected cattle A | host: Bos taurus | place: South Africa: Lokaleng Village, Mahikeng | collected 2019-09
CCGGGCACGCACCTGGGGATGCTCACCGGTGCCCGTGCGCGCACCACGTCGTGGGTCGAACTCGCCGCGTTCCTCGAGGAACCGGGGGTCGACGTCCCGGCAGAATTCGACGACCCGGGAGACGACCGGCCGGCATCCACGCCGCCGGCCGCGACGAGGCGGCCGGACCGGACCGTCAGTTAGAGCAGAGCTACGACGCCTTGTCGTCGGAAAGAATCAGGCGTCGCTGCCGGTGAAGATCCGGCGTGCTTGCCTGCGTGTCGACCGATAGATCTCCACAAGGTCCCCGCTGTCGCCCTTTTCGATGCCGTCGACCCACGCGTCGAAGGCGGTACGCGTCGCGACGCCCGCCGCTTCGACGAGCAGTCGTGCGTAGGTCGGGGGACGGATGCCGTCCACCTTTGCCGCGACACTCTGGGTGATGCGGCACATCGCGACGGCGTCGGTGGCGAAGGCTGCTGCGCGGAGGTGATCGTCGGACGCGATGAGGCGGCGGGCTCTGAGAAGGCGGTCCTTGGTGTCGTCGGAGCTTGCCATGAGCCGGCACAGGGAGCGCTCGTAGAGGGCTTCGATGCCGTCGAGGTCGACCTGCTCGGGAGGGACCGATTCGAGCCAGGAGAGCAGTTCGGCTTCGAACTCCCGGTCCGGCTCGTACACCGACTCCTCTTTGGTGGCGAAGCAGCGGAAGAAGGTGCTCGGCGATACGCCGGCCGTGCGCGCGATCTCGTCGACCGTCGTCGCAGCCGCGCCCTGCTGTTCGAAGAGGGTCAGAGCCGCACGAGTGATCTCGCGGCGTGTCTCCTGTCTTCTGCGTTCCCGCAGGTCCGGGACGCGCGCAGGTGGGGCCGATCCGGCCGGGGAAACCATCCGATCGCTCCTTTCGCTCCGGGCAGGCAAACGCGAGGTGTCCTGGCCGAAGCCGACTCAACAGCGGAACTCATGTTAACAGCTGAAATCAATTTGACAGTGACTACCATTTGGAGTGACCCTTTCAGAACTGAAGCAGTCGCGGCAGCAGAGGTCCACATCCAGAAAGTTCCACTCAGATGCAGATACAACAGGCCGACGACCGACCGGACATCGTCCCCGAGGAAAAGCTGGACCGCGGAAGCATCCTGCTGATCGGTGTCCTCGTCATCGCAGCCTTCGTCATGATCCTCAACGAGACGATCATGAGCGTCGCGCTACCGCGCTTGATGGACGACCTCGACATCACGGCCAGCACCGCCCAATGGCTCACGACCGGCTTCCTGCTGACGATGGCAGTCGTCATTCCCGTGACCGGCTACCTGTTCCAGCGCTTCACCCTCCGTCAGGTGTTCATCGCCGCGATGGGCATCTTCAGCGCCGGTACGTTGCTCGCGGCGCTCGCCCCCGGATTCGAAGTGCTTCTGGCGGGACGCGTGACGCAGGCCGGCGGCACCGCCATCATGCTGCCGTTGCTGATGACGACGGTGCTGCGCGTGGTTCCCGCCAACAGGCGGGGAAGCATGATGGGCGTCATTTCCATCGTCATCGCGGTGGCCCCCGCCATCGGGCCCACCGTGTCGGGCATCGTTCTGAACGCGCTCGACTGGCGGTGGATGTTCTGGATCGTCCTGCCCATCGCGCTCGTTTCGTTCGCTATCGGGGTGGCGCTGGTCAAGAACGTGACCAGTCCGGTCGCCGTCCCGCTCGATCTGGTGTCGGTCGTGCTGTCGGTCTTCGCGTTCGGCGGAATCGTCTACGGGCTGAGCAGCATCGGACATTCGGCCGAGGGATCGGCAGTGCCGGTCTGGATCCCGCTCGGTGTCGGCGTGGTCGCGTTGATCGTGTTCGTGCGGCGGCAGATCTCGAGGCAAAGCGCAGGACGCGCGCTGCTCGACCTGCGTCCCTTCTCGACTCCGACATTCAGCATCGGCCTCGGGATGCTGGCGATCAGCATGATGGCGCTGTTCGGCGCTCTGATCCTGCTCCCGCTGTACCTGCAGAACATTCGCGGCCTCGACACCCTCACCACGGGTCTGATGCTGCTGCCCGGCGGTCTGGTGATGGGCTTCCTGTCGCCGTTCGTCGGGCGGATCTTCGACCGCACCGGACCGCGCGTGCTCGTGATCCCCGGCGCCGTCGTCGTCAGTTCCGCGTTGTGGCTGATGACGTTGCTCGACGCGGAGTCCGCCCTGCCGATGGTCGTGGCCGTCCACACACTCCTGATGGCCGGCCTCGCGACGGTGATGACCCCGCTCATGACCTCGTCGCTGGGATCACTTCCGAGCGAACTCTATTCGCACGGCAGTGCCATCTTCAGCACGATCCAGCAGTTGGCGGGCGCCGCGGGTACCGCGCTGTTCATCACCGTCATGTCGAGTACGGCGGCGTCGCGTGCGGCGGACGGTGCAACCGAGCTGAGCGCGAGCCAGTCGGGTATCCACACGGCGTTCCTCTACGGCGGGGTCGTGTCCCTCGTCGCGGTCGCCGCGTCCTTCTTCATCCGGACGCCGAAGGCGGGCACTCTCACCTCCGCCTGACGTCGTCGACCAAAAACGGCCCGGACCCCTTGCGGGTCCGGGCCGTCGGCATCACTCCGGGACGTTGTCCGCGTACCCCAGTGCCCTGAGTTCGTCGCGGATCTTTTGCTGCGCCCGGTCGAGGGACTCCGACGAGGGCTCCTTCTCCGCGGTCGCGAAGTCGAAATCTCCCATCGTGTGGGCCGGGAAGACGTGAAGGTGCAGGTGCGGAACCTCGAGGCCCGCGATCACCAGACCGGTCCGCGGCGCGTCGTAGGCGGTGCGCACCGCCCGCCCGACGATCCTGGCCACACCGTTGAGCTTCGCCCAGAGTTCGTCGTCGACACTCTCCCAGTGGTCGACTTCCTGCCGGGGCACGACGAGCACGTGTCCTTCGGTCAGGGGATTGATGGTCAGGAAGGAGACGACGTCGTCGTCCTGCCAGACGAACCGGCCCGGCAGTTCCCCGGAGATGATCATGCTGAAGACGGATGCCATAGCGCGAGGATAGGCGGATCGGAGACGATCCGCGCCGCCGACAAGGCCCGGCGGAGATTCCGGTGTCGTGACACCGGCGCCCGCCACCCGCTCACCACGCCCGCACGCGGGCCCGGTGCCGCGACCGTCGTATCGTCAGCACCATGGAGGCCCCCGAATCCGTGCGCTCGGCACCGCTGCGGGAGCTCGTGGACGAACTCGTCACCTATGTGCTCGCGGGACTACCGGCGGACCGGCGCACCGTGGTGGGCCTGTGCGGCCCCCCGGGCGCGGGAAAGAGTCGCGCGGCCTGGTTGCTCATGAAGGCCCTGCGACGTGCGGGGATCGCCGCCGGGCAGGTACCGATGGACGGATTCCACCTGTCGAACCGGCAACTCGAAGCCCGGGGCGCACGCTCGAGAAAAGGAGCACCCGACACCTTCGACGTCGCGGGCTTCCGGAACATCCTCGAGCGGATCAGAGCCCGGGGCGACGACACGATCTACGCACCGGATTTCTCCCGGCCGCTCGACGAGCCGATCGCCGCGGTTCATGCCGTGGCCCCGGACGCCCGTGTGGTGATCACGGAGGGGAACTACCTGCTGTTCGAGGAGGACGGCTGGGCCGAGATCCGGCCGCTGCTCGACCTCGTGATCTACCTCGACGTCCCCGATCGCACGCTCACCCGCCGTCTCGTGCACCGGCACCGCACCCACGGCCGGGCCGACGACCAAGCCCGCGATTGGGTGCACACCGTCGACCTTCCCAACGCTGCGGCCGTCGCCCGGACCCGCTGCCGCGCCGATCTGGTGTGGAAACCGGTCCCGTAGTCTGTCGTGCGTGCGCGTACTCGTTATCGGCTCCGGTGCCCGTGAACATGCTCTCGTCCTGGCCCTGAGCCGTGACCCCGCGGTGACCGCGGTGATGGTCGCCCCCGGCAACGCCGGGATCGCCACGATCGCCGAGCAGTTCCCGGTGGACGCGGCCTCCGCCGACGAGGTGGTGGCACTGGCAACCGCGCAGAAGGCCGATCTCGTCGTCATCGGCCCCGAGGTCCCGCTCGTGCTCGGTGTTGCCGACGCCGTCCGCGCGGCGGGCATTCCCTGCTTCGGTCCGTCCGCCGACGCCGCGCGCATCGAAGGGTCCAAGGCGTTCGCCAAGGATGTGATGGCCGCTGCCGGAGTGCGCACCGCCCGCAGCGAGGTCGTCGACACACCGGCACAGATCGACGAGGCCCTCGACCGGTTCGGGCCCACCTGGGTCGTCAAGGACGACGGTCTCGCGGCCGGCAAGGGGGTCGTGGTGACCGCCGACCGCGACGCTGCCCGCGACCACGCCGCGGAGATCATCGAGAACGGCCATCCGGTCCTGCTCGAGTCGTTCCTCGACGGCCCCGAGGTCTCGCTCTTCTGCCTGGTGGACGGCGAGACCGTCGTACCGCTGCTCCCCGCACAGGACCACAAGCGGGTGGGCGACGGCGACACCGGCCCCAACACCGGCGGGATGGGTGCCTACACCCCGCTTCCGTGGCTGCCGGAAGGCAGCGTCGAGCGCATCGTCGACGAGGTCGTGAAACCCGTTGCGGCCGAAATGGTCCGACGGGGCTGCGGGTTCTCCGGGCTGCTGTACGCGGGTCTGGCAATGGGTGCGGACGGGCCGGCCGTCGTCGAATTCAACTGCCGGTTCGGAGACCCCGAGACACAGGCCGTGCTCGCGCTGCTCGAGTCGCCGCTCGGCGGTGTGCTGCACGCGGTCGCGACCGGCACGCTGGAGAGTCTGCCTCCGTTGCAGTGGCGCGACGGAGCCGCGGTGACGGTCGTGCTCGCGGCCGAGTACTACCCGTCGACCCCGCGTACGGGCGACGTGATCACCGGTGCGGAAGGCCCCAACGTGCTCCACGCCGGAACGAAGCGCGGGCCGCACGGCGAGTTGCTCTCGTCCGGTGGCCGCGTGCTCAGCGTGGTCGGTGTGGGCGACGACCTGGCTGCCGCCCGTGCCGACGCCTACGCGACGCTCGACGGAATCAAGCTCCCGGGCGGGCATTTCCGCCGCGACATCGGTCTCGCCGCGGTGGAGGGCCGCATCGCGCTGTAACCGACGGGCCGAGCCGGGTAAATCTTGCGCCTGCCAGGTGCATGTTGCACACTCTGTGCATCTTCTGACGTGCCAGGGGTGAAAGCATGGTTTCGTGGAAACGAACACTCACGCAGGATCCGACACCGTTGGGGCACCACAATGTCGTGAGGTACCCGCTTCCCGACGACATCGTCGTCGAGCGTGATCTTCCGATCTCGACAGCCGACGGCACACTCCTCCGCGCCGACGTATACCGGCCGCGAGATGCGGCCGACGAGCAGTGGCCCGCGCTCGTCGCCGTCACCCCGTACGGCAAGAACGCCGGCGTCGACGACTACCCGATCGATTTCGCAGCGCTCGCGGCATCCGGCACATTCGTCGGCGACCTCGAACTGAGTGAGGCGACGTCGTTCGAAGCCCCCGACCCCGCGTATTGGGTGCCGCGCGGATACACCGTCGTGGTCGCGGACATGCGCGGCTGTTTCGCCAGCGACGGTCGTCCCAGATTGCTGCTCGGCCGTGCCGCCGCAGACGCCGCGGCCGTGATCGAGTGGACTGCGGAACAGTCCTGGTGTACCGGCAAAGTGGGTCTCGCCGGCGCGTCGTACCTCGCCACGCTGCAGTGGTACACCGCTGCACTCGCGCCGCCGCACCTCGCGGCGATCGCACCGTGGGAGGGCATCACCGATCCCTGCCGCGACACGCTCACCCATGGCGGAATCCCCGAGACCCGCTACAGCGAGTTCTGGTACCGCGCGATGCATACCGGATCCAAACCGGCGTCGGCGTCCTTGCGCCGCCTCACCCCGTGGCTTCTGCGGCGGTTTCCCGACAGGTTCCGGCACGTCGCCGCACCGCCCAAACTCGAAGACGTCACCGTGCCCGCGCTCGTGGGGGCGTCGTGGTCCGATCAGGGTCCCCGCAATCGCGGGTCGGTCGAGGGATACACCCGTATCGGATCGGCCGACAAGTGGCTCTACACCCACGGACGCAAGATGTGGCAGACCTACTACAGCCCCGAGGCGCTCGACGTTCAGCGCCGGTTCTTCGACCGCTTCCTCAAAGAGGAGGACAACGGGTTCGACACAGTGCCGCGCGTGCGTCTCGAAACCAGGCACGACCTGCGCACCTACTCGGAGAGATTCGAGCAGGACTGGCCCATCCCCGACACGCGATACGTGCCGCTGTATCTCGACCACGGCACGAGTTCGCTCGAGCCCACGGTGCCCGACGAACCGCAGTCCCGGCGCACCTTCCCCGTCGCGGGTGACGAACTCACCTTCACCACCACCTTCACCGAAGACACCGAGATCACCGGGCACACCGCCCTGCGGTTGTGGGTCCAGGCGAAGGACGCCAACGACATGGATCTGTTCGTCGGCCTGAAGAAACTCGACTCGTCCGGAGAGGACGTGTGGTTCGAAGGGCACGGCGGCTACGAGAAAGGCTTCGTCGCACACGGCTGGATCCGTGTATCGCATCGCGCGCTCGATCCCGAGGCGTCGACCGCGTACCGGCCGGTCCTGGATTACACCAAGTACTGGCCGCTGCTGCCCGGCCAACTCGTGCCCGTCGACATCGAGATCATGCCGCACAGCACCTTCTTCGAGGCGGGTTCGACGCTCGTGCTCGTCGTCACCGGCCACGACCTCGACGACAATCCCGCGGTCGGGCACGACCGCACCGTCAACAAGGGTTTCCACATCGTCCACGCCGGTGGCGACTTCGATTCGCATCTGCTTCTTCCCGTGGTTCCGGCTCGCCCGCCCGCCGCGCTCGAGGGCGCCGCCGGTGGCGGGAACGAAGGGGACGCAGAGCAGTGCGGCGAGACACCGGGGCTCCCGAACCGGGCCGCGCGGTTCGTCGCCCCGGATGAAATGCCGATCGCGTGGTCGGCCCTCGGGCGGCAACGGGTCGGCCTCTAGGGGGCTGGTCGGGCGTACTAACGTCGAGGATGTGCGCACCGAATCGCAACGCTCCGGTATCGAGACCTTCCACGTCATGGACGTGTGGAAGGCGGCAGCCGAACGGCAGCGCTCCCACGGCGACGTCCTGAGCCTGGCGGCGGGCCAGCCCTCGACTCCCGCGCCCGCGCCCGTGCTCCGCGCGGCCGGACTGGCCATCGATGCGGAACTGCTCGGTTACACCGAAACCTTCGGGATTCTTCCGCTCCGCGAAGCAATCGCCGCGTACCACCACGACCGCTACGGAATCGATGTCGACGCGGACGACGTGGTCGTCACCACGGGATCGTCGGGCGCGTTCACACTGCTGTTTCTCGCTGCTTTCGACCCGGGCGACACGGTGGTGGTCGCACGACCCGGATATCCCGCCTACCGCAACACTCTCGCAGCGCTCGGATGCACTGTCGTCGAACTCGACTGTGGCCCGGAGACGCGGTACCAGCCGACGGTGGCGATGCTCGAGGCACTCGACTCTCCGCCGGCCGGGCTGATCGTCGCGAGTCCCGCCAACCCGACGGGCACCATGATCGAACCCGCCGAACTCGCAGCGCTCGCCCGCTGGTGCGACGAGCACGACGCGCTGCTCGTCTCCGACGAGATCTATCACGGCATCGAATTCGGGACGCACGGCTCGCCCGCGACATCGACGGCCTGGGCGACCTCCCGGGACTCCGTGGTGGTCGGTTCGGTGTCGAAATACTTCTCGATGACGGGATGGCGCCTCGGCTGGATGCTGGCACCCGAATCGCTGCGTCCCGCGCTGCAACGGCTCGGATCGAACATGACCGTGTGCCCTCCGTCGATCGCGCAGTTCGCCGCGATCGAGGCGTTCGGCACCGAGGCACGGACCGAACTCGACGGCCACGTGGAGCGCTACGCCGTGAACCGCGAGTTGCTGCTCGACGGACTGCCCGATCTCGGTATCACCGAACTCGCCCCTGCGGACGGTGCGTTCTACGTCTACGCCGACATCCGGCACCTGCTGCTCTCCGGGGAGACGTCCACGGCCTGGTGCGCGCGCCTGCTGCACGACACCGGTCTCGCGCTCGCACCCGGCGTCGATTTCGACACCGTGCGCGGCGACGGCACCGTGCGGTTGTCCTTCGCGGGTGCCACCGCGGATGTCACCGCCGCACTCGACCGGCTCGCGGGATGGCTTCCGCTGCCGTGACCTGCGGTCCGGCCGGGTCCTAGCCGCCGTCCGCGACGATGCGGGCCAGGTTGCGTTCGGCGAGGGCAGCGATCGTCAACGACGGGTTCACCGTGCCCGTGCTACCGGGTATCAGGGCACCGTCCACGACGTACAGGCCGGGATGACCGTGCACGCGCCCGTAACCGTCGGTGGCGTCGCCCAGGACCGCCCCGCCGAGCGGATGAGCCGTGAACGACGCGTTGACGTCCTCCGCCATCGGCGGGGCGCCCGGGACGGTGCCACCGGCCGCGGCCATCGCGTTGTGCACCGTGCGCAGCGCGTCGACACTCGCGAGTTCACCGCCGGCAGGCCAATCGACGATCGTGCGGCCGGTGGCGGCGTCGTAGACCATCTCCGCGCGAGTGGGGTCGAGCGTCATCCCGAGCGAGGCCAGCATCCCCACGTCCTTGGCGGTGCCCGCGACGAACCAGTTCTCGAGGCTCAGCGGCAGACCCGACTCGTCGACGATCCGCGATGCGGACGGTGCGCCCTGGTCACCACCGAACCCGTCCGTCAGGGCCAGGGAACGCACCAGCACCGCGTCCCCGTTGGTGCCCCAGCCCCGGCCGACGTGCTCGTTCAGGCGCGGCAGCGACCCGGTGTGGCGTGCCTCGACCAGCAACTCGGTCGTGCCGATCGACCCGGCGCCGAGCACCAGGCGGTCGCACGTGAGGGTCGTGGTGTTCAGGACCGCGCCGGTCGGGTCGACGGCCTGCACCTCGACCCGGTACCGGCCGTCGGGCTCCTGGCCGACCGCGAGCACCCGGTGTCCGTGACACACGAGGGCGCGTCCCGTCGCCTCCGCTGCCGGAATGTAGTTCTGCGTCAGGTCGAACTTGGCCCCGTTGGAGTTGCCGAGGTTGCTCTCGCCGGCGACGGCCGAGCGGCGTACCGAGCCGGCCAATTCGGCGCGGATCACGTCCCAGTCCCAGATTCCGTCGATCCGGTGCGGCGAGTATCCCGCGGCCCGCGCGTCGTCGTCCCAGCGGCGGGAGTGCGTGAACTCCGGAGCGTGATAGATGTCGTCGGGCATGGCGTCGAGGCGCAGCATCGACCGGACCTTGGGATACCAGGTCGAGGCCATGTCGTCGTAGCTCAGTGAGTTGCCGAAGACGTGCTCGAAGAAGCGCTGTTCGGGTGCGATCATCACGCCGGAGAACACGATCGACCCGCCGCCGACGGCAGCACCACGCCACACCGACATGTGCGGATAGTCGACGACATCGAGGACGCCGGCGAAATCGTCGCAGTGCACCGGGATTCCGGTCGGGCCGGTGAAATGTGTGCGGTGGTAGTAACCGCGACCGTCGGCGAGCAGATCGGACGTGAACACCTCACGCCACGGATCGCGCGGCCAGCGCATCCCGCGCTCGAGGACGGTGACGCGGCTGCCGGCTTCCGCGAGCCTGAGCGCGGCGACACTCGCACCGAACCCCGAACCGACGACGATCACCTCGGAATGCTGCGGAGGCACCGGCGACGGCGCGAACAGTTCGGGAAGGGTGTTCCGATAGGTGTCGAGCCCGACGGGCAACGCCGACGCGACCCGGACCGGGCCGCCCGGCACTCCGAGGGCGGCAACGGCGGCACCCAGTGCGGAGGCCTGAAGCAAGCGGCGACGTCTCATCCCGGTACGGCTCCGATCGTTCGTGAAAAAGGCGAAGCGGGCCGCGCAGTCCGGGCCCCCATCTGACGACTGCGGCGCAATCGTACCGGGTGGTATCAACTGGCGTTTTCCCCTGGTGAGCGCGGCAGGCTGTCACGATGTGACTGTGACTATCGCAGCCACACCGAAAGGGGAACGGCGCCGTCAGGCGCTGGTCGAGGCTGCTGCCGATCTGATTCTCGAGGAGGGAATCGGCGCGGTACGCCACCGCGCCGTCGCTACGCGGGCGGGCTTGCCACTCGCGTCGACCACGTACTACTTCGACTCCCTCGAACACCTCGTCCTGTGCGCCATGCAGCACAACGGCGCGCGGGACGTCGAAATGATGCGCGCGCGTGTCCGCGACGTTCCGGCGTGCCCCCGCAGCCTCGAGAAAACCGCCGACCTCGTTCTCGACCTGCTCGTCGGGAAAGCGGTGTCCGACGACGACCGCGACCGGCTCGTCGCCCGCGTCGAAGGCTGCGTGGCCACGGTGCGCCATCCGGAACTGCGTGAAGCGCAGGTGGGCATCCGGGAGCAGGTCGACGAGGTGCTGACCGACCTGCTCGAACGGTGCGGTCGCGCGGTCCGGGTACCGCAGTTGCACACCCTCGCGGTGGTGGTCGACGGGGCGGTGTTGTGCGGGCTCGGCGACCTCGATCCCGACCCGCGCGCCCTGGCGAGGACGATTCTCCTCGATGTCATGCACACGGTCGCGCCGCCTGCCGAACCATGAGTCCGGGCACGGAACGTAAACTGGCCACTCGTGAGCCACATCCCGAACGTCCTTGCCACCCGCTACGCCAGCCCCGAACTGCGGGAGCTGTGGTCACCGGAGCACAAGATCGTGCTCGAACGGCAGCTGTGGATCGCAGTGCTGCGTGCGCAGGCGGAACTCGGGATCGATGTGCCGGCCGAGGCGATCGCCGATTACGAACGGGTCGTCGACCAGGTCGACCTCGAATCCATCGCCGACCGCGAGCGCGTCACGCGCCACGACGTGAAGGCCCGTATCGAGGAGTTCAACGCCCTCGCCGGCCACGAGCATGTCCACAAGGGCATGACGAGCCGCGACCTCACCGAGAACGTCGAGCAGCTGCAGATCCTGCGGTCACTGGAGCACGTCCATGCGCACGGTGTCGCGGTGGCCGCGCGACTCGCCGAACGGGCCGCGGAGTACTCGTCGTACGTGATGGCGGGCCGGTCGCACAACGTGGCCGCGCAGGCCACGACGCTCGGTAAGCGCTTCGCTTCGGCGGCCGACGAACTGCTGCTCGCGCTGCAGCGGGTCCGCGAGTTGATCGAGCGGTACCCGCTCCGCGGTATCAAGGGACCGATGGGCACCGCGCAGGACATGCTGGACCTGCTCGGTGGGGATGCCGCGAAGCTCGCGCAGCTCGAGGAGAAGATCGCCCAGCACCTCGGGTTCTCCCACGTGTTCACCAGCGTCGGGCAGGTCTACCCGCGCTCGCTCGACCACGACGTCCTCTCGGCCCTCGTGCAGGTCGGTGCCGCGCCGTCGTCCTTCGCCCACACCATCCGGCTGATGGCCGGGCACGAACTGGTGACCGAAGGTTTCCAGCCCGGCCAGGTCGGGTCGTCCGCGATGCCCCACAAGATGAACACCCGGTCGTGCGAGCGGGTCAACGGGCTGCAGGTCGTGCTGCGCGGGTACGCGTCGATGGCCGCCGAACTCGCCGGTGCGCAGTGGAACGAAGGCGACGTCTTCTGCTCGGTGGTGCGGCGCGTCGCGCTGCCCGACGCGTTCTTCGCGATCGACGGCCAGATCGAGACCTTCCTGACCGTGCTCTCCGAATTCGGCGCCTATCCCGCCGTGATCGACAAGGAACTCGTCCGCTACCTGCCGTTCCTGGCGACCACCAAGGTGCTCATGGCCGCGGTGCGCGCCGGTGTCGGACGGGAGACCGCGCACGAGGCGATCAAGGAACACGCGGTGTCGGTGGCACTCGCGATGCGTGAGCAGGGTCGCGAACCGGACCTGCTCGACCGGCTCGCCGCGGACGACCGGCTTCCGCTCGACCGTGCCGCGCTCGACGAGGCGCTCGCCGACCGGTCGGCGTTCGTCGGCGCTGCCGACGCGCAGGTGAGCGCGGTCATCGCGTCCGTGCAGGAGCTGGTGGACCGTTACCCGGACGCAGCGCGTTACTCGCCGGCGCCGATTTTGTAGTAAGTAGGGGGCGGCTACGGGGGAGTCCCGAGGGGATAGCTGCACACACAGGGGAGGAAGCAGTGCTCGAGAAAATGAGCCCGGGAAGGGTGAGAAACGCGACGCGCACGCGCACAGCGTTGCTGGACGCCGCGCTCGAAGTGTTCTTGCGCGACGGGTATTCCGCAGCGGCGACGGAGGACATCGTGGCCGTCGCGGGGGTGACGCGCGGCGCGCTCTATCACCACTTCGCGAACAAGCGGGACCTGTTCCGGGGTGTCGTCGAGCGGGTGCAGAGGGAGGCGGAGCAGACGCTGCATCCCGGCGAGGTCGACGATCCGTGGGACGGTTTCACCACGGCGGTGCTGGCGTCCCTCGACGTGGTCAACGACCAGCCCACTCGCCGACTGTTGCTCATCGAGGCGCCCGCAGTGCTGGGGTGGACCGAAGTGCGGGAGGCACATCGGCATTCCACCCTGCGCGTCGTCGAGGAGATGCTCGCAACGCTCGCTCCCGATACGCATCGGTCGTCGTCCACGCGCACCTCGGTGCTCGCCCATCTGCTCGTCGCCGCCGTCGAGGAAGCCATGCTCTACCTCGCGCACAGCGACGATCCGGTCGGGGATCGTCCCGCGGTGCAGGCGGAACTGCTCCGCCTGCTCGGCACCGCACGCGAGCCGGTTGCCGCGGAGGCGCCGGGCCGGTGAGCGAGTGCATCTTCTGCGCCATCGTGGCCGGCGACGCCCCGGCGAGCATCGTGCTCGACGAACCGGACGTCCTCGCCTTCATGGACATCCGGCCGTTCACACCGGGGCACCTGCTCGTGGTGCCGAAGCGGCACGCGTCGGGTCTTGCGCAGCTCGACCCGGCCGACGGCGCGAAGGTGTTCGCCGCCGGTCAGCGCATCGCCACCGCGATGCGGTCGAGCGACCTGCCGATCGACGGCGTGAACCTCTTCCTGGCCGACGGTGTCGCCGCCGGTCAGGAAGTGTTTCACGTCCACCTGCACCTGGTGCCGCGCACGAGCGGCGACGGATTCGGTATCCGTGCGCGTGCGCAGACGCCGAACCGTACGGTGCTCGACGGCACCGCAGACGCACTTCGGGCCGCCGTGGAGTCGTTCGGGGCATGATGCGGTGACAGGCTCGTATATCCAGCCGATCTCACCGATCGGCGGCTCGCTCGCGTGGTCGGCACTCGTCGCGGCCCTTCCGCTGTTGACGATGCTGGTGCTCCTCGCGGTGTTCCGTTTCAAGTCGCACGCGGCGGCGGCAGTGGCCGTGCTGGTCGCACTCGTCGTCGCCGTCGCCGGGTACGGCATGCCCGTCGTGTCGGCGCTCAGCGCAGGGCTCGAGGGTGCGGTCTTCGGTCTGTTCCCGATCATGTGGACCGTCCTCAACGCCGTGTGGGTGTATCGGCTGACCGTCGAGTCCGGTCATTTCGACGTGCTCACCCGCGCGTTCGCGCGGATTTCCCCGGACCATCGCATCCTGACCATCGTCATCGCATTCCTGTTCGGTGCGCTGCTCGAGGCGGTCGCCGGGTTCGGTACACCCATCGTCGTCGCGACGGTGGTGCTCATCGGGGCCGGATTGCCGCCGGTCCGCGCGGCAGCGGCGTCGCTCCTCGCGAACTCGGTGGTGACGCCGCTCGGGGTGATGGGTACGCCGATCCTGACGATGTCGCGGGTGTCGGAGATTCCGGTCGACGAGATCGGCCCGGTGGTGGCCCGTCAGGTGTGCCTGCTCGCGGTGTTCGTGCCGCTGGTGCTCGTCGCGGTGGTGGGCGGGCGCCGCGGTGTGCGCGAGACGTGGCCCGTCGCGCTCGTGGTCGGTGCCGCGTTCGGTGCCGCGCAGTTCCTGTGCGCGAGCTACCTGACCGTGGGATTGAGCAACATCGCGGGAGCGGCGGCCGGTCTGGTTGCACTCCTGATCGTGCTGAAGGTGCGGACACCGCGCCCGGATGCGGTACGTACCGGTGGGAACGACGGGATCCAGGACACTCGGCGGCGGATGATCGAGGCGTTCGCGCCGTACGCGCTGATCGTGGTCGTGTTCCTCGTCAGCCGTCTCGGCCCGGTGGAGTCGTTCCTGTCCAACGCCACCTTCTCGTTCACCTGGCCGGGTCTCGACGTGACGGGCGCGGACGGCAGGGTTCCGACGGCGGAGACGTTCACGCTCAACCTGCTCACGGCTCCGGGTTCGCTCGTGTTCGTCGCGGCGCTGCTCTCGACGGTCGTGCTCGGAGTGGCAGCAGGAGATGCGCTGCGGTGCCTCGTCGCTGCGGTCGTGCAGTTGCGCTGGTCGTTCGCGACGGTGACCGCTGTGCTGGCCCTCGCCTACGTGATGAACCTGTCGGGCCAGACCACCACCATCGGCCAGTTCCTCGCGGGAGCCGGCGCCGCATTCGCGCTGCTGTCACCGCTGCTCGGCTGGCTCGGTGTGCTGGTCACCGGATCCAACACCGCGTCCAACGCGATGTTCGGCAGTCTCCAGGTCTCCGCCGCACAGCAGGCGGGGCTCGACCCGACCGTGCTGGTGGCGGGCAACATGGCCGGCGGGACTGCCGGTACCCCCATCGCGCTGCAGAACCTGGCGCTGGTGTCCTCGGTGCAGGGGCTGTCCGGACGAGACGGGTTGCTGATGCGGCGCCTCTGGCCGATCAGCGTGGCCATGGTCGTCGTGCTGGCTGTGCTCGTCTGGTTGCAGACCACAGCAGTCTTGTCCTGGATGGTGCCGTAGTACGTTCGGGGACGTAGTGGCACTGGGGCCGCTCGCGTGAACTACGGTGAGACCGTGGCGCGTTCCCAACCGATCTTGACTCCGCTCACCGAAGCGGCGATCTTTCTCGTCCTCACGATCGACGAAGGTCGAGAGGACGAAGTGCGCAGTCTCCTCGAAGATCTGTCCGGTCTGCGACGGTCCGTCGGTTTCCGGATTCCGGACGGTGGGCTGTCGGTGGTGACGGGCATCGGGTCGGAGATGTGGGACCGGCTGTTCGACGGGCCGCGTCCCGCAGAACTGCATCCCTTCGTTCCGCTCGACGGCGGCCGGCACCGCGCGCCGTCCACCCCGGGCGACCTGTTGTTCCACCTCCGCGCGTCGTCGACGGATCTGTGTTTCGAACTCGCGGCGAAGATCAACGACCGGTTGCGGGGCGCAGCGACGGTCGTCGACGAAACGCACGGTTTCCGCTACTTCGAGCGTCGCGACCTTCTCGGATTCGTGGACGGCACCGAGAACCCGGAAGACGAGGAGGCGGTGGCTGCCGCGCTCGTCGGCGACGAGGACCCCGAGTTCACCGGCGGCAGTTACGTGATCGTGCAGAAGTACCTGCACGATCTCTCGACCTGGAACGCCATCAGCGTCGAAGAGCAGGAGCGCGTGATCGGCCGGACGAAACTGGACGACATCGAACTCGACGACGCCACCAAGCCCGCGAACTCACACGTCGCCCTCACCACCATCGAGGACGACGACGGTGAGGAACGCCAGATCCTGCGGGCGAATATGCCGTTCGGCAGCTTCGGTGCCGACGAGTTCGGTACGTACTTCATCGGATACGCCGCGACGCCGGATGTGACCGAAGAGATGCTGCGCAACATGTTTCTGGGCAATCCGCCCGGCAACTACGACCGCATCCTCGACTTCTCCACGGCCGTCACGGGTTCGCTCTTCTTCTGTCCCTCGTCGGAAATGCTCGAAGATCTTCCGCCCGCACCGGCGGACGCACCCGGAACTGCCGACACGAGTGCATCGACGCCGTCGGATGCGGACGGGTCACTCGGAATCGGTGCTCTCAGAAGGAGTTCAACGCTGTGAACAATCTCTATCGTGACCTTGCTCCGATCACCGACGCGGCGTGGGCCGAGATCGAGGAGGAGGCGACCCGCACGTTCAAGCGGCATGTCGCGGGCCGCCTCGTGGTCGATTTCTCGGGCCCGCACGGGACAGATTTCGCCGCGGTCGGTCTCGGCCGGCTGGGCGAGGTCGAGTCACCCGCGGCGGGTGTTCGCGCGCGTCAGCATCGGGTGGCGCCGCTGGTCGAACTGCGGGTGCCGTTCACTCTTTCGCGCGAAGAACTGGACAACGTCGAGCGAGGCGCCAAGGACGTCGATCTCGATGCCGTCAAGGAAGCTGCGCGCCAGATCGCGTTCGCCGAAGACCGGGCGATCTTCGAGGGTTACGCCGCCGCCGGTATCGAAGGCATCCGCGCGTCGTCGTCCAACACCGCGTTGCAACTGCCCGACGATCCGCGCGACATCCCCGAGACCATCAGCCAGGCGCTGTCCGAGCTGCGACTCGCAGGTGTCGGCGGGCCGTACCACGTGCTGCTCAGCGCCGACGAATTCACCAAGGTCAGCGAAACGTCCGACCACGGCTATCCGATCCGGGAGCAGATCAGGCGCCTTATCGACGGGGACATCATCTGGGCTCCCGCGATCGATGGAGCGTTCGTCCTCACCACCCGTGGCGGGGACTACGACCTGCAGGTCGGACAGGACCTCTCGATCGGTTACCTCTCGCACGACAGCGAGAACGTCCAGCTGTACTTCCAGGAGTCGTTCACGTTCCTCGTGTACACGAGCGAAGCGTCGGTGCCGCTGATCTCGCAGGGCTGAGTCTCCCTCGCCGAAGCCCGGGGGCCTGCATTCAGCGGGGCGGGTCCCCGGCCTTCAGAGCTGCGGCGTTGACCCGGACGAGAGCGGTGTGCAGCGCCTCGAGTTCGGCGACGTCGACGCCCAGGGAATCGAACACCTGGCCGGGCACGGACTCCGCGTCGCGGCGCAGGGCACGGCCTTCGTCGGTGAGGTCGACGACCAACTGCCGTTCGTCGATCGTGCTGCGTTCGCGCGTGAGCAGTCCGAGCGCTTCGAGCCGCTTGAGCAGCGGGGACAGCGTCGGGGAGTCGAGTTGCAGCACCCGCCCGATGTCCTTCACCGTCATCGGGGCGTGCTCCCAGAGGGCCAGCATCACCAGGTACTGCGGGTGGGTGAGGCCGAGCCGGTCCAGGATCGGCCGGTAGACGGCGAGAACAGCGCGGTTCGCGACGGCGAGCGCGAAGCACACCTGCCGGTCGAGTGCCAGAGGATCGTCGCCGGAGGAGGAGAACTGCGCTGCCGGGGTATCGACGCTCATGGCCCGACAATACCGAACTCGGCGACGGTCGTATCCGGGTGATCGGCTCAGGCCAGTCCCGTCGAACGCAACGTGATGTTCAGCCGGCCGCCGGGCAGTCCCACCTGTGCGCTACCGGTGTCGGGGAAGACGGCGGGCACGCCGTGGAAAGCGAAACGCGACGGCCCGCCGAACACGAACAGGTCGCCGGATTCGAGACGGACATCGGTGTAGGGACGGCCGCGGGTCTCGCAGTTGCCGAACCGGAAGGTGCACGCGTCGCCGATGCTCAGCGACACGATCGGGGCCGCGACCCGTTCGTCCTTGTCCTGGTGCATGCCCATACGTGCGTCGTGATCGTAGAAATTGACGAGTGCGGCGTCCGGTGCGTAGGCGGTTCCCGCGTCGGCGTCGTCGTACGCGTCGGCAACCGCGCGCCGGCCGAGATCGGCGAGCAGGTCCGGAAACGGCGCGACCGGTGCGCCGTCGACGTCGATCGCCGTGCGGGTGTACCGGTACGGGGACCAATGCCAGCCGAGGCACACCGTACGTACGGACATCTGCCCGCCGCCGGGTAACACGGTGTGCCGCATCGGCGCCGGGCTCCGCGACCACTCGCGGCACAGTTCCACCAGGCCGCGCTGTTCGTCGATACTCAGCCACCCGGGTACGTGCACCGCACCGGGGGCGACCTCACGACGGGGGCGGGGCAGGGGGAACAATTCGTTCACGGGGGACGCTTCGATTCTCGGACGGGTGGTGGCAGGCGTACCCCTCCAGGATGCCAACTGCCGACACGGACGACGAGGTGCCCCCGCCGAGCGTCACCTTCGTCCTATAGTCCGGGGCATCGCGCATCGCGCATCGCGCATCACGGCTGAGAGGGTTCCGGTGAAGGTTGACGGCAAGGTAGCCA
>JADGMW010000386.1_pt2 | contig 17963 bp, 18 predicted proteins | sample 8641801 | NCBI WGS metagenome assembly JADGMW01 (sample SAMN16272018, study PRJNA661076) | feces metagenome | isolation source: fecal sample from diarrhoea affected cattle A | host: Bos taurus | place: South Africa: Lokaleng Village, Mahikeng | collected 2019-09
GCCGCATCCTCGCTCCCGTGTTCGGTCGACGTGGTTTCGGGGTCTTTGTGGTCGGCCACTGACATGCTCCTCCGTTGCGACGTTCCGGTCGGAATACCCATATCGGTGGCGCTCAACCGCCGGTGTGGAAGACCTCCCTGCGGGGTACCGGGAAACACAGGCCGACGACCGAGGGAGGCAACCGTGTCCGACGAGGCCCAGAACCGGATGCAACACCCCGGAGAGCAACACCCGATTCCCCCGTTGGAGCAGCAACCCGAGATCACCTACCCCGGCGCGACCGACGAACTCGTCACTGCTCCGGACCACGGCGAACTGACGTATCGGGGCTCCGGAAAACTTCTCGACCGGCGTGCACTGATCACCGGTGGTGATTCCGGTATCGGGCGCGCCGTGGCGCTCGCCTTCGCGCGGGAAGGAGCAGACGTCGTCCTCTGCCATCTCCCGGAAGAAGGCGAGGACGGCAGACGGACCGCCGAACTCGTCGAAGCGGCGGGACGGAGCGCCGTGCTCGTGCCCGGAGACATCCGGGAAGAAGACTTCTGCCGACACCTCGTCGCCACGACCGTCTCGGAGTTCGGTGGTATCGACATCCTGGTCAACAACGCTGCCTACCAGCACCTGGTTCCCGGTGGGATCGCCGACATGACCACGGACGGGTTCGATCGCGTCATGAAGACGAATCTCTATGCCCTGTTCTGGTTGTCGAAATTCGCAGTGGCCCGGATGGAACCGGGATCGACGATCGTCAACACCACCTCGATCCAGGCGGTGAACCCCTCACCTGGTCTCCTCGATTACGCCACCACGAAGGCCGGCATCGTCGACTTCACCAAAGGGCTTGCCGCAGACGTCGCGAGTAAGGGTATTCGCGTCAATGCTGTTGCACCCGGCCCTATCTGGACGCCGTTGATTCCTGCGACCATGCCGAAGGATGCGTACGAGAATTTCGGTAAGGATGTGCCGCTCGGCCGTCCCGGACAGCCGGCGGAACTCGCTCCCGCGTACGTGTTCCTCGCCTCGCAGGACTCGAGTTACATCACCGGGGAGACCATCGCGGTCACCGGCGGGGTGCCCTTCACCTGACGAGCAGGTACCCCGGGGTGCCCGGGGTACCTGCTGCCTATCCGGTGATGCTCGGAGTGTCGGTCGACGCGGGCCGGGAATCGTCGGCGTGCATCTCGCCGACCTCGGACTTCAGGATCCGAAGTGATCTGCCCAGCCCTCGCGCAGCTTCGGGGAGCTTCTTCGACCCGAACAGAACGAGCAGGACCACCGCGACGACCGCCCAATGTGCCGGGCTCATCGCGCCCATCAGCCCGCCATCCCGTCCGTCGGGTACACCGCGTCGACCTCGACCTCGACGAGCCAGCCCGGAACGGGAAGGCTGCCGACCTCCAGCGCGAACCGCGTGGGCCGTGCGGCATTGCGTTCGAGCGGTGCGGCCGGCTCTGCGGTTCCCAGGGGCACCAGTTCGGTGTCCCCGGTGTCGAGATTCGTGTTCGCGAAGAACTGACGATAGGCGCGGTTCCAGCCGGCGTAGTCCGCTCTGTCGGTGCCGGGCGCGTTGTCGAGGAACACCCGCATGGTGGTGACATCGGCAAGAGTCAGTCCCTGCGCTTCGAGGTTCGCGCGAATGTTCTTGAGGACGTTGATCCCTTGGGCTTCGGTTACGGTGACACCGTCGGGCAGCTCACCGTCGGCGAACTGTGAGTCGATGTACGACTCCGGGGTGCCCTGAGGTGCTGCCGTATTCGCCGCAGTCGGCCCCAGACCGCTGGATTTGTATACCCTCGCACCGGAACTGATCGTCACGCCCTGCGCGATCATCGGGTTCGCCTCGCCGGGCTCGAGAACCGCCTGCGCCACGGCAGTCGTCTCGCTGGGTGGCGCGCCGGGGTCGTCGTCGGACGAGCAGGAAGTCAGGATGGCGGTGGTGGTGGCCAGGCTCGCGGCCAACGCCGCGGCGCGGAGGGTGGTGCGCTTCATGAGTGCTCCTGGAGATCGAAGGTGGTCAGGCTGCGGCGACGCGCTGGTGCAGCGCCGTGACGACATCGCGGGCAGAGGTGAAGGCGCCGTGCTGCCAGGCGATTGCGTTGGAGAGGTGGTCCCCTGCGAAGTAGATGCGGTCAACGGGTTCGAGCAACAGTTCGTACTCGGGGGTGGCGGCACCCCCGTGCGAGTCACCGGCGCCCTTCCAGTTCGTCCAGGCGCCTTCCGAGTACTTCATGCGGCGCCAGCTACCCGAGAAGGACGAGGCGATGTCCCGGCCGTATTTCTCGCCGTGGATCGACATGCCCTCTGCCACGGCTTTGTCCAGACGCTGCTTGTGAGTGAGGGATTCGAACGCGAGGTGCCGCCGTCCGCTGGTGTAGTACCCGACGACGACTCCTCGGTCCGAGCCGTAGTGGTCGTACGGGAACATGATCTGGGTGATGTCCTTGTCCGTGTTCGAAGCGCCGCCGTAGATGCGGTCTTCCGTTTCCCACCAGCGCCGGGTGTATTCGATGCCGAGCTTGCCGGCCGAGGCGGGAACGGCGGCGGACAGCGCTTTGAGTACTTCCGCGGGCAAGTTGTTGTCGAAACGGCCGACCAGATTCGGCGGAACGGTGCAGATGCAGTAGTCGGCGGTGATCGACTTCCGTGCGCCGTCCTGCGTGTAGGTCACGGCGACGCCGTCGGGAACGTTCTTCATCGAGGTCACTTCGGCACCGAAGTGGATCCGGTCGGTACCGATCTTGTCCCGCAAGGCGTAGTAGATCCGGTCCATACCGCCGACGGGGGTCATCATCGTCGTCGCCTGGTCGTAGCCGAACTCGAAGCTGAAGTTGCGGCCGAGGCCGGACCGGATGACGTCGCTCATCGGGAACGGTTCGGTCTCGGTGCCGAAGTTCAGGCCGGCACCGGGTTCGCCCGAGTAGCCGCGTCGGGTGGAGCCGAGGTAACGGCCGTCGCTGGACAGGTCACCGAAGTCGCTGAGGAACTCCGACAACGCCTCCTTGTCGTCGGGGGAGAGGACGTCGTCGAGCGCACCCCTCGACGCGGCTTTGTGGAGGAGTTCGGACATGTAGCCGTAGGTGTCCGCCTTCGCGGCGCGGTACTGGACCGACTGTCCCGAGATCGCGGTGTCACTACTGTAATTGACGAGCGTGTTCGCATTCTGATTGCCGAACGGCTGGACCTCGACGCCGAGTTCGTGGCAGTAATCGAGGGTGATGTGGCTCTGCGGGATGCGGGTGGCCCCGAGGTTGTAGTAATGGCCGTCGGCGAAGGTGCAGGTCTGAGTGTCTCCGCCGATCTCGGTTTCCGTGGTGCCGCCGCGCACCGAGTAGACGCGTCCGCCCGGCCGGGTGCGAGCCTCGAGTACCGTGACGTCGTAGCCGCCCTTACGGAGTTCGTACGCAGCGCACAGACCTGCGGGACCGCCGCCGAGCACGACGACCGACTGCTTTCCCGGGGCCTTGCCGATGAGGTCGCCCATCGCGGGAGGCTGGAACCTGTTCGGTGAGGTGGCTGCCGCGGGGGCGAGACCTATGGTCGACATCGCCCCGTAGGCGAGTCCGACGCCTCCGGTCATGCCGAGGCCCCGCATGAATGATCTTCTGGTGACACTCACTTCATGGCTCCCATCGCGCTCACGACGTCTGCTCCAGGCCGCGGACGTCCTGTGCCCGCGCCGTCGTTCGGAGCAATCGTGGAGGCGGTGTGCTTCCCGCCGGATACGGCGAAGAAACGGTTCGGCAGCGGCGAGTGAGAAACGTCGCGAGCAATCCCTCTCACTCGGAAGACCTCATACGACTTGCCGAAGAAACCGTGGGGTAACACGATGCGCGTACGGTCTGCGCGGCCGGCACGAGCACGCCGGCGGGTGGGGAGGCATCATGACCGAAACGTCTGCGCTGGCCGATGCGATCGCACGGTCGTTCGCGCACCGGGAACCGGAACGCCCGGCAGTGTCGCCACTGCGAGCTTTGGGGCGCAGGCAACTGTCGGGATGGGAGGTGCTCGCTCAATCGGTCGCGACGACCGCCCCGGCGGCATCGATGGTCCTGCTGCCCGCCGCGATGCTCACCCACCACGCGCTGATGTCCGGTCTGATCGCCGTGGTGGCTGCAACTGTGCTGGTCACTCTGATTGCTTGTTGCACAGCGCTGTTCACCCGCCGCATGGTTGCTTCGGGCGGGCTGTACGCGTTCGTCGCAAAAGGTCTGGGCCCACGTGCGGCTCTGACGACGGGCATCGCGATGGCGGTGAAGTATCTCGGGAGCGGTGCGCTGACGCTGTACCACGGAGGGCACGCGGTGATCGCGATCGCCGCACAGTGCGGCATCGGCATCCGGGGGCCGGCGACCGCCGTGGTGTATCTCCTGATCGCCGCGGCGATCCTTGCGGCGTTGTTGCGTGGTGTCCGGTTCGCGGCGCTGGCGATCCTTGTGATCGAATCCTGTTCCTTGATTTTCATCGTCGGCCTGATGGTGATGCCCGGTGCGGAATCGGTGCCGGTGCAGCCTTTTCCGGGAGCCGGGACCGGTCTTCTGCTTCCTGTAGTTCTGTCCGCGCTCTTCGCCCTCGCAGGATTCGAGAGCGCGACGTTCGTCGCGCCCGAGGCGCGCCGTCCGATGATCACCGTAACCCGCACCGTGATCGCCACACCGGCACTGTGTGGAGCGCTGTTCGTATTCGCCGGTTGGGCCGCGTGGAGCGGCCACGCCGACACCCTCGTGGGGGCTTATCTGTACGGCACCTCGACAGGAGTCAGTCCGGTGGTGGTGGCCTTGCTGCACCTCGGGATGGCCTGCTCGTGGCTCGCGTCGGCGATGGCGTCCTCCAACGCCGCGTCCAGGCTGCTGTATTCGATGGGGGTCGAAGGCGTTCTGCCGGCTGGGCTGGGCTCGGTACACCGGAGACTCCGCACACCCTGGGTTGCGCTCGTCTCCGCGGTGTCCTGTCTCGCGATCGGTGCGACGGTCCTCGCGGTCCGGGGTGAGGTGCCCGACTGGGCCGGTGTCACGCTGCGCGTCGTTCTTCTGGTCGCGTACGTCCTGGTCGCGGTCGCGGCGGTGGTGTTCCTCGCTCGTATCCAGGAGTCGACGCCGGCAATCACCTGGACATGTCGCGTCGCTGCGACTCTCGGTGGGGTGGTCACCGGGTACATCGTGATCGGCCACGCGCTGGACGGCCGGTTCGGCGCTCTGACGGCGTTGCTCGTCGTGCTCGCGGTTCCGGTCCTGTGGTACCGGCACCTGCGACGAACGCGACCGGCGACCCTCGCCGACATCGGCGTGTTCGACAGCCCCGAATCGAAGGATGTGCTTCCCGGGGCCGGCGCCTTCGCCGAGACCGGCCGCGGCCGCGTCGCCCTCGTCGGATCCGATCATCCGAACGCGGTACGGCGGTGAGCGTCCGGGCCGGGCAGGGTGGGCACGAACCCCGGGCCGTTCAGCGTGCGCTCGCCCTCCTCGAAGCCGTTGCAACCCTGGGTGCCGGCGCATCGGCTCGTGACGTCGCGGCGCTGACAGCGATCCCGCCCGCGACTGCCTACCGTCTGCTCAATCTCCTCGTGGCAGACGGTTACCTTGTTCGGGTCGAAGACCTGTCGGGTTTCGCGCTCGGGCGGCGTACCCGCGAACTCGCTGCCGCCGCACCGGCGCCCCATGTGGACATCGATCCGGGTCCTGTCCTCGAGGAGTTGCGGGCACAGCTCCGGTACGGCGTCTACCTGGTGTCCTACACGGGTGGCCGGGTCCGCCTCGTCGACCGAGACCCCGACCACGAACTGTCCGGCGAGTCGACCTGGACGACGCACCTGCACGCGTCGGCGATCGGAAAACTGCTGCTCGTTCAGCGGCCCGAACTGATCGGGCCCGGCCCGCTCCGCCGGATCACCGAATGCACCAAGACCGAACCAGCCGAACTGAGGGCGGAACTGGAACGTGTACGTGACGAAGATGCCGCGTCCGAGGTCGACGAGAGCCGCATCGGCCGGTCAGCGCTCGCGGTCCCGGTGCGCACTAACGACCATCGGCTCACCGGAGCGCTGACCGCCATCGGGCGCACCGGACGGCTCAGCGTGAACGATCCGGAGATCCGGGATCTCTTGCGCTCCTACGCTTCTGTCCTACGCGGGTCGACTTCGGTCTCGTAACCGAGGTTTCCGTCCGATCCGGCACACGAACCGTGCGGGCGTACCGAGCGGAAATGCTTGTCAGAACGACGGATTCACGGACCAGCGGGCGGGGTGGGAAAGGGGCAATCGCCGCACACGCCTCCGTTGGCGGTGCGGTAGAACAGGCAGCAGCTACGACGCCTTCCTGTCGCTCGGTCGATGCTGCCGGTCAACCGGGGGTCGTCCAGAAGCGCGTCGAGGTGCGGCAGTGCAGCGTCGCCGATCATTCGTCCTGCACCGATCAGAGCCGAGGCCGCGTTACCCCACATCAGCCCGGGTGCCACCACATCGCGCCACGCCTCGATGATCGGCTCGAGTTGCCGGTCGAGCACCTCGACGGCAACGGAGTCACCGAACCGCGGCTCGGCCACGTGCAACAGGAGGGTGCCACCGTCGGACCGCCACAGCAGCTGCTCCGGGTCGAGGCCGATACAACGCCCGGAGAGAGTGACGGACCCGATCGCGATCGACCCCACGCGTGCGGCGTAAGCGAAGAACACCGTCGAAGCGGCCACCCGCATCTCGTCGGTGCTCATCCGCTCGGCCGTAGCGGTCACGAGGTGGTCACGGGTCGTGCGCTCACGCAGTGCGATGGTGGGTTGCCATCGGCCGCCGGGCACTTCTCCGGTCCCGACCGCGAAGAAGGGACTCAGTGCCGCGATCCGTTCGAGCACCCCGGTCGCGCCCGATGTCGCATTCTCCTGGGCCAAGGCACTCCTGCTCTCGTTCGTCTTCTCCATCCGCCCGGCTCGCTCGTGCCGTCGTGCGACGTCGGCAACGTAGCACGGCGCGAGCACGCCGAATCGCCCGCTTCGGCGGGCCGACTATCGTGGGTCTCACGACAACCGATCGAAAGGACCGGCATGGGTGTGAGTTTGGCCAAGGGCGGAAATGTCTCGTTGTCGAAGGAGGCTCCGAACCTCACTGCGGTGACGGTCGGTCTCGGCTGGGACGTCCGGGCTACGACCGGCGCCGATTTCGACCTCGACGCCAGCGCTCTCGTCACGGGTGCGAACGGCAAGGTGCTCTCGGACCAACACTTCGTCTTCTACAACAACCTGCGTTCGCCCGACGGATCGGTCGAGCACACCGGCGACAACCTGACCGGCGAGGGAGAGGGTGACGACGAGTCGATCAACGTCGACCTCGTCGCAGTGCCCGCCGAGGTGCAGTCCATCGTCTTCCCGGTATCGATTCACGACGCCGACGCGCGCGGGCAGTCGTTCGGTCAGGTGCGCAACGCGTTCATCCGCGTGGTCGACCGCTCCGACGATCGCGAACTCGCGCGCTACGACCTGAGCGAGGACGCGTCGTCGGAGACCGCGATGGTCTTCGGTGAACTGTACCGGCGCGGCACCGAATGGAAGTTCCGCGCGATCGGCCAGGGCTACGCGTCCGGCCTCGCGGGAATCGCCCGCGACTACGGTGTCAGCATCGGCTGATCCGAAGGCGCGCGCCGCGGGCTCGTGACCTGGCCCGCGGCGCCGCCGCCCGATCTGCCGCGATCACCTCGTACAGGCGGACTCCCGGTGCGACACTGGTGTGATGTGTAGATGGATGGCCTACTCCGGCGATCCGATTCTCGCCGAGGATTTGTTGTTCAAGCCGGAGCATTCGCTGATCGATCAGAGCCTGCACTCGCATCTCGGCGCCACAACCACCAACGGTGACGGTTTCGGTGTCGGCTGGTACGGCCTGGGCGAAACGCCCGCGGTGTTCAAGGGCATCGATCCGGCGTGGAACGACGAGAATCTTCGTGAAGTCGCGTCGCAGGTGAGCACCCACCTGCTGTTCGCCCATATCCGGGCGTCGACCGGGAGCGCCGTCCAGCGGAGCAACAGCCACCCCTTCCGGCACGAGAACTGGCTGTGGATGCACAACGGATGCATCGAAGGATTCGAGCGGATGAAACGGGATCTGGTGTTCGCCATCGAACCGGATCTCTACCCGTACATCGAAGGGTCCACCGACTCGGAAGTGCTCTTCTTTCTGGCCTTGACGTTCGGCCTCCGGGAAGACCCCCTCGGCGCGGTGGGGCGGGCAGTGGGCCTGGTCGAGCACCTCGCCCGGCAATACGGCATCGACGCTCCGGTGCAGATGAGCGCCGCCACCACGGACGGCGTCACGGTGTGGGCGTTCCGCTACTCGAGCGAAGGAAAAACACGTTCGCTGTTCTACTCCACCGAGATCTCGCGATTGCGCTCGCTGCATCCGGAGGTCGAGGCACTCCAGCGTTTCGGTATGACGGCGAGATTGGTTGTGTCCGAACCTATACGGGACTTGCCGGGTGCATGGAACGAAATGCCCGAAGGTTCCGCGGCGATCGTCCGCGAAGGCCGCGACGACATCGTTCCGTTCGTTCCACTGGGTGCGACGTAGACAGCGCGGGGCGACATCGTGTCCGCGTCGGCAACCCGTGACACCGGGGTCGGAGGCGGCGCGTGAGCGGCCCGCTACCGACCGGAGGCCGGTCCACCCGCAGGTTGTTGTGGTCGGCCGGTGTGCGGCCGTTGCTGACAGCCGTTGTGCTGCTGACCGTCTACTTCCTCGCACCGCTCGACGGTATCGGAGACCTGGGGGCGGTGTTCCTCCTGGTCGTGGGGGTTCTCGCGGTGGGTACGGTGGCGGTCTGGCAGGTCAAGAAGGTACTGGCGTCGCACTACCCGGCGGTGCAGGCCGTCGAAGCGGCCGCTGCCACTGTTGCGTTGTACCTCGTCGGTTACGCCGCGTTCTACTACCTGCTGTCCGCTGCGAACGCGCAGGGATTCAGTGAGGTGCTCTCGCGGGTCGACGCACTCTATTTCTGTCTCACCGTGTTCGCCACGGTCGGATTCGGCGACATCGTGGCCACCACCGATTCGACGAGAGCGGTCGTATCCCTCCAGATCGTCGCCAATCTGGTGTTCCTTGCCGTCGGGATCCGCGTGCTGACCGGCGTGGTGCAGTGGCGTCGGCAGCAGCGTCAGAACCCTCCCGGCACTTCCCCGGGTGGGTAGGACCGCCACCCGAAAGGAATGGAAATCGTGGCCGAACCCGACATTCCGACGCACACCCAGGTGTCTCTCGATCCCCGAGCACGGAGAGCCAAGGGGAAGCACGCACGACGCTCGACGCCCCTCGACTCGCTCGCCGAATGCGGCGCCGATCCACGCCGTTCCCCGATCGATCTGCTCTCGACACAAGCGGAGACCAGGGTGCCCCAGTTGGTCCCCATCCGGCACGGTCGCATGGCGTCGTCGCCGTTCGCGTTCTACCGCGGTGCCGCGCTCGTCATGGCGGACGATCTGTCGCGGACCCCGTCGAGCGGGCTGACCACCCAACTCTGCGGCGACGCGCACCTGTCCAATTTCGGCATCTTCGCCACGCCCGAAAGGAAATTGGCGTTCGACGTCAACGACTTCGACGAGACCTATCCCGGGCCGTTCGAATGGGATGTCAAACGACTCGCGGCCAGTCTCGCGATCGCAGCGAAGGACAACGACTTCACCCGGAGGCAGCGGCGGCGCATCACCATTGCCTGCGCGTCCGAGTATCGGGAAACGATGCTCGAGCAGGCAGAGCGGGGGAACCTCGCGGTCTGGTACTCGCGGATCCAGCCGACCACCGAACTGGTCGAACTCCGCGACGAACTCGATTCGTCCATGAAAAAACGTGTTCGGAAGTTGCTCGAGAAGTCGGTACACAGCGACAGCGTGCACGCGGCCGGAAAACTGACCTCCGTCGTGGACGGGCGCCGCACGATCACCAGCCGGCCACCTCTGATCGTGCCGATCGAAGAAGTGTTCGCCGATGCCGATGCCACGCAGCTCTACGACGAACTGCATCGGCGACTGCGCGAATACGCCTCCACACTCCAATCCGATCGCCGCACCCTGCTCGCGCAGTTCGAATTCGTCCAGGCCGCGCGGAAAGTCGTCGGTGTCGGCAGCGTGGGCACCCGGGCATGGATCGTCCTGATGCGGGGGAGGGACGACGATCCGCTGGTGCTGCAGGCCAAGGAAGCGCAGCGGTCCGTACTTGCCGGGTACGTCGACGGGCCGCAGTACGAGAACGAAGGTGAGCGGGTGGTGCACGGCCAACGGCTCATGCAGGCCGCGAGTGACATCTTTCTCGGATGGCAGCAGGGTCCCGGAGTCGACGGTGTCCGGCGTGACTTCTACGTCCGGCAGTTGCGCGACGGCAAGGGGTCCGCGGTGGTGGAGGCGATGACGCCGAGAGGTATGGAGCTGTACGGGCGGCTGTGCGCCCGCGTCCTCGCGTACGGCCACGCGCGCGGGGGAGACCGCATCGCGATCGCGTCCTATCTGGGATCGGGCAACGAATTCGACGAAGCGATTGCGGGGTTCGCGAAGACCTATGCGGAGAGGAACGTCCGCGATCACCAGGAGCTGGTCGCCGCGATCGACTCGGGTCGAATCGCCGCGCGCACCGGTATGTGAGCGCGACGGCTCAGCGCACCAGGAGCCAGTTCTTGTCGTGCCGGTAGAAGGTGGAGCGTTTGAGCGGGCGGGGATTCGCGACCCCGTCGCGGGTGACGGTCGCGGCGGGCGAACCCAGTTGCATCGCCCGTCCCGTCAGCCACTTGTAACCGCCGAACCAGCGCGGCCGGTCGATTGCGGCGCGCAGTCCCGGCATCGCCGGTGTGGGCTCGACCCGGATACCGGGCACCGTGCCGGAGAACAGGCGGGTGTCGTCGACGTAGGCCTCCCCGACGAGACCGGACTCGTCGCCACACACGAGCGCCCGGCCGACGAGCGCGATGCCGGCGTCGTCCCGGATCAGCGGAATCGGCTTCGCCTCACCGCGCAATGCGATGGTGGCCGCTTTCGAGCCGCTGCGCAGGCCGTATGCCTCGGTGGCCGGAGTGCGCGACTCGGGTACGTACGCGAGTTCGATGTCGTCGAGCCGATCGAGGCGCATCAGCCGGGTCAATGTCGCGGCGAATGCGGCATCGTCTCCGACGACGATCAGCCGGGGGTTGTCCACCGAGTCCGCTTGGGCGAGGACATCCTCGAAATCGTCCTTCTCCGGAAGCGCGGGAGCGGACAGCGTCGTCTCCGGGGTGAGAGTCAGCGGCAGGGGTACCTCGCCACATCTGAACACTACCGGGGTCAACAGAACTCCTCGCGAATGTCGGGTTCGTACGGTTGCAGGCTTCGGTCCACTCTAATCGGAAGGCGCCGGGCGGGGGTGGGACGCGCGGCGGTGCCGCGAGTCCTCCTGCAGCTGCCACCCGGATCGTGCCGATACCGGTGCCGGAGCCGGAGGCCGTGGCAGGGTGGACTACACTGTGGTCCCGGCTGCTGTCCGGTTCCAGGGCAGGACCCTGCAGGCGAGACCGCCCGCACGTAACACCTGTCTGAGGAGAGCGCGACATGCCGGCAATCGTCCTGATCGGAGCCCAATGGGGCGACGAGGGCAAGGGCAAAGCTACGGACCTGTTCGGCGGACGTCTGCAGTGGGTCGTGCGCTACCAGGGCGGAAACAACGCCGGGCACACCGTGGTGCTGCCCAACGGCGACAAGTTCGCTCTGCACCTGATCCCCTCGGGCATCCTGACCCCGGGCGTCACCAACGTCATCGGCAACGGTGTCGTCGTGGATCCGGGCGTGCTGCTCACCGAACTCGCCGGCCTCGAAGAGCGCGACGTCGATACGTCCCGCCTGCTGCTCTCGGCCGACGCGCACCTGATCATGCCGTACCACGTGGCGATCGATAAAGTCACCGAGCGCTTCCTCGGCAAGAGCAAGATCGGCACCACCGGCCGCGGAATCGGCCCCTGCTACCAGGACAAACTGGCCCGCGTCGGCGTGCGCGTCGCCGATGTTCTCGACGAGAAGATCTTCACTCAGAAGGTCGAGGCGGCGCTCGAGTTCAAGAACCAGGTGCTCGTCAAGATCTACAACCGCAAGGCGCTCGATCCCGAGCAGGTCGTCGAAGAAGTCCTCACCCAGGCCGAGGGATTCAAGCACCGCATCACCGACACCCGCCTCGAGCTCAACAAGGCACTCGACCGCGGTGAGACGGTTCTGCTCGAGGGCTCGCAGGGCACGTTGCTCGACGTGGACCACGGCACCTATCCGTACGTGACGTCGTCCAACCCCACCGCGGGTGGCGCGGCAGTCGGATCGGGCATCGGACCGACGAAGATCACGACGGTGCTCGGCATCCTCAAGGCGTACACCACGCGTGTCGGTTCGGGCCCGTTCCCGACCGAACTGTTCGACCACCACGGTGAGTACCTGGCGAAGAAGGGCGGCGAGGTGGGTGTGACCACCGGTCGCGCGCGCCGCACCGGGTGGTTCGACGCCGTGATCGCCCGTTACGCCACCCGCGTGAACGGCATCACCGACTACTTCCTCACCAAGCTCGACGTGCTGTCCGGGCTCGACACCGTGCCGATCTGCGTCGGCTACGACGTCGACGGGGTCCGTGTCGACGAGATGCCGATGACGCAGACCGACGTCCACCACGCCAAGCCGATCTACGAAGAGATGCCCGGTTGGTGGGAGGACATCTCCCACGCCCGCACCTTCGAAGAGCTTCCGAAGAACGCTCAGGATTACGTGCTGCGTCTCGAAGAGCTTTCCGGAGCGTTCATCTCGTGCATCGGTGTCGGTCCCGGCCGCGACGAGACGATCGTGCGCCGCGACGTCATTCGCTGACACAGGCCGCGCCGCACTGAAACCGGTTGCGCGGCTGAGCCTCGACGGTCCCTCGGCGGACGTGCGGCTCGCAAGCGTCGGTGTGCAGCGGCCACCATGTGGTGCGGAACAGGATCAGGTCGTCGGTGGCGCGACGATGCGCACCGACCGCGGCGGGCTGGCAACCGTGAAGTCATACCGTCGCGCAGCGGCCACGAACGGGTCGGCACTCGGATCGGTCGGCCAGTCGGCCTCTCCCGCGTTCCCGAACAGGCTGACCGCGTTGGGGTTCGGCCCGGTGGTGAACCAGGTTTGATACTGCAGCCCGGCGAAGGTGGTGGCGGCGAACTTCGCCGCCCACTCCTGAGGCACCGCGTATGGGGTCATGGTGACAAGCTCCCTGGTTGAACCGAAGTCCGCTGCCGTGTCCGCGCAGGTGTCGGCGAGCCGATGGTTGTGTGGCACGGTCAGGGTGGAGAGCTGGCGTTCGGCGGCGAATTCGTCGCTGATGATCCCGGTTGCCGCCAGCGCCTGGCCGACGGTCTCCCGGATCGCGGTGAGCTCGTCGTACGCGAGGTAGCAGGTGCCGCGTGGCGGGGTCAGATCGAAGCGGCCGCCGCCGTCGGAGGAGAACCACCAAGGGCCGTTCCCGGCGCGGTGCCCGCGTGCAGCGGCTGCCCCACGGTGAGTCCGCAGGCGGGGAAGTTGCGCAGCGGCCGGGTCGGCGGCCCCAGAGCGACAGTGTCACGACTGCTCACGCGGCCCACCGCTGCGCGTCGGCGCGGGCCAGCTCCAGTGCCGCGTCCAGGGGATGACCGTCGACGATCCAGTCGGCTGCAGTGCGGTCATCGAGCTCGGGCTGGGGGCTGCGAAGCCAGACTGCGCAGGTCCACGGGTCGGCAGCGTCGCGCAGGGTCCTCCACAGAGTGAGCAGGTGTGGGTGCACCGTTCCTGTGTCGGTGAACTGCCAGGTGGGGTAGACCCACCCGCCGCCGTCGAGTTGGCAGGCGATCACACTGCCCGTGGCTACAGCCTTGTTGACGGCTTGGCGGCTCACACCCCACCACTGTGTCAGCCCCGCGGTGTCGTAAAACGGGCCGATGAGCTGGTCGTAGACGTGGGGAAGTGCTGCAGTCATCGCGCGAGCGATCGACTTGACGTCTGCAAAGGCAGCGGGGGAGACGTGGGCTTCGCGTGCGCGGTCGAAAGTGTCCTGGACGCGGCGGGTGAGCTCGTCCATGAGCTCACGTTGTTGCTCGGCGAGGGTAACCATGCGAAAGCCTCCTGGTCGTCAACCGTGTCAACCCCAGCGTCATCTTCTGCGTCAACCGTGTCAACGAACGGAAGATGGGTGTTCTCATTCCACCCGCAGTCGCTGAGGTTCGTCTCCTGCGGGCCTGCCTCACCGACTGGCCTGACTCGATCGGTCCACTTTCGGCGATACTGGACCGGTGATCACGCGTGCGATAGGGGCCGGTTCGCTTGTCCGGGATCTGGGCAACTGGCAGGACGCCGGGGACCGCAGGCCGGCATACCGTGCGCTGGCCGACGGCATCCGCCTCCTCGTGCACGACGGTCGGGTACCGCTCGGGGTTGCGCTGCCCAGCGAACGCGAACTCGCGTCGGCCCTGTCGCTGAGCCGCACCACTGTCACCGCCGCGTACACCGCGCTGCGCGATGCGGGGTACCTCCGCAGTCGGCAGGGAGCGCGCAGCACGGTGGCGATGCCTGCCGAACGAACCACGGTCCCGGCGTCGGTGCCGGTGCTCGGTGAGGCGATCGACCTCCGCAACGCGTCGCTCGCGGCCCCGGCGGCCGCCATCGAAGCGGCGTACAGCGCGGCACTGGGATCGATGTCCGCGTATCTGGGCTCCCACGGCATGGAACCCGTGGGCGTCATGGCGCTCCGTGACGTGATCGCACGCCGGTACCGGGATCGTGGGCTGCCCACCACGCCCGATCAGATCATGGTGACTTCCGGTGCGCAGCACGCGATGCGATTGCTGCTCGGCGTCCTCACCGATCCCGGCGACCGGGTGATCGTCGACCACCCCACCTATCCGAATGCGCTCGAAGCGATCCGTCGTCACGGCACCCGTCCGGTGCCGGTCCCGGTGCGACCGGAAGACGGACCCGCCGGCGGCTGGGATCTCGACGGACTTGCCGGTGCCGCCCGCCAGACCGGCGCGCGCACCGCGTTCCTGGTGCCGGACTTCCACAATCCGACCGGGCTGTGTCTCGACGCGGACGGGCGAGCAGAACTGACCCGCATCATGCGTGACGCGAGGGTGACGCTCGTCGTGGACGAGACGATGGTGGACTTGTGGCTGGACGCCTCGCCACCGCCGCCCGTCGCCGCGACCTCGTTCGGAGGGCAGGTCGTCACCGTCGGGTCGACCGGCAAGTCGTTGTGGGGCGGGCTGCGAGTGGGGTGGATCCGTGCCGACCGGGACCTGATCGTGCGTCTCACCGGAGCGCGTATGGCAGTGGACCTCGGCACGCCGGTCATGGAACAACTTGCCGCCGCGCACCTGCTGTCGGACGTCGAGGATCTGCTCGATGCCCGCCGCCGCGTGTTGCGGGAGCGCCGCGCCGCACTCGTCGCCGCGCTCGCGGACCGGTTACCGGCGTGGAGATACACCATCGGGCAGGGCGGCATGTCGTTGTGGGCGAGGATGCCCGAACCGGTCTCGACGGCCCTCGCCGCGACAGGACCGAGCCACGGGGTGCTCCTCGCCGCCGGTCCCAGATTCGGAGTGCAGGGTGCGTTCGAACGATTCGTGCGGCTGCCCTACACCCAGGAGCCTGACACCCTGCGGCGTGGAATGGCCTCGGTCGCCGCGGCCTACAGCGCCGTCACCGCGGGATCGCCCATAGACGAGACCAGGATCGTCGTCTGAGAGACCACGAAAACCGCTGCCCCGCCGGAAGATCCGTCGGGGCAGCGGTCGAGCTCTGAAAGAGTCAGACCCAGAGCGTGTCGATATCGGTCGCCTCGCCGGCCGGCGCGGCGGGCTCACCCGACGGCGTGCGCGAGAAGCGCGGGGCGGGCGCGTGCTGGACGACACCGTCGACCTCGATCAGCGATCCCCGTGCGGCGAGATGCGCGTTCTGCGGCGCCTCCGCGAAAGTGAGGACCGGCGTCACGCACGCATCGGTACCGAGGAACACCTCGGACCACTCGTCGCGGGTCCTGCTGAGGAACTTCTCCGCGAACACCTTCTTCATCTCCGGCCACGAGGACTTGTCGAGCTGATGCGGCAGATCGGCCGGATCGAGTTCGAGACCCTTCAGCAGGAGCGCGTAGAACTGCGGTTCGATCGCACCGACGGCCATGTACTTGCCGTCCGAGGTCTCGTACACCTCGTAGAAGTGTGCTCCGGTGTCGAGCATGTTCACACCGCGCTCGTCGGACCACAGGCCGTTGCCGCGGAACGACCACATCATGTGCGACAGGGCGAGAGCACCGTCGACCATCGCCGTGTCGACGACCTGGCCGCGACCGGACGTCTGGCGTTCGACCAGCGCCGCGAGGATGCCGAAGACGAGGAACATCGAACCGCCGCCGAAGTCGCCGACCATGTTGAGGGGCGGGACGGGCCGCTCGCCCTCGCGGCCGATCGCGTGGAGCACACCGGTCAGCGAGATGTAGTTGATGTCGTGGCCGGCGGCGTTGGCGAGAGGACCGTCCTGTCCCCAGCCGGTCATGCGGCCGTACACGATCCGGGGATTGCGCTCGAGCACCACGTCCGGTCCGAGGCCGAGACGTTCGGTGACGCCCGGACGGAAGCCTTCGATCAGCACGTCGGCGCGCTCGAGCAGTGCGAGCACCTTCTCGATGTCCGCCGGGTCCTTGAGGTTCGCCTCGACGACGCGACGGTTGCGCTGGATCGGGTCGCGGTGGCCCGCGGGCGGGATCTCGCCGGGACGCTGCACGATGACGACGTCCGCGCCGAGGTCGGCGAGCAGGGTTGCCGCATGCGGTCCGGGGCCGAGTCCCTTGAACTCCACGACGCGGATACCCGCGAGCGGGCCCTTTTTCTCAACAGCTTCAGCGGACACTCGTCGAACCTCACTCCGATGCGTAGGAACTCTCCGACCGGGACAGTACCTTAGCGATCGCTCGGGAATATGAGCGTGGTCACGGTGCTGCGGCTCACGCTTGGTACAGGTCGGCCTCGGTCAGTCCGGTCGCCTCGAATGCGTCCGCGAGACTGTTGTGCCGCACCACCATCACGACTTTGTCGTCGACCACCCGGAAGGCGATCGCCTCGTCGAGCGGCGCGCCCGTGGCTTCCGCACCCCACGTCGACCGTTCTTCGACGACCACGATGCCCTCGTGGACGAACATCCGTCCGGGCTCGAGAGTGACGCCGGAGTTCGTTGCCCATTCGCGCAGTTCGTCGAGGCCCTGATCGGCGTCGTCGTCGTCGGTGGGAAGGACGATGTCGTCGCTCGACAACTCGAGGAGCGTGTCGATGTCGTTGCTGTTGACGGCCTCGTGCCAGGCCAGAACGGTAGCGATCTCGGAGGTGCTCATGATCGAAGCCTAGCGTTCCGGCCCGGAGGTCGGCATCGTTCCCAGGCCCGACCCGGGAGGCGAATCCGCCGAATCGGCCGCCCGGACGGGAGGTGCCGGGCACAGTGGAAGACATGCTGATCACAGGACAACTTGTGAGCTTCGTACCGAGCACGGACCTCGACGTCTCGGAGATGTTCTACGTCGACACCCTGGAATTCAGGAAGCTCGGTCGCGATGCGTTCGTGCTGGTGATCGACGGGGGCGGCGGAGCGCCCGTGCGGATCACGCTCGTGCAGTCGCGGGAGGAGACGGGCTACACCGCGCTGGGCTGGCGGGTACCCGACCTCGATGCCACCGTCGACCGACTCCGAGACAAGGGCGTCGACTTCACGCGCTACAACGGGATGGATCAAGACGAGCACGATGCGTGGACCGCGCCGGACGGCGCACGGGTCGCCTGGTTCCGTGATCCGCACGGAAACGTGCTCTCGCTCATGCAGTCCTGACCGGCGCGCGCCCGGTCCGCTCGGCGCCCGGGGCTCACCCGGCGAGGAAAGCACCCCGTACGAATCCGGCGAGCAGCACCGTGAATCCGCCGATCTCGCCGACGATCAGGGCGACCATCGCCGCT
>JADGMW010000423.1_pt1 | contig 17931 bp, 7 predicted proteins | sample 8641801 | NCBI WGS metagenome assembly JADGMW01 (sample SAMN16272018, study PRJNA661076) | feces metagenome | isolation source: fecal sample from diarrhoea affected cattle A | host: Bos taurus | place: South Africa: Lokaleng Village, Mahikeng | collected 2019-09
ACCAGGAGTCCGCACTGCGTCAGGTCTTCGAGGGGGAGTGAGGCCGGGCTGGGCGGACCCGGGTGCGATGAACGTCGACGAGAGCTCGACCAACCTCGGTGCCTGGCTCTACGACTCGCCGATGGGCGCTGCGGCCGGCGAGATCCGGCTGCGGGACCTGACCGGCAGGCAGGCCCTCCACGTCCACGACGAGATCACGGTGGCCTGGGTGCCCGGCTCGCACGAGCCGCGGGTGGGGCACCTGCGCCACCAGACCGCCGGCGCCGGCAGCCACGCACCCCGGGCGGGGCAGCCGCGGCGGCCGACGGTCGCGGCGACGCTGCGGGGCTCGGCGCTCGGGGCGCTCGCCGGCGCACTGGTCCTGGACCCGGGGATCGGGGCCGTCGCAGACGGCGACCTCGATGTGCGGGCACTGGCCCGACGGATCCGCGAGGTCGGCATCGACGAGCCGTTCCTGCGCCAGGTCAGGAGCGAGTTGACCCCCGGACGGTCCGCGCTGCTGGTGCTCTTCAGCGACGTCGGGCTGGACGTCGTCCGTCCGGCGGTCGAGCTCGGCCTGGCCCGCGAGGCCGTCAACCTGGTGCACGCCCAGGTCCGCGACGACGCCCGGGAGGCACTCCAGGTGCTCCTCGAGGTGCCCCCTTCCTGAACACCATGCCCACCCGTCACCGGGGGTGACCGCCGTCACAGCACGGACTACGCTCCAGGGAACGGGATGGGGACCGACCACCGGCAGCATGTGTTGGCATGCCGCTCACGACGACCGGGCTCGGCCGGCTCGACGGGCGGAGGACCCCCTCCGACTCCCGAGCGCCGAGTCCTCCCCGGAGGTGCTCATGCAGCGGCCCAGAACCAGCCACCACCTTCCGGAGCAGCCGCCGCCCCCGCTCGAGCATCGGGTGCGGGACTCGGCCGGTGCACATCCGGACGCACGCCTCGACGGACACGGGCCGGACGGGCTCGGGGTGGACGGACACGCCGTCCCCTTCGACGCCCCCCGCCTCCCGCGGGTCTACGTGCCCCGGCGCCGGCTCTGGGAGCAGCTGGACCGCGCCAGCCGCGGCGCGGTCACCCTCCTGGTCGCCCCGGTCGGCGCCGGCAAGTCCCTCGGCGTCGGCGGCTGGCTGCGACGTACCCGGGTCCCGGACGTCGCGGGGGCACGCTGGATCCGCGCGGACGACGGCTGGACCCCGGCCCGGTTCCGTGCGGTGCTGGAGGAGGCTCGCCCGGCCGGGCCCGCGCCGGACCCGGACGCCGGGCCCGGCCACGACCCCGACCCGCCACGGCTGGTCGTCGTCGACGACGCACATGCCCTGCCGGCGGCGACGTTGCGGCTGGTGGAGGAGCGGCTCGCCCGCGAGCCCGGGGCGCTGCGGCTGCTGCTGATCAGCCGCTGGGACCTGCCGATCACCCGGCTGGTCCCCGAGCTGCGCGGACACTTCACCACGCTCCCCGGCGACCTGCTGCGCCTCGACGCGCAGGAGTGCACGCTGCTGGTCGCCGAGCACGCCCGGACCACCGCGCCGGAGGTGGTCGAGGCGATGATCGACCAGTCCCAGGGCTGGTGTGGGGCGCTGGTGCTCGCCGCACGGGCGGTCGGCGCGGCGCCGGACCGGATCATCGCCGCGCGGCGCTACGCCACCGGTCACCACTCGGTCGCCGACCGGGTGGCCAGCGAGGAGTTCGCGGCGCTGAGCCCCCGCCAGCGCCATGTCCTGCTGTGCGTGGCCGCCGAGGCCGTGGTGACCGTGCCGACCGCCGAGCACCTCTCCCACGACCCGGCCGCCGCCGAGGCGCTGGCGGAGCTGGAGGGCACCGGCCTGCTCGTCACCCGGGTGCCCGACCCGACCACCGGGCGTGGCGACGAGCCCTGCTACCGGGTGCACCCGCTGCTGGGCGAGGTGGTCCGACGCCGGCTGGTCGCCGGCGGCGTGGATGTCGCCCGGGCCCAGGCCACGGTGGTCCGCGCGGTCCGCCAGGACCTGGCCCGCGGCCACACCACCGGGGCGTTCGGCCGGCTGGTCGGGGTGAACGCGGTCGAGGAGGCCGCCGACCTGCTCGCCGGCGACGGCATCCGGACCGTGCTCGGCCACGGTGCCGGCTGCGCGGTCGCGGAGTTCGTGCAGGCGCAGCCGGACATCATCGAGTCCCATCCGGACACCTGGTTCGCGGTCGCGCTGGACCGGTGGCTCGCCGACGACGTGGAAGGCGCCCGGCACTGGTTCGACCGGATCCTGAGCCGGGAGGCACCGCGCTCGGCCGCCGACCTGCTCGGCGAGTCCGGCTCGCCGGGCGACCCGGCCTCGGCCCGGATCGCGGTGGTCCGGCTGTGGCGCGCCCGGCTGGGGCTGGAGCCGATCTACGCCGCCCTCGGCCACGGCAAGCGGGTCGCGATCGCGACCAGCGGCGGGGGACTGGCCGCCGACACCCAGGCCGCGGTGATCCCGGTGCTCATCCACGAGCTGGGCGTGGCCCAGAACTGGCTGGGCGAGCTGGCCGACGCCGAGGCGAGCCTGACCATCGCGATCGGGTTGTGTCGTGCCCAGGGGCTGCCGGCCCTGGCGGCCTCCTCGATGTCGCACCTGGCGTTCACCGAGTACATGGCCGGGCGCGAGCAGGCCTGCGTCGAGCTCGCGGTGGAGGCGCTCAGCATGCTGGACGACCCCGAGGTCCACCGGATGCGGTTCGCGGCCTCGCGGGCCTCGATCGCGCTGCTGCTCGCCGGCCTGGTCGACCCGCCCTGGCCGAGCGAGCGGATCGTGCCCCCCGCCGACGGCACGGGGGGACGGGTGCACAGCGCGGACCTGTGCGGTCAGTTCTGGCTGCGGATGCGCGACTCCCGGTTGGCCCTGCTCGGCGGCTCGATCGCCGAGGCGCAGCGGGTCCTCACCACGCCGCCGGGCACCGCGCAGCTGGCGCTGCCGCACCTGCCCGATCACCTGCGGGTGATGCAGCTGCTCGAGGAGACCTTCCTGGCAGCGCTGGCCGGCGACGCGCGGGCCCTGGACGGGCTGGGGCGCCAGCTCGAGGCGCTGGGCGCGATGGGGGAGGCCGAGCTGGCGGCCGGGCTGCGCGCCGATCTCGGCGGCGACCGGCGGACCGCGGTGGCGGCGTTCACCGCGGCGGCGGCGGACGCGACGTACGAGCAGCCGGCGACCCGGGCGCTGGCCCTGGCCTGTCAGGCGCAGATGCTCGACGCGCTCGGCGAGCCGGAGGCGGCGCTGGAGCGGCTGGCCGAGGCGGTCACCGTCACCGAGGTGCGCCGCAACGCGGTGCCGTTCCTCGGCTGGTCGCGGCACGGCACCCCGATCGAGACGCTGCTGCGCCGCCTGGACACACGCTGGGACTCCGCCTGGCTGCACACCGTGACCGCCGCCGCGGCCGGCCACCCGGACGTGACCACCGTCTATGCGCTGACCAGCCCGACGCCGCGGGAGCGAGACGCCGGCAACGCGATCGTGGTGCGCCCGATGCTCTCGCCGCGCGAGCGCGAGGTGCTGCTCGAGCTGGCCAGGGGCTCGACGTACGCCGACATCGCCGGCTCGCTCTTCGTCTCCGAGAACACCGTGAAGACACACGTCTCGAGCCTGTACAGCAAGCTGGGCGCGGCCCGGCGCAGCGAGGCGTTGGCGATCGCGCGCAGCATCCACCTCATCTGAGAGCGCGGGAGCGACGATGGAACGAGCAACCCACGACGAGGCGGACGCCCCCGCAGGCGCGGTCGCCCCGGGTACGAGGTCCGGGCTCCAGGAGTTCTTCGACGGCTACGGTCGGGCGCTGGCCTCGGGCGACCCGGACGGCATCGCGATCGCGTTCGACTACCCCTCGCTCGTGCTGGGCGGGCCGGTGCCGGTCGTGCTGTCCGGCCCGGCGGCGATCCACGCCGCGCTGGCCGGCGACGCGGAGCCCGACCCGCTGGCCGGGTTCACCGAGGTCGATGCCCGCATCGACCACGTCGACGACGCCGCGGTCGGCGGGTGGTGGGTCGCGGTGCACTGGACCTACCGTCCCGACGACGGCTCCGGGCACTGGCACGAGGCGTACCGCTACCTGGTCCGCCCGGTGGCGCACGGGTTCGTGATCACGGCGCTGGCGCGGGTGCCGTGCGACTGACACGGCTCGGCCCGGCTCAGACGGTCTGGAGGAGGTAGAGCCCGGCCAGGGCCAGGGCGAGCGCGCCGAGCAGGCGACGCAGGGCCCGCTTGGGGACCCGGGGCTGCAGCGAGGCCCCGAGCCAGCCGCCGGCCAGCCCGCCGAGGCCGGCCGAGATCCCCAGCGACCAGTCGGGCGCCGACCCCGGGCGAGCACCGCGGCGAGGCCGATCACGTCCTGGCTCGGGAGCCAGCGGAACTCGGTGAGGAGCGAGAGCCCGTAGTGGTCCATCGTCGGGTAGGCCTGGACGCCGAGGAACAGGCCGATCGCGGAGACGATGGTCAGCATCAGGAAGCCGACGCCGCGCACGCTGTGCACGAAGACGGCGTCCTGCAGCGAGTGGCTCGCCCTGAGCTCGCGCGGGACGTCCTCCTCGTGCGAGGTCTCGCCCCTCACCCGGGTCGGGGGCTCAGCTGCCATCTGTGGACCTTCTCGAGACGTGTCGCGATCGAACGCCGTACCCGAGAGGCACCCTGGGCCGATGGCCCGGAGGACCATCACCGTCTAACCCGACTGGGGCAGTAGAGTTAGTGGAATTGCTAGGGCAACCTGAGGGCGCTCCGGGCCGAGGTGGAGCAGACCACCGGGGCGCGGCGCAGCGCCCGGCGCAGGCGGCGCCGCGGAGCGATGCTCGCCCGTCGGTCGGGTACCGAGGCGCCATGGCTGTCTACGACTCCAATCTGCAAGCCGCGGTCGACGCGACCTCGGTCGCCAAGGACGCGAAGACCACCGACGACCTCGCGGGCTACCTGCGCGCCCAGCTCGCCGAGCGGGAGATCGAGACCCAGGACGAGGAGTGGGTGCGCCGGACGGTCGCCGCGATCGACCGCGACCCGAACTTCATGGTCGAGGACTCGCCGTCGGACTACGAGCCGCCGGAGCGCGACGTCTGAGGGCAGCGGCTAGGAACCGGCCACGGTCGCGCTGGCGAAGAACTCCGCTGGCATGGCGTGCTGAAGCTCCCAGGTGATCGCGAGCGGGCGTTCGCCGAGGTGGCTGACGTAGGAGGCAGGCCCCAGACAGAGGTACGGCGCCGTGTCGTACTCGCCCTTGTGCTCGAGCCGGCAAAAGAGCAGCACCGTGCTGGTGCCACCCAGGTAGCGCTGACCGGTCGGTGACGCGACCGAGGTGGCGTTCTGGGACTCCCAGTGGAACAGCGTCGGGCTGATCGGGTAGTCGCGGTACATCGTGGTCGGGGAGAAGTCGGCCTCAGACTTCTTCAGCGTCACGAACAATGCGTCGACGTTGAGCGCTTCCGAGTAGGCGACGCCTTGCCTCATGCTGGTCGGCTTGCGCTGCAGCGTCGCGTAGTCGAGCGCCGCGAGGATCTCCTCGCGCTGGTACGACGCGTGGACGCCGAGCGGGACCTCGGCGAGTGAGCCGGAGAGCGGGCTCGTGGCGTGGCGGGTCTCGTCGAACACCAGGTCCACGACCGTCTCCAGCTCGCGGGCCGCGGCCCGCTCGGCGCGGATGGCTGCTAGGCCGTCGTCGTATGACGCGTAGCCGTTGCCGTGCGGGAACACAGAGAAGAAGAGCATCCGCGCGAGGCGCTGCTCGGCCGGCGAGAGGGTGGCGTAGGGCGCGTTCGAGGTCAGCAGGCGGCGGTACTCGGTGGCGCGGCGCCCGTCGTCGACATGGGCGAAGGCACGGATCCGTTTGAGCATCTCGGCCTCGCGTGGAGTGCCGGCCGGAGTCGAGAAGCCTGCGTCGCGGCGGAGTTGTGTCCATGAGCGCTGTCCGCGGCGCAGGATGTCTGGCAGCTCGATGCCGGACTCACGCACGAAGGTTGGAAGGTCGACATCGCCGTACGAGCGCAGCTCGGCTGTCATCGCCTTCCAGCTGTATGCGACCTGGGCGCGGAGGTTCTCCAGGACCAAGGACTGGGCGTGGCGGTCCATCACGATCTGGCAACCCGACGGCAGGAAGGGGAAGCCGCGCTCGATCTCGCGCTCGAGGCCCCGCCGGGTCTCGCCGGTGAGGGCGCGCAGCTTCCGGTCGAAGCGGAACTCCTTGCGCTGGTGCCCGACGAAGTCGAGGACGGTCAGGACCGCCTTGTCGGGAGTGCGACGAAGGCCGCGTCCCAGTTGCTGAAGGAAGACCGTGGCGCTTTCCGTCGGCCGGAGGAACAACACGGTGTCGACGTCGGGAAGGTCGAGCCCTTCGTTGAACAGGTCGGCGGCGAACAGGATGTTGACCCGTCGAGCCTTCAGGTCCTCCAACGCGCGCCGGCGTTCGCTCGGCGCGGTGTCACCACTGACCGCGAGTGCTGGGATGCCCGCATCAGTGAACGTCTGTGCCATGAAGCGTGCATGGGCGACGCTGACGCAAAACCCGAGCGCGCGCATCGTTCCGGGGTCGATGACCTTCTCGCGCAGCTGCTGCAGCACGATCGCGGCCCGGGCTCGATTTCCGGTGTACACGCGTGAGAGTTCGGCCTCGTCGTAGCGGCCACGGCTCCAGCTGATCCGGCGCAGGTCGGTGCCGTCGGCGACTGCGAAGTAGTGGAACGGGCACAGCAGGTCTTTGCCCAGGGCATCCCAGAGTCGCAGCTCGGTCGCGGTGCGCCCGTCGAAGAACTCGTGGCGGACGTCGACGCCGTCGGCCCGTTCGGGGGTGGCGGTCAGCCCGAGCAGCTCGCGCGGGGTCAAGTGCTCGAGGAGTCGGCGGTACGTGGGCGCCTGCGCGTGGTGGAACTCATCGATGACCACGACCTCGTAGGCGCTGGGCGGGATTGTGGTCACGCCGTACGACTGCAGGGACTGCACGCTGGCGAATACGTGGTCCCAGCGTTCCGGGCGGGCGCCGGAGACGTAGAGCTCACCGAAGGTAGGGTCGGCAAGCACCTCGCGGTAGGTCCGCAGGGACTGCTCGAGGATTTCCTTGCGGTGCGCGACGAAGAGCAGGCGGGGCCGGTCGGCGAGCGTCGGGCCGCACAGCCGGCGGTAGTCCAGCGCCGCGACCACCGTCTTGCCGGTTCCCGTGGCGGCGACCACGAGGTTGCGGTGCCGGTCGTGTACGTCGCGCTCGACGGCCAGCTCGTCGAGCATCTGCTGCTGATAGGTGAACGGACGGACCTCCAGGCCGGAGAGGCTGATGGTCACCCGGTCGTGCTGCCGACGGCCCGAAGCCTCGGCGAGCGCATCGTCCAGACGGTCCCGGTCGCGGTCCGGCTCGTAGGGCTCGAAGCTCTCGTCGTTCCAGTACGTGTCGAAGGTGGCACGGAACTTCTCCAACAGTGACGGAGTCGCGACCCGCGACAACCGGACGTTCCACTCGACTCCGTCGAGAAGGGCCGCGCGGGAGAGGTTCGACGAGCCGACGTACGCCGTGTCAAAGCGAGTCTCGCGACGGAACATCCAGGCCTTGGCGTGCAGCCGGGTGCGAGCGGCGTCGTACTGGATCCGGACCTCGGCGCCGAGCTCGTGGACCAGACGATCGAGGGCGGCTCGCTCGGTCGCACCCAGGTAGGTTGTGGTGATCACGCGCAGCGGCGCCCGACGGCGGCGCAGGCGTCCGAGCTCGTCCTCGAGAAGTCGCAGACCGTGCCACTTCACGAAGGCGCACAGCAGGTCAACCTCGTCGGAGGTGTCGATCTCGGCGCGCAGTTCGGCTGCCAGGTTCGGCTCGCCGGTGCTGTTGGTCAGCAGCGCCGCCTCGGAGAGCGGGGTCTTTGGGCGGACGGTCTCGATGTCGACCGCTCCTGGGCCAGGCGGCACGGCGAGCCGGCGCAGTTGGCGGGCCGGGGCGTCCACTGCGGACCCGGAGTCGTCGAGCAGCGCGACGAGAGCATTGAGAAGGTGCATCCGACCCGCCGCGTCGGTACGGCTCTCCAGCGCGTGGCGAGTGAGCTCATAGACGTGCCGAGCCAGCACGTGGGGTTGGTCAGCCGGGTCGACCTTGCTGATCTCGGCGCTGAGCTCAGGAGCGGTCTCGAGTGCCTCCTGCAAGCGTTCGGTCACCAGGTGCTCGTGGAGGCCGAAGGCGAGCGGCTGTTCGGTCACGCGTCCAAGCTTTCATGGCGCATCACGACTTCGCGCGAGAACACAGGACCTGGGCTACGGCTCGAGGTAGCCCAGCCAGAGCCCGTCTCGAGCGCGTGTCATCCCGACGTACAGCTCGCGCCGCAGGCGCTCACAGCGCTCGGCGTACGACTCGGTCGTCTCGCCCGCCCACATCTCAGGTGGCTCGGCGCGAAGGCCGGGCATCAGCACGTACTTGAAGTCGAGACCCTTCGCACGTTTGAAGGTGCCGATCTTGACGGCCTCGGTCGTAGCGCCGTCGTACTTCGTCAGCTCGACGTGGGGGATCTCCACGCTGCGGAGCACCCGTTCGTAGTGTCCGACATCCTTGAGACGTTCCACCAGGATGGCCATGTCTCCCCACGGCACCCCCATGTCGTGGGTGCGGGAGAGTTGCAGGCACAGCGCGGAATCCAGGCCCGCCTGACGATGTGCACGCCAGCGGACCGGGTGGTAGCCGCTCCGCGGGACGTCGGCGTCGCGGATTCCCGATTCGAGGAGGCCGTCGAGGTCGTCGAACGGGTCCGCCGATACCAACCGGGTCGCTTCCTCGAGGATCTCGCGAGTGTTCCGGTAGTTCACACGTAGCACCGCGGCGCGCCCGGTGACGCTGATCCCTGCCTCGTGCAGGTTGAATCCGCCCGGGTAGACCGACTGCTGTCCGTCGCCCACGATCAAGAGCCGGTTCGGGCCGTCGCCTGCGAGCGCGGCCAGGAAACGGAGCGCGACCAGGTTGAGGTCTTGGACCTCGTCGACGATGACGGCGCCGTAGACGAAGAGATCGGGGAAGGCGTCGACGGCAGCTCGAGCCCGGATCAGCAGGTCGTTGAAGTCTTGGATGCCGCGTTCAGCGAGCCGGCCCTCGTATGCCGAATAGAGATCCCAGACGTAGCCGCGTTCGGGGACCTGCAGGCGGGTCTTCCGGCCGACCCGCAAGAGATCTCGGTACTCGTGGAAGTCAATCAGACCGCGACCCTTGATGACGTAGTCGATCTCTTCCTTCCAGTACGCCGGCCGCTCATCGATGCGGCCGAGCACCGCGGCCGAGTTCGTGAGCTGCCATGCCTCCCGGAAGGCCCGGTCCGCGCCTGCGGGGTCGAGCCTGATCGTCTGGCCGGTCGATTCCAGAGCTCGGAAGGCGAGCGCATGGACGCCGACGAACTCGATCCTCTCCGCGGCCGACGGGGACAGCCGGGTGGCCAGGGAGGCGAGGACGATCGGCAGTGTCTTCACGAACGACGTGAACAGCACCGGATGCTCTGTGCGCGTGGCGAGGTAGATGGCACGGTGCAGGCCGACCACAGTCTTCCCAGTTCCGGCAGGGCCCCGCACCCGGGCGGGGCCGTTCCAGTGCGACGTCACCAGCTTGTTCTGATCCGGGTGTAGGAAGGTCATCCAGTCCTCGATCGGACCTGCCAACGCGCTGTCCAGCAGAGACTGGGTAATCGCCTCGACGTCGATCAAGGTGGGGGCCGCATCTGGCCCGCCGGGGTCGCGCCGCAGCACTTTCGCTGGCGTGAGCCTCTGCGCGGTCTGCTTGTCGTCGATCTCGGGGCAAGCCTGGGCAACCGCTGCGGTCACGGCTGCCAGCTGTGGTCCGGAAAGGCGCTGGCGCATCCCGGCCAGCCAGGCCACGACAGAGTCAGCCCCGAGCACCGTGATCGAGCCGACTGAGGCCGCGGGCACTGCGTGACTGGTGAACACCATGGCGGCGTGCACTGCGGCCGTGACGAGCCCGGTTTGGGAGACCGCCTCGACGATGCTATCGACCAGACGGGACAGCTTGGTGACCTCGGCGTCCTCCCGGGCGTCGCCCCGGAAGATCACCCCGTTCCGAATCTCCAGCTCGGCCCAGTGCTTGGCGTCGAGCACGATGACACCGCCGGGTCCGACGAGGATAAAGTCGACATTGGCCCGCTTCGACCCAGGCCATCGCCGATCCTCGAGGACGGTCCAGCCCAGGAGGTGGAGCGGACGCAGCACCTCGGCCAGTTCCTGCTCCGAACGGCAGGCCGTCTTGAAGCGGTGAGCGAGCTGGCGCTTGTGCTGGACGAGGTTGAACAGCGCCTCCGCCTCGTCGTCGAGCTCCGCGCTGCGACGCAACGCCGACCCGCCTGCCGCCATTTGGACCTCCCGCTCAGTGCCCCGGGCCGACCGCGCGGAGCTTTGCTGTGCGGAGTTATCGGCGCGGCGAACCCTGCGGTTGAGCCCGGAACCCGCGCGGGCCCGGTGATCCCTCATGTGGGCCCACATGAGGGATCGCGACGACGATCGCGCGACGGCGGACCCGAACCCGGTCCCTAGGACTGAACCCCGTGACAGTGCTGGGGTGGGTCCGCTGGCTCCGGACGTGGCCGATCCGACGTACGACGGACTCCACTCGGTCCAGCTCACGACGCTCCGCGACCCTGTCGACGCCTGCTGAGGCGAGGGTGTGCCGGAGACATCATGCACTTTGGTGATGCCGGCGCCCCGCCCGCGCGAGAGGTTGGGGCTCCACCTCACCCGGGCCGCCCACCGAGCGGGATCCGTTCGTCGCACTCGGTGCCGGCGCCGGGTCCAGGCCGGCGAGCGTGAGACGAGGGCGCCATGGTCCATGGGGAACCGGAGGCCCGACGGCCCGAGATCGAGGCCAGGCTGTTGCGGATCCACGACCTGGTGGATCTGCGCCTCGAGGCCTTCGAGTGCGCGCTCGAGCGCACCGGTGGCGGCGCCGAGCTGGTGGCGGGGCCGGACGCGCTGCTGATCGTCAGGTTCGGGCCCCAACACCTGGGGGAGGAGGTCCAGCCGACGACGACCGGGACCCCGGCCGTCCCCGCGCTGCCCGCGGCCCACGTGGCGGCGGGCCCGACCCGGCTGGTGTTCGAGCTCGACGAAGGTTGGCGGGTCGACTTCACCGGGGACGCGGTGCTCGCCGCGCTGCCGAGCCTGCGACTGCGGGTGTCGCCCCGGGCGACCCGCGCCGGAGAGGCCGGCGAGCGGGAGGACCCGGCGCCGGTCGGCGCCGAGGAGACCGCGATCGAGGCGCCGTACCACCTGATCGTCTCGCCGAGCGTCGACCACACCTTCCGACACCCGGCCGCACCGCAGGGCCCGGCCGACCGCTACCAGCTGTGGCGCACCGACCTCGCCGTCCGCGGCGCCGACGCCGGCGGACCCGCGGGAGCCGCCGACGGACGGACGGGCGAGCAGCGCACCGTGCGCGCGCTGTGGAACCGCGACGCCGAGCAGGACCCGCCGGACTTCCACCAGTCGCTGCGCGCACACGACCGGCAGGCGCTGGTCGACCAGACCCACGGCGGCGACCCGGCGAACGCGTCGACCCCGCTGCTCGTGGATCGACTGGCGCTCTCCAGCCTGGGCGCCTGGTTCGACTGGAAGCAGAGCTGGGACGATCCGGCGACCATCGCCGACTACCGCCACCAGGCGGTGATGGGCCGCGACGCCCGGGTCCGGGTCGCCTACCCCGGATTCCTGTTCCCGTTCGGGCACCGCTGCTACCTGGTGCGCGTCGTCGAGCGGGAGATCAAGCACCGCGAGCAGCCGGCCGCCTACCTGTGGGAGCGCTGGTTCATCGTGCTGCGCCAGCCGAGCAGGTCGTATCCGGAGCAGGCGCGGGACAACCCGTTCGGTCAGGTGAGCGTCGGCCCCCTGGTCACCCCCGACATCGAGGCGCCCCCGGACGGCGCTCAGCCGTTCGTCCCGCTCCGCAACGGCGCACCCTTCCCGTTCACCCTCAGCACCGTCGACCGGGGTGGTCAGCGGCGCGGATGGCTCGCGCCGCTCGTCTTCGTGCAGGCAGAGACGATCCGGATCGTCGGTCGGGGGCGGGCCACCGTCCTGCGTGCCCCGGAGCTCGCCTCGACGAGGTACCACCCGGTACGGCACATCCAAGGTCGCGGCCAGACGCTCGCGGTGGCGCCGTCGGTCACGGCCGGCGACACCTCGGTGGAGGTCACCCACCTCGTCTTCGACGGCGAGATCGATCCGGCCGCGGTGACGTCGAGACCGTTCCTCGTCGAGGCCCGCGCCGTGCTCCCGGCGATGCGGCACCTCGCCCCGCAGGCCCCGGCCGTCGACCTCGTGCTCGCCAAGCCCTACCTGGAGCACGGCCTGCCGGCACGCGCGCCCGGAGCTCCGCCCGTACCAGGCACGGGCAACGCGGGAGAGCTGGTCCTCGCGCTCACGAGCCCGCCGCCGGCGATCGACTTCTCCGGCGGGTCGGAGCGGTCCGGCGGCTTCGTCGCCCCCAACCTGGCGGTCAGCGGATTCTCCCGGGCCCTCGGCGCGATCGGCGCGAACGGCGCGGCGCCGTCGCCGTTCGACGCGGGCTCCTTCGATCCGTCGTCCTTCCTGAGCGGCGCGCTGCCGAAGCTGTTCGGCCTGTTCGACCTGGTCGAGCTGCTCGAGGTCGCCGGGCTCGAGGACGCACCGGTCTTCGTGACCGACGCGCTCGAGGCGGTCGGCGCGGTGGTCGGTGAGGCAGCGCGGCTGAAGGCCGCCCTGGCCGAGGCCCAGACCCGGCTCACCGCCGAGGTCGAGCGGGCCGCGCACCGGGGAGCCCAGGACCTCGCGGCGCAGGCCAAGGCCGCGCTGGACGCTCAGACCGGTGGACTGGCCGCGGCCCTCGACGCCCTCGTCGGCGCGGTGTCGGCGAGCCCCCCGGACGCAGCCACGGTCTCCGCGCGCGCCTCGGCGCTCGGGACGGACCTGGGGATGCTGCTGGACGTCGTACGCCGTCCCGGCCTGCCGGCCGCGGTCCGCTCCGCCCTGACCAAGCCGGCCGCGGCGCTGCGCGACCTCGCCTCGCTCGCGACGAGCGTCGAGGAGGCGGCCGCGCTGCTGGCGGGCGGGGCCGGTACCCTGCCCACCGCCCGGCTGCACTGGCGGCCGGCTCTGCGCGCCTGGGGCCTGCCAGGCGCGCCCGACATCTTCGACCCCGCCGAACCGCGTCGACTCCTCGTCGACGTCGAGATCCGGCCCTCCGCCGGCGGTGGGCCGCCCGCGGTCGACGTGCTCGCCGAGATCGCCGACTTCGACCTCAACCTCATCGGCAACACCGACACCGGCCTGATGAAGCTGATGTTCCGCCGGATCGGGTTCCATACCGGGTCCGAGGGCAAGCCGGAGGTGGACGTCGTCTTCGGCGGCATCCAGTTCCTCGGGCCGCTGTCCTTCGTCGATCGGCTGCGCGAGCTCATCCCGTTCGACGGCTTCTCCGACCCGCCGTACGTGGACGTCACGCCCGCCGGCGCCAGGGCCGGGTTCGACCTGACGCTGCCCAACGTCTCGGTCGGCGTCTTCAGCCTGGAGAACGTCTCCCTCGGGGCCGACGCCCGGGTGCCGTTCCTCGGCGACGCCCTGACGGTGGGCTTCGCCTTCTGCAGCAAGGACCAGCCGTTCCGGCTCACCGTGATGTTCGTCGGCGGCGGCGGGTGGCTCGAGCTGCGCGCCGCGCCGAAGGGCCTGGTGCTGCTGGAGCTCGGTCTCGAGGCCTGCGCCTGCCTCAGCGTCGACCTCGGCGTGGCGTCCGGCTCGGTGTCTGTCGCGGTCGGCGTCTACCTTCGGCTCGAGGCCGACCGGGGCCTGTTGGTGGCGTACTTCCGGATCCGCGGCGAGGTCGACGTCCTCGGCCTGATCAGCGCCTCGATCACCCTCGAGCTGTCCCTGGCCTACCAGTTCGAGACCGGCAAGCTGCTCGGTCGCGCCTCGCTGGTCGTCGAGGTCGAGGTCCTCTTCTTCTCCGCCTCGGTCGAGATCTCGGTCGAGCGCCGGCTGGCCGGCTCCCGGGGGGACCCGACGATGTTCGAGCTGATGGAGCCCGACGCGACGGGCCTGAACGCCGACTGGGTCCGTTACTGCGAGGCCTTCGCGCCCGTCCCGGACTGAGGGAGAACCCGGATGCCCACCACGCTCCTCGCCACGGCGCTGCCGTACTCCCTGGCCGACGCCGCCCCGTTCCATCTCACCGTCTTCTTCACCCACAAGCTGGTCGGGGACGGAGACGAGCTCGCCGACTATCCGGCGGCCGCCGACTGGGTGACCACGCTGACCGGCTGCTCGCTGGGCCTGACCACCTCGCTGGACCCGAGCACGACGCGGCCGCTGCGGGTGGTCTCGGCACCGCGCGCCGCGTCCTGGACCGCCGTCCTGCCACCGGGGACCCGCGTCGAGGCCTTCCCGGCTCCGCGCGTGTCGGAGGCGACGTGGCGCACCAACCCGGCCAGCCGGATGAGCGACCACGCGGTCGACCTCCACCTCGCGGCGGTGGCGTCGTCGCCGGTGCACCGGCCCGGTCTGGCCGGGGAGCCGGTCGCCGAGCGGCTGTTGGAGACCCTCGCCGGCCTGGACCGCGGAGGTCCCCTGCGGCGGTTGCTCGACGGCGCCCGGGACCGCGGCAACCGCCCCGCCCGGATCCTGGCCGAGCGGCTGGAGGACGCGCGGACCACCCTCGGGCCGCCCACCGACCCGGCCGAGGAGCTCCTCGGCCGGCGCGGGGAGACGGCGCCGCCCCCGCCGTACCGGGTGGAGACCGAGGCGCGTCCCTCGCCGGTGGAGGTGCTCCTCGGCGACGTCGACGCCGACCGCCGGGTGAGCGAGCGGCTCGACTCCCTGGTCGGGGAGGACGTCGGCGACCCGCAGCTGCGGATGGTCGTCGACGCTCACGCGATGCGGCGCTACTACGAGCGACCGGAGCAGCCGCCGCAGCAGCCGCGCCGCGAGCCCGACCCGGAGGCGCCCCCCGCCCCTCGCCCGCCGGTGCCGGACCACGACTTCCACGCGCGGGTGGCCTCGTTCGGCTCGACCCCCGCGCTGCTGCGCGAGCTGGGGCTGGCCGTCGACGTGGTGCTCGACGGTACGGACGCCGCCGACGCACGCACGGCGCTGGCCGGCGCGACCTGGGTCCAGGTGCAGGTCGCCTCGGACCACGACGACCTCGAGGTAGCACCGGCTCGTCGCACGGCCGTCGTCGTCGACGGCGCCGTCTTCACCGCGCGGTCCACCGATGCCTGGGTGGGCGGAGCGGTGCCGCTCGGCGACGAGGAGTGGGTGGTGCTCGACACCGATCCCGACGCCTCCGGTCTCAAGCTCGACCAGCACGCCCGCGACCTCGGCCGGCAGTACGCCGCGGAGGCGAACGGCGACCCGGCCACGTCCGCGCCCGGCACGCTGCGCTCCACCGGCTTCGCGATCGCGCGTCGCGGTCGCGCCGAGCACCTGCGCGGCCGGCTCACCCAGGCGGAGGCGCTCGCCGCCGACGACGGGCGCGAGCTGTTCCTCGACGACCTGGTGCGGGGGATCCGGGTCGAGGTCTGGGACGACCGGACCGCCCGGTGGCACAGCCTGCACCGGCGCCGGGTGGACGTCGTGGGGGAGCCGGGCGGCGCCACGGTCCTCGCCGACGCGCCGGACGTCGGCTTCCTGCAGCTCTCCGCGCTCAACCGTGCCCCCGACGCCGCGGACGTCGGCTACTACCTGCACGAGGTGGTCGCCGGGTGGGACGGCTGGAGCCTCTCGGCACCGCGCCCCGGCAAGGTGGTGGTGCACACCGAGACCGGGGACCCGGACGCCGCCACCGAGGAGATCCTCGAGGAACCGCCCGACCCGCCGCTCGACGGCGCCCGGGTGACCACCCGGGTGGAGCCCGGCTCGCTGCCCCGGCTGCGCTACGGCACGTCGTACAGCTTCCGGCTGCTGGCGGTCGACCTGGCCGGCAACTCCGTCCCGCACGCAGATTCCGCACCGGGTGGGACGGCCGAGTCGGTGAGACCCGCCGCCGCGGAGGTCGCGGCGGCGCAGGCGCATCTCGACCGGCTACGCGACGCCGTCGCCCGGCGCGACCGGGCGGGGATCGCGGCCGCCACCCGGGAGGCGATCGTGGCGATCGTGGCGAGCCTGGCGAGCCTGGCGGCCCCGGAGGCCGGACCTGCGGCGCCGCCGCCCGAGACGGTCTCGGGTGACCCGCAGATCGACGCCGCCCTGCGCCGGCTGGTGGGCGGCGGTCTCGTCGAGCGCAGCGTGTCGGCCACCCAGCGGGCGCTCGACGAGACCCTGACCGCGAGCCGGGTGCTGGCTGCCGCGCGAGACACGCTGCGGGTGCGCCCGCAGCTGCGGACCCGCGCCGAGGAGTTCGCGGCGCTCGCACGCAACGACGACCTCCTGCTCCCGCCACCCGCGCGCGGCCCCGACCGGGCGATCGTCACGGCACCGCGCCCCTACCTGCGCTGGGAGCCGGTCGCGCCGCCGGCGGTCGTGGCGCGCCACGAGCTCGACCTCGGCGAGCAGCCGCGTCACCTGGTGGTGCGCAGCGGGCTCCCCGACGGTGCTGCCGGCCGGCCGACCGCCGAGCGGCACCTGGCCGCACCCAAGGCCACCCAGCTCGAGGCCGAGACCGCCGGCCTGTTCGATCCCGCCATCGGGACCGGGGACGACGCCGCGGTGCGCCGGGCCTTCCCGGTCGCCCTCGCCGAGCGCGGCACCTTCCTGGACCGGCTCGTGCCCAGCCTCGAGGACGCGGCGCGCGACGCCATGGTCGAGCAGCCCGGGATCGCGCTCGTCGCCCGCCCCGGAGCGGACGCCGATCCCCGGCACCAGGCGACGCTGGAGTCGATCCAGGACGACCGCGGGCGGCCGCTCGGCGAGGGCCAGTACGTCGTCCACGACACCGACGCGCTGCGGCTGCCCTACCTCCCCGATCCCTATGCCACCGGCGTCTCGCTGGTCTTCTACGAGGCGGGCGCGCCCCACCGGCTCTCCGAACCGCGCGCGCTCCAGTCCGTCAGCATCCCGTTCCCCGGCGCCTGGCCGCGCCGGCAGCCGCTGCGGCTGGTGCTGGAGAAGGGCAGCCGGCTCGACGCACGCGTCGAGGGGCACGTGGTGCACGTCGTCGTGCCGCCGGGCGAGCAGGTGCGCGCCGCGCTCTCCAGCACCCTCGACGTCGGCTCCCTCGACCAGTTCGCGCTGTGGCGCTCGCACCTGGCGAGCGTCGCCGACCCGGCCGACGGCTTCACCACCGACGAGGTCGTCGCCGCCGCCGCGCTGCAGCGCGCGGCCGCGTCCGGGTGGACGTGGTGGCTCACGCCGTCGACCGACCTGAGGCTCGTGCACGCCGTCCCGGCCCCCGTCCGGGCGCCGGAGCTCTCCGGCCTGGCGGTCTTCCAGCGCCCGCCCGGGCGCGGCCTGGTCGCGCTCAGCGGCATCGTCGAGCTCCACGGCTCCAGTACGGACACCCTGATCGTGACCGCCACCTGGAGCGAGCAGGTCGACGACGTCACCGGCGCGGGCCCGCAGACCGTCAGCAGGTCCGACGTGGTCGTGCGCTCGCCGGTCGCCGAGACCGAGCGCCGGGGCGTGCTGTTCCTCTGCGACTTCCAGCCGTTCGGCCCGCTCGCCGACCGGCTGGCCGGCCAGGGCTTCCACCGGATGATCCAGACCTTCGACGACACCCACCACCGCCGGGTGACCTACGTGCCGAGCGGCACGACGCGATACGCGGAGTACTTCGACCCCGGAGCCCTGCCCGAACCGCCCGGCGGGGAGCCGGTCACCCTGGTGATCCCGTCCTCGGCCCGGCCGGCGCCGCCCGTCGTCCTCGACGCCGTGCCCCTGCTGCGGTGGGAGGAGGGGGAGCAGCCCGAGGCGCCGCTGGCCTGGCGCCAGGTGCGCCGCTGCGGCGTGCGGCTGTGGCTGGCGCGCCCGTGGTTCTCCTCCGGGGACGGGGAGCTGCTCGGCGTCCTCGTGTTCGACACCCACGCGTGGG
>JADGMW010000424.1_pt1 | contig 17922 bp, 25 predicted proteins | sample 8641801 | NCBI WGS metagenome assembly JADGMW01 (sample SAMN16272018, study PRJNA661076) | feces metagenome | isolation source: fecal sample from diarrhoea affected cattle A | host: Bos taurus | place: South Africa: Lokaleng Village, Mahikeng | collected 2019-09
GATTAGCGGAGTATCGGCCTCGTCTTTGGGTTGATGTTATGCGGCGAGCTTGCGGTGCTGCAAGCGCCGATGCTGGATGGTTTGTCGTTTGATCCTTTCGCGCTGTTTTATGATGGCTGCGGCCCTGCCGAAGTAGGCGTCTGCCGGGGTCACGTTTTCCAAGCTCTCATGGTAACGCCGGTGGTTGTAGTGCTCGACGAAGGCGCCGATCTGGGCCTCCAGGTCGCCGGGCAGGAAGTAGTTCTCCAGCAGGATGCGGTTCTTCATGGTTTGGTGCCAGCGCTCGATCTTGCCCTGGGTCTGGGGGATGCATCGGCGCACCCCGAACATGGCTCATAGCCTGCGCCTCGATATAATCGGCCAGTTCGCTGGCGATGTAGCACGGGCCATTGTCGCTCAGAAGACGGGGATTGTGATGGACGTGAGCCTGATCGCAGCCTGATGCAGCAAGCGCCATGTCCAGCGTGTCGGTCACATCCTCGGCCCGCATGGTACTGCACAGCTTCCAGGCGATGATATAGCGCGAGTAATCGTCGAGCACCGTGGACAGATACATCCAGCCCCAGCCGATGATCTTGAAGTAGGTGAAATCGGTCTGCCACATCTCGTTGGGCCGCACCGTTTTGGTGTGGAACGCATCTGCCGCCTTGATCACCACATAGGCCGGGCTGGTGATCAGGTCGTGGGCCTTGAGAAGCCGGTAAACGCTGGCTTCGGACACGAAGTACCCCTTCTGGTCGGTGAAGCTCACAGCCAGCTCCCGAGGCGAGAGTTCGGACTCTTCCAACGCCATCTCGATGAGCTGATCATGGACGGCAGTCGGGATCCGGTTCCACACCCGACTGGGTGCCGAAGACCGATCTTCTAGTGCTTCAGGACCGCCACCGAGGTAGCGGTCATACCAGCGATAGAAGGTCCGGCGCGGGATGCCCAGCCGGTCCAGCGTGCGTTTTGTGGGCAGGTGCGACTGCTCAACCAGATTGATGATCTCGAGCTTTTCGGATGCGGGATATCTCATTCTGGCTCGTCCCCATCCGCGATCATGCTTTTTTTAAGCAGACGGTTTTCCAGCGTCAGGTCGGCAACGCATTCCTTGAGCGCACCAGCCTCTCGGCGCAGATCCTTGACCTCATCACTGGTCGCAGCACGAGCAGTATCGCCCGCCAGTCGGCGCTTGCCGGCTTCCATGAACTCTTTCGACCAAGTGTAATACAGGCTCTGCGCGATGCCTTCCTTGCGGCACAGTTCGGCAATGCTGTCTTCGCCGCGCAGACCATCGAGAACGATCCGGATCTTGTCTTCAGCTGAAAAGTGCCGTCGGGTCGCCCGGCGAATGTCCTTCACCACCTGCTCGGCAGGCTTTTTGGTGCTCGGGGATTTAGCAGTCATCTTGGTTCCTTCGTCAGACGACGAGACCAAAACACTCCTTAAAGCTCAACCCTGAATCTGTGCCATGGGCGCTGACGGGGAACACCGAACGTGACAACGATCGATTAATGCGACAGCAGGACCGGCAACCGCAAATCGTCCAGAACCCCTTTCGTCGCCCCGCCGAGCACGAAATCGCGCAGCCGCGAGTGGCCATAGCCGCCCAGGACCAAGAGCCCAGCATTGTCGGCGAGCGCTTCATCTTGCAGGGCCTGGCCTATGGATCGACCATTGCTCGCGACGGTTCGCGCGTCAGCCTTGATGTTCCGTCGCGTCAGCAGTTCCACCAGATGCTGGGCAGTTCTCGGGTCTTCGATTTCTTTTTCATCCGTCACCGTAGCGACAACGACGCGCGTGGCCTTGGTCAAGAAGTGCTCTGCGTCGGCGACCGCGCGGGCCGCAACCCTGCTGCCATCCCACGCCACAACGACAATCTCGTAAGCTGGAAGGTCGTGGTGCTCAGGCAGCAGCAGAACTGGGCGACCGGAGCCGAATATGACAGCTTCAATGGTGCCGCGAACTGCCTCGTTGTCCCGACTCCAGCCGAACATTGTCAGGTCGTGGTAGCGGGCCTGACGCGTTGCCGCCTCGCCGAACCTTTCGGGAATGACCTCGATCCGACCGGTGCGGGTACCGACATTGACGTGGGTGGCGGCTCGCGCGACTGCTTGGGACATGTCCTCTCCCCGAGCGTGACAGCTATCTTTGACACCCTTAATCATGCCAGGCACATCGATCAGGACCCGCGCCAGTGTATTGGTTGGGGCACGGAAATCGGGCTCCAATACAAGCGTGTGGATATCCGCTCCTAGATACTGAGCGGCATTAGCGAGAAGGGGCCCAAAGTCGTTGGCGGGGGCATCTGGATAGGTAACCAGAGGAACAAGGGCCTGCAATGTCATCGTTGCTTCACTTCAGTTTCGGGGATCTAAGGTTTCGGCGGTGAAAATGCAGATGCCGCCCTTCATCGGCGACGGTACAGCAGCACAAACAGGAAGACACTTGACTCATTTTAACGACGTGGCAAGGCTGAAAGTACTTCAGCGCCAGCGAACAGGCCGGTTAATAAGTCGTTCACGGCTTCGGCGAACGACCTAGCCGCCGATCGGCAGGGCTACGCTAGGGGAGACGGGTCGCAAACGCTCCAGCAGTTACGCTGAGTGGGGCAACGCTTCTGCTGCGGTAGTGCCGACATCCCTACGGTTCAAGTGTCTTGAGGTACGCCACGATGGCGGCGGCCTGATCCGGGTCGAACTCGAACTCCGGCATTTCGGCGTGGGCTGTGACAATGCCTTCAACAAGAGCTTCGCTCAGGAACTCTACATCATAGCGTTTGTGGAGGTCGCGAAAACGCGGCGCGATCAGCAGAGGGCTGGAGCCCGTGGCTCCTGTCGCATGACAATCGGCGCAGTACATCGTCACCAAAGCACGTCCATCTTCGACTGGATCGAATTCCTGAGCAGCCGCCCCTCCAACCATCGCCAGGCCAAGAAAGACGACGACGCCCAGCGCAATGCACAAAGCTTCGTTCAACACTGAGAGGTTCCTTACTCATGATGCGGTCGCACTCGCATCTACCCGTAGCACTGGGCCGTTGAGTTGACGAGCTTGGTCAGGTGAAACAGAACCGACTTGGCTGAAGCTTGCCAGCTTGCCAGCATCAAGCGCTGGCCTTCTGAACTTGGATCAAGCCTTCGCTATCTCCCAGCGACCAGAAGCTTTTTCGCCCTGGTGCGGACGGCTGCGGAAGGCGAGGATAGCAGAAGAGTAGCATGATACTTGGCCCGCTCCTCCAGTACGGCATCTCCAATCGACAGCTTGAACATCGCCGAAAGTGCGTCCGCCACCACGATGCGACTATCATGATCCAGGCTATCAGCCGCGACCTCGAAGGCTTGGCCTCGTTCTGCGGGGGTCAGCATCAAGCGGGGCAAAATCTGAAGAAAATGCCATCTGACTTCCTGCTGGGCGTTCTCCGCAATCCTCCTCAGCAGGGCGCTTTTGTGCTCGCGGAGAATTCCCGGATTTTCACGGCTGGCTTTTTCGAAAGCATCAGCGGCGCGCATACTCACGACTGGATCATCGTCGGTCATCAATTGGATAAGGGCATCGACTAGTGGGCCGGTGCCCTTGATCAGCGAAACGATCTCATTTGCTGCGCCGAGGGACCGCCGATCACCACCAGCAAGCAACTGACGCAGTTCATCTTCGGACTCCATGTTGCCCCCATCCGCTCTGTGTTGGCCGTGGATTAGGCTGTCGGTGATAGCGCCGTTCTGCAAAGGCGTCAGCCTACCAGGATGACGATGTCGTGGCGCAACGGAGTCCTATCCGTGATAGCCGTTAACGGCCAAATGGAAGTGCAAGAATATCGACCACCGCATCTCTGAGGACACGTTCGGCCACGCTGCCGAGTAGGAAACGTTCGACGCCCTTTTTGCTCTGGGTTCCAACAACGACAAGGTCGGCCCCCGCTTCTGACGCAGCGGCCAGTATTTCTCCGCTGGCGTTGCTCACTTCATGCCGCAGGATCGGCTTAAACACTGTCGCCTCGGCCGAGACGAGAAATGCCGAGAGCTTTTGCGACGCCTTTGTCCGCTGGTCCTTCAAATGCGCCGCCTTTTCTTCGGCTGGGATCTCGTGCGACATGACAAGCCGGAGCATAGGGGCATCAAATACATTCAGAATCGACTGTCGCGCAGATCTGGCCGGCTGGAGCCTCATGTAGGCGGCAACGAAGTCCTGCGAACGATCACTAAGATCCGTGGTCATGAGGATGTGCTGATAGGAACCAACGGGAGCAGCGTTTGCCATCAGAGTCGGACATTGTGCTGACCGGATCGTGCGCTCAGCGGTTGTTCCAACAAAAACATCCCGGAATATCTGTCGGCGATGCGGGCCAATCACCAAAAGGTCGGGAGTTTCTTCCCGGGCGGCGAGCAGGATTGCCTCTGAAGCCTCGCCCAGTATAACCCGCATCTCAGCCCGCACGGTGTCCACCTCCTCTAGGGTGGAAATCAATCGACGGAGCAGCGTCTCTGCGTTCTCCCTGTCGCGATCGACAATGTATTTGGGCCTATCATCGTCAACAGCATGCACCACCATCATGGCGGCGCCGGTTTCCCGAGCCAATAGCGTCGCCCGCCGTAAGGCCCGGTCGGAACGTTCAGAGAAATCGGTTGCCAACATGATGAGTTTCATCGCGCCATGTCCGTCAGTTCCCTCCCCAAACCCGTCGAGAGATCCTCAGCCGAGTCGAACAGGAGCTCGAGGGCATAGTGCGGGTTGTGGACGTGTATCCCACCATCGGCACCCACGAACTTCCAGTTATAAGCGGCTTTGAGCAGACGCGGCGTCCAGCTCGCATAGGCAACAGGAGCTCCCTCGCGCTGGTCGACCAGTCCGTCGCCATTGTGGTCTGAAAAAAAGTACGGGTGGCTCGCGGCGTCATAGATCATGGGCGTGCCGGCGACATCACGGGCATAGTCGGTCATCAGGGCAAACAGGCGCTGCCGATTGGCGGCAATGTCGGCATGGATCCCTTGCTGCAGGTTGCCGGACCCATCATAACTCTGTCGGGAAATCCGGATCTGCCGCGAATCGCCCGTGTTGTGGCAACTAAGGCAGGTTTCCTCCGCTACGGTCAGGTTGTGCGGCTCATGACAGGATACGCAAGTAGCGACCGGGCGGGCATGCAGGAACCGTGGCTCATACAGCTTGCCAGGATATTGGTAACCCAGCGCTCCGGCACTGCCCAGCAGGCTAGCAGCTGCAATCGAATAGTGCGGGTTGATGAAGCGGAGCTCGGGGTTGACCTCATCGCCCGCTTGGCCAGCAACCGCAGCCTCTACCGTGGCCCCCGATGCGCGTCCCTGATGGCAGGTCATGCAGGCAGCCTCGGCGCCGGTGACTGGATGCTCCCGTCCAGACGGCAGGGGCACCTGAGTCACGGCTGGCAGACCTGGATTATGACATGTATCGCAATCGACCACCCCGCCGACGGGGATCGGGCTTTGCGGCAGACCTGGCTCGCTCCCGTCAAAGCCGTACAGAGATCGGAAGCCGGCGCCCGAATGACAGGTAGAGCAGACGGGCGGTATTTCGCCCGCCTCGTTCCAATGCGCGAAAGATTCCGAGTGCGCGTTGGCGTGTCCGGAGCGAGCCCATTGCGCAATCTCTTCAATATTTGGAGCGCGCTCGGGGCTTTGTCCTGTTGCGGACACCACGGCGAATATGAATGGAATGCTGCTCCAGAGCAGAAATGACTGAATGCGCATTGCGGCCTTGCTCACTCCACTGGACCATGAAAGACTCGCTGCTAGGGGTTGGATTGTCAAGCAAAGCGTCTTGCGGACTGTTCAGGCTCAGGGCGTTAGGGAGGATTCCGCCATACTAGGACTTGCGTATCGCGGCCTTACGGTGCCCATTCGCACGCCCCTGCCGGTTCCCAAAGCGCCGGAAACCCACATCACGGCTGAAGCGGGGCTGAGCCTCGGCCCACACATGGACCTGCGGGCCGAGTCATTGGTGCAACTTGGTGACGTGGTGAAGCAGGGCCAACCGATCCTGCGGGATCGGCGACGGCCCGAATGCGTCGTCACCGCCCCCATGTCGGGACGGGTTATCGAGCTCGAGATTGGCCCAGGACGTAGGCTTTCCAGCCTAGTCATCGCCTCGGACGATGGACTCGACCCCCATTTATATGAGGCCCGTCCTGCCAACGACGAAATGTTCGGCAGCAGTGGCTCGGATGCGCTGCGGGCGCTGCTGCAGGCAGCCGGCCTCTGGATGCACTTTCGCTCGCGCCCTTTTGGCCGGGTCCCTGCCGCAATGGCGCGCCCCGCCGCCATACTCATTGCGGCCGCCGATACGCGACCCCTTGCTGCCGATCCGCAGCTTGCCCTTGACGGCCACAATAGGGATTGGCTTCAACTGGGCCTGAGCGCGCTTGTGCGGCTCGGAGACGGACCGGTTCACCTCCTCCAGAACAGCGGAGCGGACATCGTGTCCGGCATGGCCGACGTCACGGTTTCGAGGGTCGGAGCGCTGCACCCGTCCGGCCTGGCGGGGTTCCAGGTCTACGCGCGCTGTCCAGCGCAGCCCGAGCGCCCGGTCTGGAATGTCGACCTGGAAGTTGTCGTTGCCATCGGACAACTTCTGGCCACCGGAAGCCTGCCTGCCACTCGCCTGGTATCGGTGGCCGGCCCTGGCATGCAACAAACCCGCCTGGTGCGCTGCCAACCGGGTGCCGATCTGCGCGAAATCTGCCACAAGCACAGCAAGCCGGGGCAGACGGTCATTCTGTCCGGCTCGGTCCTGGATGGCAGCCCGTCGCGCTGGCTTGGCTTCCATGATCGCCAGGTCACAGTGCTGAACCGTTCTGACAGCAAACCGCAGCAACATTGGTTAGATGCTGCTTTGCGCCGCGCCTCACGCCCTGAGCCAATCATCGCCACCGCTGCGGTCGAGCAGGCGTTAGGTGGCATGATGGCCGGCATGGCCCTACTAAGAGCGCTGTCGGTCGGTGATGACGAAGCAGCCGCAGAATATGGCGCCTTGTCACTGCTGGAGGAAGATATGGCGCTGGTCGACTATGTCACGGCCGCCGAGCCGCGCTTCGCGGATTTGCTCCGGGCGGCGCTCGATCGCATCGAGGCTAACCAGTGATGCGCGGCATGTGGAATCGCGAAACCGTTGCGCTGATTATCCTGGCGGCGGCGCTGCCGGTAGCGGCCGCCTGGCTTTGGGAAGAAGGCGTTACCGGGGCAGCGCGGCTGCTGCTCGCTGTCATCGTCGGCGGTCTGTGGCAAGGGGTTTTCACCGTGCTGCGGGCTCAGCCGCCGAGTGCCGCTGGCGCTGTATCGGCCTTGGCCATGGCCATGCTTGCCCCGGAGGTCGGTCCCCTTCAATTCGTGCTCGGCATCAGCTTCGGCTTCGTGTTCGGTGAACTGATCTTCGGTGGCTGGGGGCGCAGCGTGCTGAGCCCGGCCGTCGTTTCGATCATGTTCCTGGGCTTCGGCTTTCCTACCGCCGCCTGGCCAGCCCTCCCCGTTCAGGTCGGCTGGGCCACCATACCCGCCGCGCTGTTGTTGCTCGCATTTGGCGTGCTGCCCTGGCGCCTGCTCGCCGGTGCCCTGGCGGTGCTGGTCCTCGCCGGCGGGTTCAGCCTCGATCTGCTGACCAGCGCAGTGGCGCTGGCGCTAGTTCTTTTGGTCTGCGATCCGGCGACCGCCGCCTCGACGGCACTGGGGCGCTGGTTGCATGGCGCACTGTTTGGGGCGCTGATCACCCTTTTCGCCGCCACTTGGCAAACCGCCCCCGTGCAGATGGCCGTCTCGGCGGCGCTGCTTGCATCGTTGTCCGCGCCGCTGCTGGACGAAATTGCCATTGCCATCTGGCGCGCCGTCCGGAGACATCGACATGGCTGAACTGAACCCGATCCAGCTCTGGCGCCGGTTGTTGTCCCTGTCCAACGAGAGCCGGACCAAGACCATCGCTATCGCCTTTCTGATCTCGGCCATTTGCGCCGTGCTAGTGACCGGCGCCACAGTCGCGCTCCGGCCTATCCAGGCGCAGAACCGGGCGCTGGAACAGCAGACCCGGCTTGAGGCGCTGCTGGCCGAGATCCCCGGTCTGAGCCAGATACTCGCCGCCTCCGCTGACATGGCCCTGTCCACCGTGGTCGTCGACCTGCGCCGCGCCGCGGCTGCGCAGGACGTGACCCCGGAAACGCTCCCCGCCGCTTTGGCGAATTCGAGCAACTGGACCGAGCTTGCCCCGCAGGAGGATATCGCCAATCTGGGCAGCCGCGCCAACCTTAAGCAGGTTTACCTGTTGCGCGGCCCCGATGATCGCGTCGAACTGGTGGTCCTGCCGGTCAGCGGCACCGGCTATGGCGGCCCGATCGAGGCGATGATTGCCATCGAGGCGGACATGAATACCGTGGCCGGCCTGTCGGTGATGTCGCACGGCGAAACGCCCGGCTTGGGTGCCCGGATCGATGAGCCGGCGTGGCGCCAGCAATTCGCCGGCAAGCGCGTGGAGGACGAAAACGGAGCTGTGCGGCTGTCCGTGGCGCGGGGCGCTGCCACCACCGAATATGAAGTCGATGCCATCACTGGCGCCACCCGGACCAACACAGCCATGGCCAGCATGCTCCAGTTCTGGCTCGGGCCGCAAGGCTATGGTCCGCTGCTTGATGCCATCCGGCAGGGGGAATTCTGATGTTGCCCTGGTCAACGCTAACCGACCCCATCCTGCGCCAGAATCCCGTCACCTTGCAGATTTTGGGCATCTGTTCGGCCTTGGCCGTCACCACCACACTCGCCGCCGCAGCGACGATGGCGGCGGCGCTCACCGGTGTCATCGTTTGCGCCGCAGCAATCATCAGCCTGCTGCGCAATCATCTGCCGTCCTCAATCCGGCTTATCATGCAGATCATCATCATCGCTTCGCTGGTGATCGTCGTGGACCAGTTGCTGCAAGCCTATTTCCACGAGATGAGCCAGCGCCTCTCGGTGTTTGTCAGCCTGATCGCCACCAATTGCGTGGTCCTGGGCCGCACCGAGTCTTTTGCCCTGCACAACCGGCCTTTTCCCTCAATGGCCGACGCGCTGGGCAACGGTCTGGGCTATTCGCTCGTCCTCATCATTCTCGGCAGCCTGCGCGAGCTGTTCGGCCGGGGCACACTGCTGGGCTATGAGGTCCTGCCCACGGTGGAGCAGGGCGGCTGGTTCGAGCCGCTCAACCTGATGCTGCTGGCGCCCAGCGCGTTCTTTTTGCTCGGCGGCCTCGTTTGGGCCATTCGGAGCTGGCGGAGCGAGCAGGTCGAAGTGTCCGAATTCGGCCTCACCCGGGTCAAGGATCCCGGACCTTGAACGAGTTTGCCAGCCTGTTCATCCGGTCCGCCTTTGTCGAGAACATGCCGCTCACCCTGTTCCTTGGCCTGTGCACATTTCTCGCCCTGTCGCGGCGGCCCGGCACCGCGGTTGGCTTGGGCATTGCCGTTATTGCCGTTATGGGGGTCACCGTCCCCGTCAATCATCTGCTTTATCAGTTTGTGCTGGCACCAGGTGCCTGGACCTGGGCAGGATTGCCGGACCTCGATCTCAGCTATCTTCGGCTGCTGACATTCATCGGTGTTGTATCTGCGGCCGTGCAACTGGTGGAGATGGTGCTCGACCGCTACCTGCCGGCGCTGTTCACCACCTTCGGGGTGTTCCTCTCTCTGCTGGCCGTGCATTGCGCCATTCTTGGCGGCAGCCTTTTCATGGCCGACAGGAACTACAACCTGGCCGAGAGCGCCGTGTTCGGGCTCGGCTCCGGCACCGGGTTCGCCGTCGCGGTGATCATGCTGTCAGCGATCCGCCGGCGCCTCGTTTATGCCGACTTGCCCGCAGGGCTGCAGGGCCTGGGTATTGCCTTTATACTCACTGGTATGATGTCGCTGGGCTTTTCCACCTTTGCCCAGGTGGCGCTGCCATGATGCTCGAAGTCGCACTCGGCAGCCTGCTGATCATTGCCCTGATCCTGGCGCTGGCGCTTGGCCTGCTCGCGGCTCGGTCCCTGCTGGTGCCTGACATCGCGCTGTCCGTCAGCGTCAATGGGGGGCAGGTCATCCCTGCCAAGCGCGCAGCCAAGCTGCTCGAGGTGCTGCATGGCGCCGGCATCGCGGTGCCCGCAGCGTGCGGCGGCAGCGGCACCTGCGGCCAGTGCCGGGTTATCGTGACAGGGGTAGGCGCAGGCGACCTGCGCTCCACGGAGCGCGGCCTGCTCTCGGCCAAGGAACGGCGGGCCCATGTGCGGCTCGCCTGTCAGCTCAACCTACGCGGTTCGGTTGATGTGACGGTCGGCCCCGAAATCCTGTCGGCGGAGACCTTTGCCTGTACCGTTGCGAGCAACCGCATGCTGGCGCCGCTGATCCGCGAACTGGTGCTTGACCTCCCCGCCCAGCATGAGCTCCAGTTCCGTGCCGGCGGCTTCATGCTGCTCACCGCGCCACCCTATGAGAGCGATTTCTCCCGCCTCGAGGTCGAGGCGGAGCACCAGCTTACCTGGCGGATATCGGGCTGGGAAGGCTTGCGTGCGCGGGCATCCGAGCGCACGACTCGGGCCTACTCGTTGGCGAACCGGCCGGAGGACCAAGGACGGGTCGTGTTCAATATTCGGTTGGCCGTTCCCCCCGCCGGTCAGGAAACCGAGATTCCACCCGGGATAGTGTCTTCCTACCTGTTTGGACTTCAGCAAGGCGACAGCGTCGAGGTGTCAGGTCCGTTCGGCGACTTCCACGTGCAGCCAACCGAGCGCGAAATGGTGTTTATCGGCGGAGGCGTCGGCATGGCGCCGCTCCGCGCCATGATCCATGAGCAACTCGGGCAAGGCACCCAGCGGCGCATCTCCTATTTCTATGGCGCCCGCGCCCGCGCCGATCTGTTTTATTTCGAGGAGTTTGAGCAGCTCGCCGGCGGCCACCCCAACTTCAACTGGACCGCGGCCCTGTCCGATCCAGCGCCCGGCGACCGTTGGCAGGGACCCACTGGCTTCATCCACGAAGTGCTCCTTAAGGCGCTTGGCAACCATCCCGCGCCCGAGGATTGTGAATACTACCTGTGCGGGCCACCCGTCATGATCTCTGCCGTCCTCTCGGCGCTCGATCAGCTCGGGGTCGAACCGCATTCCATCTTCAACGACGACTTCGGGAGCTGAGGGCATGAACCTGCACCGACCAAATCGCCGCCTGATTCTCGCCGCTGGCCTAGCAGCCATCGCCGCGCCAGCCCTTGCCCGCTCCCCCGCCGCCACTACGGTACTGGACGGCTCCGCTTTCGGAACGGGGTGGAGCGTGACGCTGCCTGAGCGGGCTAACGCAGGCCACCTACGGCCAGCCTTGGAGGCAGTGCTGGTGCGGATCGACCGGCTTATGTCGCCGTGGCGAGCCGACAGCGCCGTCACCCATTTCAACCACACGCAGATGCGCGATCCGGTGCGGATCGACACCGAGCTGCATGCGGTGACCGCCGCCGCATTAGCCCTCCGATCAGACAGCGCCGGCAGCTACGATCCCGCGGTCGGGCCCTTGGTGCATCGCTGGGGCTTCGGGCCTATTTCCGGGGCGTTTGCCGCCGAACGCCCCGGTTTCGAGCTTACCGATGACGCCCTGCGCAAGTGGCATCCCGGGCTCACCCTCGACCTCTGCGGCATCGCCAAGGGCTACGCGCTCGACCAGCTGGCGCGCACTTTACAATTGCATGGCGCAGAGGATTTTATCGTCGATCTGGGCGGCGAGATCGCTGCCCGCGGCCACCATCCCAGCGGCCGAAACTGGCATGTTGCCGTCGAGGACCCGCGCCCGGGAACGACTGGCGCCGTCGAAGTGGTCGATCTCCACGGGCGGGCCATTGCCACGTCAGGGAACAAGGTTAACGGCTTCACGCTGGGGGCGCGACGTTACAGCCATATCATTGATCCTGGCACGGCTGAGCCGGTCGTCGGATCGGCTGCATCGGTCTCGGTCATTGCCGACGCGGCGATGACGGCAGATGGCTGGGCCACGGCGCTGATGGCGGCAGGCACGGCCGGGCCTGTGTTGGCGCAGCAGCACGGGATAGACGCCCTCTTCCTGTTCGACGAGTCGACGGGGCTCCGGCGGGTCGCCGTCAACCGCTTCGCCGAGCACTTGCTATGAGGAGACAGCCATGGAGATGATCTTTGCGCCGGTTATCGTGCTGCTCACCACCGCCGGGTTGGCACTGGGCCTCATTCTGCGCGGGCGCCCGCTGCAATCCTCGTGCGGCGGCATGAGCTGCCTCCCCGACGCCGACCGGTGCGCGGCCTGCCCGAAAAAGCTGCGGGAGGCAGGTAATCATGACTGACCCTGTCTCTGGTGTCATGCAGATCGAATATCTGACGCTCGACGCTGCCATGCCCATCCGCCAGGCCGCAGGCCTGCTGCATGCGAACGGCCAGGAATCGGCGCCCGTCGTGAATTCGACGGGCGACCTGGTTGGCATTCTCACCCAGAAGGACTGTTTTCGTCCTGCCATGATGGCGAGCTACTACAGACAATGGCGGGGGAACGTAGGCGAGCAGATGAGCGACCAGGTCAAGACCATTGAAGCCGACCTGGACATTGTTGCCGCGGCCGAGATGTTCGTGGCCGAGCCACATCGATCCTTCCCGGTGTTGCGGTCCGGCCAGCTGGTAGGCATGCTGCGCCGCGAGGATGTCCTGGGGCGTCTGCTCCAGCTCGGCTGAGGTCCTCAGCTCAACCCTATCCCCTGGAGCATACCGGGCGAGAACTATTTAGGTCATCAGATAATGGGAGAAGAGCGCGCCCCTTGACCGCCCCTGCGTCGCGGGAAACTATCGTCCAACCGGGTCAGTTCTCAATGACAATCCCGGGGGTGCGGACTAAAACTTGGACCGGTTATGCCGTAATGCCGAGACTTTGTCGGTATTCGATTGGGCTAAGAGAGCCAAGGGATATCTTGATGCGCTTCTCGTTGTACCAACGGATGTAGGAATCAACTTCGATGACGAACTGCTCGACCGTGGTCGCCTTCCAGTCCCGAGGGTAAAAGAGTTCTGTTTTTAGTCTACCGAAGAAGCCTTCGCATGCGGCGTTATCTTGCGAGCAGCCCTTGCGGGACATTGAGCGAACCAGCTTCGCGTCGCCAATCCTGGATAACCAGCCTGGCCAGCGATAATGGGCACCGCGATCAGAATGAACGATGGGCCGTGCATCCCCGCCAGCCACAGTGTCGATGGCGGCATCCAGCATTGTGTTGACCAGTTCGGCGTCTGGATGCGTTCCAATGGACCAGCTGATGACCAGGCCATCGAAGCAATCGATGATGGGCGAGAGGTACACCTTGCCAGCCGGAATCTGGAACTCGGTAATATCCGTGAGCCACTTTTCGTTCGGGGCCTCGGCCTGGAAATCGCGATTGATAAGGTTTTCAGGTGCCGGACTGATTTCTCCAAGATAGGAACCGTACCGGCGCCGCTTTGGCTGAGCAACGACCAAGCCCTCCTGTTTCATCAACCGCTGGAAGACCTTTTCAGAGATTGTAACGCACTGCCTGGCCAGCGACGCCTGTAGCCTGGGGTAGCCGTAGCAGCAGTGGTTGAGCTCGAAGATTTCATTGATGCTGTGACGAATAGCGAGGTACTTGTCCGCCATCTTCACACGGGCTCGATGGTAAAAGTACGAACTTCGTGCCAGCCCCAATTGGGCAAGCAGCTCTGGCAGCCGATAGAGATCTTTGAGGGCGTCAACCAGCAGTGTCTTCTCCCGATTGCTCAGGAGTTGCAGATCAAGGCCCAAGCCTTTTTTAGGAGTTCATTGGCCCTCTTCAAGAGGTCCCGCTCGATCTGCAGTTGCCGGATGTCGCGTTGCAGGGAGTCGAGCTGACGCTCCAGCTCCTCTCGCTCTGGCGCTGCCGGTGAAGAGTTCTTGCGTTTCATGGGTGAGGGAGCCTCAGGGCCGAGTAACTGGTTTTTCCAGTTATACAATGTCGGCCTGCATACGCCGAATTTTTCAGCAACGGCCTGCACACTTTCAACCGTGTTGGAGAGGTCATCCGCAATCAGCAGCCGGCCTCCAGCGGGATCGAACGTATATGGGCCTGTCACGGAGCATCGTCGGCGCCAACCGGCCCACCCTCAGACTCCAGCCGAGTGAGCTGACGCACATCGCGACGGGTGAATTTCAACCGAACGCCAGCACCCATCCCGTCGGCCTCGTCGAGGACTACAACCCCAAAATAGTCCAGGGCGGCCTTTATCCCGGTGAATTCCGTTCCCGGCGGCACCAAAGCGCTGCCCCCAGCTTCAAGCTGCTGCAATTTGGTCAACGGCAAGCCGGCGGCGGCCGCGAAGTCACCCTGCGGCACTCCTGCCAATACCCGGGCTGCCGCAATCAGGCGACCGGTAATCTTATCCTTAACCACATCGATCTCCTCAGGCGGAGCTAGTCAGGCGTTCAGCGGACGCGCTCTCATTCCCGCTCTTGCCACTAAATTTTAGATGGCCGTGTAGCCACCGTCGACAAGGTAGTAACTGCCGCTCACGAACGAAGCGTCATCCGAAAGCAGGAACCGCACCACTTTTGCCACTTCGTCCGCCTTGCCCAGACGACCGAGAGGATGGCGGGCAATCAGCTGTGTGCGAAAATCGTCGGGAAGGTTCGCCAGAAGCGGGGTGTCGATATAGGCGGGTCCCACACAGTTGATCCGCAACCCTTGAGGTCCGTACTCGGCGGCCGCGTTCTTGGTCAGCCCGACTACGCCGTGCTTGGCAGCGGTGTAGGCACTGTTGCCAATTGCCGCGACGGTTCCATGGATCGAGGCCATGTTTACGATGGCGCCTTGCGTCGCCCCGGCCTTGAGCATCGACGGTATCTGAAACCGCATGCCGTAGAGGACGCCATTGAGGTTTATGTCGATGACCCGGTTCCAGTCCTCGAGGTCGATCTCGCCCGTGGGGGCCGCCTTGCCGCCGATACCGGCATTGTTCACTGCATAGTTCAATTTGCCATAGGTGCGGAGTGCAAACTCTACAGTCTCGCGGTTGTCGTCAATGGAAGCGCTGTCTGCCTTGAAGGGAGATGCCTTACCGCCACTTGCGACAATCTCGTCCGCAACCCGTTGAGCCGCGCTCTCACTGATATCGGCGAGCACCACCTGCGCACCAAGCCCGGCCAACTCCCTGGCAATGGCTTCACCGATGCCGGAGCCGGCGCCAGTAACCAAGGCAACTTTACCATCGAACGACATCGTTATGCTCCTTCTATGTGAAACCGGTACTTCTTGCTGGGTGAGACAGGGCTAGCCTACTTCTCTCGGAAACGCCGTATAGACTTGTTCGATGAACTGGTGGAACGACACCATGTAGTCTCGCAGGAACTGCTCGGTATCCGGATTCGAGACGTTGCCATCATCATCCACCAGATCGGGTGCGAAGTGAATACAGGCCTCGATGGCGCTCATCTGGGGGAGTTGCAGAAGCTCAGCACACTGCGCAGGCTTTGCTGTGCTACCGCAGTACCAATGGCGCCAATCGAAGCGCCGATGACAGCGGGAGGTTTACGGGTAAAGGAGTTCTGCTCCCAAGGCCGGCTCGCCCAATCGATGGCGTTTTTCAATCCGCCTGGAATGGAGCGATTGTACTCGGGGGTTACGAACAGAACTGCGTCCGCGTCGGCGATCGCCTGCTTCAGCGCGAGGGCGGATGGTGGGTAATCAGCATCGTAGTCCTGGCTGTATAGCGGCAAATCCTTGATCGGGATTTCACGAAGCTCAAGCGCATCGGGCGCCAGCTTCACCAAGGCGGCTGCCAGTTTGCGGTTAATGGACGTCGAGGACAGGCTGCCGACGAAATAGCCAACTGTGAAGGTGCTCACGGTCGTTCTCCTGCTGGGTGGAGACAGGACAACGCTGTCACAGCAGGATGGCTCCCGAGACGAGTGGCGCCCGTGTGCGGTTAATCGCCAGCTGATGGGCAAAATGTCACATCCGGCCGCCCTGTGAACACTGCATCATAGAATTACTTCTTGAATTCATTCATCCTACAAAACGCATTATACTGATATCTATTGTTAAACGTGCAAATCCTGCCTTGGCGGTTGAATGCACCGACCCCTCACATACTTGAATCTATTTCAAAAAACCCTATATATGTTTCGCAACACTGATAGTTGATGTTCATCCAGTGGAGAAAATCATGGGAACCAGAGATTTCGAGAGACCGATCTTTTTTCGTACTGATGAGGGGCGCCCGGGGAATTTCAGGGCCGACAATGCTTCTGATGCGCTGAGCTATATGGAGCGGTTCTGGTCCGGGGCGCGAACACGCGAATTCAGGAGAGCTTATGCGATCTGCGAGAGCGCTCTGAAGAATCTCGCCTCCGCAGAATCCGCTCGCGGCTATGTCGTCGCAGCGGCCGAACAGGCCGGCATTCTCGACCGCCCGAAGATGCTCGCAATGGCAAGGTCTGCACGTCGTCAGGTGGCGTAGGGATGGCCGAGCGGAGGGCGCCGGCACGCTAAGCGGCCAACCGCCACAATCATCAATACCAACGGCCCGGCTGGCGACCCCGGGACCCTATTCGGAAAGGACAAGCTCATGCAAATCAATCATCCAACGACGCTCACCCTGGACGATCACGCTCAGCTAGAGCAGTTGATGTGCACCCTGACCGGCAGAAGAGACGACTTTGCAGCGCTAGTGCGTCGTAAATTGGAGTCCGCGGTGATCATCCGCCCCGAAGACGCGGATGATCACCTGGTGACCAGCGGTAGGCACGTGCGATATAGGGTTAATGGCGAGGGGGCCAAGGAACACGTTATCTCCTGGAACCTGGCACCTACCGGTGGCGTGTCCACACTCTCACTACAGGACAGCCGCGGACTGGCCTTGCTAGGGTTGCGCGTTGGGCAGAGCATGTCCCTTCCCATGGATACTGGTCGCATGACCATCAAGGTGGAAAACGTCGCGCTCACTCACGGTCGCGCACCGGTGGAAGGCAACTCCCCCTCATTGCCGCTACGAGCCGAAAGCCTGGGTTCAACACTGGAATTTGCCGGGCGTCGATTCCTGCGCACTCTGAAGCATGGTTTTGCGCGCATGCAGAAGGGGCGGACGGAGTCTGTACTGCTACGACTGAGCGATGCGACCCTAAGGGACATCGGAATCACACGAGTTGAGATTCCACATGTTGCCGGTATCGTGGCGGGCCTCGTACCGGCCTCGGATCATGGAAAGGGGAGTGCTCCTAGGAAGAGGCGCCGCAACTCCGTGACCTCACGAAGCCGCCCCCTTACCCACTCCGTGCGTGAACAACGAGTGACGATGGCAAGGACAAAAGACAACGGAAATACCTCCGTCGACGCAGTCAATGCGAACGCCCGTCAACATGCCAGGCCGTAATTCCAGATGGCTTGAATGTCCGGCATCAGCGCCTATGTCCCAGAATTGGGTTTGATCGTTAAGGAGAGTTCTGGTCTCGTCTGATTGACGAAAGACACCAGAATGACGACGAAAACCACGAAGACGAAGAAGCCCGCCGAGCAGGTGGTCAAGAACATCCGCCGGGCGACGCGGCGGCATTTTTCTGCCGAGGACAAGATCCGTATTGTTCTCGATGGGCTCCGCGGCGAAGACAGCATTGCCGAGCTGTGCCGGCGCGAAGGCATTGCCCAGAGCCTTTATTACACCTGGTCGAAAGAGTTCATGGAGGCTGGTAAGCGCCGTCTGGCTGGCGATACGGCGCGTGCGGCGACCAGTGACGAGGTCAAGGACCTGCGTCGTGAGGCGGGTGCGCTCAAGGAGTGCGTTGCCGACCTGACCCTGGAAAACCGCCTGCTCAAAAAAAGCATGCTGGGGGATGGGGAAGACCAAGAATGAGGTATCCCGCAGCCGAAAAGCTAGAGATCATCCGACTATAGCGCGGCAATCTGGATGAGACGCTGGCGACAATCAGGATGAGATTCTACG
>JADGMW010000425.1_pt1 | contig 17810 bp, 16 predicted proteins | sample 8641801 | NCBI WGS metagenome assembly JADGMW01 (sample SAMN16272018, study PRJNA661076) | feces metagenome | isolation source: fecal sample from diarrhoea affected cattle A | host: Bos taurus | place: South Africa: Lokaleng Village, Mahikeng | collected 2019-09
CCGCCGAGCCCCGTGGAGCGCTCGATCAGCGTGCCGTGGGGGTCGTGGGCCGCACGGCGGGCGAGCAGCGTGCTCGTGCTCCAGGTGGGATCGACGACGACGGGTGTCGGGGTGTGGAACTCGGGCATGGATGCTCCAGGTCGGTGAATCTGACCTGTCGACCCTAGTCGCCCGGAAGGGCTACTCGGCCCGCGGGGCCACGTTCGCGTGGGTGGGGTCGAGCACACGCTGCAGGAACGCGCGCGTGCGCTCCTCCCGCGGTGCGCTGATGACCTCGTCCGCCGGGCCCTCCTCGACGATCACGCCGTCGTCCATGAAGACGACGCGGTCGCCGACCTCGCGGGCGAACGCCATCTCGTGGGTCACCACGAGCATCGTCATGCCGGCCTCGGCCAGGTCGCGCATGACCCCGAGCACATCGCCGACCAGCTCGGGGTCGAGCGCGGACGTCGGCTCGTCGAAGAGCATGAGCTGGGGGTCCATCGACAGCGCACGGGCGATCGCCACCCGCTGCTGCTGGCCCCCTGACAGCTGCCCGGGCAGCGCGTTGGCCCGATCGGCGAGCCCGACCCGCTCGAGGTTGGCCATCGCGACGCGCTCGGCCTCGGCGCGCGAGCGCTTCAGCACGCCACGCTGGGCGATGGTGCAGTTGTCCAGCACGGTGCGGTGGGTGAAGAGGTTGAACTGCTGGAACACCATGCCCACGTGGGTGCGGACCAGGTCGAGGTCGACGTCGGGGTCGGTGACCTCGGTCCCCAGCACCTCGATCGTGCCGCCCGTGGGCTGCTCGAGCAGGTTGACGCAGCGCAGCAGCGTGGACTTGCCGGAGCCGGACGGCCCGACGATGCAGACCACCTCGCCCGCGCGGACCTCGAGGTCGATGCCGCGCAGCACCTCGCGCTCGCCGAAGGACTTGCGCAGCCCGGTGACGGCGACGACGGGGCCCTCAGGGCCGGCCGGGGGAGCGGTGGGGGCGGTGGAGGCGGAGGTCATGCGCGGCGGGCCTTTCCGGTGCGGTTCTCGAGCCAGCGGGCGAGCAGGCCGAGCGGGATCGTCAGGCACAGGTAGCAGGCGCCGACGACGAACAGCCCGGTGAGCCCTCCCGTGGCGCTGGTGAGCGCCTCGCGGCCGATCTTCGTCAGGTCGTACTGCGCGGCTGTCATGCCGAGCAGGAACACGAGCGAGGTGTCCTTGGTCAGCAGGATGACCTCGTTGGTCATGGGAGGCAGCACGATCCGGAAGGCCTGCGGGATGACCACGACCGCGAGCGTGCGGGCGTGCGACATGCCGAGCGAGCGCGCGGCCTCGATCTGCCCCTTCGGCACCGCCTGGATGCCGGCGCGGAGGGTCTCGGCGATGTAGGCCGCCGAGACCATGCCCAGGCCGATCGCGACCTTCGCGGTGAGCGAGCTGATCCGCACGTCGAACGCGATCGGCACGGCGAACCCGACGGTCAGCACCACGAGCAGCGCGGGGATCCCGCGGAAGAACTCGATGTACGCCGTGGCGATCCACCGGTACACGCGCACGCTGGACAGCTTCATGAGCGCCAGCACGATGCCGAGGCTGAGGCCGACGGCGAACGCCGCGATCGTGTAGACGATCGTGTTGCCCATCGCCTGGCCCAGGCTGGGCAGCATGTCGCGGGCCACCGTCGGGTTGAACAGGGAGGCGCCGATGCGCTCCCAGTCCGCGGCGATCGCCACGACCGCGACGACGACCAGCAGCACGGCGTACTGGATCGCCCGCGACAGGCGCGCGCGGCGGCGCGGGCTCATCGTGCGCGTGCGGGATCCCGGCCGCGCGAGCTGCTGGGTCGTCGTCATGGCGGTCAGCCCTCCGCGGCGGCCGTGCTGGGCGCGGTGCCGATCCGGGCCGTGTAGATCGCGTCGTACGTGCCGTCCTCGCGGATGCGGTCCAGCGTGGCGTTGATCGCGTCCAGGAGGGCGGTGTTGCCCGTCTTGACGCCGATGCCGTACTGCTCGCCCGTGGGGAACGTGGCGGCGACCTCGAGGTCTCCCGCGGCGTACGGGCCGAGCACGGCGATGTCGTTGACGACGGCGTCGACCTGGCCGGTCTCGAGGGCCTTGATCTGCAGGCCGAGCTCCTCGAACTGGACCACGGACAGGCCGTTCTCCTCGGCCCAGGTCTCGCCCGTGGTGGCCTGCTGCACGGCGACGGTCTTGCCCGCGAGCCCGTCCACCCCGGTGATGCCGGAGCCGGCGGCCACCAGGAGGCCCTGGTCGGCGTCGAAGTACGGCTCGGAGAAGTCGAGCTTGGCCTCGCGCTCGGGCGTGATGGTCATCCCGGACGCGACGACGTCGCAGCTGCCGGTGTCGAGGTCGGTGCCGGACTGCATCGTCTCGAACGCGGCGACCTTGGTGCTCAGCTCGACGCCCAGGTCCTTGGCGACCTCGCCGACGACGTCCAGGTCGAGGCCGACGACCTCGCCGGAGTCGTCGGTGTAGGCGAACGGCTCGAACGGCGGGTTGACGCAGACGGTGAGCTGGCCCTCGGAGACGAGGGGCACGCCGCTGTCCGAGGTTGCCTGCTCGCTGGACCCGCACGCGGTGAGCGTCAGGAGCGCGGCGAGGCCCAACGGGACCAAGCGGGTGGCGGTGTTCATGGCAGTCCTCTCACGGCGGTGTAGTTCCTGCATGAGTATGCATCACCAGCCGTATATATCCAAAGTGAGGCGTGCGTCACGGCGCCGACGAGAACGCTCCGCGCGCCGGTCCCCGAGGACCGGCGCGCGGAGCGTCAGGACGTGCGGTCAGCGGTTCTTCGGAGGAGCGGGCAGCAGCTCGGCGTCCCGCGCCACCACGGAGTCGCCGTCCTCGGCGACCAGGTCCAGCTCCCCGACCACACGGCCCGCGGCGCGGACGTCGGACAGCGCGATCTCGACGCCAGCCGTCATCGCCGGGGGCACCATGAGCGTGGCCTTCGCGATCTCGGTGCGCATGGAGGCCTTCGCCTCCGACTTCACCTTGCGCAGGGCGGCCAGCGCGGCTCCCGCGGCGCCGACGATCGCCGGGTCCGCGTCGCCCGCCGCGGCGCGCAGCGGCGCCGAGGTCGGCCACGGGGCGCGGTGCACCGAGCCCTCGCGCCACCAGGACCAGACCTCCTCGGTCGCGAACGGCAGCACGGGCGCGAAGAGCCGCAGCAGCGTGTCGAGGGCGATGCCGAGCGCCGCCCGGGCCGAGGCCGTCTCCGCGGAGACGACGTCGTCAGAGGCGCCGCCCGCGTAGGCGCGGTCCTTCACCAGCTCGAGGTAGTCGTCGCAGAACGTCCAGAAGTACGTCTCGGCGAGCTCCAGGGCGCGTGTGTGGTCGTACGCGTCGAGCGCGGCGGTGGCGCGGTCCACCACCTCGGCCAGGCCGGCCAGCGCCGCCCGGTCGAGCGGCACGGTCACCAGCGCCGGGTCGAGCAGCCGGTCCCGCTGCTCGGGGGAGCCGAAGGACAGCGCGAACTTGCTCGCGTTCAGCACCTTGATGGCCAGGCGGCGGCCGATCTTCATCTGGCCGACCTCGAAGGCCGCGTCGGTGCCCAGGCGCGCCGAGGCCGCCCAGTAGCGGACGGCGTCCGAGCCGTGCTCCTCGAGCAGCCCCATCGGCGTCACGACGTTGCCCTTGGACTTGCTCATCTTCTTGCGGTCCGGGTCCAGGATCCAGCCGCTGATCGCGGCGTCCGACCAGGGCAGCGACCCGTGCTCCAGGTGCGAGCGGACCACGGTGGAGAACAGCCACGTGCGGATGATGTCCTGGCCCTGCGGGCGCAGGTTCATCGGGAAGACGCGGGCGAACAGGTCCGGGTCGGTGCGCCAGCCGCCGGCGATCTGCGGGGTCAGCGAGCTGGTGGCCCACGTGTCCATGACGTCCGGGTCGCCGATGAAGCCGCCGGGCACGCCCCGCTGGTCCTCGGTGTACCCCGCGGGCACGTCGCTCGCCGGGTCGACGGGCAGCGCGTCCTCGGACGGCGTCAACGGCTGGTCGTAAACCGGCTGGCCGTCGGCGTCCAGCGGGTACCAGACGGGGAACGGCACGCCGAAGAAGCGCTGGCGGGAGATCAGCCAGTCGCCGTTCAGGCCGCCCACCCAGTTGTCGTACCGCACGCTCATGAAGTCGGGGTGGAAGTCCAGCTCCTCGCCGCGCTTGAGCAGCTCCTCGCGCAGGGCGACGTCGCGGCCGCCGTTGCGCAGGTACCACTGGCGCGAGGTGACGATCTCGAGCGGCTTGTCGCCCTTCTCGAAGAAGTTCGCCTTGCGCTGGGTCGGGACCGGCTCGCCGTCCAGGTCCCCGCTGGCGCGCAGCGCGTCGACGATCAGGGCGCGCGCCGAGAACGTCGTCTTGCCCGCGAGCTCGGACCACAGCGCCGGGGCGGCCACCGCGGCGCCGTCCACCAGCCAGGCCGGGACCTCGCGCAGCAGGCGGCCGTCGCGGCCGATCACCGAGCGGGTGGGCAGCTGCAGCTCGCGCCACCAGATCACGTCGGTGAGGTCGCCGAACGTGCAGCACATCGCGATGCCGGCGCCCTTGTCGGGCTCGGCGCCCGGGTGCGCGAGCACCGGGACGTCCACGCCGAACAGCGGCGAGCGGACCGTGGCGCCGAACAGGTGCTGGAAGCGCTCGTCGTCCGGGTGCGCGATGAGCGCGACGACGGCCGGCAGCAGCTCGGGCCGCGTGGTCTCGATGTAGACCGGCTCGCCAGTCGAGCCGTCCTCGTTGACGCGGTGGAACGCCACCTTGTGGAAGGCGCCCGGGTAGTCGCGCGCCTCGAGCTCGGCCTGGGCCACGGCCGTCTGGAACGTCACGTCCCACAGCCCGGGGGCCTCGGCCTGGTAGGCCTCGTCGCGGGCCAGGTTGCGCAGGAACGCCTGCTGGGCGACCGCACGGGCCTCGGCGGAGATCGTCTGGTAGTGGTGCGACCAGTCGACCGACAGGCCCAGGTGGCGCCACAGCGCCTCGAACTGGCGCTCGTCCTCGACGGTGAGCCGCTCGCACAGCTCGACGAAGTTCTTGCGGGAGATCGGCAGCTGCTCCGCGGCGCGCCCGCTCGTCCCCTCGCCACCGACCTGCGGCGGCGTGAAGTCGGGGTCGTAGGGGAGCGACGGGTCGCAGCGCACCCCGAAGTAGTTCTGCACGCGGCGCTCGGTGGGCAGGCCGTTGTCGTCCCAGCCCATCGGGTAGAAGACCTCGCGGCCCCGCATGCGCTGGTAGCGCGCGACCACGTCGGTGTGCGTGTAGGAGAACACGTGCCCCACGTGCAGCGAGCCGGAGACCGTCGGCGGCGGCGTGTCGATCGAGTACACGTCCTCGCGCGGCTTGGTGCGGTCGAAGGAGTAGGTGCCCTGCTCGTTCCAGGCGGCGTCCCAGCGCTGCTCGAGCCCGTCGAGCGAGACCTTGTCCGGTACCTGGTGGGCCGTGGTCCGCGGTGAGGTGGTCGCGGTGGGGGACTTTTCGGCACTCAGGTCGCTCATGGTCACCCATCTTCCCAGATCCCGGCGCCAGCGGTGCACAGGTCCGGCGCCGGGCCCGGCGTCACCCGGGCAGCGGGCCGCCGCGGGCGTCGAGCAGGTCCTGCAGCACGGTGAGCTCCTTGGTCTGGGCGGCGACGATGCCGGACGCCAGGCGGCGCACCTCCGGCTGGCCGGCCCGCTCGACCGCTTCCTCGGCCATCTGAACACCGCCCACGTGGTGGGGGATCATCAGCTGGAGGAACAGCCGCTCGGCGGCGACGCCGTCGGCCGCCTCCAGCCGCGCCAGGTCCGCGGACGACACCCAGCCGGGCATCGCGGCATGGCCGGTGGCCGTGGAGCCCTCGTGGGAGTGCCCGTCGGCCATCCAGGCCATCGGCCCCTGGGAGCCCGCCTGCGGCAGGCCCCACATCGCGAGCCACGCGTACATCTGCCCGATCTGCTGCTGCTGGCTGGTGAGGATGTCCAGCGCGACAGCGCGCAGCTCCTCGTCCGTGCTGCGGTCGCGCACCAGCACGGCCAGCTGCACCGCCTGGGCGTGGTGGGCGGACATGTCGCGCGCGAAACCGGCGTCCACCGACGTGTCCGCCGCGGCGGTCAGCGCGGGCTGGCGCACCAGCGCAGAGCCGATCAGGGCCCCGGCCACGAGCGCGGTCGTCACCAGCACCGCGATGACGGCCAGCGTCGCGGGCCCGAGCGGCCGCAGGGCCGCGGAGAGCGCGGACGGCTGCCGGCCCTCGGCTGCCGACCCGGGGCGCCCGTCCAGGCCGCCGGGCTCGGTCGCGTCGTGCGCCTCCTGCGGGACGGTGCTCATGCCGGCGTGCCGACCCCGTTCGAGCAGAGCGCGCCGACCTCGGGCAGCTCGGGGTTGAGCAGGTACTTGCGCACGAAGACGGGCAGGCGCTCGTCGTCCGCGCTGTCCACCTCGAGCTGGTAGCCCCACGACGACGCCACCACCGGGCTCGACAGCCCCTCGTACGGGCTGACGATGACGTACGAGTTCTGCTCGGCGAACTGCTGCAGGGTGGCGACCTGGTCCGCAGGCAGCGTCGGGTCGTAGGTGAGCCACACGGCGCCGTGCTCGAGGGAGTGCACGGCGTTCTCCTTGGGCACCGGGTCGGTGTACACGCCGCAGTTGAGCCACGCGGCGGCGTGGTCGCCGCCGGCGGGCGGGTCCTGCGGGTAGTCCACCACGGTGGTGACGTGGTTCGACGTGAGGCCCTCGCGGACGTCCGCGACGCCGTCGACGGGCTCGGCCGCCTTCGCCTCGGCGGCGGAGTTCTTCCGGTTCTCGTTCACCAGCACGAAGCCCGTGGCGCCCACGAGGCCGACCACGACGACGCCCGCGATCGAGGAGATCAGCAGGGTGCGGCGCCGCTCCTGCTTCTTCTGCGTCGAACGGATCGCGGCCAGCGCCGCCTGCCGCTCGGCCGCGGCGGCCTTGCCCGTGCTCTTGCCAGCGCTCATCAGTCATCCCTCTCAGGGCCCGCGGCCTGCCGCGGGCGGTGGTGTGGTCTGGCCAGCCGCGCGGGCTCCCAGGCGCCGCCTCGACGCGGCCACTGTGTCAACGACCGAGAGTACGTGAAAGTTCTACTATCGGGCGAGAGACAGACCACATCTGGTCGTGGCCCGCAGGCCGCGCGCTGCGGCGCCGGCTGCGGCGGGGTTAGTCTGCCGAGACGTGCGGCGGCCGTCGCGCGCGGCAGGACGACGAGAGGTGCACGCACGTGACGGCGAGCGGGTTGACGGTCGGGTACGCGGCAGCGCTGGAGCAGTTCCACCCCACCGAGGTGGTCGAGCTCTCGGCCTACGCCGAGTCCCGGGGGTTCTCCGGCGTGATGGCGGCCGACCACTACCAGCCCTGGCTCCCCTCGCAGGGGCAGGCCGCTTTCGTGTGGAACGTGCTCACGGCGCTGGGCGAGCGCACCACGGGGGACATCGGCCCCGGGGTGACGGCCCCGACGTTCCGCTGGCACCCGGCGATCGTCGCGCAGGCGTCGGCGACGCTCGCCGCGATGTACCCCGGCCGGCACTGGCTCGGGCTCGGCTCGGGCGAGGCCCTCAACGAGCACGTCACGGCGCAGTACTGGCCCGAGGCGCCCGAGCGGATCAACCGCATGTTCGAGGCCATCGACATCATCAAGAAGCTCTTCGCCGCCTCGATCGCGGGCAAGGACACGAAGCACTCGGGCACGTTCTACAAGCACGAGTCCACCCGGCTGTGGACCATGCCGGAGGTCGCGCCCGAGATCCTCGTGGCCACCGCCGGCCCGGTGACCGCCAAGCGGGCCGGCCGCCACGCGGACGGGCTCATCACCGTCGGCGCGCCGCTCGAGAAGATCTCCGGCCTCTTCGGCAAGTTCGCCGAGGGCGCCCGCGAGTCGGGCCGCGACCCGGAGACGATGCCCAAGGTGCTGCAGGTGCACCTGTCGTGGGCGGAGACCGACGAGCAGGCGATGGCCAACGCGATGACCGAGTGGCCCAACGGCGGCATGAAGTTCCCCAAGGCCGACATCCGCTCGCCGTTCGACTTCGAGCAGATGGCCAAGCTGGTGCGCCCCGAGGACTTCGACGGCCGGATGGTCGTCTCGGCCGACCCCGACGTGCACCGGGCCGCGATCCAGAAGTACGTCGACCTGGGCTTCGACCGCGTCTACCTGCACAACGTCGGGCGCAACCAGCGCGAGTGGATCGACGTGTTCGGCCGCGACGTGCTGCCCGCGCTGGTCCGATGAGCGAGGGGATGCGCGTCTGGGCGCTGGCGGGCATCCCCGAGGTGCGGCCCGGCGACGACCTGGTCGCCCTCGTCGGGGCGGCCCTCGACGCCGCGCCGCCCGAGCAGCGCCCGCTCGACGGCGACATCCTCGTGGTGACGAGCAAGGTCGTGTCGAAGGCCGAGGGACGCGTGGTCCAGGCCGCCGACCGGGAGCAGGCGATCACCGACGAGACCGTGCGGGTCGTGGCGACCCGCGAGCACGCCGGCGGCGTGACGCGCATCGTGGAGAACCGGCTCGGCCTGGTCATGGCCGCCGCGGGCGTCGACTCCAGCAACACCGCGGAGGGCACCGTGCTGCTGCTCCCGCTCGATCCGGACGCCTCTGCCCGCGCGCTGCGGCACGGGCTGCAGCGGCGGCACGGCGTGCGTCTGGGCGTGATCCTCAGTGACACGGCGGGCCGCCCCTGGCGGCTGGGGCAGACCGACCTGGCGATCGGCGCCGCGGGCGTGGCCGTGCTCGAGGACCTCCGCGGCACGCTCGACTCCCACGGCCGGGCGCTGCAGGTCAGCCAGGCCGCGGTGGCCGACGAGATCGCCGCCGCCGCCGAGCTCGTCAAGGGCAAGGCCGCGGGCCGGCCCGTCGCGATCGTGCGAGGGCTGGGCCGCCACGTCACGCGGGACGACGGCCCCGGCGCGCGCAGCCTGGTGCGCACCGGCCCGGACGACATGTTCGCCCGGGGCAGTGCCGAGGCGTACGCCGACGGGTGGAAGGACGCCACCGCCCACGACCAGCGCTGACGGCGCCCGGCGTTCTGCGGACCGCGCGGGTCAGCCCCGCCGGATGACGACCGTGTCGAGGATCTTGTCGGCGAAGGTCTGCCGGCGGGCGTCCCACAAGGGCCACAGGCAGCCCAGCAGCAGGGGGCCGTCGGCGATGTGGCAGACGTCGCGCACCAGGGTGGCGCCCACGCCCAAGGGCTCGCCGGTCGAGGCCCGCACCAGGCGGGTCCCGACCGCGCGCTTGCCGAGCGACGACCCCGAGCGTCCCTCGAGCACCCCGCGGTTCCACACCCACAGGCTGGCGACGGCGGCCAGCGCCACGCAGACCACCACGACGCTCGCGGGGGTCAGGTCCCGCACGGGCCGTCCCGCTGCGTCCACGCCCGGCTCGCCCAACGCCACGGCGATCGGCATCGCGACCACCCACACCACCGCCAGGAGCAGCTGGTCGATGACGCGCGCGCCGACCCTGCGCGGCCACGACGCGTACGGCGACCACGCGGTCTGCGCCGTCCCGTAGGGCAGCGGCGCCGGGACGACAGGTCCCGCGCTCGGCGGGGCGGGGGTCGCCGGAGCGGGAAGAGGCGGCACGGTCATCGGGGCTCCCGGAGTCTCGGACGCGCGGCGGCACGCGGTCGCGTGCGGCTCGGCCACGCACATCCTGGTGCCAGCCCGGCGTTCTGACCAGGGCGAGCGCCTCAGGCGGGGTCGAAGGCGAGGATCGGCCGCCCCGTCCCGGGATGGCGGAGCACCGTGGTGCTGACCCCGTACACCGGGTCCACCACGTCGGGGACCAGCACCTGCTCGGGCGCCCCGGCAGCCACCACCCGCCCCCCGGACAGCAGCACCACCTCGTCGCAGTACGCGGCGGCCAGGTTGAGGTCGTGCAGGGCCGCGAGGACTCCCGTGCCCGCGTCCGCGAGGGACCGGACCAGGGCCAGGGTGACCAGTTGCGCGTGCACGTCGAGGTGGTTGGTGGGCTCGTCGAGCAGCAGCAAGGAGGGCTGCTGGGCCAGCGCCCGCGCCAGGTGCACCCGTTGGCGCTCCCCGCCGGACAGGGTGTCCAGCCGGCGGCCCGCGAGCTCCGCCGCCCCCACCGAGGCGAGGGCGGACGCCGCCACCGCGAGGTCCTGCTCGGAGTCGCCCGCCCACCGGGAGCGGTGCGGGGTGCGTCCCAGCAGCACCGCGTCGTGCACGGTGAGCGGCAGGTCGGTGCTCGACTCCTGCTCGACCAGCGCCACCCGTCGGGCCCGCTCGCGGCGGTCGATGCCGCGCAGGTCCGTGCCGTCGAGCCGCACCCGGCCCGCGTCCGGCGTGGTGATCCCGGCGACGAGGCGCAGCAGCGTGGACTTCCCGGACCCGTTCGGGCCGAGCAGCCCGGTGAGCATGCCAGGGCCGACGCGCACCTGGACGTCGTCGATGATCAGCCGGCCGCCCGCCGACCAGCTCAGGGCGTCGGCGTCCAGGCTCATGACGCCACCTCGGTGCTGCGACGGGACCGGAACAGCAGCCAGGCGAAGACCGGCGCCCCGAGGAACGCGGTGAGGATCCCCACCGGCAGCTCGCGCGGCTCGAAGATCGTGCGCGCGGCGGTGTCCGCCCACACCAGGAAGCTCGCGCCCACGAGGGCCGAGACCGGCAGCAGCAGCCGGTGCCGGGCGCCCACCACGAACCGCACGGCGTGCGGGAGCACCAGTCCGAGGAAGCCGATCGAGCCGCTCACCGACACCAGGGCGCCCGTCATCAGGGCCACCAGCGTCAGCAGCACCCAGCGGGTCCGGGCGACGTGCACGCCCAGCGCCGCGGCCGCCGTGTCCCCGAACGCGAAGGCGTCGAGCGTGCGCCCGGCGCCCACGAGCGCGGAGCCGAGGACGAGGACGGCGGAGCCCGCGATCGTCACGGAGGCCCACGTCGACCCTGCCAGGGAGCCGAGCAGCCAGCCGAGGATCTCGCGGTAGGAGTCGCCCGTCGCCGACCAGAAGATCACGAAGCTGGTGGCGGCGGCGCACAGCTGGGACACGGCCAGCCCGGCCAGCACCGTGCGGGTGGGCGTGAGCGCGCCGAGCGACCCGGCCAGGGCCATGGTCGCCACGAGCGCCGCCAGCGCCCCGACGAAGGCCGCCGCGGGAAGGGCCACCGCCGCCCCCAGCAGCAGGACCGCGACCGCGCCCAACGACGCCCCCGAGGACAGCCCGAGCAAGTACGGGTCGGCCAGGGGGTTGCGGGTGAGGCTCTGCATCACGGCGCCCGCGACGGCCAGCCCGGCGCCCACGGCCGCCGCGGTCAGCACGCGCGGCAGCCGCAGCTCCCAGACGATCGCGTCGGTGAGGCGGGGCGGGGCGTCGCCCACCAGCCCGAGGTGGTGGCCGATGCTGCCGAGCACGTCCGTGACGGCGATGTCCGCCGGGCCGATCGTCACGCTCACCAGCACGGTGAGGACCAGCACCGCGGCCAGGGCCAGGACGACCACCGTGAGCCGCAGGCCGCCGGCGGAGGGCGCCGGGCGGGGCGCCGGCCCCGGACGGGCGCCGGGCAGGCCTGGGCCGCGGCCCGGCCCAGGCACGGCAGGCGCCTGGCGCGGGCGCGCCTCGGGGGGCCGAGGGCTCGGCGGCATCGCGGCGGTCGGACGGCGCACGGGTGTCAGCCCACCGCCGGCAGCGCCGCGAGCTGGGCGACGAGGTCGGCCACGGCGTCGGCGTTGCGCACCCCGGCCTCCGAGGCGGGGAACGGCGCCACGAGGTAGCGCTTCTCGCGCACGGCCGTGAGCTGGCTCGTCGCCGGGTTGGACTCGAGCACGCCGATCTTCTTCTCCGTGGAGCCCCACGCCGAGTCGACGAGCACGATGACGTCGGGGTCCGCCGCCACGACCTGCTCCCAGCCGACGGACGTCCAGGACTCGTGCACGTCGGCGAAGATGTTGGTCAGCCCCGCGGCGTCCATGATCATCTGCGGCGCCCCGATCCCGGCGCCCACGTACGGGGTGTCCGAGCCGGAGCTGAACCACAGCGCGGTGGTCGTCCCAGTGGGGGCGTCGACCCCCGCGAGCGTCGCCTCCTGCTCCGCGACCAGCTCCTCGGCGCGCTCCTGGACGCCGAAGATCGCGCCGACCTCGCGGATGCCGTCGAAGACCATGTCGAAGGTCAGCGGGTCGGGCTGGTACCCCTCGCCCAGGCAGGCGGCCGGAGACACATAGCTCGCGATGCCGAGCGCGGCCAGCGTCGGGCGCTCGCCGGCGCCCTCGGCGGAGAAGTTCGACTCCCAGCCCGCGTAGACCAGGTCGGGCTCGCTGGCCAGCAACGCCTCCTGGCCGGGGACCTTCTCGGAGAGCACCGGGACGGCGGCAGCGGCGTCCGCGAGGCTCTCGGGCAGGGGGCCGTCGGAGAACGCCGTGCCGACGAGGCGGTCCTCGAGGCCCAGAGCGAGCATCGTCTCGGTCGCGGTCGACTTGATGGTCACGACCCGCTCGGGCGGCGCGTCGAACACGACCTCCGTGCCGCAGTTGTCGACGGTCAGCGGGGCGAACCCGGCGGTGGTGGACGTGGTGGGGGTCGGGGCGCCCTCGGCGGGCGACTCGGCCGCGGGCGAGGCGCAGGCGCTGAGCCCGAGGGCCAGCGCCGCGGCGGGCAGCATGGCGGGCAGGACGGCGCCCCGGCGCCAGAGGGCGCCGTGCGCCCGGCGGGCGGGGCGGCTGGCGTGGCTCTCGTGGTGGACGGTCGGCAGGCTCATCGACGGCTCCGGGTGCGACGTGGTCCCGGCGCGCACGGCCGGGCGGGGGAGGGCGCACGTCGCGCCGCTGGACTCGCCGCCCACGTCAGGGCGGCCACGCCGGACGAAATCCCGTCCGAGGTCCGCGTCTCAGTCTAGTGCGCGCCCGGGGGCGGCCGCCGCCAGCGCCAGGCTCCGGGCGACGTCGTCGACGCCGTCGTGGAGGAAGGAGACCGTGACGCGCACGTGCCCCGGGCCGGGCTCCGGCGCGGAGGCCAGGAAGGGCGTCCCCCGGGCGACCCGGATCCCTCCGGCCTCGAGACGGATCATCGCCGTGGCCTCGTCCGCCACCGGCAGCCACAGGTTGATGCCGTCGCCAGGGGGCACCGCGACCCCGTGCTTGGCGAGGGCCTCGCACAGGGTGCGCTGGCGCGCGTAGTACACCCGGCGGGCGTGGGCGACGGCGTCGACCGCCGCCCCGTCCACCAGCAGGTCCACGAGGACGTGCTGGAGCAGCCGGCTGGTCCAGCCGGGCCCCAGCATGCGCCGGGCGACCAGCGCGTCGAGCACGGGCCCCGGGCCGCCCACGGCGGCGATCCGCAGGTCGGGGCCGTGGGACTTGGAATACGAGCGCACGTGCACCACCTGGCGTGGCAGGTGCGTGCCGAGGCTCACGTCACGCGAGGACGCGATCTCGCCCGAGTGGTCGTCCTCGATGACGTGGACCTCGCGCGGGCGTCGCCCGGTCCCGGCGGAGTCGGCGGCGGCTGTGGCGGCGCGTCGGCCGTGCCGGCGGATCACGGCGGCGAGGTCGCGCGCCCGGGTGGGGGTCAGGCTCACGCCGGTGGGGTTGTGCGCGCGCGGCTGCAGGACGACCGTGGTGGCGTCGGCCTCGAGCGCGGCGGCCAGCCGGTCCGGGCGCATCCCCTGGCGGTCGAGGGGGACGGGGACGCGCTCGAGCCCGAGCTGGTCGAGCAGGTCGAAGAGCGGCGGGAACCCCGGGTCCTCCACCGCCACGCGGTCGCCGAACCGGGCCACCTGCCCCAGGGTGCGCTCGATCGCGTCGACGGCGCCGTCCACCACGGTGAGGCGGTCGGGGGGGAACGGCCAGGAGGCGCGCAGCGCCGCCTCGAGCTCGGGGACGAGCGGCGCGGACAGGTACGTGCCGGTGACCGCCGCGGGGGTGCGTGCCGCGACGCGGGCGAGCGACGGCCCGAGCGCGGGGAGCAGGGCCGGGTCGGGCGTGCCGGTGGAGAGGTCCAGGGCGGCCGACGCGCCCCGCGCCATGTCCCGGTAGCGCGGCGGCATCCACCCCGTCGGTCCGGGCAGCAGGAAGGTCCCGGCCCGCCCTCGCGCGCCCACCATGCCGACCGCGGCCAGGGCCTGCCATGCCGAGCCCACCGTCGCCGGGCTCACGCCGAGCGCCGCCGCCGTCGCGCGCACCGTGGGCAGCCGGTCGCCAGGGCGCAGCTCGCCGCTGCGGGCGAGCCGGGAGACGGTCGCCGCGATGCCGCGGGGGCTGCGGTCGTCGACCGCGTCGACCAGTGCTCCGAGCTCCATGCGGGCCATCGTGCAGGCCACGGCGCCGCGTGGCCCACGGCGGCGCGGGCGACGGCACGGCCGCGCCGAGATGTTTACCTGCGCGTGACCCAGGGACGCCTGGCCGAAACCGGCGGAAACGTCGCAGAAATGTCCAAGGCGGACAGTCACATTCCAGGCGGAGCGGCCAGGGGCGCGGCGCAGCGGGCGCCGCAGGACCCCGGCAGCCGAGACGGAGGACCCATGGCAGTCGTGCGAGTCGCGTTCACCCAGGCTTCCTGGACCGGCGACAAGGAGTCCATGATCGCGCTCCACGAGGCCTGGACGCACGAGGCCGCGTCCCAGGGCGCCCAGGTCATCGCCTTCCAGGAGCTGTTCACCGGGCCGTACTTCGGCATCACGCAGGACTCCGCGTACTACGACTACGCGGAGTCGGTCCCTGGGCCGACCACGGAGCGGTTCGCCGCCCTCGCCGCCGAGCTGGGCGTCGTCATGGTGCTCCCGGTGTACGAGGAGGAGCAGCCCGGCGTGCTCTACAACACGGCCGCCGTGATCGACGCCGACGGGTCCTACCTCGGCAAGTACCGCAAGCACCACATCCCGCACCTGCCCAAGTTCTGGGAGAAGTTCTACTTCCGCCCCGGCAACCTGGGGTACCCGGTCTTCGAGACGGCGGTCGGCACGATCGGCGTCAACATCTGCTACGACCGGCACTTCCCCGAGGGGTGGCGCGCCCTCGCGCTGGCCGGCGCGGAGATCGTCTTCAACCCGAACGCCACGGCGCCCGGGATCTCCAACCGGCTCTGGGAGATCGAGCAGCCCGCCGCGGCGATCGCCAACGGGATCTTCGTGGTGGCGAACAACCGGGTGGGCCTGGAGGACAACGAGTACGGGGCCGAGGCTGTCGCCTTCTACGGCAGCTCCTACGCGGTCGGCCCCGACGGGAACCTCGTGGGGGAGCCCGGCTCCGCCACCGAGGACGAGCTGATCGTGCGAGACCTCGACCTGGGCCAGATCCGCGAGGTGCGCGAACGCTGGCAGTTCTTCCGGGACCGGCGGCCCGACGCCTACGGCTCCCTCGTGGCGCCGTGACCAGCCGACCCGTGAGGAGCACCTGATGACGACCCTCATCACCGGCGGGACGCTGGTCAGCGCGACCGGCCGCGGCGCCGCTGACGTGCTGGTCGACGGCGAGACGGTCGCCGCCGTCCTGGCGCCCGGCTCGACCGTGCTCGGCTTCGACCTGCCGGCGCACGTCGACCGGGTGATCGACGCCACCGGCAAGTACGTCATCCCCGGCGGCGTCGACGCGCACACCCACATGGAGCTGCCGTTCGGCGGGACCGCCGCCTCGGACACGTTCGAGACGGGCACCCGGGCGGCGGCGTGGGGCGGCACCACCACCATCATCGACTTCGCCGTGCAGCGCGCCGGCGAGCGGGTGCAGGACGGCCTGGCGGCGTGGCACGCGAAGGCCGCCGGGAGCTGCGCCATCGACTACGGGTTCCATCAGATCATCGGCGGCGTCGACGACGACTCGCTCAAGGCGATGGAGGCGCTCGTCGACGAGGGCATCACCAGCTACAAGCTGTTCATGGCCTACCCGGGGGTCTTCTACTCCGACGACGCGCAGATCGTGCGGGCCATGCAGAAGGCCGCGGACCTCGGGCTCTTGACCATGATGCACGCGGAGAACGGCCCGGCGATCGACGTGCTGGCCGCGCAGCTCGTCGAGGCGGGCAAGACCGCGCCGTTCTACCACGGCGTGGCGCGCGCGTGGCAGCTCGAGGAGGAGGCCACGCACCGGGCGATCATGCTCGCCGACCTCACCCGGGCCCCGCTCTACGTGGTGCACGTCAGCGCCAAGCAGGCGGTGGCCCAGCTGGCCGCGGCGCGGGACGCCGGGCAGAACGCCTTCGGGGAGACCTGCCCCCAGTACCTGTACCTCTCGTTGGAGGACCAGCTCGGCGCGCCGGGGTTCGAGGGCGCCAAGTGGGTCTGCTCGACCCCGTTGCGCTCGCGGGCCGAGGGGCACCAGGACCACATGTGGCGCGCGCTGCGGACCAACGACCTGCAGATGGTCTCCACCGACCACTGCCCGTTCTGCATGACCGGGCAGAAGGACCTCGGGATCGGCGACTTCCGGGCGATCCCCAACGGCATCGGGTCGGTGGAGCACCGGATGGACCTCCTGTACCAGGGGGTCGTCACCGGCCAGATCACGCTCGAGCGGTGGGTGGAGCTGACCTCCACCACACCGGCGCGGATGTTCGGCCTCTACGGGGCCAAGGGCGTCATCGCGCCCGGCGCCGACGCCGACATCGTGGTCTACGACCCGGCGGGCCGCACCACGATCTCCGCCGCCACCCACCACATGAGCATGGACCACTCCGCGTGGGAGGGGTTCGAGGTGGACGGCGCCATCGACCTGGTCATGTCGCGCGGCCGGGTCGTCGTCGAGGGCGGCGCGTACCACGGGCGCCCTGGCCATGGCAGGTACCTCAAGCGGGGCCTGTCGCAGTACCTCGTCTGAGCCCCGCCCCGCCGACCCCAGGAGAGCCCATGGACTTCGGTGTCGTCCTGCAGACCAACCCGCCCGCGTCGCGCGCGGTCGACCTGGCCCGCCAGGCGGAGAGCCACGGCTTCGACCACGTGTGGACGTTCGACTCGCACCTGCTCTGGGAGGAGCCGTTCGTCATCTACTCGGCGATCCTCGCCGCGACCCGTCGGGTGACGGTCGGCCCGATGGTGACGAACCCCGCGACCCGGGACTGGACGGTGCTCGCGTCGCTGTTCGCGACCCTCAACGAGATGTACGGCAACCGGACGGTGTGCGGGATCGGCCGCGGGGACTCGGCCGTCCGCACCCTCAACGGCCGCCCGTCGAACATCGCCACGCTCCGCGAGTCGATCCACGTGATCCGCGAGCTGGCGAACGACCGTGCCGTCGAGGTCAACGGGCGCACGCTGCGCTTCCCGTGGTCCAAGGGCTCCTCGCTCGAGGTGTGGGTGGCCGCCTACGGCCCGCAGGCGCTGCGCCTGGCCGGGGAGGTGGGCGACGGGTTCATCCTGCAGCTCGCCGACCCCGACATCGCGGCCTGGATGATCGGCTCCGTGCGCGACGCCGCCGCGGCCGTCGGACGAGACCCGGACTCGCTGTCGTTCTGCGTCGCCGCCCCGGCGTACGTGGGCGACGGCGACTCGCCGGCGGCGAGGGCGCACATGCGCGAGCAGTGCCGCTGGTTCGGCGGCATGGTCGGCAACCACGTGGCCGACATCGTCGCCCGGTACGGGACGGGCTCGTCGGCGCCGGCGGCGCTCACCGACTACATCCGCGGCCGTGAGGGCTACGACTACAACGAGCACGGGCGGGCCGGGAACTCGCACGCCGCGTTCGTGCCCGACGAGATCGTCGAGCGCTTCTGCCTGCTGGGCAGCCCGCGCGAGCACGTCGCGCGGCTCGAAGAGCTGCGGGACCTGGGCGTCACCCAGTTCGCCGCCTACCTCCAGCACGACAACAAGGAGGAGACGATGCGGGTGTACGGCGAGCGGGTCATCCCGGCGCTCGCGCCGACCGTGGTGGCGAGCGCATGAGCA
>JADGMW010000254.1_pt2 | contig 17795 bp, 17 predicted proteins | sample 8641801 | NCBI WGS metagenome assembly JADGMW01 (sample SAMN16272018, study PRJNA661076) | feces metagenome | isolation source: fecal sample from diarrhoea affected cattle A | host: Bos taurus | place: South Africa: Lokaleng Village, Mahikeng | collected 2019-09
ACCAGGGATGACTGCCCCGTCCCGCCCTGATCGCAGGGCTGGACGGGGCTTTCTGCGTGCGGCACTGTAGTCGCGAGCACAGTGCTGGAAGGGGGGCGATCCATGAGCATCGTCGTCGACAATCGACTGTCGGAGGACGAACTGTCCCGTGTCCTGGATTTTCTGACCGGCGACGCCTACTGGAACAGGTGGCGGTCGCGCGATCGGATACGGCAACAATTCGAGAGTGCCTGGAAGATCTACGCCGCGAGGGAGCCGGACTCCGGGCAACTGCTCGGCGCGGTCCGGGTGTCGTCCGACGGTGTCGCCTACGGGTACATCGCAGACGGATTCGTCTTCCCGGAGCATCGGGGCGACGGCGTCGGGAGCGCCGTGCTCGAGTGCCTGCTGTCGGATATCGACGCAGCAGACTTCCGGTGGATGCTGCATACGGAGGATGCGCAGCCGCTCTACTCCCGGTTCGGATTTGTTGCCTACGGCCCGACATACATGGAACGCCCGAGTAGACACAGTCGGCCGGCCTCTGGATGAACGCACTGCGCGCCCGGGCGGAACCGGGCGCGCAGGGTGCCTCCTCATGCCGGGAGGAAACGAGAAGACGTCGGATGGGTCAGGAGGCGACTGCGTCCGGGACGCCACGGGGAATCATCACGGTGAGCGCGATCGCGATGAACGCCAGTACCAGGAACATGACGCCGATCATGTTCAGGCCACCGATCGGAGTGGCCGCGAACGCGAGCAACATGGTGGCGACGGACGTGCCGACACCCTGTCCTGCGGTACGCAGCACCGCATTCGTGCCGGTCGCCTCGCTCGTGTTGCGTTCGGGCACGGCCTCGACGATGAGGTTCGGCAGGGCGGTGTAGGCGAATGCGGTGGCGACCGACACCACCACGACCATCGCGGTCATCGCCACGACCGAATTGTGAGCGGTCATCATGGTCACGGTGCTGGCGACGAAGAGAATGCTGCCGATCAACATCGATACGCGGGACCCGACGGCCGCCGAGATACGGCCGCTGAGGGGTGTGCACGCGAAACCGAACATCGACCCGATGAAGGACAACCAGCCCGCGTGCGTCGCGCTCAGGCCCAGGCCGAAGCCGTCCGACGTGGGTGTCTGCATGATGATCGGGATGATCATGGTGGCGACGCCCATCGGTCCTGCGGCGATCGCGACCGTCGCGAGCATCGTCAGCGAGAACTTGCGTCCGGCGAAGAGGCGCACATTGATGATCGGTGACGGCACGCGCAACTCCCACCGCACGAGCAGAACGAGTACGACGGCGCCACCGACGATCAGGCCGAGGGTCCGGCCGTCGGCCCAGCCCCAGGCCTGCGACTTGTTGACGCCGAGGAGGATCGCAGCGACGGATGCCGCGAACGTCACCGCTCCGACGTAGTCGATTTTCTCCTTCGTGCCGGTCGGCGGCCGCCACGGCAGGACGAACCACACGAGCAGAATCGCGAACACCGAGTACGCGGCAGCGACGACGAAGATCATGTGCCAGCTGGCGTAGTCGATGAGCAGCCCCGCGACCAGCAGTGACGCCGAACCCGCCGCAACGGCGGATCCCGAGATCAGCGCGACGGCGACGGGAACCTTGCCCGACGGAAGGTGCTCACGTGCGAGGCCGATGCACAACGGAAGGATCGCGCCGGCAACACCCTGGATGGTGCGGCCGACGATGATGCTGGTGAGACTGTCGCCCGCGGCGCTGATGATGGAACCCACCGCTGCGACCACGAGAAGAACGATCAATACCCGTTCGCGTCCGTACATGTCGCCGAGGCGGCCACAGACCGCGGCAGATGCGGCCGCGACGAGGAGGAACGAGGTGACGGCCCAGCCGACGGTCGACGCGTCGCTGTCGAAATCCGTGATGAGCGTGGGGATCGCTGCGAACATCATGGAAGTTTCGAAAGCGCTGATGATCTCGACGGCGATCAACACCGCCACGATTACCCAGACGGGTTGCCTGCGGTCGAATCGTCCTCGGCCGGAAGTATGTTCGGGCTCCCGGTGGGATAGCTCGTTAGCGTATGACGTCACTGCGCATCCAGACTCTCGGCGGCCCGTCGTGGCCCGCGGGGTTTCCTCACTCCAGTCGGGAGTGGTGCGCATCACTTTCTAGATGAGGTAACAAACTCTCCGAGTTGTGTTCCCGCTCATCGAGACTGCCGACGTCTCCGGTGCACCGAGATCAGAGCAGTGCCGCCTCGTGGACGGTGCGGTCGAATTCCGGCAGCGCCGCGCCGTTGCGCAACGTCGTCGCGAGCGTGGGATCGGCGAGATGAAGTCGCCCGATGGCGATCAGATCGAATTCGTCCCTGCCCATCCGGCTTTCGAGTTCCGGAAGGTTGTCTCGGACGGGAGCGCTGCCCTGGGTGCGGCTCTCGCGCAGGGTTGCGCCGATGCCGACGCTTCCGACCGCCATGGACACGGCGCCCGTGACCTTCTTGGCCCATCCGGCGAGGGTGAGGTCGCTGCCCTCGAACGCGGGCAGATCGAAGCGGCGGATGCTTGCGTCGAACACGTCCACGCCGGCGTCGGCCAGCGGCGAGAGGACGGCCTTCAGCTCGTCCGGCGTGTGCGCGATCTTGGCTTCGTAGTCCTGTTGCTTGTGCTGCGAGAATCGATAGAAGATCGGCAGGTCCTCACCGATGGTCGCGCGAATGGCTGCCACGACTGCCGCGGGGAATCGGGTCCGGTCTCGGAGGTCGCCGCCCCAGCGGTCCTCGCGCAGGTTGGTTCCTTCCCAGAGGAACGAGTCGAGCAGGTAACCGTGACCGCCGTGCAGCGCGACGCCGTCGAATCCGACTTCCTTCGCAGCCGCTGCGGCACGGGAGTATGCGTCGACGACCTGCGTGATGTCCTCGTCGGTCATGGCGCGCGTGGGCTTCGACGCGCGGGCGACATAGTCGGCTCCGTACGAGGTGACGCCGGGTTCTCCCCACACTCCCGACGGCCGCATCGGGGTCAGGGCGGGATCGACATCTGCCGTCATGGCTCCCCACAGCGGCCCGACGTGCCAGAGCTGCGGAATGATCCGGCCGCCTTCGGCGTGGACCGCGTCGACGACGCGGCGCCACCCGTCGAGTGCGGCCTCGCCGTACATGTGAGGCACGCGGGGGTTGTCGACGGCGGTGGGGTGGTCGATCGCCACTCCCTCGGTGACGATGAGTGCCGTGCCCCCGGCGGCACGGCGCCGGTAGTACTCGGCCACGTCCGGTCCCGGTACTCCACCCGGCGAGTGCGACCGCGTCATCGGCGACATTACGATGCGGTTGCGCAGCCGAAGGGAGCGGACGGCGAGCGGGCGGAAGAGAGCGGAGGGGACTTCGGTCATGGCTGTTTCGGCACTTTCGTCGGTGGTCACGCGATTGCCGTGACGACTGCAGGTCGATCGGGCACCTTGCTCTCCGGTTGTACCGGCGCCGCAGATCGGTGGACAGGTTCTTCCTGGTCAGTGGGATGTGCGGGCGGTGTGTGTACTTCGTCACCTTCCGTAGTACCCTTTGGTGCAGACCACAAGAATGAATTTCAGTTTGTCGTTCTGTGGGTTCTGTGCAGGTGAACGAAAGGGTGCCGATGTCAGAGTCCGACTACGCGAAACCGGCCGAGTCCGCGAAGCGCGAGCTTCCCGCGTCGATGGTGGAACGCATGACCCTGATCCTCGATGCCTTCGACGATCGCTCGTCTCGTCTCACTCTCGAAGAGGTCGCGTGCCGCACGCGACTGCCGCGCTCGACCGTTCATCGCATCCTCGACCAGATGGTTCGGCTCGACTGGATCGACCACGCGTCGTTCGGTTACTGCCTGGGCCGGCGGGCGAAGGCCATGACCGAAGGCGACAACGGCCACATCCGGATCCGGGAAGCCGCCGCTCCGCTGCTCTACGAACTCCACATGACCACGGGCATGGTCGCGCACCTCGCGGTGCTCGACGGCGGTGACTGCGTCTATCTCGACAAGATCGGCGGCCAGCTCGCCGCGGCACTGCCGTCCCGTGTCGGCGGCCGGGTTCCCGCCTACGCCAGCGCGTGCGGAAAAGCCTTGCTCGCAGGCCTCGAGCCCGAGCAGGTCGACGACCTCTACGACGAGCGGCTCGCCCGCCGTACCGACCGCACCATCCACGATCTGTCGACTCTGCATCTCGAACTCAACCGCATCCGTAGCCGGCGCGGTCTGGCATTCGAAACCGGTGAGTCCGCGGTCGGGATGGCATGTGTCGGTGCCGCCATTCGGGGACCCGAGGGGCCCATCGCCTCGATCTCCCTGTGCGGTCCCACCCGCGCGGGTCTTCTCGAACGGACCGCGCCGCTCGTCGCGGCGGCGGCCCGCGACGTTTCGCGCGCGCTGTATCCCGAACTGAGCGTTCCCCGGCGGGGCACCCGCACGGCGCGGGTCCCCGCAGAGTCGTGGTCCTCGCACGCCATGGAGCGGCTGCTCGCCACCCAATCGGGGGAGTGGATATAACCCGCCACGACCGACGACCGCCCGGCACGTCCCGGTGACCGGGAGGTCGCGCGCCGCGTGAGGGCCGTCACTGGGAACGTCTCGGATATGACGACCGAATTGAGTTACGACGAGACTGCCAGGACGCTCGAGACCGACCGGGGCACCCTCCGCTACCACGAGGCAGGTGCCGGAGAACCGCTCGTCCTTCTGCACGGGTCCGGCCCCGGAGTCACCGGATGGCGCAACTATCGCGGCGTGCTCGCCGACCTTTCCGAGCACTTTCGGTGCCTCGTCCTGGAGTTTCCCGGATTCGGGGTCAGTGACCCCTGCGAGGGTCACCCGATGGCGATGGCGTCGGTAGCGGTCGCCGACTTCCTCGACGGACTGGGCCTCGACCGGACAGCGATCATCGGCAACTCGATGGGCGGCATCGTCGGTACCCAGTTCGCGATCGCACAGCCCGACCGGGTGAGCAAGCTTGTCACCATCGGCGGCGCAGGACGTTCGGTCTTCGCGCCGGCACCGGGCGAGGGCATCAAGCTTCTGATGGAGTTCACGGACGATCCGACACGCGAAAAGCTCGTCCGCTGGCTGCATTCCATGGTGTACGACCCGGCGATCATCACCGAAGAGCTCATCGAGGAGCGGTGGGCACTGGCCACCGAGCCCAAGACCCTGGAAATCGCGCGTCGCATGTACAGCACCGCGGCATTCGCCGCGGCCGGGCGGGCAGCCCTCGCCTCCGACGCCACCCCCTACTGGGCGCAACTCGGCCGGATCACCGCACCGACCCTGCTCACCTGGGGCCGTGACGACCGGGTCAGCCCGGTCGACATGGCGATGCTCCCGATGCGGGACCTGCGCCGCGGAGAACTGCACGTGTTCCCCAACTGCGGGCACTGGACCATGATCGAGGCCCGCGACGCGTGGCTCGCGACGGTCCTGGCGTTCCTGAAGCGGGACGACGCCACGGCGTCCTGACGGTCTGAACACCCTCGGCCCCGGTCGATCCCGCTCAGTGGAACATTTCCGGAGCACGGCTGCGATCTCTTGAGACCGTAGCCACCACCGGAACTCCGACGCCGCCGGCAGCACATTCGCACGGTGACCGGGCGTCGCCATCAGAAAGCTGGAGACATCATGGGACAGGTCCTCGACTCCCTCGCAGAGTTTGCAGACGAAATCCGGGCGGACGGCGCCGAGGGTGACACGCTCATGCGTCTGACCGACCGCAGTGCCGGACGGCTCCGCGACGCAGGCGTCATCCGGATGTTGCAGCCCAAGGAATTCGGCGGCCTGGAGGCTCACCCGCGAGAGTTCGCGGAGACGGCGATGGCCATCGGCGCGATGGACGGCGCGACGGGCTGGGTCAGCGGCATCGTGGGTGTACACCCCTGGGAGATGGCGTTCTTCGACCCGAAGGCGCAGCAGGAAGTGTGGGGCGAGAACCCCGACACCTGGATCGCCTCGCCCTACGCGCCGATGGGCGTGGCGACTCCCGTCGACGGCGGATACATCCTCAACGGCCGCTGGTCGTTCTCGTCGGGCACCGATCACTGCGACTGGGTGATGATCGGTGCGGCAGTCGGCGACAAGGACGGCAAGCGGGTGTCTCCGCCGAAGAGCCTGCACGTGCTGGTGCCGAGATCCGACTACCGCATCGACCACGAGAGCTGGAACGTCGTCGGCCTGCGTGGCACCGGTTCCAAGGACCTCATCGTCGAGAACGCCTTTCTCCCGGCGTACCGCACACTGGCGGCGGAACGCGTGATGGGCGGCGTGGCGTGGCAGGACGCCGGACGCGAGGAGACGCTCTACAAGTTCCCCTTCTCGTGCATCTTCCCGCTGGGCATCACCTCGTCGCTCATCGGTATCGCCGAGGGCGCCCTCAACTGCTACATCGAGACGCAGCGTGAACGGGTCACCGTCTCCGGAACCGCGATCAAGCAGGATCCGTACGTGCTGTCCGCGCTCGGCAACGCGGCCGCGGAGATCGCCGCCTCGCGTGCCGCCGTCCTCGAGACCGTCGACCGGTTCTGGGATCTCACCGAGCGCGGCAAGGAGGTCACCTTCGAGATGCGTGCCGTCGGCAGGCGGACGCAGACCGCTGCCGCGTGGCGTGCGGTGGCCGCGGTCGACGAGATCTTCGGCCGCGCGGGCGGCGGTGCCCTGCAGTTGAGCAACCCGCTCCAGCGTTTCTGGCGCGATGCCCACGCCGGTCTGAGCCACGCCATCCACGTGCCCGGATCGATCTTCCATGCGGCGACGCTCACCCAGCTCGGTGAGGAACCGCAGGGCATGATGCGCTCGATGATCTAGTTCCACCCCCCAGGCAGGAAAGGACGGACATGACGGATATCCGTGGACTCGGCTATGTCAGGATTCAGACCCGCGACGTGGCTCGCTGGCGTGAACTCGTCGTCGACGGGCTGGGGATGGCCGTCGGCACCGGACCGGAGAGCGACGGGCTCTACCTGCGGATCGACGAGCGGCGCTCACGCCTGATCGTCCTTCCGGGCGACACCGACCGTGCCCTGGCGGTGGGCTGGGAGGTGCGCGACGAATTCGCGCTCCGGCGTGTCCGGGAAGCGGTCGAGAAGGCCGGCATCTCGGTCGAGGTGCTGAGCGAGGAGGAGTCCACGTACCGCGACGCCGAACAGGTCATCGCGTTCGACGATCCGGGCGGCACCCGTACCGAGGTGTTCTTCGGTCCCGTGCTCGACCACAGCCCGCTCGTGACTCCGTTCGGCGGCACGTTCCACACCGGGCCGGAGGGCCTCGGGCACGTGGTGCTCCCCTCCGCGATGTTCGCCGAATCGTACGAGTTCTATACCGAGGTACTGGGTTTCCTTCCCCGGGGTGCGACCCGCCTCGGTGGTCTGTCCGCGCCGCCTCCCGTCCGGCGCGTGCGTTTCCTCGGCGTCAACCGCCGCCACCACAGCCTGGCGTTGTGCCCCGCGCCGCCGCTCGGCGCACCGGGTCTGGTCCATCTCATGCTCGAGGTGGACACCCTCGACGCGGTGGGTCAGGCACTCGACCGGATCGGCAAGCTGGGTTTCTCGATTTCGTCGACGCTCGGCCGGCACACCAACGACAAGATGGTCTCGTTCTATGTCCGGGCACCGGGCGGCTGGGACATCGAATTCGGTACCGAAGGAATGCTCGTGGACGAGACCTTCTACACGGCAGAGGAAATCACCGCAGACAGCTATTGGGGACACGACTGGTCGGCGTCCGAACCCCTGGCGGCATTCACTCCGCCGTCGCACTGACGGGGTAGCAGGACGGGAGCGCACTCCATGACGCCTTGCCATGTGCTCGACGCGGTACGGGAACTCGCACCCGGATTGGCGGCCCGGGCCGCGCACATCGACGAGTCGCGCAGGATTCCCGACGAGACGATCGCGGAACTGGTTGCCGCCGGCGTCTTCCGGATGCTGCAACCGCGACGCTACGGCGGGATCGAAACCGACCCCATGCGGTTCTACGAGGTTGTGCGGGCGCTGTCGGCGGCATGTGGGTCGACGGGATGGATCGCATCGGTCGTCGGTGTGCATCCCTGGCATCTCGCGCTGTTCCCCGACCGCGCACAGCACGACGTCTGGGGCCGCGACGAGTCGACACTCGTGTCGTCCGCGTACGCGCCGGTCGGCAGGCTCCGTCAGGTCGGCGACGGTTACCGGTTGTCGGGGACGTGGATGTTCTCGTCCGGATGCGAGTACGCGTCGTGGGCACTGCTGGGCGGGATGGTCGTCGGCGCGGACGGCAGACCGCTGGATTTCGTCACCGCACTCGTTCCGCGTGACGACTACTCGATTCGCGACGTGTGGAACGTCGTCGGCATGCGGGGAACGAGCAGTAACGAAATCACCGTCGACGACGTGTTCGTTCCTTCGTACCGGGTCGTGCGCAACTTCGACACCGCGAACCTTCGCGGTCCCGGTCAGAAAGTCAATGCCGGCCCCCTGTACCGGCTTCCGTTCGCGTCGCTCTTCGCGACCACCGTCGCCGTGCCGATCGTCGGCGTGGTCGAGGGTTGCTACGACGAGTACCTCGCGGCGATGCGGGAACGGGTGCGGCTGAGCCTCGGTGGCGGACGGTTCGCCGACGACCCGTTCGCGCAGGTCGCGGTGGGGCGCGCGTCCTCGGAAATCGATGCCGCGGTACTGCAACTCGAACGGAACATCCGGGAACTCTGGCGACTCGCAGAGGCCGGAGACGACATCCCCTTCTCCCTGCGGCTACGAACCAGGCGCGATCAGGTACGAGCCACCGAACGGGCCGTCGAAGCAATCGATCTGCTGTTCAAGACCGCCGGTGGAACGTCCTTGTTTCTCGGCAACGTCATCGAACGGGCGTGGCGCGACGCGCATGCCGGGAGCATGCACGTCGCGAACGAGCCCGAACGCGCCTTCGCCCTCTACGGGAAGGACGCCTTCGGGCTGCCCGTCGAAGACAACCTCGTCTAGCTCTCGGTCACGGCAGCGCCGGGGAGTACCGAGTCCGCCTGCGCCATGTGCTGGGCCGCGCGGTAGGCAAACACCATCGCCGTTCCCAGCGGAGTTCCGGGCGCGGGATAGAACCGGCCGCTGAGTGACGCAGCGGTGTTGCCTGCCGCATACAACCCGGCGATCGCCGAACCGTCCTCACGGAGCACCCGCGCATCGGTATCGGTGCGCACCCCGCCCTTCGTCCCGAGATCGCTGAGAACGATCCGGGCCGCGTAGAACGGTGCCTCGGTCAGGGCGGTGAGGGCGCGGTTGGGGTTCTCGCTCGGCGGGCAGAAGAACACGTCGTACGGGTCTTCACCACGCGCGAAGTCCTCGTCGACTCCGGTGGCCGCCGAGTCGTTGAAGCGCTCGACGGTCGATCGCAGGGCGTCCGCGTCCATGCCGAGTTGTGCGGCGAGTTCTTCGATGCTGTCGGCGCGCACCCACGTTCCGGCGGCGAGATGATCGTCCGCGCTCGCCTCGGGAATCGACATGGCCGGCAGTACCGGCCCACCTTCACGCGAGTCGAAGATCAGGTACGACGGCACCGACCGCGACACGCCGTGTGCCAGCATCTCCCGCCCGAACCGGTCGTACGGCTGCATTTCGTTGAGGTAGCGCCGGCCGTCCGCGTCGACGAGGACGCCGCCGCGCACGCACACCATGAATGCGCCCGATCCGTCCGGCATCTCGACGCCGGGGCACCACCACGCCTCGTCCGTCAACGCGATCGCGGCACCTGCGTCGGCGGCCGCGACGTGCAGATCGCCGGTGTTGGCACCGCGCGGGCCCATGCTCCACGCCGCGGCACCGGGAGTGCCGTGCTCGCTGCGCATGTCCTGGTTGCCTTCGATGCCGCCGGCGGCGAGCAGCACGCCGCGGGTCGCGCGGATCCGGACGGTTTCCCCGGACTCGGTGAGCGCTTCCACCCCCACGACCCGGTCGTTCTCGACGATCAGCGACCGCACGGCGGTGCCGGTACGCAGGTCCGCGTTGCCGGTGCCCTGCAGGGCAAGGAGCAGCCGTCCGATCAGGGCGCGTCCCGCGATGAGGGTTTCGTCGGGGTGCGGTTCACCGTTGCGATCGAGTCCCGGTTCGGGGCGAATTCGCTCACGGAGAGCACCGATCTGTTCGCTCGGCAGGTCCAGGGCATTGATCGCGCGTCCCACGTCCACACGCCCCGGTGCGGGGTAGTAGTCGGGGAAGGGGCGCCACTCGAATTCGAGGTGCGGGTCGCGCTCGAGGAAGTCGACGAGCACCGGGGCCGTGGTCAGGAACGCTTCCTGACGATCCTTCTCCGCGTCGCCCAGTACGGCCGCGAGATAGGTGCGTGCCGCGTCGGTCGAGTCGCCGAGGCCCGCGCGTTCCTGGACCGTGGTGCCGGGCAGCCACATCGCCCCGCCGGAGTACGACGAGGTGCCGCCGAACAGTCCGGTCTTCTCCAGAACGACGGTGCGCAGACCGGCCGCAGCGGCGGAGTATGCGCCTGCCAGCGCCCCGCCGCCCGATCCGACGACGATGACGTCGAATTCACTGGTGTTGTCCTGCACGGGAGTTGTCCTCTCGGTTGTGGTGGGTGTCGCACCTACGCAAGCGCATGTGCGGCGCTGCGCGTGGGCATGCTCCCGACCAGCGGGATACTCCCGGCCGACCGGTCCGGGTCCGCTTACGGTCCGCAGGAGACCACTGGGCTGTAATGCGGAAGGGGCTGTGCCCATGAGTAGTTCACCGATTCGTCCGATTTCCTCCGAGACCGTCGGAACCTGGGATTTCGAGGCCGACGTCGTGATCGCCGGATACGGCATAGCGGGGGTGTCCGCGGCGATCGGTGCTGCGGAGAACGGCGCCGATGTGCTGGTACTCGAGCGCACCGGCGGCGGCGGTGGAGCGGCCGCGTTGTCCGGGGGCATCGTGTACCTCGGCGGCGGCACCCGGGTGCAGAAGGCGTGCGGATTCGACGACACCCCCGAGAACATGAAGACCTTTCTCGCCGAGGCGCTGGGGCCGGGAGTCGACCAGGACAAACTCGATGTCTACTGCGACGGCAGCGTGCAGCATTTCGAGTGGCTCGAAGCGTGCGGGGTCCGGTACAAGGAAAGTTTCTGGTCCCAGCCCGGCTGGGAATGCCCCGTCGACGACTCCCTGATGTACAGCGGGGGAGAGAACGCGGCACCGTTCGACACACTCGTGCCGCCGGCGCCCCGCGGACACCTCGCGCAGGTCCCGATGCCGCGCAACGGCGAGCAGGGAGCCGGGCACGTTCTGATGACCACGCTGATCGGAAAGGCGACCGACCTCGGTGTCCGCGTGGAATCCGACATCCGGGTGCAGCGCCTGGTCGTCGACGGCACCGGCCGTGTCGTCGGTGTGACCGCGACCCGATTCGGACAGGAGATCACCGTCCGCGCGCACGGCGGTGTGGTGCTCGCGACCGGCTCGTTCGCGTACAACGACGAGATGATGCAGGCCTACGCGCCGCGTCTCTACAAGCGGCCCGCCGCGACGGTCGAGGAGCACGACGGTCGCGCCATCCTCATGGCGCAGGCGCTCGGTGCGGGACTGGCGCACATGGACGCGTGCGAGGTCGCCTTCTTCTGCGACCCCCAGCTGATGGCCCGCGGCATCCTCGTCAACGGACGAGGACAGCGGTACGTCCCCGAGGACACCTATCCGGGCCGCATCGGTCAGCTCACCATGTACCAGAACGACAACCAGGCGTTTCTCGTCCTCGACGAGGCGGCGTACGAAGAAGGGATGGCAGCGCCGAGTTCGAGCCCGCAGCTTCGCAGGCAGCCGACCTGGGTGTGCGAGAGCGTCGCCGAACTCGAATCGGAGATGGGTCTGCCCGAGGGCACCCTGACCGCCACCGTGGAGTTGTACAACCGGCACGCCGCCGCAGGCACCGATCCTGTGTTCGGGAAGAAGCCCGAATGGGTCAAGCCGATCGGGTCGCCGATCGCTGCGATCGACCTGCGCGGCATGACCGGTGGTTTCACGCTGGGCGGTCTCCGGACATCGGTGGACTCGGAGGTCCTGCACGTCGACGGCGATCCGATACCGGGCCTGTACGCGGCGGGCCGCTGCACCTCCGGATTGTCTGCCGGAGGATATTGCAGCGGGATCTCGCTCGGTGACGGGAGCTTCTTCGGGCGGCGGGCCGGGATCAGCGCCGCCGCCACCGGGTAACCCCGGTCGGTCAGCCGTCGAGGCCGAACGCGCCCCGGTAGAAGACCATCGGACGGTCTTCTGCCGGGCATTCGAGTTCGGTCACGCGGCCGACGACGATGTCGTGATCCCCGGCGACGTGTACGTCGTGGACCTCGGCGTGGACTCGCATGAGCACGCCCGGCAAGGTGGGCGTGCCCCATCGGGACAGTTCCCAGTCGAGACCGTCGAACTTGAGCCCCCGGCTCGAACCGAACCGCCCGCACAGGTCCGTCTGTTCGGCGCCGAGCACGTTGACGGTGAACCGGCCGGCGCGCCGGATGCGTGGCCAGGCCCGGCCCCGGTGATCCGCGCAGAACAGGACCAGCGGCGGTTCGAGCGAGACGGATGCGAACGACTGGCAGGCGAAGCCGACGGGACCGTCGTCGTCGAGCCCGGTCACCACGGTGACACCCGAGGCGAAACGTCCCATCGCCCTGCGCATCTCGTCGGGAGTGGGTACGTCACCGTCGAACGCACGTTCCTGGGTCAGCGACTGAATCTGCATGTGCCTCACTCCGATTCGATCCCGGGCCGCCTGGGTTCGGCGACGTCCACGAATCCGAGAGTATGGGTGACCTGCGCCACGCCTGAACCGGTTCTCGCTCAGCGGACGTTCACGCGAAATCGCGGCGCCGATCCCTGCGCCCGATGTCTGCCCGCCGGCGCGGTCCCACTGAGCGAGACCAACGGTGATTCCGGCGACCCGGCTCCCTCGCCCGGGTGGATGCGGGCACGATGGGACAATCTGCACGTCCAATTGCAGGAAGGGGGCCGGCGATGCCGAGGATTGCCAAGGCGCGGGAGGGCGCCGAACCGACATCGGACGTGCAACGCGAACGGCAGGTGCGGATCCTGACCGCTGCCGCCCGTCTCGGTTCCGAACACGAACTCACCCGGGTGCAGATGGCGGAGGTCGCGAAGGACGCGGGTGTCGCGATCGGCACGCTGTACCGATATTTCCCGTCGAAGACGCATCTCTTCGTGGCGTTGCTCCTGAGCCAACTCGAACGCGCGAAGCAACGACTGCCCGATCCACCGCGGGGCTTGGCCCCGCCGCAGGCGATCTGCGACGCGCTTGTCGTCATGACGCGCGCGATCGTCGCGCGGCCCCGCCTCGCGTCCGCCATGCTCGTGTCCAACAGCACCGCCTCCGCATCGGTGGTGCCGGATTCGGTCGAGGTGGAGCGTGTCTTCCAGGGCATCGTGCTCGCGCAGGGCGGCATCGAACAGCCCACGGACACAGATCGCGACGCGGTGCGCCTGCTGTCGATGGTGTGGTTCGGCCTGATCCTGGTGCTCTTGAACGGCAGAGTGTCGATCGAGGAGACCGAGACCGACATCCGGCGCGCCTGCGATCTGCTTCTCGTCCACATGGCGGATACGGCACCCGGACCGGTGTGACAACGCCGAAGCCCCGCCGGCCGCGGATGCGGTGGGCGGGGCTTCGGCGCGTCGAGCGGCGACGTGACCGGGCAGGTCTACCCGGCGGCGCCGATCGACGGCGCGCGGTCGAGGATGTCGCCGAGTGCGGCGGCGCTGGCGTCCGCGCCACCGAGCGTGAAGGCCAACTGGCGCCCCCACAGGAAGTAGCGGTGGATGGGGTAGTCGATGTCGGCACCGATCCCGCCGTGCAGATGCTGAGCCGTCAGGCCGACACGAATGCCGCCGCGCGCCGCCCACCACTTCGCGACGAGCACTGCGGCGTCCGCCTCCTCTTCGCGCCCGGTGTCGATGAGCCACGCGGCGCGGCGCATCGTCAGACGAATGGCTTCGGTGTCGATGTAGGCGTCCGCCGCGCGCACCGCAACGGCCTGGTTCGTCGACAACGGCCGCCCGAACTGCATGCGCTCGGAGGTGTACGCCGCGGTCATGCGCAGCGATTCCTCACACACGCCGAGCTGGAGCGCTGCGATGGCGAGACGGATCCGTCGACGTGTCCACTCGGCGATCTGCGTGCCGTCACCGGGTAGAACGTCTGCGGCCGCGACGACGACGTCGTCGAAGCGAAGGGCCGCGTCGGCGGTTTGTCCGGTCACGGACACGGGCGTGACCGTGAGGCCCGGCGCGTCGGCGGATGCCACGACGACGGCGACGGACTCGTCGCACAGGACGGGAACCACCACTCCGGCTGCGCCGGGCGCCCAGGGGACGGACGGAATCTCGCCGCTGATCACCAGGTCGTCGCCCTTGCGGATCGCGGTCAGCGCCGCGCTCTCACCGGGGTTGCCGTCGAATGCGCCGGTGAGGACGATCGACCCGTCGACGATCCCGGGGACGTAACGCTCGATCTGTTCGGGTGTGCCGAACCGAGCGAGGGGCAGAGCAGCGCCTGCGACGACGGACCAGACCGGCACCGGCGCGACGCGACGGCCCTGCTGCTGCAGGATCGTCGTCAAACCGAGCATGCCCATGTCCGCGCCTCCGGCGGATTCGGGCAGGGCGAGGCCCAGCAGTCCGGAGTCGGCGAGTGCCTTCCACAGTGTGGCGTCGAAGCCACCCTCGGTCCGTTCCACCTCGACTACCCGTTCGACCGTTGCCAGCGCACCGAAGACCTGCGAGGCAAGGTCCTCGACGGCGATCAGGTCGTCATCGAGCTCGAATTCCATGTCAGCTCCTCGTCTCTGACGGCGTCACGGCCGTTGTCGCTGCCGGCTCCGGCGCTTTGGCTTCGGGGCGCCGACGGGCGCCCAGGGTCATACCGAGTGTCTTGGCTGCCACGATCTCGCGCAGGACCTCGTTGGTGCCGCCACCGAAGGTGTTGTTCTGCGCACGACGAGCGAGCGACTCGACACGGCCCTCGACCACGGCACCGTGGCTGCCCGGACGCAGCAGACCGCGGGCACCGAGCACTTCCTGCAACATGCCGTACGCGGTGACGACGCCTTCGGTGCCGAAGATCTTCGCTGCCGCGGAGTCACCGCCGCCGAGGGTGTTGGCAGCGATATCCGACACCAAGCGCAGGTTCACGAGATCCGCTGCCGACAGCAGTGCGTAGACCTCCGCGAGTGTCTTGCGGACCCACGGGACGTCGAACAGCACACCCGGTCCGACGGGCTCCTGCTTGGCCCACGCGAGTACTTCGTCGTACATCTCGTTGGCGATACCGCCGCGCGCGGCCAGGGCGACCCGCTCGTGGTTGAGCTGGCTGGTGATCAGTGTCCATCCCTGGTTCACTCCGCCGACCACGTTGCTCAGCGGCACCCGGATGTCCTCGTAGTAGGTGACCGCGGTGCTGATGCCGCCGACGGTCTTGATCTCGGTAGCCGAGAACCCCGGGGACGAGGTGGGCACCAGCACGACCGAGATGCCCTTGTGGCGGGGCGCGTCGGGATCGGTACGCACGGCGAGCCAGATCCAGTCCGCGAAGATCGCGGAGCTGGTGAAGAGCTTGGTGCCGTTGATCACGAGTTCGTCGCCGTCGATGCGCGCACGTGTCTGCAGCGCCGCGAGGTCGGTTCCGGCACCGGGTTCGGTGTACCCGATGGCGAATTTCAGCTCGCCGGTGAGGATCTTGGGAAGGAAGTAGTCCTTGTGTTCCTGGCTCCCGTACTTCATCAGAGCCGGTGCCACCGTGTTGAGCGTGACCAGCGAGACCGGGGCGCCCGCGCGGATCGTCTCGTCGTAGAAGACGTAGAGAGCCTCGGGGTCCTCACCGCGTCCGCCGTACTCCTCGGGCCAGCCGAGTCCGAGCCAGCCGTCGCTGCCCATCTGCCGGTAGATCCGGTCGAAGACCGGGCCGCCCTCGGTCTGGTCGACCAGGGCCCTGCGATCCTCGTCGTTGATGATGCGGGCGAAGTACTCCCGCAGTTCGGTGCGTAGCCGCCGTGACTTGTCGGACAGCTCGGGATGCATGTGGTCTCCTGAGAGGTGGTCGGATGGCGTGGGAGAGGCGCGGTTCAGCGATCCGTCGACAGCACGATCGCGCTGTGCGGAACCGGCGAGCCACCCGTGACGAGGACGTTGTTCAGCACCTTGGTGGGCTGGTTGACCGAGGTGCCGCGGATGAGCCGCACGCCTTCGGCGATTCCGTTGACGCCGTGGATGTAGCCTTCGCCGAGCTGCCCTCCGTGGGTGTTGACCGGGAGGCGGCCGTCCACCTCGAGGTTGCCCTCGGCGACGAAGTCCTTGGCCTCGCCGCGACCGCAGAAGCCGTACTCCTCGAGTTGCAGCAGCACCATGGGAGTGAACGCGTCGTACAGGATCGCGGCGTCGATGTCGTCCGGGCCGATACCGGCCTGTGCCCACATCTGCTTGGCGACCAGTTCGACCTCGGGCATCACGTCGATGTCGTCACGGTAGTAACTGCTCATCGAGATCTGCTGCGGGCCGACACCTTGCGCGGCACCGGTGATGACGGCCGGAGGATGCGGCAGTGAGCGTGCGCGTTCGGCGCTCACGATGACCAGTGCCTGGCCCCCGTCGCTCTCCTGACAGCAATCCAGCAGTCGCAGCGGGTCGGCGAGCATCCTCGAGTTCTGGTGGTCGTCGAGGGTGATGGGCCGCTCGTAGAACCACGCCTTCGGGTTGGTGGCGGCGTGCTTGCGCGACAGTACCGAGACGCGACCGAAGTCGGCGCTCGTCGCGCCGTAGCGCTGCATGTACCGGCGCGCCAGGAATGCTTCCTGCTGGGCAGGGGTGAGCAGACCGTACGGATTGATCCAGTTGCGGTATTCCTGATCGGTGCTCGAGTTGTAGGCGAACGGCGGTGGGCCGGAGCCGAATCGGTGGCCCGAGCGCTCGTTGAACGCGCGGTAGACCACGACGACCTCGGCGACGCCGGTCGCGACGGCCATCGCGGCCTGCTGGACGGGTGCGCAGGCACCGCCGCCACCGTGGGGGATGCGGCTGAAGAACTTCAGTTCCGGGATGCCGAGCGCGCGGGCCACGGCGATCTCGGGGTTCGTCTCCATGGTGAAGAGTGCGAAGCCGTCGACTTCTTCGACGCCGATCTGCGCATCTGCGAGCGCGGCCACCACGGCCTCGCACGCGAGTTGCCACTCGCTGCGACCGGAGTTCTTCGAGAATTCGGTGGCTCCGATGCCGGCGATCGCGGCAGCTCCGGAAAAGCCCTGCACGGTCATGGAGTCTTCCTCTCGTACGGCTCCACGACGACCTCCGCGGTGACGTGGACGCCCTTGCTGTTGCGGCCCTGCACTTTCACGGTGACGGTGCGGTCCTCGACCGCGACCACCTCGCCGCTCATCTGCAGCGGGTCGCCCGGGAAGGCGGGGACGCCCAGGCGCAGCGAGGCACGGCGTATGCGTGCCCCCGGCCCGGTCCAATCGGTGATGTAGCGGTCGACGAAACCGTTCGTCGCATTGATGCTCATGAAGACATCGGGTGTTCCGCGCCGTTGTGCGGCCCCGGCATCGTGGTGTACGTCCTCGAAGTCCTGCGATGCGATCGCGGTCGCGGCGATGGTGGAGCGGTCGAGGGGCAGTTCGAGCCCGGGAAGGGACTGCCCGACAGCGCATTCGGAGAGATTCACGACGTTCCTCCGACTTTGCGCAGCTGCGGGAGGATCTCACCGTGAGCGTGTTCGGCGAAACCCACCTCGAGTTCCATGCCGAGTTCGAGGCTGTCGTGGTCCACGCCCGCGATGTCGGCCACGATGCGGATGCCTTCGTCGAGGTCGA
>JADGMW010000124.1_pt2 | contig 17753 bp, 15 predicted proteins | sample 8641801 | NCBI WGS metagenome assembly JADGMW01 (sample SAMN16272018, study PRJNA661076) | feces metagenome | isolation source: fecal sample from diarrhoea affected cattle A | host: Bos taurus | place: South Africa: Lokaleng Village, Mahikeng | collected 2019-09
CAGCTCATCCACGACGCGAAGAACGCGAACCCGTCGGCCCGGATCCACACCAAGCTCGTGAGCGAGTTCGGGGTGGGCACGGTCGCCGCCGGGGTCGCCAAGGCGCACTCGGACGTGGTCCTCATCTCTGGCCACGACGGAGGCACGGGCGCGAGCCCGCTGACGTCGCTCAAGCACGCGGGCACACCGTGGGAGATCGGCCTCGCCGAGACCCAGCAGACGCTCGTCCTCAACAACCTGCGCGACCGCGTGGTGGTGCAGGTCGACGGCCAGCTCAAGACGGGCCGCGACGTGGTGATCGGCGCGCTGCTGGGCGCCGAGGAGTTCGGCTTCGCGACCGCGCCGCTGGTGGTCTCGGGCTGCGTGATGATGCGCGTGTGCCACCTGGACACCTGCCCGGTGGGCGTCGCCACGCAGAACCCCGAGCTGAGGTCCCGGTTCACCGGCAAGCCGGAGTTCGTGGTCACGTTCTTCGAGTACATCGCGCAGGAGGTCCGCGAGATCCTCGCGAGCCTCGGCTTCCGGAGCATCCTCGAGGCGGTGGGCCATGTCGAGCTGCTCGACACCCGCACGGCCATCGAGCACTGGAAGGCGGAAGGGCTCGACCTGGGCCCGGTGCTGGCCGTCCCGGAGCCTGTCGAGGGCTCGGCGCTGCACCACACCCGCCTGCAGGACCACGGGCTCGAGCGCGCGCTGGACAACCAGTTCATCGCGCTGGCCGCCGACGCGCTCGAGAGCGGCACACCGGTGCGGATCGAGCTTCCGGTGCGCAACGTCAACCGGACGGTCGGGACGATGCTCGGCCACGAGGTCACCCGCCGGCACGGCGGCGCGGGCCTGCCCGACGGCACGATCGACGTGACGCTGACCGGATCGGCCGGGCAGTCGTTCGGCGCGTTCCTGCCGCGGGGCGTCACGCTGAGGCTGTTCGGCGACGCGAACGACTACGTCGGCAAGGGCCTGTCCGGCGGGCGGATCGTGGTGCGCCCGGATCGCAACGCCGTGCTCTCGGGCGGCAACAACGTGGTCGCGGGGAACGTGATCGGCTACGGCGCGACCTCGGGCGAGATGTTCGTCCGCGGGCTGACCGGTGAGCGCTTCGCGGTGCGGAACTCCGGGGCGACGCTCGTCGTCGAGGGCGTCGGGGACCACGGCTGCGAGTACATGACCGGGGGCGTCGTGCTGGTGCTCGGGCCCACCGGCCGCAACTTCGCGGCCGGGATGTCCGGCGGCAGCGCGTACCTGCTGGACGCCGACCCGGCGCTGCTGAACACGGCGGCGCTGTCCTCGGGCGAGCTGTCGCTCGAGCCCTTGGGCGACGAGGACGCCGTCCTCGTGGAGGAGCTGCTGCGCCGGCACCTGGCGGAGACCGGGTCCCCGGTCGCGGAGGAGCTGCTGGCCGACCCGGAGGCGACCCGGGCCCGTGTCACGCGGGTCCTGCCCACGGAGTACGCCCGCATGCGCCGCGCGCTCGCCCAGGCGGACGCCGACGGCCTCGACCCTGCGGCGCCCGGCGTCTGGAACGAGATCTTGGAGGTGGCACGTGGCTGACCCGCATGGCTTCCTGAAGGTGCGGGAGCGCGAGCTGCCCGCCAACCGTCCCGTCCCCGTGCGCCTCATGGACTGGCGCGAGGTGCACGAGCACCGCGCCGGGCACCCCGAGGACACCGCGGTGCTGACCCGCCAGGCGGGCCGCTGCATGGACTGCGGCATCCCGTTCTGCCACAACGGCTGCCCGCTGGGGAACCTGATCCCCGAGTGGAACGACCTGGTCTGGCGCGAGCAGTGGGCCGACGCGAGCGAGCGCCTGCACGCGACGAACAACTTCCCGGAGTTCACCGGGCGCATCTGCCCAGCGCCGTGCGAGAGCAGCTGCGTGCTGGGGATCAACCAGCCGCCGGTGACCATCAAGAACGTCGAGGTCTCGATCATCGACGAGGCGTTCGACCGCGGGCTGGTGCACCCGCAGATCCCGCAGCGCCTCACCGGCCACACGGTGGCCGTCGTGGGCTCAGGTCCTGCCGGCCTCGCCGCCGCGCAGCAGCTGACCCGCGCGGGCCACACCGTGGCGGTGTTCGAGCGGGACGACGCGATCGGCGGGCTGCTGCGCTACGGCGTGCCCGACTTCAAGCTGGAGAAGCGGCACATCGACCGGCGGCTGGACCAGATGCGCGCCGAGGGCACCCGGTTCCGTCCCGGCGTGGAGATCGGACGCGACATCACGTGGGCCGACCTGCGTGCCCGGTTCGACGCGGTGGTCGTCGCGACGGGCGCCACCGTGCCGCGCGAGCTGCGCGTCCCGGGCGTCGAGCTCGACGGCGTGCACGTCGCGATGGACTACCTGCACCAGGCGAACGCCGTGGTCGCGGGGCACGAGGTCCCCGACCAGATCGTCGCCACCGGCAAGCACGTCATCATCATCGGCGGCGGCGACACGGGCTCCGACTGCCTGGGCACCGCGCTGCGCCAGGGCGCCGCGTCGGTGACCACGCTGGCGATCGGCAAGCGCCCGCCCGCGGAGCGCCCCGAGAACCAGCCGTGGCCCACGGACCCGATCCTCTTCGAGGTCTCCACGTCGCACGAGGAGGGTGGGGGGCGCGACTACCTGGCCTCCACCGTGGCGTTCCTCGGCGGGGAGGGCGAGGGCGCCGGCCGCGTCCGCGCGCTCCGGCTCGCCACGACCGAGTACCTGCCCGATGGCCGACGGGTCCCGACCCCCGGCACTGAGCGGGACATCCCCGCCGACCTCGTGCTCATCGCGATGGGCTTCACGGGGCCGGAGACAGCCGAGATCGTCGAGCAGACCGGCGTCGCGCTGACCCCGCGCGGCCTCGTGGAGCGCTCGGACGACTTCGCCACGTCGCTTCCCGGCGTCTTCGTGGCCGGGGACGCCGGTCGCGGTCAGTCGCTCATCGTCTGGGCCATCGCCGAGGGCCGCGCGGCCGCCGCGGCCGTCGACACCTATCTCGCAGGCAGCACCGAGCTCCCTGCTCCGGTCACCGCGCGCACCATGGCGCTGCGACCGTAAAACCCCTGATCAACGTCATAACCGGTCGGTGGGAACGCAGACCGGGACGTTCGGTCCCGAACCAGTTCCCCACGAAAGGCCTAGGCTTGCCCCATGCGTAGAGCAAAGATCGTCTGCACCATCGGACCCGTCACGGAGTCCGCCGAACAGATCCAGGCGCTTGTCGACGCCGGCATGGACGTCGCGCGACTGAACCGCAGCCACGGTGACACCGAGGTGCACCAGCGGGTCTACGAGAACGTGCGCGCCGCCGCTCAGGCCTCCGGGCGCTCCGTGGCCGTGCTGGTCGACCTCCAGGGCCCCAAGATCCGTCTGGGGCGGTTCGCCGACGGCAAGCACGAGCTGGCCGAGGGTGACATCTTCACCATCACCACCGAGGACGTGCCGGGCACCAAGGAGCTCGTCTCCACCACGCACAAGGGCCTGCCGAACGACGCCCGCGTGGGCGACCCCATCCTCATCGACGACGGCCGCGTGCTCGTGCGCGTCATCGAGGTGGACGGCCCCCGCGTCGTCACCCGCGTCGAGGTCGGCGGCCCCGTCTCGAACAACAAGGGCCTGAACCTCCCGGGCGTCGCGGTCTCCGTGCCCGCGATGAGCGACAAGGACGAGGCGGACCTCCGCTGGGCCATCCGGATCGGCGCCGACATCATCGCGCTGTCCTTCGTGCGCAGCGCGGCCGACTACGACGACGTCCGCCGGATCATGGAGGAGGAGGGCCGCGTCCTCCCCGTCATCGCCAAGATCGAGAAGCCGCAGGCCGTCGAGAACCTCGTCGAGATCGTCGCCGCGTTCGACGGCATCATGGTCGCCCGTGGCGACCTGGGCGTCGAGCTGCCGCTCGAGCAGGTCCCGCTGGTGCAGAAGCGCGCCGTCGAGCTGGCCCGTCGTTCGGCCAAGCCCGTCATCGTCGCCACGCAGGTGCTCGAGTCGATGATCTCCGCGCCGCGTCCGACGCGCGCCGAGGCCTCGGACTGCGCCAACGCGGTGCTCGACGGCGCGGACGCGGTCATGCTCTCGGGCGAGACCAGCGTCGGCGACTACCCGATCGAGGCCGTGCGCACCATGGCGCGGATCATCGAGAACACCGAGGAGCTGGGCCGGGAGCGCATCGCGCCCCTCGGCTCGACCCCGCACACCCGGGGTGGCGCCATCACGCGCGCCGCCGCGGAGATCGGCGAGACGCTGGACGTCAAGTACCTGGTGACGTTCACGCAGTCCGGCGACTCGGCCCGTCGCATGTCCCGTCTGCGCTCCTCCATCCCGCTGCTGGCGTTCACGCCGGAGCGCCCGGTGCGCAACGTGCTGTCGCTGAGCTGGGGCGTCCAGTCCTACGAGGTGCCCTCGGTCGAGAGCACCGACGCGATGGTCAAGCAGGTCGACACGACGCTGCGCGCCAACGGGCTCGCGGAGGTCGGCGACTACGTCGTCGTCGTCGCCGGCACGCCGGTGGGCGAGGTCGGCTCGACGAACTCGATCGTCGTGCACAAGATCGGTGACGAGGACCTCGGCTCCGGCCGCATCGCCTGATCCACCGTTCCACGCTGACGCGAGCCCCCCGGGACCTGTCCCGGGGGGCTCGCCTCGTCTGGAGCGGCCAGCGCTTGCTCAGCCGGGCGCGAACCCGGCCTCGGCGGCGCCGGCCGGCTCGCGCCGCTGCGCCCCGGCGCCGGGCACGGACCGGCGGTCGGGGCCGGTGTACACGCTCAGCGGCCGGATCAGCGCGTTGCTGGCAACCTGCTCGCGCACATGGGCGGTCCAGCCCACGACCCGGCTGGCGGCGAACAGCGGGGTGAACGTGGGGGTGTCGAACCCCATGAGGTGGTACGCGGGCCCTGTGGGGTAGTCGAGGTTCGGCAGGATGCCGGTGCGCTCGGCCATGCCGCGCTCGAGGGCCGCGTACATCGCGCCGAGGCCCTCCGGGTCGTCGAGGGCCAGGAGCTCGTCGAGCGCCGCCTTCATCGTCGGCACGCGGGAGTCTCCCGAGCGGTAGACGCGGTGGCCGAAGCCCATCACCTTCTGCTTGCGGGCCAGCGCCGCGTCGAGCCACTCCTCGACCCGGTCGGCGGAGCCGATCTCCCTGAACGTCGCCATCACCGCCTCGTTGGCCCCGCCGTGGAGCGAGCCCTTGAGGGCCCCCACCGCCGCGGTGACCGCGGAGTGCAGGTCGGAGAGGGTCGACGCGACGACCCGGGCGGTGAAGGTCGACGCGTTGAAGGAGTGCTCGGCGTACAGCACCATCGAGACCTCGAACGCGTTGACGACCGCCGCCGGCGGCACGTGCCCGAAGGTCATGTGCAGGAAGTTCTCCGCGTAGCCGAGGTCGGGCCGGGGGTCGACCGCGTCGAGGCCGTGCCGGCGGCGCTGGTCGAGGGCGACGACCGTGGGCAGCTGCGCCATGAGGTCCTGCGCGCGGGCGAGGTCGGCCTCGGGGGAGCGGTCCTCCCAGGTGGCGTCGTGCGCCCCGATGACGCTGACCGCGGTGCGCACCACGTCCATCGGGTGGGCGGTGAGCGGCAGGGCGAGGACCGTCTCCATGACCTCGTCGGGCAGCGAGCGGCGGGAGCGCTCCGCCAGGCGCACGCGCTCGAGCTCCGCGGCATCCGGCAGCTCGCCGTGCCAGAGCAGGTACGCGACCTCCTCGAAGGACCGGTGGCCCGCGAGCTCCTGGACGGGGTAGCCGCGGTACAGCAGCGAGTTGCTGGCGGGGTCCACCGAGGAGATGTCCGTGGTGTCCACCGTGACCCCGGCCAGGCCCCGATGGATCTGGGGCTCGGGCGGGGCGGTGCTCGGGGCGGGGGGTGCGGTGCTCTCGTCGGTCATCGGGGCCTCCATCGTCGTGGTGACGTCGCGGTGCGCCTGAGCTGTCAGAGCCGGAAGTGGTCGATCTCCGTGTCGAACGCGTCGTAGCCGGTGTAGTCGACGAGCTCGTAGAGGTCCCGGCGGTGCTGCATGCGGTCCAGCAGCGCCGCCTGCGTGCCCGACCCGCGGATCTCGTCCAGGCCGGCCGCCGCGGCGCCCATGGCGAGGCGCAGCAGCGTGACCGGGTAGATCACCAGGTTGTACCCGAGGTCGGCGAGCTGCTCTGCGGTGAGCAGCTCGCCCTTGCCGAACTCGGTCATGTTCGCGAGCAGCGGGACGTCGACCGCCGCCCGGAAGGCCTCGAGCTCGTGCGGTCCGAGCAGCGCCTCGGGGAAGATGGCGTCGGCCCCCGCGTCGACGTACGCGCGGGCGCGCTCGATCGCCGCGGGAAGGCCCTCGACGGCGCGCACGTCCGTGCGGGCCATCACCAGGAAGTCCGGGTCGCGCCGGCCGGCCACGGCGGCGCGCACGCGCTGCACGGCGGTGGCCAGGTCCACCACCTGCTTGCCGTCGAGGTGCCCGCACCGCTTCGGGTTGACCTGGTCCTCGATGTGGCATCCCGCGACCCCGGCGTCCTCGAGGGCCTGCACGGTCCGGGCCACGTTCATCGGCTCCCCGAAACCGGTGTCGGCGTCGACAAGGGTGGGCAGCGACGTCATCCGGGCGATCTGCCCGGCGCGGGTCGCGACCTCGGTGGCGGTGGTGAGCCCGATGTCCGGCAGCCCCAGGTCCGCGGAGATCACGGCGCCGGACACGTACACGCCGTCGAACCCCTTGGCCTCGATCAACCGGGCGGCGAGCGGGTTGAACGCCCCGGGCATCTGCAGCAGGTCGCCGCTCGCGAGGCGTTCGCGCAGGGCCCGTCGCCGCGCGCCGGGGGTGGCGTCCGTGTAGAGCATCAGAACAGCCCTCCTGGGGTGGGGAGCCCGTCGAGCAGCCCGGGCCGGGCGGTGAGGTGCACCCCGGCGAGCTCCGGGGGGCGCAACGAGGGCAGGCGCTCAGCCGCGTCGAGGAACCTCTCGACCTCGGCCTCGTCCACGCTGTGCCGTGCGAGGTCGCGGAGCTTGCCGACGTACTGCGGCCGGGCGAACGGCCTCGCTCCCAGTGGGTGGGCGTCGGCCACGGCGATCTCCTCGATGATCTGCGACCCGTTCGCGAGGTCCACGACGAGCCTGCCGCCGAACGCCTTCTCCCGCGGGTCGGTGGCGTGGTACCGCCGGGTCCACCCGGGGTCCTCCACGGTGCTGATCCGCTGCCACAGCGCCACCGTGTCGGGACGGTGCGCGCGCTCGGGGCTGTAGGAGTCGACGTGGTGCCAGGCGCCGTCCTGGAGGGCGACGGCCAGGATGTAGGGGATCGAGTGGTCGAGCGTCTCGCGTGAGGAGTCGGGGTCGTACTTCTGCGGGTCGTTGGCCCCCGACCCGATCACGTGATGGGTGTGGTGCGAGGTGTGGAGCACGATCGCGCGGACCCGCTCGGGGTCGGCGGCCTCGGGGTGCTCGCGGCGCAGTCGCCGGGCCAGGTCGATGATCGCCTGCGACTGGTACTCGGCCGAGTGCTCCTTGGTGTACGTCTCGAGGATCGCGCGCCTCGGCTCGCCGGGGGCGGGCAGCCGCACGGCGTACTCAGCCGTGGGCCCGTCGAGCAGCCACGCGATCACCCCGTCCTCGCCCTCGTAGATGGGCGTGGGCGACGTCTGGCCCCGCATCGCGCGGTCGACCGCCTCGACGGCGGCCTTGCCCGCGAACGCGGGCGCGTACGCCTTCCACGAGGAGATCTCGCCCTTGCGGGACTGGCGGGTGGCCGTCGAGGTGTGCACCGCCTGCCCGATGGCCTGGAACGTCGTCTCGGGCGGCAGGCGCAGCAACGCGCCCAGCCCGGCGGCCACCGCCGGCGCGAGGTGGGCGACGTGGTCGATCTTGTGGCGGTGCAGGCTGATCGACCGCACGAGCGCGACCTGCACCTCGTAGGCGGTGGCGATCGCGCGCACCAGGTCCGCGCCGGACGCCCCGACGTGATGGGCCACAGCGAGCAGCGGCGGGATGGTGTCACCCGGGTGGGAGTAGTCGGCGGCGAGGAAGGTGTCGTGGTAGTCGAGCTCGCGCACGGCGACACCGTCGGCCCACGCCGCCCACTCGGGGCTGGTGCGCTGGCCGGGGTCGACGCCGAGCACGGGCGAGCCGGCGCCGCCGCGGGACGGGAGGTGGCTCAGGGCCTGGGCGCGCGCGGCGGTGACGGGGGGCCGGGCCAGCGACGCGGCGGCGACGGCCATGTCGTCGATGACCCGGTTGACCACCATGTCGGCGACGTCGTCGTCGACCGGCGCCGGGTCGGCGGCGACCAGGGCCAACGCCCAGGCGAGCTGGTCCTCGCGGGCCAGCCGGTCGCTGCTGGGACGCACACGGACGTTGTGCGTGATCACGCCGACGCCCCGGCGTGCTCGCGGCGGGGGCTCGTCGCGCCGTGCCGGCCGCCCGGGTCGTGGGACGCGACGGCGAACGCGGCGAGGACCTGGCGCAGGCTGTGGTGCAGGTGGACGGCGATCGCCTGCGCGGCCAACGTCTCGTCCTGGGCCAGGATCGCCCGCACCACGACCAGGTGCTCGGCGGCGGCCGCGCGCAACCGGTCGGGGTCGTCGCGGGAGACCCGCCGGACGCGGACCAGGTGGGTGCGCACCCCGGCGAGGCTGGCCGTGAGGTACGGGCTCGCGGCGGCGTGGTCGATCGCGGCGTCGAGGGCCTCCGCGACGGCGTAGTACCCGGCGTGGTGTGGGTCCGCGTCGTGCTCGAGGGATCGGGGCGCGTCGTCGAGCGCCCGCGCGAGGCGCTCGAACGGCGCGGGGTCCCGGCGGCGGGCGGCGAGCCGGACGGCACGGTCCTCCAGGGCGCCGCGCAGCTCGAACAGCGCGCGGACGTCGGCCGCGCCCAGGTCCGCCACGACCGCGCCACGGGCGCCGTCGGCCCGGACCAGGCCCTCGCCGCGCAACCGGCTCAGCGCCTCGCGCAGCGGCGTCCGGGAGACCCCGAGGCGGATGGACTGCTCCACCTCGCCGAGCGGGGTGCCGGGCGGCAGGGTCCAGTCGAGGATCTCCGCACGCAGTTGTGCGTGCGCCCTGCCGCTCGCGCGCATCCGGTCCTCCTCGATCGGGTGGACGGAACGTACCAACTTCGCGGTTCGGTGTATACAGCCCAGTGGCGGCGCCGCGGTCCGCCCGCCGCGGGCCAGCGCCCTGCGGTGACGCGGGCCGGTGGCCGCGGACTGCGGCAGGCGGCGTTGTATACCGATCGAGGCGCGCCCGTCGGCGTCCATGGCCCGCGCCAACCCCTTCACGGGGCGGTGAAGCCCACAGCTTTGTGGCTCCCGTCGCAGAACGGCTTGATCGCCGAGACCCCGCACCGGCACAGGGCCACCGCCGACCGCCGCCGTGGCGCCGGGTTCCCGTCGCCGTCCAGGATCTCGACGTCGCCGCGCACCAGCAGCGGGCCGTCGGGGCATGCGGTGATGCGCGCGGCGGAACGCGGAGCGGGCTCGGACGGGGCTCCGGTCGCCGCGCCGGCGCTCATGCGCCCACCCGGGCGGCGGCCGCAGACGCGGCGGCGACGGGCCGCAGGGAGCTCTCGCCGCGGTCCCACGCGTCGAGCATGTGCTCGGCCACCAGGTCGTCCAGCAGCAGGCACGCCGCGGCCCCGAACAGGATGTCCGGCAGCAGCGCCGGCTCGTCCTGCGCCAGCCGGCCGGCCAGGTCCCGGCCCGCGATCTGCTCGTGCACCGCGTCGGCCTCGACGTGCTCGTCGAAGTAGTCGGTGGTGCCCTCGTCGTGGCCGAGCCGGCGGAACCCGTTGCCGTACAGCCGGTTGGGGAGCGAGGACGTCATCTCGAACGCGGCGAGGTGGCCCGCTATCGCCCCCCGCAGTCGGCGGTGCAGGCCGAACAGCGACATCGCGTTGACCGATGCGAGCGTGATGGCGGGCGCGCGATCGACGTGCCGCCCGTAGGAGTCGTCGAGGCCCAGCCCTCGCATGGTCCGGGCGAACAGGGCCGAGTGCATGCGCGCGGGGTCCCCGCCGCCGTACTCGTCGGCCTGGATCTCCACCAGCGCGGCCTTGGGATGGCCCGCGAGCCGGGGGATGGCCCACGTGTGCGGGTCGGCCTCCTTGAGCTGGTACACCGACCGGTGCATGAGGAGCTCCGCGAGCTGTCCCTCGTCCGCGTGCTTGGCGATGTGGGACGCCAGGCCGGGCTTGCCCGGGGCGGTGAGCTCGAACAGCGCGGCCGCCACGGCGGCGGCGGTGGGCTCGACGCCCTGCGGCGGCGTCGCGAGTTCGCGCAGCACAGCCTCGAGCTCCGCTTCGATGTGGGCGCGGGACCGGATGAGGCCGGGGTCCCACTCCCAGCGGTCGTCGACGTCGTCGAACCCGCGGTAGTGCAGCTCGTACAGGCAGTACAGGGCCAGCTGGAGGTCCTCGTCGCGCAGCAGGTCGGGCGAGGCGCCCACGGCGTCGCGGACCAGGTCCTCGGGCAGCGGGGCGGCGACCGCCCCAGGCGGGCCGCTCAGTGCCTCGACGAGGGTCTCGCTCACCGGTCCACGGGGCAGGGGGATGCGCATGGGGTCTCCACAGGGTGCGTCTTCGCCGGTCATGCGGTCGACCGGGTCGGTTCTCCAGGGTGGCGCCGTCTCCCCGGCGCGCAACCGGGGGCGGCGGACGGCTGCGGTGTTCACCCGGCTGCCCAGGCGAGCGCGCCTCACAGCGGGGGCCGCCGGGCACACGCTCAGCGGGCGAGCCGCTCGACCACCGCGCCGTACACGCGGGGGAGCGCCACCGCGGCCGGGACGATCCCGGCCCTGAGCGGCGAGTGCGCCGCGCGCAGCAGCCCCGAGGTCAGCACGCGGTAGTCGTGCGTCGCCTGCGACCACGCCGCCTCGTAGGCGTCGGGACCCTCGTCGAGCGTGGCCACCGCCGCCCGGGCCTGCGCGAGGCCCACCCGGATGCCCTCGCCGGTGAGGGCGTCGACGTACCCGGCGGCGTCACCGACCAGCCGTACCCGGCCCGTTGCGCGCCGCCGCGTGACCTGGCGCAACGGCCCGGCGCCGCGCAGCGTGCCGACCGGCGCCGCGTCGCGCAGGCGCGCCGCCAGGTCCGGCAGGCTCGCGAGGGACTCCTGGTAGCCCGCGCCGGGCGGCCCGAGCAGCGCCACTCCGACCAGGTCCGGGGCCACGGGCGTCACGTACGCCTCCGAGGACCGCGACCAGTGCACCTCGACGACATCGCTCCACGGCGCCGTGCGGTAGTGCCGGCGCAGCCCGAACCGCCGCACGGCGCGATCGGCCGCCGCGCGGTCGTCGAGCCCGACGAGCTGGCGAACCCGCGAGTGCAGCCCGTCGCACGCCAGCAGCCAGCGAGCGTCGACCCCGCCCGCGCTGACCGCGGCGGGCCCCTGCTCGATCCGCGTCACCCGCTCATGGCGGACGATCACGCCGAGCTGCACCGCGCGCACGGCGAGCGCGACGTGGAGCTGGGTGCGCCTGGCGCCCAGGCCGGGCCCGTCAGCGAAGCGGTGCTCGGCACGCCGCGCGCCGCTCACGTAGGCGATGCCCGCGAGCGAGAACCCCATCGGGCGCACGCCGAGCCGCTCGAGCGCCCGCACGGCCCCTGGCATGAGGCCCTCGCCGCACGCCTTGTCGATCACCCCGCGTCGGGCCTCCAGCACCACGACGCTCAGGCCCGCCAACCGCGCCTCGATCGCCGCCGCGAGGCCCACCGGGCCGCCGCCGACCACCAGCACGTCGACGAGCGGGCTCACCGCGCCGCGGTGGCCGCCGGGGCCGCGGACAGCGCCCGCTCCTCGGCCGGGATCCGGAACCGGAGGAGCAGCACCGCGTTGAGCACCGTGAACCCGGCCGCCGTGATCCAGGCGGAGTGGACGAGCGGGAGCGCCGCGCCCTCGAGGGCCACCGCCACGTAGTTGGGGTGCCGCAGCCACCGGTACGGGCCGCGCGCCACCAGCGAGAGCCCTGGCACCACGATGATGCGCGTGTTCCACTGCGGTCCGAGCGTGGCGACGCACCACCAGCGCAGCGCCTGGCTGGCCAGCACCACCACGAGGGCGGCGAGCCCCCACCGTGGGTCGAACTCGCGTCCCGACCAGAACGCCTCCGCCACGCACGCGGCCAGCAGCCCGGTGTGCAGGGCCACCATCGGCGGGTAGTGACCGCGTCCCGACTCGACCCCTCCCCGGGCGAACGCCCACGCCGCGTTGCGTTGCGCGACCGCGAGCTCGATGAGCCGCTCGGCGGCCACGGCCGCCACCAGGAGCGTGAACAGGGCGAGGGGGGTCATGACAGTCCTTCCCATCGGAGCAGCAGGAGCTCGGAGCTGACGCCCGGGCCCAGGGCGAGCAGCACCACCGGTGACCCCGGGGGCGCGCACGAGGTGGAGAGCGCGTCGGCCAGCACGTGCAGCACGCCGGACGACGAGAGGTTGCCGGCGCGCGAGAGGACGCCGCGGCTGAGGAGCAGGGCGTCCGGCTCCAGGCCGAGCGCGCGGCCCACGGCGTCGAGGATCTTGGGGCCGCCGGAGTGCACCAGCCACGCCGCGACATCCGAGGCGGCCAGCCCGTGCGCGCCCAGGAACTGCTCGGTCGCGTGCCCGAGCGACGCCTCGACCACCGCCGGGAGCGTCGGGGACAGCACGATCCGGAAGCCGGAGTCGACCACGTCCCAGCCCAGCAGGTCCTCGGTCCCGGGGAACAGCCAGCTGCGGCTGGCCATGATCTGGGGGCCGATGAGGCCCGCGCTCGCGGCCCGCTCCTCCCCGGCCACGACCACGGCCGTCGCCCCGTCGCCGAACAGCGCGCACGAGACGACGTTCGCCAGCGAGTCGTCGTCACGTTGGAGGGTGAGGGAGCAGAGCTCGACCGACACCAGGAGGGCGATGTCGGAGGGGTGGCCCAGCAGGTGGTCGTGCACCCGGGCCAGGCCCGCGGCGCCCGCCACACAGCCCAGCCCGAAGACGGGGATGCGCTTGACGTCGGGACGCATCCCGACGCGGCCCACGAGCAGCGCGTCGAGCGAGGGCGCCGCGATGCCGGTGATCGAGGTGAACATGATGAGGTCGACGTCGTCGGGCGCCAGGGAGGCGGACTTGAGCGCCAGCCGGACGGCCTCCTCGGCCAGGTCCAGCCCGACCGAGATGAACAGGTCGTTCGCCTGGCCGAAGGACGTCAGGCCGGCGTACTGCTCGATGGGCAGGGCGAGGTGCCGGGTGGCGACGCCGCTGGCGGCGTTGAGCCGCCCGATCGCCCCGCGCCGGGCGGGGTCGGCGCTCAGCAGGGGCCCGATGTGCTCCGTCACCGTCGCCTGCGAGTAGGCGTGCGCCGGCAGCACGGGCGCGACCGCGACAATCCGGGACATTCCGGCATCGTGCCACGACACGGCCCGAACGGCGCGCGCGGTCGGCCTGCCCCTACTCTCGGTGCCGGGGGTGGTGCGGATGTCGGAGGGCCTGGGGACCTCGAGCCGGGTGCGCGGGGCGCGCCCGCCGGAGCCCGGCGCGAGGGGCACGCCCCCCGCCGAGGAGCGGGGCGCCCGCGGCCTGCGGCAGCGTGCCGCAGCGCTGGCGCTGGCCAGCCACCTCGGCCCGACGCTCGCGGTGACGTTGTTCGCCACGGCGCTCTGCGCCGGGATGGGCGCGCCGGCGCCCACCTGGCTGGCCATGGCGGCCGCGGTGCTCGCCGGGCAGCTGTCGGTGGGCTGGTCGAACGACTGGGTGGACCACGCCCGGGACGTGAGCGCGGGGCGCGCCGACAAGCCCCTGGCGGCCGGGCGGCTCGGTGTCGGCGCCGTTCGGGGGGCGGCGTGGACCGCGCTGGCCGTGTGCGTCCCGCTGTCGTGGTCGCTGGGCTGGCGCTCGGGTGGCCTCCACCTCGTCGCGGTCGCGGCGGCGTGGGCCTACAACGTGTGGCTCAAGCGGACGGCGTGGTCCTGGCTGCCCTTCGCGCTCTCGTTCGGGCTGATCCCGGTGTTCACGGCGCTGGCCGTGCCCGGGCGGCCCACCCCGCCGTGGTGGGCGGTCGCCGCCGGCGCCCTGCTCGGGGTGGGGGCGCACCTGGTCAACGTGGTGCCCGACCTCGAGGACGACGCCGCCACGGGTGTCCGCGGGCTGCCCCACCGGATGGGGGCCCGCGCCTCGACGGTCGTCGCGGCCCTGACGATGCTGGCGGCGACCGCCTGCCTGGTGCTGGTCCCCGGCCGCGGGCTCCGCGGCGCCGCCGGGGCAGGACTCGCCGTGGCGGTGGTGCTCGTCGTGGCCTGCGCCGTCGTGGCGGCGGCGCGGCCCCGCAGCAGGCTGCCGTTCGCCCTGGCCATGGCGGTGGCCGCGGTCGACGTGGTGCTGCTGGTGGGCGCCGCCGAGCTGCTGGCGTGAGGCCGGGGCGTCAGGCCGACAGCTCGGTCAGCACCAGCGGCAGCTCGTCGAGGAGCTCGCGGGCCAGGTAGCCGCGATGCCCGACGTGCGCGGCGAGCCGGTCGCCCGCCGCGCCGTGCAGGTGCGTGCCCCAGCAGGCGGCCTGGTCGGGTCCGGCGCCGCCAGCGAGGACGCCCGCGACGGCGCCCGCCAGGACGTCCCCGCTGCCCGAGGTCGCGAGCCCGCCCGTGCCCGTCGACGCCTGCCACGCCGAGCCGTCCGGCGCGGCGATCTCGCCGCGCAGCGTCACCACGGCACCGTGGCGCGCGGCGATGCGCGCGGCGGCGCCACGCAGGTCCTCCATCTCATCCGAGTCCGGCTCGACCCCCAGCAGGCGCGCCGCCTCGCCGGTGTTCGGGGTGAGCACGAGGCGCCCGCGCACCGTGTCCCGCAGGCGACCCGGCAGCCTGGAGAGCACGCCGAGCGCGAACGCGTCGAGCACCACCGACGTGTCCGGGCCGAGCCGGGGGATGATCGCGGTGAGCAAGGCCAGCGTCTCGTCGGCGCCGTCGAGGCCGGGGCCGACCAGGACGGTGGCGGCCCGCTCCAGCTCGGCGTCGAGGACCGCGACGCCCGCGCCGTCCAGCAGCCCGTCCGCGGTCTCGGGCAGGGCGATCGCCGCGCACTCCGGCGCCGCCACCGCCACGGCGACCGCGACCGAGGCGCCGACGGCGAGGGTCAGCCGACCGGCGCCGACGCGCAGGGCGGCGAGCCCTGCCAGCATGGCGGCGCCCGGGGTGCTGCGGGCGCCGCCCACCACGAGCACCGCGCCGCGGGAGTCCTTCGAGCCGGAGTCGCCAGCCAACGGCCAGCCCCGGAGCAGCGCCGGCGTCACGGCGGGGGGAGGCGTGGTCGCGTTGGCGCCGTCTGAGTCGGGCATGGTCACGGATGCTCTCCCGGGTGCTCGGTGGCGGGGACGTCGAGGTCGTCGAGGTGGTCGGCTCTGTTGAAGTCGTGGACGGTCCAGGGCGCATCGGCCCGGTGCTGCCGCAGCGTGGTCACGGACGCGTTCCGCAGCGGGGTCCGCCGGTTGATCTCCAGGACCTCCGACTCCGTGAGGCCTTCGCACACGTACCGCGCCACCATCACCACCGCGTCGTGGCAGACGACGAGCACCCGGCGGCCCGCCTCGACCCGCGCCACGTCGTCCACGAGCGAGCGCACGCGCAGCGCGACGTCGGCCCAGGACTCGCCGCCAGGGGGCCGGTAGTAGAACTTGCCGACCCACCGGCGCCGCTGCGCCTCCGCCGGCATCCGGACGTCGACCCCGTGGGCCGTGAGCGCGTCGAGGACCCCCAGCTCGCGGTCCCGGAGGCGTTCGTCGACGCGGACGGGCAGGGCCAGCCCGGCAGTCTCCACGGCGATCTGCGTGGTCTGCCGCGCCCGCGCGTAGGGCGAGCACCAGACCGACTCGGGGCGCTCGTGCTCCGGGAGCCGGCCGAGCCACACGCCCAGCGCAGACGCCTGGGCGGCGCCGAGGTCGGACAGCAGGACATCGGCGTCACGGGCGGGGACGTCGATCGCCTCCGCCCCGGCGGCCTCGGCCTCCGCCGCGGCGATGTTCGCCTGGCTCTCGCCGTGCCTGACCAGCAGCAGCGTCGTGGTGCTCATGCACAGAACCTAGGAGGCCCTGGGCCGGCGCGCAGGACGAGGACGCGCGAGCCGGGCAGGGCGGGCATACCGTGGAGGCGCTGGTCGAGACGTTCTCTGACAAGGGGGTCACGATGACTGAGGGAATCTCGCACGACACCCAGGGCCCGATCGCCCAAGTCCGGGAGGGGATGAAGGTCGTCGACGCGGACGGCGACGAGCTCGGCAAGGTCGCGTCGGTGCGCATGGGCGACCCCGAGGCCGTCACCGCGCAGGGCGAGGAGCCGCCGGGCGAGGGCGGCATCATCGGCGCGGTGGCGACGGCCGTCACCGGGGGCGAGTCCCTGCCGGAGCAGGCGAGGGAGGAGCTCGAGCGCCTCGGCTACGTGCGGATCGACCGCCACAAGCTGGCAGGGCGCCACCTGTACGCCTCGTCCTCCCAGGTGGCTCGCGTGGCTGACGACGTGGTCCACCTGGGCGTGCGCGAGGCCGAGCTGGTGCGCTGAGCGCCGCGCTGAGCGGCACGCGGCGTCGGCGCCAGGGCGCGCTCTTAGACTGAGCAGGCGGGGACAGCGGGTCCCCCTGTGAGAAGAGACGCGTGATGCAGCTGATGGCCCGATGATCGAGATCCTCGCAGCCTCACCCCTCCTGACGATCCTCCTGGTGTTGGCGCTGGGCTCGCTGCTCGGCGCCGTGCCGTTCGGCCCGCTCCGCTTCGGCGCCGCGGGAGCGCTGTTCGTCGGGCTGGCGGTCGGGGCCCTGGATCCACGGCTCGGCGACGGGCTGGGCCTGCTGCAGAGCCTGGGCCTCGCCCTGTTCGTCTACACGGTCGGGCTCGCCGCCGGCAACAGCTTCTTCCGCGACCTCCGTCGCCAGCTGCCGATCATGGCGGTGTCGGTGGTGATCCTGGTCGCCGCCGCGGTGATCACCGTCGTCCTGTCGGGCGGCTTCGGCATCGCCCCGTCCATCGCCTCGGGCATCTTCACCGGCTCGCTGACCAGCACACCGGCGCTCGCGGCCGCGACCGAGGCGGCCAACGGCAGCCAGGAGCCCGCGGTCGGGTACGCGCTGTCCTACCCGGTGGGCGTCGCCATCTCGATCGTCGTGGTGGCGCTCACGGTGGGCCGCACGTGGCGTGCCCGTCGGGACCCCGAGTCCGCGGCGCGTCAGGGCCTGATCGACATCAGCGTCGAGGTGCACCGCCCGGGGCCGCTCGGCCAGGTGCCCGGGTTCAGCGACGGGTCGGTGCGGTTCTCCTACCTGGCGCGTGACGGGCACACCCGCGTGGTCACGGCCGACGAGGAGCTCCGCGAGGGCGACGTGGTCGTGGTCGTGGGCCCGCAGCCCGACGTGCGTCGCGCCCGGGAGTTCCTGGGCGAGCGGGTCGGGCAGCACCTCGCGCACGACCGGAGCGTGGTCGACTTCCGCCGCTTCCTGCTGTCCAACCCCAAGGTCGCCGGGCGCACCATCGGCGAGCTCGACATCCCCGGCAGGTTCGGCGGGATCGTGACCCGCGTGCGCCGGGGCGACCTCGACCTGCTGGCGTCGGACGACTTCGTCCTGGAGCTCGGCGACCGCGTGCGCGTCATCGTGCCGCGCGAGGAGATGGCCGCCGTCTCCGCGCTCTTCGGCGACTCGGAGCGGAAGGTCAGCGAGATCGACGCGCTGTCCCTGGGCGTCGGCCTAGTGATCGGCCTTCTCCTCGGCCTGGTCCAGGTGCCACTGCCGGGCGGATCGACGTTCGCGCTCGGCGCGGCCGCCGGCCCGCTCGTGGTCGGCATGGTGCTGGGCCGGATCGAGCGGACCGGGCC
>JADGMW010000157.1_pt1 | contig 17647 bp, 16 predicted proteins | sample 8641801 | NCBI WGS metagenome assembly JADGMW01 (sample SAMN16272018, study PRJNA661076) | feces metagenome | isolation source: fecal sample from diarrhoea affected cattle A | host: Bos taurus | place: South Africa: Lokaleng Village, Mahikeng | collected 2019-09
CGGCGTCGAGTTCCCCCGACGCCAGCGCGTCGAGGAAACTCTGGACCGTGACGATGGAGCCGCCGGAGGTCGGGATTGTCGTGCTGTTCTCGGTCATGTGTCTCCTTGTACGGATGGCGCGAGATCCGTCGGCGTCCCGGTATCCGGGGGTCGGGTTGCGTCGAAGCCTAGTGGGAGCCGAGACCTCGCGTCGTCGATCGGGACCGCTCGTCGAATCGGCGGAAATGCCAATTTCGTCGTCGGGATCGGGCACCCTGGAACTCGGTGTGAGTCCGAACTTCCGGCAGTGCCGAGTGTCGGGGCTGCGAGCCTTCGAGGAGCGACGCCATGAGAATTCCACGACGAAGTGCGTCCATCGCTGCGGCAGTTGCTGCCGTCGGACTGGTAGCCGTCGGTTGCGGGGACGACAACTCCGCATCGGACGTGGTCGGGAGCGCGACCAGTGCCGTCGGATCCGCAGCCGAAAGCGTCGGGTCGCAGGCGCAGAGCGCGGTCGAGTCGATCACCGCCGGCGAGGATGCCGAGAGCACCGGTTCCGGCGAACCGTCCGAACCGGCCGCCGACCAGTCGAGCGCCGTGCCCGGACCGAACGGCGAGGAGGTCGAACTCAGCGGACCGATCCTCGCGAAGTACATGGAGGTCGGAGGCGCGGAGAGTCCGCTCGGCAATGCGACCGGCAACCAGGAGGAGGTCGGTGACGGCTACGTCGCCGAGTTCGACGGCGGCATCATCGCCTGGAGCCCGGACACCGATGCCCACATCGTGTGGGGCGAGATCCGTGTCGCGTGGGAGGCAGACGGCGGCGCGGGCGGCGTACTCGGCTTCCCCATCAGCGACGAGGAAGTCGTTCCCGGAGGGTTCCGCAGCAATTTCCAGTTCGGCTACATCACCTACATCGACGGTGCCACCGAAGTCGTCCAGGAATGACGCGCGCCCGCGCCGGCGGGGTCAGTTCTCGCGTTCGACGCGCGCCATCGCGAGGACGTCGAGGCGGCGGTCGAGTTCTTCCTCGCTGAGGCTCTCACCGATCAGGCCGCGGTCCACCACGGCTTGGCGGATGGTTTTGCCTTCCTTCAGTGCCTCCTTCGCCACAGCCGCGGCCTCCTCGTACCCGATCGCGGAGTTGAGCGGCGTCACGATCGACGGTGACGACTCGGCGAGGGTGCGCAGACGCTCGACGTTGGCGGTGAGTCCTTCGATGCAGCGGTCGGCGAACAGCCGGGAGACGTTGGCGAGCAGGCGGATCGACTCGAGCAGGTTACGGGCCATCACCGGGATGTAGACGTTGAGTTCGAACGCGCCACCCGCACCGCCCCACGCGATTGCGGCATCGTTGCCGACCACCTGCGCGGCCACCTGCGTAACCGCTTCCGGGAGAACCGGATTGACCTTCCCCGGCATGATGGAACTGCCCGGCTGCAGATCGGGAAGGCGGATTTCTCCCAGACCGGTCAGCGGGCCGGACCCCATCCAGCGCACATCGTTCGCGATCTTGGTAAGTGACACCGCGACCGTGCGAAGCGCGCCCGACGCCTCCACGAGTCCGTCGCGTGCCGCCTGCGCCTCGAAACTGTCGAGTGCGGGCCGGAGCGCCTCGACGCCCGTGGCCTTCACAAGTTCCGCGACCACACGTACACCGAAGTCCTCGGGTGCGTTGAGGCCGGTGCCCACCGCGGTACCGCCGATGGGCAGTTCACCGAGCCGCGGCAACGTCGCTCCGAGTCGCTCGATTCCCGCTTCGATCTGGCGGGCGTAGCCGCCGAATTCCTGCCCGAGTGTCACGGGCACGGCATCCATCAGGTGCGTGCGACCGGACTTGACGACGGTGCGCCACTCCTCGGATTTCGCGGCCAGTGCAGCGCGGAGGTGTTCGAGTGCGGGAATCAGATCCTTCACGACCGCTTCGGTCGCCGCGACATGCGTCGCAGTGGGAAAGGTGTCGTTCGAGGACTGCGACATGTTGACGTCGTCGTTGGCGTGCACGTCCACCCCGGCCCGGTTCGCCAGGGACGCGATGACCTCGTTGGTGTTCATGTTCGAACTGGTGCCGGACCCCGTCTGGAACACGTCGATCGGGAACTGGTCGTCGTGCTTGCCCGCGGCGATCTCGTTCGCGGCGGCGATGATCGCGTCGGCCTTCGCGGGATCGAGCAACCCCAGATCCTTGTTGACCTGGGCGCACGCGCCCTTGAGCAGGCCCAGTGCATGGATCTGCGCCGGTTCGAGTGCGCGACCCGAAATCGGGAAGTTCTCGACGGCACGCTGAGTCTGGGCCCGCCACAGGGCATCCACCGGAACCCGGACTTCACCCATCGTGTCGTGCTCGATGCGGAACTGCTGGGAAGACTGTTCGGATGTGTCGGTCATGAATCCACCGTATGCCCGGCACAGCAGCGATGCGGGGCGGCACGACGACACACTCCGTCGAACCGCCCCGCACCACAGACGAGATCAGGGCATCGGAGGCGCAGCGCCCTCGACTCCGTGGAAGTCGATGGACGAGAACTCACCGAGCTTCTCGAGACGGTGGTACGCCTCGACCATCCGGACCGTGCCGGACTTGCTTCGCATGACGATGGACTGCGTGGTCGCGCCGCCACCGTAGTAGCGCACGCCCTTGAGCAGGTCGCCGTCGGTCACGCCGGTCGCGCAGAAGAAGATGTTCTCGCCCGTGACGAGTTCGCGGGTCGTGAGGACCCGGTCGAGATCGTGGCCGGCATCGAGGGCCTTCTGGCGCTCGTCGTCGTCGGTCGGAGCGAGCTGCCCGTGCAGTTCGCCGCCCATGCAGCGGAGCGCCGCCGCGGCGATGATGCCCTCGGGGGTACCGCCGATCCCGAGCAGCATGTCGACGCCGGAGTCCGGCCGTGCCGTCGCGATCGCGCCGGCGACGTCGCCGTCGGAGATGAGCCGGATACGCGCGCCGGTTTCCCGGGTCTGACGAATGATCTCGGCGTGCCGCGGGCGGTCGAGGATGATGACGGTGGTGTCGGAGACCGCGCGGTTCTTCGCCTTCGCGACCCGGCGGATGTTCTCCGCGACGCCGGCGGACAGATCGATCACATCGGCAGCCTCGGGGCCCACGGCGATCTTGTTCATGTAGAACACCGCGGACGGATCGAACATCGAGCCGCGCTCGGCGACCGCGAGTACCGCGATCGAGCCCGGCGCGCCCTTCGCCATCAGCGTGGTGCCGTCGATCGGGTCGACCGCGACATCACAATCCGGGCCGTCGCCGTTGCCGACCTCTTCGCCGTTGTAGAGCATGGGCGCTTCGTCCTTCTCGCCCTCGCCGATCACGACGACGCCCTGCATGGACACCGAACTCACCATGTGGCGCATCGCGTCGACGGCGGCTCCGTCGCCGCCTTCCTTGTCGCCGCGTCCCACCCAGCGACCCGCAGCCATCGCCGCTGCTTCTGTCACACGCACCAACTCGAGTGCGAGGTTGCGGTCCGGAGCTTCGCGACGAGATGGGGTGCTGGCCGTCATGGGCTACTGCCTCCTGAAGATTTTCGGTCGACGCGGGGCGCCGGCACGTGGGCGGCCGCCGTTCGGCGCCCGCACGATCCGATACGTGTATCGCGTCCTGATTGTCTCACCACCGCCGGTCGCGCAGGCTGCCGGACCCGGGCGGCGTCGGCACGCCCGGCATCGGGCTGTCAGACTGGATGGGTGGCATCCGACAAACCCCGCATCCTGAACGACTCCCGCGACATGGCCTGGTCGCTGATTCCGTTGGTCGCGCTGTGTCTTCTCATCGCTGCGATCGCCAGCCAGTGCTCGTTCAGTCCGGGTGGGCCGACCGCCGGTCCGGTGCCGTCGTTCGACGTCGATGCAGGTCTGCAGTACGACGCGCAGGAACTCGGCTTCCCGATCCGTCAGCCGGAGGTCCCGGACGACTGGCAGGCCAACTCGGGTAGCCGCAGCATCATCTCCGGCGCCGAAGGCGGCGACTCGAGCACCGTCGGGTACATCACGCCGGCAGGCCGGTACGTCAGGTTCACCCAGTCGAACGCGGGCCAGACCGAACTCGTGTCGTTCGTCGCCGGAGGCTCGCGCGCCGTCACCGACCTCCGCGAGGTCGACGGACGCGAATGGGTCGTCTACGGCGGCGAAGGCGTCGAACCGTTGTGGGTGTCCGACTTCGGAGATGTCCGCATCCTGATCGGCGGATCAGGCGACGAGGCCGAGTTGACTGCCCTGGCCACCGCCGCGGGTCAGGCCGAGCCGATCGTGCCCTGAGAGGGCCTACTCCTCGTCGTACTCGTCGGTGTCCTCGTCCGAGTCGAGGTCGTCCGCGTGGGCAAGCGCGCTCTCGACACGTTCACGGGCACCGGCAAGATGCTCCTCGCAGCGCTTGGCGAGCGCTTCGCCGCGCTCCCACAGCTGAAGGGATTCGTCGAGATCGAGTCCGCCCTGCTCGAGCATCTTCACGACGCCGACCAGTTCGTCTCGCGCCCGCTCGTAGCCGAATTCCCGCACGTCGGCGTTGGCGTCGTCCACAGTTCTTGCCTCAGTTCTCGTATTCGTCATTTTTCGTGTCCCATGACCGCAGCCCGGGCGGCGCCGTCGGCCACCCGCACCCGGAGCTGGGTGCCGATGGGCATCTCGCCCAGCGAACGCACCACCTCGGGGGTTCCGCCGGGCACGACCCGCTGCACGACGGCGTACCCGCGTGCCAGGGTCGCAGCCGGTCCCAGCGTGCTCAAGCGGGCGCGCATGTGTTCGAGCGTCGACGACGCCATCGCGATCGTCCGCCCGATGTCGCGCCGCCCGGCCTCCCGCAGCCTGTCGATCTCCTCGTGCCGGCGATCGAGGGCGCGGAACGGGTCGGCCAGCACCGGTCTGTCACGCAGTTGCGCGATCACGTGTTCTTCCCGCCGCACCCAGCTGCGCAGCGCCGACGCCGAGCGGGCCCGCAGTTCGTCGACCAGCATTTGCTCCGCGACGGCATCGGGGACCACACGCTTGGCCGCGTCGGTGGGTGTCGCGGCTCGCAGATCGGCGACGTGATCGGACAGCGGGCTGTCGGGCTCGTGTCCGATGGCACTGACCACGGGGGTCGTGCAGGCGACGATGGCCCGGCACAGCGCCTCGTCGGAGAAGGGCAGCAGATCTTCCACGCTGCCTCCGCCGCGGGCGAGGATGATCACGTCGACGGCAGGGTCCGCGTCCAGCGCCTCGAGTGCGTCCAGGATCTGCGGTACAGCGGTCGGGCCTTGCACGGTGGTGTGCCGTACGTCGATCTGTACCGCGGGCCAGCGTCGCTGAGCCACCGACACCACGTCGCGTTCGGCGGCGCTGGCCCTGCCCGTGATCAGACCGATGCGCCGGGGGAGGAACGGCAGCGGCCGTTTGAGCCGCGGATCGAACAGTCCCTCGGCTGCCAGCAGACTCCGCAGCCGTTCGATGCGGGCGAGCAGTTCACCGATTCCGACGGCGCGGATCTCCGTGACCCGAAGCGACAGGGTGCCGCGGCCCGCCCAGTAGGTGAGCTTGCCGAACATGATGACGCGGCTGCCCTCGGTGACCGGCACCGGTGAGTCCTGCAGCAACTGAGGGGAGCACGTCACCGGCAACGACATGTCGACGGAGGCATCGCGCAGGGTCAGGAACGCTGTCCGGGTGCCCGGGCGCGCATTGATCTGGGTGACCTGGCCTTCGACCCAGATGGTGCCGAGCCGATCGATCCACCCGGCGACCTTCTGCGAGACGGTGCGGACCGGCCACGGATTCTCCGGAGAATTGGGCCGCGCCGCGGATTGCGCCGCCGTCACTTGTCACGCACGGTCGTGACCCGGTTCGACAGCATCGTCATGAACGGGGCGCGCGCCGCGTGTGCGGTCTCGTAGTCGAGCAGAGCGGTGAGATCCTCGGCCGAGAGGGTACGAAGACGCGCGCGCAACTGCGCGAGCGTCAGCGAGTCGTAGTCGAGATACTCGACGATCTCGGGAACGTCGGCGGTCTTGGTGGCGGCGGTCTTCGTGGCGGTGGATTTCGCAGCGGCAGACTTGCCGGCGGCCTTCTTCGCCGCACGCTTCTTCGGCGCCGGTGCCGCCGCCTCGGACGCGGGCTTCTCGGCGGCGGAGGGGGCTGGTTCGTCGTCGGCAACCGGTGGCGGTGTCGAATACAGGGCGAAGCGGCCGGGGGTGGCCGACCCCTCACCGTTCGTGCCGGTACCTGCGCCGGTGCCGGTGTTCGTGTCCGATGGAGCGGACTCGTCGAACACCGCCCACTCCGGGTTCTCCTCGGGGCGTGCGCCGAGAGATTCGAAAAGATGATCGCCCTTGATCGCCAGCGACGTCAGCACCTGCTGAAACCGCATCGTCGTCTGAAGGATCTGGCTCACCGTCGTCATCGGAAGCGAGACAGCGGTACTCGGGAGTTTGAGGGTCTCTTCGTAGGCGGTGACGGCCATGCCGGCGGCCACCCGTGCCATGAACGGTGGACGGATCATCCCTCAAGCCTGCCCGATGAACCGCATGATTGGTAGCCGAGCCGGGCCCGGGGATCACCCGGCCCGTACTCTGGTGGTATGTCTGCGTCTGTTCCACTCGAAGTCGGGATCACTCGATCGGCCCATAGCGCGGCCTCGGGCAAACGAGTGCTCCTCGCCGAACCGCGCGGTTACTGCGCCGGTGTCGACAGGGCTGTCGAAACGGTCGAGAAGGCCCTCGACAAGTACGGAGCACCCCTGTACGTCCGCAAGGAAATCGTGCACAACCGGCACGTCGTCGAGACTCTCGCCGATCGTGGTGTGGTCTTCGTCGACGAAACCGACGAGGTTCCGCCGGGATCGGTGCTGGTGTTCTCGGCACACGGTGTGTCACCGGCAGTGCACCAGTCCGCCGCAGAACGTGAACTCCGCACCATCGACGCGACCTGCCCCTTGGTGACCAAGGTCCACCAGGAAGCCAAGCGGTTCGCGCGCGACGACTACGACATCCTGCTCATCGGCCACGAGGGCCACGAAGAGGTCGAAGGCACCGCCGGCGAGGCCCCCGAGCATGTTCAGCTCGTCGACGGACCCGACGCCGTGGATTCTGTGACGATCCGTGACCCGGAGAAGGTCATCTGGCTCTCCCAGACCACGCTCAGCGTGGACGAGACGATGCAGACCGTGCAGCGACTCCGGGAGAAGTTCCCTCAGCTGCAGGATCCGCCGAGCGACGACATCTGCTACGCCACCCAGAACCGGCAGGTCGCGGTGAAGGCCATGGCCCCCGAGTGCGACCTCGTCATCGTCGTCGGGTCACGCAACTCCTCGAACTCGGTGCGTCTCGTCGAAGTGGCGCTCAATGCCGGTGCGCGTGCGGCCTACCTGGTCGACTACGCCCGCGAAGTCGACCCGGCATGGCTCGAGGGCGTCGAGACGGTGGGCATCACCTCGGGTGCGTCGGTGCCCGAGATTCTGGTGCAGGGCGTCGTCGATCTGCTCGACGAGCACGGTTTCCACGACGTGCGGTCGGTGACCACGGCCAATGAGACGTTGGTGTTCGCCCTGCCGCGCGAGCTGCGCGCGGCGCGCCACTGACCGTCGGCCGGTCCGCGTAGCGGTCCGCCCGGATCAGTCTTCGTAGCGGTCGCGGTACCGCACCTGCGGCGGGTCGTACGCCGGCGCGGGATGCGGTGCGACGGCCGGACGCGGCTCCCTGCGGACCGGCTCGGCTGCCGGCGGACGGCGGCGCGGGGCGCGCTCGTCGGCCGGCGGCACGAAATCTGTGCGAGGCGGACGCGGCCGCCGCGGCGTGCGTGTGACGGGCGGCGCGGGGTCGACGGCGCGCGCACCGTCGCCGACCGGGGCCGGGCGGCGTCTGGGCGCGGGTTCGGCCCGGCTGTCGGTGACGTCGCGTACCGATGCGGTCGGCGGCGGTGCCTTGCGCACGGGCGCGGCGCCCGCCGCAGCCGGCGGCTTGGCGGACCTGGGAGTCGTACGCGGAGCGCTGCGTGTCCGTCTCGGCTCGCTGTCGCGATCTGCCGTCCGGCGACCTGCGGCACGTGTCCTCGATGCCGAACGTGCGCGCTGCCGCGGGGCACGCGAACGTGCTCCTCCCGCGCTCTGCTGAGCGGCGTAGATGCGGAAACCGCCGATCAGGAGCGCGACGACCGTGGCGAGAAGCATGGCCGGGAACCTGTTCACCAGCGGGTACGCGACGTTGAGCAGGAGGTCTTTGAGGCCCGACGAGCTTCCCGTCGAAATGATCTCCTGGCCCAGCGGGACCGCCACCATGAGAAGCAGCGGCGGTTGTGCCATGGCGGTGAACAGCCCACGATGGCGCACCGCGACGACTGCCGCGATGCATCCGAGCACGTAGAAGGCGGTGAACGCGGAAGTGAGTTCGTTGCCACGCGCGGCGTCGATCAGAATCCCGACGGCGGTGGACCCCGCCGCGATGGCGAGCGCACCCCACCACGGCACGCCCGGCACCGTCGAAATCAACGACCGCGTGTCGAGCGGCACCGCCGAGCGGGCACGTTGGGTTGCAGACACGAGCTAAACACTAGCGCGGCGGCGTCAGCTTGCTTCGTCGACAGGACCGTCGGATTCCGTTCTGCCCTGTTGCGTGCTCCGGCGCGGCCAGGCGTCGACCCGTCGTATCTCGGGTACGTCGCCGTCGAAGATCTCCAAGTCGTGGAGCTTGCGGGCTGTGACTCCCACCCTCGTCTCCATCGACGACACCGTGACATTGAAGGTCTCGACTGCCTTGCCCAGCTGTGACCCGAGGCGGTCGAGATGGGAACCGACCGCGCCCAGACGCTGATACAACTCGCGGCCCAGCCGGTGGATCGTCGCGGCGTCGCGGGACAGCGCCTCCTGCCTCCAGGTATGCGCGATGGTGCGCAACAGCGCCACGAGCGTCGTGGGGGTCGAGAGGATGACGTTCCGCGCGAAGGCGTACTCGAGCAGATCGGGATCGGCACCCAGCGCGGCATCGAGAAACGGATCGCCCGGGACGAACAGCACCACGAACTCGGGGCTCGGGTCGAACGACTCCCAGTAGGCCTTGGCGGACAACTGGTCGACGTGGGTGCGTAGCTGGCGCGCGTGGCGGGTCAGGTGCTTGGTGCGCTCGGCGGGATCATCGGCTTCGGCGGCATCGAGGTAGGCGGCGAACGGCACCTTCGCATCGACCACGATCTGTTTGCCGCCCGCCAGGTAGACGACGAGGTCGGGGCGCACACCGTCCTTGCCGACCTGCGTGTCGAAATCGCAGTGGCGGACCATCCCGGCGAGTTCGACGACGCGCTCGAGCTGGATCTCACCCCAGCGTCCGCGAACCTGCGGTGCCCGGAGCGCGGTGACGAGCTGTTGCGTCCGGGTGGAGAGCAGCTGCGACACCCGGTGCATCCCTTCGACCTGCTCGGAGAGCCCGGCATACGCGTGCACGCGGCTCCGCTCGACCTGCTCGACCTGCCGGGCCAGGGCGCCCACCGCGTCGTGCAGCGGATCCACCAGACGCGACACCTGCTCGCCGATCGCACCGGACTGGCGCCGTGCGGCGTCCTCGCTCACCGCGGCCAGCGACTGCCTCAGCTGTGCTTCGTTCCCGCGCAACGCGGCGAGCTCGGACTCGGCCCGCGCCGCACGTTCACCGTCGCGCGAAGCGCGGGCGAGCCACCCGAGAACGGCGCCCAGAACGAGGGCCACGAGCAGTCCGAGTGCCGTGAGTGCGGTCATGTGGCGCATGATGCCGCATCCGTCCGACACCCGCCCGGAACCCGGCGGTGTCGGAACGCTGCTCTACCGTCGGTGTCCATGCGCATCCTGCACACCTCCGACTGGCACATCGGGCGCACCTTCCACGGTGTCGACCTTCTCGCCGACCAGCGTCGTGCCCTCGACGCGATCGCAGGCCTCGTCGCCGAGCAGGACATCGATGTGGTCGTCGTGCCCGGCGACGTCTACGACCGTTCGATCCCGAGTTCCGACGCGGTCGCGGTGTGCAATGCGGGCTTCGAGGCCATCCGCGCGGCCGGTGCGGTCATCGTCGCGACCTCGGGCAACCACGATTCGCCGGTGCGGCTCGGAGCCGGAGCAGCGTTCGCCGCGCACGGCGGTCTGCACCTGATCACCCGGGTGTCGCAGATCGAGCACCCCGTCGTCCTGGAGGACCGGCACGGGCCGGTCGCGTTCTACGGCCTTCCGTATCTCGAGCCCGAGATCACCCGCGCCGAACTCGGTGTGCCCACAGCGCGTTCGCACCAGGAGATCCTGGATGCCGCGATGCGCCGCGTGCGGGAGGACGCCGCGCAGCGTGGAGGGCGCACCGTGGTGCTCGCGCACGCGTTCGTGGTCGGTGCCGAGCCGACCGGGTCCGAACGATCGATCTCCGTCGGTGGTGTCGAGACGGTTTCTGCCGCGTCGTTCGCCGGCGCCGACTACGTGGCACTCGGGCATCTGCATTCGCCGCAGACCGTCGCGGAGCACGTGCGGTACTCCGGATCTCCGCTGCCCTATTCCTTCGGTGAACGCACCCACCGCAAAGCGGTGTGGATCGCCGACCTCGACGAGACCGGTCTCCGGTCCGTCGAACGCATCGACCTGCCGGTGGTTCGGCCGCTGACCAAGTTGACGGGCACGCTCGACACGCTGCTCGGCGATCACGCCTACGCCGAAGCGACCGAGCACTACGTCTCGGCCACACTCACCGACCCGGTCCGTCCCCTCGACGCGATGCGCAAGCTGCAGGAACGTTTCCCGCACGCCGTACACGTCGAGTGGCAGCGTCCCGCGTCCTTCTCCGAAGGCACCTACCGAGACAAGGTGCGCGGTCGCAGCGACGTGCAGATCGCCGAGGCGTTCCTCGGCGACGTGCGCTCCGCACCGTCGGCTCGTGAGCTCGGGTGGATCGGCCAGGCGTTGCGCGACGCCGACCGCAAGCAGGGCGTCGGCGACGCACTGCCCGGCGCCGACCGCGCCCGGACGGATGTGCCCGCGTGAGGCTCCACACGCTCGAGGTCACGGCGTTCGGCCCGTTCGCCGGCACCGTCGAGATCGACTTCGACGAACTCGGCTCCGACGGCTTGTTTCTGCTCCACGGACAGACGGGCGCGGGCAAGACATCGATCCTCGACGCCGTGGCCTTCGCCTTGTACGGCACCGTTCCCGGGGCCCGCGCCGACGGCCGGCGCCTCCTCTCCGACCACGCTCCGGCCGGTGTCGCACCGCGGGTGCGGCTCGAAGCCACCATCTCGGGTCGGCGGATCGTCCTCGAACGCAGTCCCGAATACGAACGTCCCAAGATGCGGGGCACCGGCACTGTCAAGCAGCAGGCCAAGGCGACATTGACCTGGCTCGACGGGCAGGGCGAGAACCTGTCCCGGATCCCCGACATCGGTGACGCCGTCAAGGGCTTGCTGGGGATGAGCGCCGAACAGTTTTTCCAGGTGGTGCTTCTGCCGCAGGGTGAGTTCGCGAAGTTCCTGCGCGCGGGCAGCGACGAGCGCGGCAAGCTGCTCGAGCGACTGTTCGACACGACGCGCTTCGGGGATGTCGAGCAATGGTTCCGCGACCGCCGTGGCGCGGGCGGCAAACTCCTTGCCGAACAACAGAAAACGGTCGATCTTCTGGCCGCGAAGGTAGCCGCCGCCGCGGGTATCGAGGCGGGAGCCGACGCGGACCCGGTCGAGTGGGCACACCGGCTGTCCGCCGAAGCCGCCGACACCCGCGATGCCGCCGCCGCGGTCCTCGAACGCGCCCGCGAAGTCGACGCGGAGAACCGCCGCGCGCTCGACACCGCCGTCGCGCTGGAACAGAATCTGCATCGCCGCGCCGGCGCCCTCACAGTGCTCGACACGCTGACGGCCTCCGAACCCGACCGGCAGCGGTTGCGCAGCGAGCGCGACGCCGCGCGCCGCGCGGTTCCGGTCTCGGTCGTCGATCTCGATGCGGCGCGGGCCGTCGCGGACGCGGAGGCTGCTGCCAGGGCCGCGCGCGCAGCCCGCGCTCCGCTCGAGGAACACGATGAAGGCCGGGCACTGCTGGCAGAGGTCGGTGACGTTCCCGCAGACACCGACCGCGCCGTGATCCGGCCCCGGTGCGAACAATGGTCGGCGGAGGTTGCGCGGCTCGACGATCTGCTCGAGCAGCATCGGCATGTGGCAACGATCGAGGCGGACCTGGGCCGAGTGGCCCAGCGCCGCCGCGCCCTCGGCGACGACCACACGACACGGGTCGCCGAGCGCGCTGCACTGCCCGACCGGCTCGCTGCCGCGGTCGCCGCGGTGAGCGAGTCGGAGCAGGCCGCCGCGTCCCTCCCGGGACTTGTCGCCGCCCGCGACCGCGCCGCGGATTCTCTCGGTGCCGCAGTCGAACTCGCCGCGCTCGGCACCGACCTCGAACGAGCACAGCAACGGGTGCTGACGTTGCACTCGGCATTCAACGACGCCCGCGACAGGCATCTCGACATCCGGCGTCGCCGTATCGAGGGGATGGCCGCCGAACTGGCGGCCCGGCTCACCGCCGGCGAGCCGTGCGAAGTCTGCGGTGCCACAGAGCATCCCGCTCCCGCCGTCCCGGCGCCGGACACGGTCACGAAGAACGACGAGGCCGCCGCACAGGCTGCGGAACAGCGCGCGGAGCGAGCGCTCGCCGACGCGCGGACCGCGGCAACCGAGATCTCCGGGGCCGTTGCGGTGCTGCGTCAGCGTTGCGGCGACGTTCCGGTCGAGGATCTCACCGTCCGTCACGCCGACGCGGTTTACGCACACGACGCGGCGAAAGCGCTCGCCGAACATCTGGTGCGGCGTCGCGCCGCGGTCGACGAACTGCACCGTCTCGCCACCGACCTCGACGAACGAATCCGCCGCGTCGAGGCCGAACTCGCAGACCTGGACCGCCGCACCGCGGTGCTCTCCGCCGAGGCCGCGGAGGTCCGCAACCGCATCACCGCTGCGGTCGGTGATGCCGACTCCCTCGCGCCGAGGCGTCGCCGGGCGGCTGAGCTCGCCGCCGCCGCGACCGCGCTGCTCGATGCGCGCTCGACGGCCTCCCATGCCAGGAAGGTCTCCGAGCAGCGGTCCGCAGAGGCGCTCACCGCCGCGACCGAGGCCGGTTTCGCCGACCTCGACGCCGCACGTGCGGCGCTCCGTCCGGGGGAGCGGATCGACGAGATCGATCGTGTACTCCGAGCGGCCGACAATGAACGGGCGGTCGCGCAGGCCACGCTCGCCGAGCCTGCGATAGCCGTTCTCACCGGAGACGAGACGGCTGATGTGCCCGGGGCGCGGGCAGCGGTCGCCGCGGGCGCTGCCGCGCTCGACCGGGCACACGCTGCCGCCACCGAGGCGGCCCGCCGGTACCTCGACATCGACGCCTACACGGCGCGTCTCGAGCAGGCGTACGCGAAACTCGTCCCTCTCCGCGACGAGCAGGCCGAACTCGCCGACCTCGCGGACGTCGTGGCCGGTGGCGGCTCCAATGCCAAGAAGATGTCGCTGCGCTCGTATGTGCTCGCGGCGCGTCTCGAGGAGGTGGCGGAGGCCGCGTCGGAGAGACTGCGCAGGATGTCGGGCGGCCGGTACGAGTTCGTGCACTCCGACGCGGCCGACACCCGTGGTCGACGTGGTGGCCTGGGGCTCGACATCCACGACGAATACACCGGCGTGGTCAGGTCGACGAAAACCCTGTCCGGCGGCGAGTCGTTTCAGGCGTCGCTGGCGCTGGCGCTCGGGCTCGCGGACGTCGTCGCAGCGGAAGCCGGCGGAGTGGTTCTCGACACGATGTTCATCGACGAAGGGTTCGGCACCCTCGACGCGGACTCTCTGGATGCGGTGATGGGGGTGCTCGACGAATTGCGCGCCGGCGGCCGGGTCGTCGGGGTGGTGAGCCACGTCGACGAGATGCGGCAGCGGATCCCGAGCCGGCTGCACGTCATCCGCGGCCGGTCGGGATCCACTGTTCAGGTCGCGAGCTGACCCGCAGGAGCGTCCGTCACTTCTGATCCGGCTCGGGCTCCGGCCCGGTGGAGGCGTTCGGATCGGGCGCCGAGGCGTCGCCGGGAGCGGGCAGGGCTTTCGTCGCGTCGTCCGGATCGACTTCGGCCGAGCGACTGTCGATCTGCTCGCCGATGTAGCGGATCACGACGGCGGCGACCGCAGCCACCGGCACCGCCAGGAACGCACCGACGATGCCGAACAGCGACGATCCGGCAGTGACCGCGAGCAGCACCACGGCCGCGTGCAGATTCATGCTCCGCGACTGGAGAACGGGCTGCAGGACGTTCCCCTCGATCTGCTGCACCGCAATGATGAGTGCCAGCACGATGAGAGCCGTGGTGAAGCCGTTGGCGACGAGCGCGACCAGCACGGCCAGGGCACCGGCAACGAAGGCACCTACGATCGGGACGAATCCACCGATGAACGTGAGGATCGCCAGCACCGGCGCGAGCGGTACACCGAGGATCACCAGGCCGATGCCGATGAACACCGCGTCGATGAGGCTCACTACTGCCTGAGTGCGAATGAACCCGCCGAGGGTGATCCACATCCGGGTCAGGACCTCTTCGAGGTGCCGCCCGGCAGTCCTGCCGCTGACCCGATGAAGCCAGGGGAGGAAACGCGGTCCGTCCTTGATGAAGAAGAACGACAGCACCAGGACGAGTGCGAACGTGATGAGCAGCGACCCGGCGGTGGTGACCCCTGAGAACACGCCCCCGGCGATGGAGGCAGCACTGCCCTGGACACGTTCGACCACCGCGTCCACGGCGTTGTCGAGTTGCTCGTCCTGCAGGTTGATGGGCGGGCCCTTCACCCAGTCCTGGACCGTGTTGATGCCTTCGGTGGCCTTGTTGGCCAGATCGGGCACTTGGTTGACCACCGACGGCACGATGCCGGCGATGATGCCGCCCACGATCGCGAAGAACAGCACGAGCGTGATCGACGCGGCCGGTGCGGGTGGGAGCCCGCGTTTGGTCATCGCCCGGGTCGGCGGCCACAGAATCGTCGAGACCACGATCGCGAGGGCGACCGGCAGCACGATCACCCACATTTTCTGGATGATCCAGCCGAGCACGAGGGCACCCGCAGCGATCACGACAAGGATCGCGGACCACTTCGCGAGCCACATTCCGCCGGCACCGATGAGGGTGGCCCGATCAGGAGTCTTCGACGATGTCGAGGCGGGGTTCGTACCCCATGGGCTGGATTTCGATTCGGTCAACGCTGGTCCTTCCGACATGTCTGTGCGAGTCGACGTGCCCGACGTCCGTAAATCTACGGTCACCACGCCCGGAATCCGAGCATGAGCGGGTTGTCGGATTTGCCCGACCGAGAGTCCCCGTTCGTGGCACTCTCGAAACGTGACGAATGGAACGGGCATGTCCCGGAGGACTCGGGCATCGATCATGCTGGTCGCGGTGGCTGTTGCCGGTGCTCTCACCGCGTGCAGCTCGGACGACGCGCCGACGTCGGACGGGGCGCGTTCCTCGGCGAGCGACGCCGCGACGAATGTGCAGGAACAAGCCGGCGGGGTCCTGTCCTCGGTTCAGCAGGCAGCCTCCGATGCCGCCGACAAAGCCGGAGAAGCGTTCGACGATGCCAAGATGAGTGCGTTCGTAGCGGCGTTCCGTGCCGGCTACCCGCAGTTGTCCGCCGACCGGGAAACCTCGTCGATCGAGTCGATCGTCAGCGAGACGTGCCCGTTGATCGAGGACGGCGCCGGCGATCAGGACGTCAACGACAAGGTCGGCGAACTCGCCGCCGACGGGACGTCCGTGCCCGACGACGAGCAGGCCGCGCGGATCGCGCAGTTGGTGCGGGTAGCGTGCGGATGAGGCGACCGCGCGGGGTCTGCGTAGAATATTGAACCCGTGAGCCTTACCCTCGGAATCGTCGGTCTTCCCAACGTCGGCAAGTCGACGCTTTTCAACGCGCTGACCAAGAACGATGTGCTGGCTGCGAACTATCCGTTCGCCACCATCGAGCCCAATGTCGGCGTGGTCGAACTGCCCGATCCGCGGCTGAATCGCCTCGCAGAGATCTTCGGTTCGCAGCGCATCCTGCCTGCCACCGTGTCGTTCGTCGACATCGCCGGCATCGTCAAGGGAGCGTCCGAGGGCGCAGGCCTGGGCAACAAGTTCCTCGCCAACATTCGCGAAGCGGATGCGATCTGCCAGGTTGTGCGCGTGTTCGCCGACGACGACGTGATCCACGTCGACGGTCGCGTCGACCCGCTCGCCGACATCGAGATCATCGAGACCGAGCTGATCCTCGCCGACATCCAGACCCTCGAGAAGGCGCTGCCGCGTCTCGAGAAGGAAGCGAAGAAGAACAAGGACCTCAAGCCGCAGTACGAGGAGGCCGTCAAGGCGCAGGCCGTCCTCAACGAGGGCGCGACCCTGTTCTCGAAGAAGGACACCCTCGACTACGCGCTGCTGCGCGAGCTCAACCTCATGACCACCAAGCCGTTCCTCTACGTCTTCAACGCCGACGAGACGGTGCTGACCGACGACGCGAAGAAGCAGGAACTGCGTGAGGCCGTCGCTCCCGCGGACTGCGTGTTCCTCGACGCCAAGGTCGAGTCCGAGTTGATCGAACTCGAGCCGGAAGAAGCTCAGGAACTGCTCGACTCGATCGGTCAGGACGAGCCCGGCCTCGCCTCCCTCGCGCGCGTCGGCTTCCACACCCTCGGCCTCCAGACCTACCTCACGGCGGGTCCGAAGGAGGCGCGTGCGTGGACCATCCACCAGGGCGACACTGCACCGCAGGCCGCCGGCGTCATCCACTCCGACTTCGAGCGTGGCTTCATCAAGGCCGAGATCGTCTCGTTCGACGACCTCGACGCCGCCGGTTCGATGGCTGAGGCCAAGGCCCGGGGCAAGGTCCGGATGGAAGGCAAGGACTACGTCATGGCCGACGGCGATGTCGTGGAGTTCCGCTTCAACGTGTAGCGGCTGTTACCGCGCGGGCGTGATCTCGCTTTCGACGACCCACTTGTGGTTTGTCATCTCCATGCCATCGGCTTCGAGATCGACCATGTAGACGGTTTCGTCGGTGGAACTGTCGATCGTCGCCCGGGCGCCGTTCATTCCTCCCATGTGCTCGGCTTGCAGTCCCACTTCGGTCCCATCGGCGAGCGGCGCCGGGCCGGGGTTGTCGAGTTCTTCGTGGACGACCCATCGGTGGTCGACCACAGGCTCGCCGCCGGTTGTCGGGGTGTAGCTCACGGAGTAGGTCGTGGTGTCGAACGCTCCGGAGATGGTGGCTTGCGCGCCGTTCATGCCGGGCATGTGATCCGCGGTCAGTAGCACCGTCGTGCCGACCGGGTACCTCGGGTCGATCGCCGTTCGTATACCCGGCGGTGGTGCGCCGCCGTCCGCCGCGTGGTCGTGACCGGTCGCACCGTCGTCATGTTCTCCGTGGTGCTCGTGCATATCGCTGATGTTCGTGCCCGACCCTGCCACGTTGTCGGAACCGACGACCCTGGCAAGTCCGAGGACCGCACCGAAAGCCACCACCAGTCCGGCCCCGAAGAGCGCGAGCTTGATTGGGGTCTTCATCAGAGCCTCCTCGGTGTAGCCGGCTTCTCGACAGCGGCGAGGACCTTCTCGTCGTCGATCGGGCTGTCCGCGTTCACAACGAGCCTGCCGGTTCGGGCGAGGACCTCGATGCCTGCGACACCGGCGATCTCGCCGATCTTCTCACGCAC
>JADGMW010000431.1_pt1 | contig 17626 bp, 18 predicted proteins | sample 8641801 | NCBI WGS metagenome assembly JADGMW01 (sample SAMN16272018, study PRJNA661076) | feces metagenome | isolation source: fecal sample from diarrhoea affected cattle A | host: Bos taurus | place: South Africa: Lokaleng Village, Mahikeng | collected 2019-09
CTCGCCCTAGCCGCCGCAAGGATATGGATGCCACACTTTGTCAACAGAGCCTAGGATGGCAGAATGGCGAATTTCCATTCTTTCCATTTTCATGGTGCGGATTGGATTGAACCGATTGAGATAAGCCTGAACCCTGCTCAGATCTCCGTTATTGACAAACAGGTTTTCGAGTTCGTGGCTCGACGGAAATTCTTCATGGATCATGTCAGCCACTTTCCTCCCATATCGGCTGCGGCAGGTCTTACTGCGATTGCGCCAAAGTCTCAGCCGATATAGCGTATGCGCCGCATATCACAGAGTGGCGCCCAATAGGCGCGTTCTTATGCCCCAATAAGGCCCGATGCGGGAGCAGGCTTTCAACCTGCTGCATGTCTGTCTCACCAGCGCGTTTTTCGCGCATCTCATGTTGGGACCAAGATATGTCGAAGAAGATATCCCGCATTCGTCAGGCCGCATTTCATACACAAGGTGGGCTTTGTTGGTATTGCGGCAGGCCGATGTTCACGGAAATCATTCCAAAATCTAGCACCCGGCGCTGGCTGTGCACTGCCGAGCACTTGAGGCCACGATCAGAAGGAGGAGCCGACAACCAATCCAATATCCGGGCGGTCTGTTTGTTCTGCAACCAGACACGACATCGAATGAAGCAGGTGCTGGAACCGGACGTTTATCGGGCCTACGTTCGGCGGCGGATGGCGAAAGGAAAGTGGCACCCACACTGAAGAAAATTCTAGCACGCACCTAGCACGCAACATCTTGAACTAAGCAAATCTGCGGGTTATAGGAGATTTCACCAGATTTGGTAAGGGAGAGGCCGACAGTTCAATCCTGTCCGGCAGCACCATTCCTCCCTTATATCATGTACTTGCTGCCCGTCCCGGGATGGTTTTTCGCGTCCTTCGCTCGCGCTCGCGTTGCGATCGGTTATGGTGGCGAAATCTTTTCCCACAATCGGATGGAGCCGCGTGAGGAAGCCCGAGTTTGCGCCTGCGCAGATTGAAGCCGTTCTGCGTGCCCGCTTCGGTGGGGTGGAGCGGTTCGAGCGGCTGGCGGAGGGGGATGAGTCTCAGGCGTTCGGGTTCAGAGGCGATGGCGCGGCGCTGATCTGCCGGGTCAACCGGTCCCGCCTGGGCTTCGACAAGGACGGTTTTGCCCATCGCCATTTTGCTTCCGAGGCCCTGCCGGTGCCAGCGGTGCTATCGATCGAACCGTTCGGCGATCATTGGCTCTCTATATCTGTCCGTGCCCCCGGTGAGACGCTGCAAGCTCTATGCGCGGAGGCTGCAGATCTGGGCGCGGCGCTTGCCGCCACCATGGACGCCATGGCGGCGACAAATGTCTCCGTGCTCGACGGCTTTGGTGCGTTCGCAGCGGACGGGCGCGGGGATTTTACGCATTGGCGCGACTATCTCGCCGCCATCGCCGATCCTGCGGTGTTCGACTGGGCGGCCGTGTCACACATTATATCGCCCGAGGCGGTGCAGCCGCTTCTCGAAATCGTCCAGCGACTGGCGCCGAAATGTCCTGACGTCGCCCGGCTCGTGCACGGTGATTTCGGCTCCAACAATGTGCTGGCCGCCGGCGGCGCGATCACGGGCGTCATCGACTGGTCGGAGGCCATGCTGGGCGACCCTTTATATGATGTCGCCAATATCTTCTTCTGGCGCAGTTGGCTGGCGTGCATGGAAGCGCAGGCGCTCTATTTCGAGACCCGTGCCGATCCGCGGCTCTACGAGACGGAAAAACTGACCTGTTATCAGCTCCGCATCGGGCTTCAGGCCCTCTACGACGCGGCCACCGACGGCGACACAGCCTTCGTGGGCTGGGTGCTGGAGCGTTGCAGGGCAATCGCGGCGCGGTGACCGGACGTCCCGACCCCGGAGAAATCCCCGCCAGAGTTTTCTCACTCCCCAGCTTCCGCCCGCCGTGGCACTCTGCTAACCCACCGTCAGACATTCTTTGACCGGAGCAGCACCATGAGCGACAGTTTCAAAACCCTCGACGAACTCGATCTCACCAATAAGGTCGTGCTGCTCCGCGCCGATCTCAACGTGCCGGTGGCAAATGGCCAAATCACCGATGCCACCCGCATCGAGCGCCTGGTTCCCACCATTCGCGCCATCGTCAAGCATGACGCCAAGGTCGTGCTGCTCAGCCATTTCGGCCGCCCCAAGGGTAAGATCGATCCCGAGTTCTCGCTCGAGCAGGTTTGTGGCGCCGTCGCCGACGAAACCGGCCATCCCGTTGGCTTTGTTGCCACCGACTGGGTCGATGTGAGCGACGCCAAGGCCGCGATCGAAGCGGCCCCGGCCGGCTCGGTGCTGGTGATGGAAAACACCCGATTCCACCCCGGCGAGGAAGCCAACGACGTCGAGCTGGCAAAGCGCATGGCGAGCCTGGGCGATGTCTATGTCAACGACGCCTTCTCGGCGGCGCACCGCGCCCATGCCTCGACCGAAGCGCTGGCCCGCCTCCTGCCGGCCGCTGCCGGCCTTGCCATGCAGGCCGAGCTCGAGGCGCTTGAAGCCGGTCTTGGCAAGCCCAAAAAGCCTGTGGTCGCCATTGTGGGCGGCGCCAAGGTGTCCTCCAAGATCGATCTGCTCGAAAACCTCGTCACCAAGGTCGATGGCCTCGTCATCGGCGGCGGCATGGCCAACACCTTCCTCCATGCCCAGGGTTATGGGGTCGGCAAGTCTCTGGCCGAAAAGGATCTCGCCGATACCGCCCGCCGCATCATGGAAAAGGCCGAAAAATCCAATTGCGCCATTATCCTGCCGATCGACGCGGTGGTGTCCTGGCATTTCAAGGCCAATTCCCCGACCCGTCTTTATGGTGTCGATGCGATCGATCCCGATGGCATGATTCTCGACATCGGCCCGTCCTCGATCGAGCGCATTCTCGGCGCCATCGACGATGCCAATACCGTGGTGTGGAATGGTCCGGTCGGCGCCTTCGAAATGGAGCCCTTCGATGCCGGCACCGTGGCCATCGCCAAGCATGTCGCCAAGCGCACCCATGACGGGCATCTCGTGTCTGTGGCCGGTGGCGGCGATACGGTGGGCGCTCTCGCCCATGCCGGGGTCAAGGATGCGCTGACCTATGTGTCGACGGCCGGTGGCGCTTTCCTTGAATGGATGGAAGGCAAGCCCCTGCCGGGCGTGGAAGCGCTCAAGAAATAATCCATGCGCGTCCGCCCTGCCGGACCAGACGATATTGCCACGCTCCTGGCGCTCGACCCGATCGCAGCCCGGAGCGTGGATCGCGCCCGATCCATTGCCCAATGGGTCGGGGCAGGGTGGTGCTCCGCTGCGGAGATCGATGGCGCGCTGGCCGGCTATGCGGTGGTTCATCCGCATTTCTTCGGCCGGAATTTTCTCGAAATGCTGATGGTTGCTCCGGCCTTCCGCCGTCGTGGCATTGGCCGCGCTCTGCTGGTCCGCGCGCTTGACGCCCAGCCGGGGGCAATTCTCTGGACCTCCACCAATCAGTCCAATGCGCCGATGCGAAATCTTCTCGCCCAATTCGGCTTCACCCGGATGGGCGTTATTGAAGGGCTTGATGAGGGCGACCCCGAGCTTATCTTTCGCAGCGGGGTGTGAACCCTTCCGGCGCTGGTCCGCAAACTCCGCTGTCCCGAAAGCACAAAAGTCCCAAAAACCTTGCGATTTCATTCGCCTTGGGGATAGATCGCCTCATCTACTCAAGTCCCATTCGGAGACCCGATGCCTCTTCGCCTCGATAGCGCCGCGCCTGATTTCGAAGCCCGCTTTGTCGACCTGCTCGCGGGCAAGCGCGAATCGTCCCAGGAGGTCGGGGACACGGTCGCCGCCATCATCGCCGATGTTCGCGCCCGCGGGGATGAGGCAGTGGTTGAGCTCACCAACAAGTTCGACCGCGCCAATGTCACGGCCGAGACGCTGCGCTTCACCCAGGACGAGATCGACGCGGCTGCGGCCAGCGTCTCCCCCGAGGTGATTGCTGCCCTCCAGCTGGCGCACGACCGCATCAAGGCCCATCACGAAAAGCAGAAGCCTGTCGATCACATCTATACCGATGCCCTTGGCGTGACCCTGGGCACGCGCTGGACGCCTGTCGATGCCGTCGGGCTCTATGTCCCTGGTGGCCTTGCCTCCTACCCCTCCTCGGTGCTGATGAACGCCGTGCCGGCCCATGTCGCGGGTGTCTCGCGCATCGCCATGGTTGTGCCGACTCCCAATGGGCAGCTGGCATCCGCCATTCTCGCCGCGGCAAAAATCGCCGGCATTACCGAAATCTACCGCATGGGCGGCGCCCAGGCCGTTGCGGCTCTCGCCTATGGCACCGACACCGTGGCCCGCGTCGACAAGATCGTCGGCCCCGGCAATGCCTATGTCGCCACCGCCAAGCGCCAGGTGTTCGGTCAGGTGGGCATCGACATGATCGCCGGCCCCTCCGAAGTGCTGGTGATTGCTGATCGCTCGGCCAATCCCGCCTGGGTGGCTGCGGACCTGATCGCTCAGGCCGAACACGGGGCAGGGGCCCAGTCCATTCTCGTGACCACCGATCCCGCGCTGGCCGATGCCGTCGCCGCCGAGGTCGATCGCCAGCTGGCGCTGCTGCCGAAAGAAGAGATCGCGCGCGAAGGCTGGGAAGAGTTCGGCGCCATCATCACGGTCGCCTCCCTCGATGAAGCCGTCGAGCTCGCCAATCGCATTGCCTCCGAACATGTCGAACTGGCGGTGGACGATCCCCAGGCGCTGCTCCCAAAGATCCGCCATGCCGGTGCGCTGTTCCTCGGCCACCACACGCCCGAAGCCATTGGCGATTATGTCGGCGGCTCCAACCATGTGCTGCCCACGGCCCGCTCGGCCCGCTTTGCCTCCGGCCTCGGCGTGCTCGATTTCGTCAAGCGCACCTCGATCCTGGGATGCGATCCCGCCTCGCTGGCCGCGCTCGCCGATGCGGCGGTCACCATCGCCGAGGTTGAGGCGCTGGACGGCCATGGTCGCTCCATTTCCATACGGCTCAACCATTGAGTATTTCCATGGGGACAGAAACGGACGTGACCGACCAGGACAGGCTGGTCACAGTCACGCTCGACCCCAACACCATCACCTCGATCAATCCCGACGAGGTGCACGAGTGGCGCATCGCCATCTATGATCTGCTGGAGGATAATTCCTTCAAGCCGGCCCGCGTCGCGGCCAAGGGCCCTTATGCGCTGCACGTCTCGATCATCGGCAATTTCATCGTGCTCGACGTGCGCGACCCCGAAACCTTCAATCCTATCGCCGCCCATTATCTGTCGCTGACCCCGTTCCGGCGGCTCATTCGCGACTATTTCCGCATTCGCGACGCCTATTACGAGGCAATCCGCTCGGCCCAGCCGTTTCAGATCGAAACCGTCGATATGGCGCGGCGGGGTCTCCACAACGAGGCGGCTGAACTCCTGCGCACCCGCCTCACCAACAAGATCATCATCGATCTCGCCACGGCGCGGCGTTTGTTCACCCTCATCTGCGCGGTCCAGCCCTATGCCAGCCGAATCGATGAGGCGACGAGCGCGCTCCCCAGCGTGCTATTCGTCTGTTCGATGAACTCAGTGCGCTCGCCCATTGCCGCCGCTCTCGCCCGCCAGGCCTTCCCCGGGCGCATCATTGCCCGCTCGGTGGGGGTCAATGGCGGCAAGGCCGATCAGTTCGTCCATGAGGTCATGGAAGAAATCGGCATTGATATGAGCGTGCATACACCCCATATTCTCGACGAACTCGTCGCAAACCGGTTCGATCTGGTTATTACCCTGTCCGAAGACGCGCCTGAGGCCGTGCTTCGCAAGGGGCTGGAGGCCGGTGCCGTCGAGAAATGGAGCGTTTCCGATCCGTCTCTGATAGAGGGAAGTCGGGACGTAATCCTCAGTGCGTATCGTGATCTGCGCGACACCTTGCGGCGTCGCGTACGCGATCGTTTGGAACCTTTGGTTTCCGGTGGTTCACAAAGCGCCTGAATTGCAGTAGGTTCCGCCAAATTTTTGGCTCCGGCCGGGCTCATCCATGCCTGCACGGGGTCTTCCCAGGAGAAAGTATGGCCAAAGAAGAAGTGCTCGAATTCCCGGGCGTGGTCACCGAATTGCTTCCCAACGCGACCTTCCGGGTCAAGCTTGAGAACGAACACGAGATCATCGCTCACACTGCCGGTCGCATGCGCAAGAACCGCATCCGCGTTCTCGCGGGCGACAAGGTCTTGTGCGAAATGACCCCATACGACCTGACCAAGGGTCGCATCACCTATCGCTTCAAGTGATCGCGACCACCTCGCGGTGGGCAAGACGATCCGCCGGATCGTTTTGAGCGACGAATGCCCTGAGCCATGCGCAGGGCCCAACTCCTCCCGGAGCACAATGCAATGGCTAGCCGTCCGGATCTGATCCTGGCATCCGCCTCGCCCCGCCGTTTGGCGCTCCTCAACCAGATCGGTATCGAGCCTGAGCACCTGGTGCCGGCTCATGTCGACGAGACCCCGGAGAAGGGCGAATTGCCGCGCAAGCTGGCCATGCGCCTCTCCGAGCTCAAGGCCCTGACGGCCCAGCACAAGGCTCGTGTCACCGGCTTTGGCAACAATGCCCTGGTGCTGGCCGCCGATACCGTGGTTGCCGTCGGTCGCCGCGTTCTGCCCAAGGCCGAGACCATGGAGGAGGCAACGGAGTGCCTGCGCCTGCTCTCGGGCCGGGCGCACCGCGTCTATACCGGGGTGACGCTGCTCACCCCCTCCGGCGCCAAGCGCCAGCGTCTCGTCGAGACGCGTCTGAGGTTCAAGCGCCTTTCCACCCGTGAAATGGAAGCCTATCTCGCCAGCGCCGAGTGGCGCGACAAGGCCGGCGGCTATGCCATCCAGGGCATTGCCGGCTCCTTTGTCGTCAAGCTGTCTGGCTCCTATTCCGGCGTTGTCGGCCTGCCTCTCAACGAGACCACCCAGCTTCTCGCCGGCGAGGGCTATCCCGTCTATTTCAACTGGCTCAACCAGTCCAACCTGTCGGGCGTGTGATGAGCGAAACCCCACTTCGCAAATGCCCCATCTGCGGCAAGCCCGCAGTGGAGAAATTCAAGCCCTTCTGCTCCAAGCGCTGCGCTGACGTCGATCTCAACCGTTGGCTCACCGGTGCCTATGTCATCCCGGCGCGGGACGACGAGCCGCTCCCTGATGCGGAGGAGGGCGAGCAATAGCCCTCGGCAAACGCTCCCCGCGCCCTGCGCACGATTTTTCCCGCCATTGAAGCTTTTCCCCGCCCTGCCCGTCCTCACAGGCGGGCAGGGCGGCTTTCTATGCGCTCGTCGTGGGCTTGCCCCCGCTCTCCGATAAAGGGCGCCAGTGGCCCCCTCAAACGCCGGTGCCGGCGGGGTCTTCAAGCGCGATAATCGCTTCCCGGCAAACATCTTTTCCACACCCCGTTTTCGCGCTTGCGCGGAGAAAAACGATCTCCTATAAGGCCCATGTCTTAGCGGAAACCACTGCTTAAGTCAGTTGCCCGAGTAGCTCAGTTGGTAGAGCAGCGGATTGAAAATCCGCGTGTCACTGGTTCGATTCCGGTCTCGGGCACCACTTCTCCCTCCCTTCACATCGCTGCTGTTGTTCCTGCTGTCGGGCAGACGTCTAGCGTGTCGGCGTGCGCCTGGCGTGGCGTGGTGCGCGGTCGGGCAAGCCGCACCCTTCAGCGCAAAAGAAAAGGCCGCAGAGACAATCTGCAGCCTTGGGTACTTTTCAACGACAATTGCGCGCTCGCGGCGCTCAGCGCGGTTCTAACCCTTGTCGGGCGTCGTGACCTTTACCGGCCGGCCAGCCTTGAGTGGCGGCAGCTTGGTTGCCTCACCATCGGGCGGCGTGAACAGATCAGCAATCGGCACGCCGAGTGCCACCGCAATCTTGTCGAGGATGCCAATGGATGGGTTTTCTATTGTGCGCTCGAGGCGGCTGACATAGGTGCGATCAATGCCTGCCAGTTCGGCCAGCTTGCCTTGAGACACGCCGCGGTCCATGCGCAATCGCCGCATGTTCCAGCCCACAAGTTCTCGACTGTCCATAAATCAAATAGCGTCCAGACTCACGTAATGGCGCCATCGTAGTGGTTTCCTGTCAGCAATCAACCGGCAGACATAGCAACCATGGTATGGGCCGTCGTCGCGCTCGAGGCCGTCAGCAGGATATGCGCCGGCACACGCAGTGTCAGCGCGAGTTGCGTGAGGTCATCCAGCTCGAGATCGGATGAGCCCGACATGGCAGTCTCGATTTTGCTGGGTGTCCAGCCGAGATCCCGTGCCAATGCGGATGCATCGAGGCCGCGTTCCGCACAAATCTCGCGCAAATTGAACGCAAGAATATCTCGCGCCAAGGTTCTCGTCATTATCGTTTCCCCCGAAACCGATCCCGTACATGCTAGGTTAAAACCGGGCCCTTCCCGGAAAATTAAGAGAAAATTAACTACCCCCATCGGGGTAAGGAATGATGATGCCGCGACGGTTCCGCTCGGAAATAAGCTGGCCGCCCAGCAGGGTGCTGGCGTGTCTGATAATGCTCATCCCGAGACCTGCCGCCCCCTCGGCGGCTGTCGTGTTGGCCTCGAACGCGTCCGAAACGGAGAGGGCTATGCCCTCGCCTTCAGCCTGGACCGAGACTGCAATCGACGCGCCTGCCGGTGAGACGCGCAGGGCATTGTCCAGATGGTTGGCCAGAACCTGGAAAATAAGCCCTTCATCCGAGCGGATGGCCGTGTGGCTGCCTTCCCATTCTATGGTGATCGCCTTTCGACGGGCCAGAGGGCCAAAAACGGCTTCAAGGCGGCCAAAGAGCGTGTCGGCGGTGAAGTCGGTGATCTGCAGCACGTGCTTGCCGGCGTCGAGCCGGGCGTAGGTCAGCGTCTTGGTCAGCATCTCCGAGGCGAGTGTGCTGAGCACTCTCGCCTGCTCGACGGGCACTTCTGCTGCGCTGCCGCGCAACTGGCGTTTGAGCGTGCCCAGCATGTGCCGGAGCGCCTCAACCGGCTGGCGCAGGTCATGGCCGATGGTGCGCACCAGATGGCGCTGGGCCTGATAGGCCTCCTCGAGCTCCTGCGTGCGCAGAGCAACGGTTTCCTCCAGCCCTTCGAGAACGGCGTTGCGGTCCGAGATTGCCGCGCCGATGAGAAGTCCCGCCACCGAAGCGGTGAGGAGAAGCGGCGCCATTGTCATCGCCTCGTTGGCGTCGGCAATCGTCAGGACCACCAGCGGCGAGAGCAGATTGGTCAGGAACACCGCCGTCACCGCGTGGCTATAGCCGCGGTTGAGGGCGAAGATCAGAATGGGAATGATGGCAAGGTACCAGAAATTGGCGTGAACCGTGCTTGCTGCCGCGCAGGCGGACAGAACAAGCGCCAGGCTCAGACTCTGGATGGCCAGGGCGCTGGGCTTTGGCCATTGCCAGCCGCCGACCGACAGCCCCAGACCCGCCATCAATACCGGCACGAGCAGTGGCGGCACGACGATGGCGCCAATCGCGTCTCCCAGCCACCATGAGGCGGCAATACTGAGGCCTTCGGCCAGCGACATATTGCCCGCCAGAATATGCAGCCCAATGCCGCTTGTCGTGGCGATGGTCGCGGCACCGAGGGCCGCGGCAATCAGCCACTGATTGTCGCGCAGAGACCGGAAGGGAAGGTCTATCTGGAACAGGCGGGTGAGGACGAGAGCCGCGCCGCCGTAGACGAGATAGAGCCTGATGCCATGGATGACGGGCTCATAATCGTTTTCCACTTCGACGCCCAGCACCCAGCGCACCGCCGGAAAGGCGAGGAGAAGGTTGGCGACCAGCGGACTGATCTTCATCCAGCCCGGCGCAACCAGGACGATGGCAAGTGTCACGCCGCTGGGTAAAAACCAGGTGCTCGAATAGGTCCTGAAGAAGGTCAGAAAGTCCCCCAGGCGGAACGAGGCAAGCCACACCGCCGATAATACTATGGACCAAAGCACAGCTTTGAATCTATTGATGGGGGAATTCAGTATTGGTCTAACCCTATGTCTATACAGAAAATTCTGTTCGTCGACGATCATCTGTTGTTCAGCGATGCGCTGGTCTTCATGTTGCGTTCGCTCGAAAACACCATGGATTTCCGGGCCGTTGGCTCGGTGCCCGAAGCGCTCGATACCCTTGATGCAGAACGTTTTTCCATGGTCATGGTAGACTATGTCATGCCCGATATGAATGGACTTGACGCACTTGCTCTTATTTCCACACGCCACCCAGATATTCCGGTGGCTATACTTTCGGGAAGTTCCGACCCTCGGGCCGTGGCCCAGGCCCTGGATCGGGGCGCGGCGGGCTGGTTGAGCAAGACAATGGGCGGTGAGCCCCTGGTTCATGCGATAAAGCTGATTCTGGCCGGCCATAAATTCGTGTCGCCGGAATTGCTGCGCCAACCCCTGCCGACGCCGCTGACGCGCCGTGAAACCGATGTGGCCCAACTGGTCGCCTCGGGCATGACCGACAAGGAGATCGCCGATCGTCTGTCGATGCAACTGGGGACGGTCAAGGTCCACGTCAAAAGCCTTCTGCGCAAGTTCGGCGCCGATAACCGGACGAAGTTCGCCTTGCTCTATCGCCACCCTTCTGCATGAGGCGGTCTACCCTGCCGCTGCCATGCGCCGCCGGGTCACATTGCGGGTGAGATTGGTGTTGTTGAGGCACTTGGCCAGCTTGATGGCCTTGTAGAACTGCCCCTCGATTAGCAACTGGTTGAGGTCGGCCACCATGGCGTTGGTGTCGGGGTTTTCCGCGATCAGGGCCTGGACCAGCGAGAAATATTCCACGTGACGGGCGCGCATGTCGCCGGTCAGATACATCTGCTGCAAAACGAAGTGCAGGCGCTTGGCATTGGTGTCCGCGTCTTCCTCGCGCATATAGTCTTCGTCGCGCAACACGGCTGCGTCGCCGCGCACGAAGAGATGCGTCACTGAATTTCCCTGGGCAAAAACCTCTGCACGACCGACAAAAAAGCTCTCGCCAGGCTTCAGGGTAATTTTGAGGGTCATCGGTGCACCAGGGAGTTGAGAATCAAAAACCGGGGGCGACTGAGCCGCCCCCGGAGATTTTTTGGCGATTAACGCAGGAGCTGCAGCACAGCCTGGTCCTGCTGGCTGGCCATCGACAGTGCCGAAGACGACAGCTGCTGACGGGTCTGGAGCGCCAGAAGGTTTGCGGCTTCTTCGTTGGTATCCGCCAAGGTCAGGTTCGCCGCGCCGGTTTCCAGCGTGTTGATCATGTTCTTGGTAAAGTTCTGACGGTTTTCGACCGAAGACAGGTTCGAACCGAAGGTCGAAGCCTGCGAGCGGAGTTCAGTCAGGGCATTTTGAAGACCAGTTAGCAGCTTATCGATCTTCTCGTCCGTATCGAGATCTTCTTCATTGAGGAACTCGATATTGAGGTTTGCTGCCGTGATCGGACGTTCGTTGCCGTCCTTGTCCTTGGCCTGAATCTGGATCGCAGACGATCCGGATTCATTGAAGGTGATCGTCAGCTTGTCGCCACGCAGCAGGTTGATGCCGTTGAACGACGAGTCGTCAGCGAACTTGTCCAGCTGGTCGCGCAGATCGTTGAACTGCTTGGAAAGATTGGCGCGAACTGAGTTGCCGGCGATCTTTGAAGATACTGGATTCAGGACCCCGTCACCGTCGGCATCGTGGCTGATATCAAGTGCCTGTGTCGACAGGTTTTCGATACGCAGCTTGCCATTGTCGTTCGAGGCGCGGATTTTCCCTGCCGTGGCAGGGTTCCGGTTGATTTCCTCGACAAACATGTCGACGGCGTTCTTCGAGTTGTAGCCCGACACAGTGGCTGAGCCAGTGTTGGTCATCTTGGTATCAGAACCAAAGATTTCCTCGGCCTGAGCGCCAGTAACTGTCAGTGCGATGGCTTCTGCGTTCTTCGCCGAAATGGATAGCTTGCCTTCATTGTCGAAGCTGGCCTCCAGATTATCCATCCCAGCAGTTTTCAGCTGGTCGTTAATTGACTTTGCAATCGCGCTGCGATCGCCGGAAGCGTCAGCTCCAGTGACCTTGATGTCGGCGGTCTTGTTGCCGTAAGTGATAGTGATCTCGTCCGAGGCAGCCGCAGTTGCCTTGGAGGTTACGCCTGCCGTGCCAGGAACTTGGGTGACAGTGATCGTGGCAGGGACTGCGGCAGAACCACCGGCCGAACTAGCAGCGGCTGTGGAAGCACCGGTATAGCCAAGTGCTTCGGCATGGTCTGCGGCATCTTGCAAGGCATCAGCGTTCAATACAGCCTGGGCAGCGGCGACATAAGCTGCAGTTACACCACCGATGGATGTGCCCGACGCTGCGCCGAAAACGTCGTTACCGCCAAGCCCCGTGTAGGAGACAGTGAAGTCCTCACCATCGGCACGGCTGAAGGTGATTCCGTCCGTAGCATCATAGTTTATGGCAAATCCAGCTGCAGTGAGCTTGTCGGCAAAGTTGGCAGGGTCCGAGAGATCATCAGTAAGATTGATCGTCGCCGTATTGGCACCAGCAGTTAGCGTGATGGAGCCAAGAGTGGCAGGGCCATGGTCTGTAACAGCAGTGTTACGAGCAGCTTCCAACGCTGCAGCGTCAGCGCGACCCGCGCCTGCCGCCGATGTTGAAGGTGACACAACCTCCGGCGTCGTGTCGGCAGTGCGGCTGACTGACACCGTGAACGACTGAAGGTCATTACGGCGAAAGTTGATACCCTCGGCGCCATACTCGGCCTGGAAGCCATTCGCGTTAAGGTCCGCGATCGTCGTTGTGCCAGTGACAGTGACGTTGACCGCCGGCCCGGTGGCTGGGGTCAATGTGATGGTGGAACCGACGAGATCCTGCAGGCTTGCATCATCAACGATGGCACCACCGGCGGCGGTGGTCGTCGCGGGTAAGGCTGCAGTACCAAAAGCGCCGCCCGTCAGAATGACGTCGCCGACCCCAGCCTGATTGTCCGTAACCGTAATGACGTTGGTGTCGGCATCAAGTGAAACCGAGTAGCGACCGTCTTCGGCCTCGTTGAGCTGCGTTTGCAGGCTCGCTACAAAGTCGCCTGCAGTCGCCGGGCCACTAACGTTGATCGTGTGCGATCCGACATTCACGCCTGCTCCAAGAAGAGCCGCATTGTAGGTGAACGATGCACTGGCCTTGCCGGCGGCGGCTGCACCAAGTTCCACCACGGGAGACTTGGAAGCGTAGCCAGTGACCTTGGCATTTTCGATGACGATTTTGTTTTCGTCACCAGCAGCAGCACCAGCGGTGACGGTGTAGTCAGCACCGAGCACATCGCTCAGTTTTTGAGCGGCCAAGGCAACAGTATTGTCGGTTGCGGCGAAAGACACCGTCTTTCCGTCGACCTTGATCGACTTGCCAGCCAGATCGGCCACGTTATCGAGGTCGAGAACGGTCCGAGCGCCAGCACCTTCTCCATCGGCGTCTGTCGCAACGGCGGTAACCGCAGGGCCGTTGTAGATGTCTTCCGTCTTGATCGCCGACGAAACCCCCGCCGTTGCGGTGCCCAGCTTGATGCTGTTCATTTCGCCAAATTGGCCGCCGCCAATGTTCAGAACGCTGTCCTTCGTGACGTCGAAGTTCGCCGTCTGGAACGTCTTGTCCTGGCGAGCCTGGCGCAGTGAGGATTGCATCTGCTCGATATTCTTGGTGATCGCGGTGATGCCCTTGTCGGCAGCCTCGATGACCTTGATGCCCGATGCCATCGAGTCTAGCAGATTGCTCATGTCGGCGGCGCGGCTGTTCAGAGCCGAGGCGGTGAAGAAGTTGGACGGGTTGTCCAGCGCAGAGTTCACCTTGTTGCCGGTGGCAAGACGCGACTGCGTCTTGTTCATCATTTCGGCGGTGTTCTGCAGGCTGAGAAGGTTCGCGCGAACGGCCTTCGAAAGAGAAATATCGGACATGTGTGGTGCTTTCCTTCCTGGAAATAACAAGCAACGGAGCTTCGCCGTGCTTAATGAGGATGGTACGCCCACAATTAATTTTTATTTAAAATGAGGCATATCCACCTACAATTTAATTGATGGTTAGGCTTGCCCTTCACCTGCGTACGGCTCCGAGACGGCTTGGAATGCGCCTCATCGCTCATCATCTGGCCATGGTGGTGTTGATAGTCATCCGCGCTCAGAGTGCGGATGCTGATCGAAAATCCCGGGGGAGGGGCCGTATGACCGATGGACGTCAGGAGGTCGATGCGGATCTGGTCGCGGCCATTCTACGCGAGCAACACCCCGACCTCGCCGATCTCCCCATCCGTCCCGGCGCGCTCGGTTGGGACAATCAGATGTGGCGGCTGGGCGAGGATCTCGCCGTCAGGCTGCCCTGGTCCACGCCGGGCGCCGACGCGCTGCTTCTCAAGGAATACGCCTTCCTGCCGGGCCTTGCCGCCCACCTACCGCTGCCGATCCCGGTGCCGATCCGGCTTGGTCAACCCACCGCGCTCTTCCCGCGCAGCTGGATCGTCACCCGCTGGCTGCCGGGAGAGCCCGCAGACAGGGCGCACGTGACGCGACGCGCCGACGCCGCCCAAACCCTGGCAGCCTTTCTCGCGGCGCTGCATCAGCCGGCGCCGGACAATGGGCCCGTCAGTCGGGATGGTCGCGGCGGGCCGCTCGCAGCAATAGATCAGGGCCTCCGCCGCACCTTGGCGGAGGCGAGCGATCGCGGCTTGATTGCCGATCCCGAGCGGCTTCTCGCGGTCTGGGGTGATGCTCTCGCTGCCCCGGCGTGGTTCGGTCCGCCGGTCTGGCTTCACGCCGATCTCCATCCCGCCAATGTTCTCACCAGCGACGGCAATATTTGCGGGATCATCGATTTCGGCGATCTCTGCGTCGGCGATCCGGCCTGCGATCTCGCCGCTGCCTGGCTGCTCCTGCCCGACGGCTGCATGAATGCATTTCACAGCGCCTATACGCCCGCGCCTGATGACGCCACTGTGCGCCGCGCCCGCGGCTGGGCCCTCGGCAAGGCGCTGACCTGCCTCATCATTGGCGATAATGGCGTCCACGGCCGGCCCGGCGGGAAACCGACCTGGGGGCCGCCGGGGAAAGCCGCCCTCGCGCGACTGCTCGCGACGGAGGGCTGAACTCGAAAATCTCGTATCGGCGGGGCCACGCGGTCCCGCCGATAAAAGCAGTCAGGCCGCCGATCCCACGATCATTACGGCGGAGACTTCCACCGAAGCGTCGGACGGCAGCGAGGCAACGCCCACCGCGGCGCGGCTCGGCAGATCGCCCGCAAACTCGGCTTCAAGATAAGCCGACGCAAAATCCGCGACCTTTGGGTGCGTCGTGTAGCTCGCCTCGGCGTTGACATAGACGGTCAGGTTCAAGGTCCCGACAAGGGCCTCGCCCGGCGCAAGGATCGCCCGTGCCGCCGACAACACATTCTGCGTCGACAGCTCCGTCGCGGCGCGCAGCCGCTCCGGATCGGTGTCGGCGCTCACCTTGCCGGCATAGATCAGCTGCCCGTTCTGCCGGGGCGTCATGCCCGAGACAAAGATCAGATCGCCGTGGCGCTTGGCCGGAACATATTTTCCCTGCGGCGGGGGGGCATTGCTGGCCATATCGATCACTCCGCGCTGTAGCGCTTGGCCATCTCGACGATGCGATGCGCTGCCGCGACCGCCGCCTGATGGTCCTGCGAATAATTGAGGCGAATGCTGTGGTCATGCGGGCCGAATTCGGTGCCGGGGGTCACGATCACATTGGCCTGCTGGCGCAGCAGTTTGACGAAATCAGTGAGGCCGATCGCCAGTTTCGGCAGCGTCGGGAACACATAGCTGCCTGCCTGCGGCGTACGCGTCGCCATCCCGACATCGCGGAAAATGGCCAGCAGATCGTCGCGAATGGCCTCGTGTGCGGCAATGCGCTCGTCCATCCAGCCTTCCGGCTCGTTGAACCAGGTCCGCAACACCGCCTGATTATAGCCCGAGGCGCGCAGCGACACGATGGCCTGCAGCTTTTCCATCCGCGCGATGATCTCTGGCGAGCCGAAAGCCACGCCCAGCCGATAGCCGCTCAGCGACTCGGTCTTGGACGGCCCCATGATGGTCAGGATCTTGTTGTCGTTGAGATCGCTGGCGCAGATATGGGTATAGGCCTGGTCCTCGTAGCGGAGGCGCGAATAGAGCTGGTCGGCGATCACCGTCGCGTCGAATTCCTTGGCCAGCGCAACGATCTGGGCAATCTCGTCTGCCGAATAGACAGCGCCGGTCGGATTGTTGGGATTGGAGAAGAGGAACGTCCGCGCGCCCGCCGCAAAGGCGGCCCGCAACTGCTCGAGATCAAGCCCCGCCTTTTCGTCCGACCCGAGATAATCCATGCGGATCGGCATGATCTCGCCGCCAAAGAATTCCACCAGCTTGCGGTTGGCAAAATAGTCCGGCTGCACAATCGCCACCTTGTCGCCGGTCGAAACCGTCGAAGCGACGGCCAGGAACAGTGCACCCTGCGTGCCGGGGGTGATGATGACGCCGAGATCCGGCGAGATATCCGCCCCGGTGAAATCACTCAGATGCGCCGCGAGCTGAGCGCGGATATCGGCCGACCCGCGATATTCGGTATAGGCCTGCTTGCCACCGGCTTCGACAGCGCGGGTAAATTCCTCGAACGAGCCGGGCGGCGGCGTGAAGGCGTCGACATCGCCGTGCGAGAAGTCGACCAGCGCGCCGGGCAGGGCCTCGCCCCGCACCAGGGCATTCAGCGCATCGGCAGCCTGCTGGCGAACCTCCTGGCCCGGTGCGTTGTCAATTCCAAGATTTTTGAATTTGTCTTCGACGCTCAACTTCGTATTCCCTCATAGGCGTAGTCTTGCAGTCAGGTATCGCTTCCATCCACGCACTTGGCAACGCCAGCAGAAGCCCTTTTTCGCTGATTTCTCATCACCTTGCCTGCGGTGTCCATGGGGCGGGACTGCGGGGCGAAATCAATGCGCGAAATAGAGCGCTTTTGCGTTGTCTGCAAAGACCGCAGCCTGATCGCTCCGCGGCACAACCGAGAGGCTCAGTGCAATGAGGTCGTCGTCCTCGGGCACAGCTTCGAACATCTCGGTATGGGGCCAGTCGCTGGCCCACAGCAGACGCATGGGATGGTGCGCCGAAAGCGTGTTGAAGTCGACCGCCCGATCACCCGCCAACCATCAAGTGACGAGGGCGCACGCTTCGGCCACGAAGGCGCCAACGGGAACCGGCTTGCCGGGATGAAAAACGGGTGTGGTGGCAAGGCCTGCGACGGCTAAGCCCATTTCCGCGCAGGCTTGTGCATGTGGCAGGGCTTTTCGAGATCGGTATAGGCGCGGTTGAGCTGGCCCGGCTGCTCGTTTCGAGCGGTAACCGAGTTGACTACATGGCCGCAATAGACAGTCGCCCGGCATTTGCCGGTGAAAAGGAGGTGTTCATAGCGTGCTCCGTTTGCTGTGGTTCAGCAGCCGCGGCAAAACGAAGTCCGGCATCGTTGCAATCGTCATGCCCACCCGTCAATGATTTTGGGGGTCACAAAACAAATTCTCGATGCCGTTGCTGTTTAGCGGGTTGAGGCGGAGAGTGCTAGGCTCTGTTGACAAAGTGTGGCATCCATATCCTTGCGGCGGCTAGGGCGAGG
>JADGMW010000231.1_pt1 | contig 17531 bp, 14 predicted proteins | sample 8641801 | NCBI WGS metagenome assembly JADGMW01 (sample SAMN16272018, study PRJNA661076) | feces metagenome | isolation source: fecal sample from diarrhoea affected cattle A | host: Bos taurus | place: South Africa: Lokaleng Village, Mahikeng | collected 2019-09
ACCATGTGCACCGGGATGCGGATGGTGCGGGCCTGGTCGGCCATGGCGCGCGTGATCGCCTGGCGGATCCACCACGTGGCGTACGTCGAGAACTTGTAGCCCTTGGTGTAGTCGAACTTCTCGACCGCGCGGATCAGGCCCAGGTTGCCCTCCTGGATCAAGTCCAGGAACAGCATCCCGCGACCCGTGTAGCGCTTGGCCAAGGAGACGACCAGGCGCAGGTTGGCCTCGAGCAGGTGGTTCTTGGCGCGCCGGCCGTCGCCGGCGATCCACTCGAGCTCGCGGCGTGCCTTCGGCTCCATCGCGACGCCGGAGTTCAGCCTCTCCTCGGCGAACAGGCCGGCCTCGATCCGCTTCGCGAGCTCGACCTCCTGCTCGGCGTTGAGGAGGGCGACCTTGCCGATCTGCTTGAGGTAGTCCTTGACCGGGTCGGCCGTGGCGCCCGCCGTGACGACCTGCTGGGCGGGGGCGTCGTCGTCGTCGGCGTCGGAGTAGACGAAGCCGACGCTCTCCTCGGCCTCCTCCTCCTTGCCCTCCTTCTTCGCGGCGTCGGCGCCCTCGGCGGGCTCCACGACGGCGTCGTCGTCGACGACGATGTCCTCGATCTCGACCTCTTCGAGCTCGACGGCCTCGTCGCCCGCGGCGGCGGCCTTCGCGGCCTTCGCCTGGGCCGCCTTGGACAGCGGCTTGGCGGCAGCGGCCTTGGCGGGGGCCTTGGCCTTGGCGGCGGCGCGGGGCGCGCGAGCCGGCTTCTCGGCGGACTCGTCCGCATCGACCACCGCCTTCGACGCGGGACGCGTCTTGGCGCGGGTCGCGGCGACGGCGCGGACCGGCGTGGCGGGCTGCTCGACCGTGATGCCGGCGGTGGCGAGGCCGCGCACGACGGCCTTCAGACGCTTGGCGTCCTGCACGTCGGCCTGCTCACAAGCGTTGCGCAGGGCCACTGCATTGACACTGCCGTGGGTCCGGCCGTGAATGACGAGCTCCTGCAGGGCAGGATGCTCGAACTCACGCGGGAGCGCGGGGTGCGAAGACTGGGACGACACAAACGACCTTTCGGCAGCGAGAGACCCGGATGAAGCACGGGTAGATCCATATTGTACCGGGCTGTTTCCAGGTTGGACCGTGATCGGTGCTCAGCGCGATGTCGTCGCGCTGCGCGACGGGGCGCCCGGCGTGACGCCCACCGTGGTGGAACGAGCGGGGGCCGCGGAAGATTCCCCGTCCCGGCGCCCGGCGCCGACGTCAGGAGACGTTCGGCTTGACCGCCATCACGGGGCACGGCGCGTCGAGCAGGATGCGCTGGGCGTTCGCCCCGAGGATCAGCTTGCCGACGGGGCTGCGGCGGCGCAGCCCGATCACGATGAGGCTGGCGCTGATCTCCTCGGCGGTGCCGATGAGGTCCTCGGCGACGTCCCGCCCGCGGGTGAGCAGGCGGACCTCGTACGGCACCCCGCGCTCGTCCAGGTCCTGCCGGACCTCGTCGAGCGCCGCCTCGAGGTCCTGGCGCGCCTCCTCGGCCTCGTCGCCGCGGTCGCTGACCACCACCACCAGCCGCTCGGAGCGCGCCTGCGCCTCCTCCGCCGCCGCCTCGAGCGCGACGCGCCCCTCGGGTGTCGCGAGATAACCCACCACTATGCCCATCGGGACTCCTTCTGCGTGCTGTCGCTGACGTCGCGCAGTGACGCTACCCGAGCGGGCCCAGGGCGGCACCCTCCGAAGGGCCCAAGGCCCGCTGGTCAGGACGCCGCAGCCCACCCGGGCGGCATGCCGGCGGTGAGGACGTCGTCGAGGAGCCGCGCCAACCGGTAGGCCGGATCATCGGTGAGGGCACGCTCCAGCAGCACGCTGGCCCGGGCGCCGTCTCCCGACCACCACGCGAGCAGCGCGAGGAGTGTGAGCGCGGGCGCCTGGGCGCCATGGCGCCCGTGCGCCACGACCCGCTCCAATGCGTGGACGTGCGTCGACAAAGGCTCCGGGGGCGGGCACACCGCCCGTTCGGGGTCGATGATGGCGGCGATCGCGGCGGCCATCTCCGCCCCGGTGGCGGCCGCGTCCTCGCGGAGGGACCGCTCGGGCAGGTCCTCGACCCCGGGCACCAAGGCGACCAGCACCGCGTCGCGGACCCTGCGGTCGGAGAGGCCGGCCTCGAGCCGGCCTAGAAGTGCCGAGGGCGGCTCGGCCCGCGCGATCGGATCGCGCACCGCCTCGACGCAGCGTGCCCACGCCTCGAGCGACTGGGCGCGCCACGCCGCCATCGTCTCGAGGCCGTCGCGCTCGGCGTCGGCTCCCCGCCGTAGCCACCGCTGCGCGGCCCGTGCCGCTGATCTCCGTGCGGGCGCCGCCGCCCGGTCGATGCGCCCGACCGCCTCCCGGGACGGCGCCACGCACGACCCGGCCAGGACCATGTGCGCGCCCACCACCGTGGAGGCGAGGTCTCGCGAGGGGCGCCCTTGGGCCGGGCAGCACGCCGGCTCGTCGCAGTCCAGGCGGAGATAGCCGGTCGAGGTGACGACCCACACCGCGACGTCGCCGAAGGGCGCCGCCGCGGCGTCCCGGACATGCCGTGCCGCGGCGCGGGCCACGGCGCCTGCCGGGTCGTCCCCGCGCGGATCGCTCGCGGTGTAGAGCACGAGCACGGCGCCAGAGGCCCGGTTCGCGCCCAGGTGCGCGACGAGGCCGCGCGCCACCTGCGGCCCGGTCTCGGGGTGGCCCAGGTCCGCCAGGTCGACCCGGGCGACGAGGCCGACGCGTCCGCGGGGCGCGCGCAGGCTCACCGCGACCGCGCTCTCCCGGGGCACGAATCCGAGCTGGTGGGGAAGGTAGGCGAGGAGCTCGCGCGGGTCGCTGACGCGCACAGTGATGGTGTCCATGACGACAGGCGACCCCGAACCGCGGGTGCGCGCGGCCGGGCGCTGGTCTGTCTGTGGAGCGTCGACGCCCGCGCTCACCTGTGGGCGGATGGCGCGGGCGCTTCCCCAGGCGGCGACGGGGTCGCGTTACCGTGGGCGCGTGCCATCCTCCGTCCTGAACCTCGCGCGCACCGGGCCGCACCGGCGCGGCGCCCGCCGCGGACTGCTGCTGACACCCCTCGTGGCGCTGGCCGCCGGCGCCCTGCTGGTGGGCTGCACCAGCTCGACCCCCTCGCCGTCGGCCACCACGGCCGCCGCCTCGACGGCGTCCGCGCCCGAGCCGACGGAGACCCTGCTCGAGGACGCGGCGGACCAGCACTCGGCCGTCGGCGCCGTGCCCGACGGCTTCCCGCACGACCTCCTGCCCACGCCCGAGGACGCTGAGATCCTCGTCTCGACGATGCAGCCCGTCGAGGGCGCCGACCTGACGGCCCTCAGCCTCAACCTCCGCTCGGCGCAGGACGCGGCGACACTCGTCGACGGGCTGCGCCAGCCGCTGCTGGCCTCCGGGTTCGCCGAGGCGACGCCCGCCCAGGCCGAGCCCGGCCTCGCGGCGCAGACGACCTTCGTCCGCGGCGACGGCGAGATGCTCCTGGTGGGTGTCCTCGACCGAGACGGCGTCCGGACCCTCACGCTGGGCGGCAGGCTCCGCCTCGGCTCGTGATCCGCCACGTAGGCTGACCGCGTGAGCGCCACCCCACTCGTCGATGCCGAGAACGTCCGCACCAGGGTCGACGCCGTCCTGGCGGACCACGTGGAGGCGCTGCGCGCGCGCCTGGCCCAGACCAGCCCCGACGCGGCGCCGCTCGCCGACGCCGTCGAGCAGATGCTCTCCGGCGGCAAGCGGCTGCGGGCCGCGTTCTGCTACTGGGCCTGGCGGGCCCACGGCGGCGAGCCGGCCTCCCCCTCTGCCGAGACGGTCGTGCGGGTCGGCGCGGCGCTCGAGCTGTTCCAGGCCGCTGCGCTGTTCCACGACGATGTGATGGACGACTCCGACACCCGCCGCGGGCTGCCCGCCGCCCACCGCGCGTTCGCGACCCGGCACGAGGCCGAGGGCTGGGCGGGCGACCCCCGCCGCTTCGGCGACTCGGCGGCCATCCTGCTGGGCGACCTGGCGCTCGTGGTCAGCGAGGAGGCGTTCGCCGCGGCTATGCCCGGCGAGACGCCCGAGCTCGCGGCGCGCGCCCGCGCCGTGTTCGACCTCATGCGCGCCGAGGTCACCGTCGGGCAGTACCTCGACGTCCTCGCCCAGGCGCTTCCCTGGGGCGAGGACCCCGCCGCCGACGAGGCGAGGGCGCGCGAGGTCGTCCGCGCCAAGTCCGCCCGCTACAGCGTGGAGCACCCGCTCGCCCTCGGGACCACGCTCGCCGGAGCCCGGCCGGACCAGGTCGCGGCCGTCCGCGCGGTCGGGCTCCCGCTGGGCGAGGCGTTCCAGCTGCGCGACGACCTGCTCGGGGTCTTCGGCGACCCGGGCGCCACCGGCAAGCCCGCTGGAGACGACCTGCTCGAGGGCAAGCGCACCGTGCTCGTCGCGCGCGCCGTGGCGCGCGCGAGGGCGGACGGCGACGAGGCGATCGTGGCGTTGGTGCGCGACCAGCTCGGACGGCGGGACCTACCAGCCGACGCCGTGCAGGCGTTGGCGGACGCGATCACGTCGACCGGCGCCCCGCAGGACGTCGAGGCCCTCATCACCGAGCTCAGCGACCAGGCGTTCGCGGGCCTCGAGGCCCTCGACGTGACCGGGCAAGGGCGCCAGATGCTCGTCGCGCTGGGGCACGCGGCGGTCGACCGGCGCGCCTGAGACGCCTCCGGCGCCCACCCGAGGGCGGGCGCCTGTCCAGGCCGGTCAGCCGGGCAGGCTCAGAGCAGCGCCTGCGCGACCCGCCGGACTGCCGTCTTGCCGCCGCTGCGGAGGGCGTCGATCGGCCGCGCGGCCAACGACTCGTCCTCGGTGAAGAGCCACTGGATCATCTCGGCCTCGTCGAACCCGGCGTCGCCGAGCACCGTGAAGGTGCCCTGCAACGACGCGAGCACCGTCCAGGCGGGCCCGTCCCCGTCGCTGTCCGGACGGGTGGGCGCGGAGGGGTTGGCCAGGTGGGCCGGCACGAGGAACGCCTCGGGGACGGACAGCACGCGCGGCTCGCCGCGGCGCACCCCGGCCAGGCGGCCCTCCTGCAGCATGCGCCGCACCTTGCCCACGTCGAGCCCTAGGCGCTCGGCCACGTCCGGCAGCGTGAGCCACGAGTCGACGATCTTGTCCAGGTCTGCACTGTCAGTCACGACGTCCAGCCTACGCACTGGCAGAGATCACCCGTTCGCCAGCACGGCACACCGGGCAAATGCCCCGCTGCGCTTTCGCATCGCCCGAGCCTCGGATACGTTCACATTCTGTCACTTGAGTCACTCCGGCACCATTCATCACTTCAGCATCACGAGGTATGACATGACGCAGTCCGCCACCGGTCAGCAGTGCGCACCGACCGCCGCACCCACGCAGGCCGAGCCGGGCCGCGCCCTGCGCCGAGGAACCAGCGCCGGAGCGACCCTGGCCCTCGCAGCCGTCGCCGCGGTGTCGTCCGCCGGCGCCGCGCACGCCGACGAGGCGTACACCGTCCGCCAGGGCGACACCGTGAGCCACATCGCGACGCGGGCGGGGGTCACCGTCCAGGCCATCGCGCGGGCCAACTCCCTCGCCGACGCCAGCCGGATCCGCGTCGGGCAGCAGCTCGTCATCCCGTCGTCCGCGACGGCGCCGGCGCCGACCGCCGCAGCACCCGCTCCCGCGGCGGGCCCCGGGGCGACGCACACCGTCGTCGCCGGTGACACGGTGTCGGCCCTCGCCAAGCGGCACGGCACCACGGTCGCGGCCATCGTCAGCGCCAACAACCTGGACTCGCGCGCCCTCATCCGCATCGGCCAGACGCTGTCCATCCCGGGCTCAGCCGCTGCCGCTGCCGCCGTTCCCGCGGCGAGCACGCCCGCCAGCGCCCCCGCGAGCACAGGGACGCACACCGTCGTCGCCGGGGAGACCGTCTCGGCCATCGCCACCCGGTACGGCACCACGGTGGCGGCCATCGTGAGCGCCAACAACCTGGACTCCCGCGCCCTCATCCGCATCGGCCAGGCGCTCACCGTGCCCGGCAAGGCTGCAGCGGCGCCCACCACACAGCTCGTCGGCAACACCTTCGCCGGCCGCACCTACGCCGACACCGTGGTCGCCGCGGCGAACGCCAACAAGGCGACTCTGCTGGCCACCGGGGTCCCCTCGAAGGCCGACATGCAGGCGAAGGTCGCCGCGACCGCCCGGGAGATGGGCGTGGACCCGGCCCTCGCCCTCGCCGTGGCGTTCCAGGAGTCCGGCTTCAACCACACGGCCGTCTCCCCCGCGAACGCCATCGGGACGATGCAGGTCATCCCGAGCTCCGGCGAGTGGGCGGCGCAGCTCGTGGGACGCCCGATCAACCTCCTCGACCCGAACGACAACGTCGTGGCGGGCGTCGCGATCCTCCGCTCGCTCGTCAAGAGCGCGGACGACCTGCCCACGGCGATCGCCGGCTACTACCAGGGCGCGAGCTCGGTCAAGCGCAACGGCATGTTCGCGGACACCCGCCGGTACGTCGCGAACATCCAGACGCACATGGAGCGGTTCCGCTGACGTCGCGCCTGACGGACCCAGCCATCTCGCGACCGTAGACTGCCGCCGTGGGAGCAACCGTCACAGATCCGCTGGTGGGCCGCCTGGTCGACGGGCGGTACGAGGTCGTCTCCCGCATCGCGCGCGGCGGCATGGCCACGGTCTACCTCGCGATCGACCGGCGCCTCGACCGCGACGTCGCGCTCAAGGTCATGCACGCCCACCTGGCCGAAGGCGCCAGCGGCGCGGCGTTCATCGCCCGGTTCCGCCGCGAGGCCCGTGCCGCGGCCCGGCTGACCCATCCCGGCCTCGTCGCGGTCCTCGACCAGGGCGTCGACGGCGACATGAGCTACCTGACCATGGAGCACGTCGACGGCTCGACCCTCCGTCGCCACCTCGAGGAGCAGGGCTCGCTCACCGTCGGCGAGTCGCTGCGCATGCTCGAGCAGGTGCTCGACGCGCTGGCCGCCGCCCACCGGGCCGACCTGGTGCACCGCGACATCAAGCCGGAGAACGTGCTCATCGCCTCCGACGACCGCGTCAAGGTCGCCGACTTCGGCCTGGCGCGAGCGGTGACCGAGGTGACCTCGGCGACGACGGGGACGGTGCTCGGCACCGTCGCCTACCTCGCGCCCGAGCTCATCTCGCGCGGCGTGAGCGACACCCGCACCGACGTGTACGCGTGCGGGATCCTGCTGTACGAGATGCTCACCGGGCGCCAGCCGTTCACCGGCGAGACCCCGATCCAGGTGGCGTTCCAGCACGTCAACACCGATGTCCCGGCCCCCTCGGAGCAGGTCGCCTGGCTCCCGGCCGAGGTCGACGAGCTGGTCACCGCCCTGGCGGCGCGCGACCCCGAGGACCGGCCCGTGCACGCGGCGGCCGCCCTCGCGTTGACCCGCCGCACCCGGGAGAGCCTGGACGAGGCCACCCTGGCCCGCCGCGCCGACGTCTCCCCCGTGCCGCCGCCTCCCGCCCAGGACGACGCCGAGGAGGACACCTCCGAGCACGCCTTCGGCGCCGACGGGTCGATGACCGCCCGGATCGAGCCCGTCCCCGCGGGCGGCACCGTGGCGCTCCCCATCGGGGCGGGCGTCCAGCAGGCCACTGCGTCGCAGCCCTCGACGCGCCCCCGGTGGCTGCGCTGGGGCGTCCCGGCCGCCGTCGCGGTGCTGCTCGCCACCGTGGGCGCTTGGTGGTTCCTCACCATGGGCCCCGGCGCGTACACGACCGTGCCCTCCCTGCTCGGCACGACGTCCGAGGAGGCGGCCGCCATCCTCGACGAGGCGGGCCTCGGCGCCGACCCGACCGAGGACTTCTCCGACGACGCCGCTGTGGGGACCGTCTTCGCGAGCGACCCCGGCCCGGGTGAGAAGGTGCGCAAGGACGGCACGGTGGCCTTCACCGTCTCCCTCGGCCCCGACCTCGTGGTCGTCCCTGAAGGGCTCGTCGGCGCGATGCAGGCGGACGCCGCGGCGGCCCTGGACGCTGCCGACCTCGTCGCCGAGTACGCCGAGGGCGACCACTACTCCGACGACGCGCCCGCCGGGACGGTGCTCGAGGCGTCCGCCGAGCCCTCCACCGAGGTCAAGCGCGGATCGGCGGTGCGGCTGACGATCTCGGACGGCCCGGCGCCGGTGAGAGTCTTCTCCGTCGTCGGGCTCGCCCTCGACGCCGCGACCGCCGAGCTCGAGACGGCGGGCCTCGCCGTGGCGACCGAGCCGGCGTTCTCCGACACCGTCGCCAAGGGCCGCGTCATCTCGCAGAGCCCCGAGGGCGGGGCGGCAGGCCACCGCGGGGACATCGTGACCCTCACCGTCTCCGAGGGACCGGAGCTCGTCGAGGTGCCCGACCTCTTCGGTCTGCAGTACGACAAGGCGAAAGAGACTCTCGAAGCGGCAGGGTTCCGCGTGGCGCGCGAGAACGTCCTCGGCGGGCTCTTCGGAACTGTCCGAGAGCAGAGCGTCGCCAAGGGGCAGAAGGCGCCAAAGGGCACCGAGATCACGCTCAAGGTCGTCTGACAGGTCAAGGGTCGCGGCACGCCGCTGGCTCAGGGCAAGCACAGCAATGGCCGGCGACCCCCGGGGCGCCGGCCATTGCTGTGCGGGATCTCAGGACTTGCGGAGCAGCTCCACGACCTGGAACGCCATCTCGAGCGACTGCTGGTGGTTCAGGCGCGGGTCGACCAGCGTCTCGTACCGCTTGGCGAGCCCCGCGTCGTCGATCTCCTCCGAGCCGCCGAGCACCTCGGTGACGTCGTCGCCGGTGAGCTCGATGTGCAGCCCGCCGGGCACGGTGCCGAGGGCGCGGTGCACCTCGAAGAAACCGGCGACCTCGTCCATCACGTCGGAGAAGCGGCGGGTCTTGTAGCCGCTGGCCGAGGTGATGCCGTTGCCGTGCATCGGGTCGCAGACCCACGTCACGGGCCGGCCGTCCGCCGCCACCTTCTCCACGATCGCGGGGAGCTTCTCGCGGATCTTGCCGGCCCCCATGCGGGTGATGAACGTGATGCGTCCGGGCTCGGCGTTCGGGTTGAGCTTGTCGATCAGCGCGAGCGCGTCGTCCCCGGTGGTCGTCGGGCCCAGCTTGACGCCCAGCGGGTTCTGCACGCGCGCGAAGTAGTCCACGTGCGCGCCGCCGAGCTGGCGGGTCCGCTCCCCGATCCACAGGAAGTGGGCCGAGCAGTCGTACGCGAGGCCGTTGCGCGAGTCGATGCGCGTCAGCGGCCGCTCGTAGTCGAGCAGGAGGCCCTCGTGGCTCGAGAAGAACTCGACCGTGCGCAACGCGTCGAAGTCGGCGCCGCACGCCGCCATGAAGCGGATCGCGCGGTCGATCTCCGAGGCGATCTCGTCGTAGCGCGAGTACGCCGGGTTGGCCATGAACCCGCGGTTCCACTCGTGCGCCCGCAGCAGCGACGCGAAGCCGCCGGTGGTGAACGCGCGGATGAGGTTCAGCGTCGAGGCGGACGTGTGGTACGCCTCGAGGAGCCGCTCCGGGTCGGGCTGCCGAGCCTCGGCGGTGAACTCGAAGCCGTTGATGATGTCGCCGCGGAACGCGGGCAGCGTCACGTCGCCGCGCGTCTCGGTGTCCGAGCTGCGGGGCTTGGCGTACTGCCCGGCCATGCGGCCCATCTTGATGACCGGCAGGCTCGCGCCGTACGTCAGCACGACAGCCATCTGCAGGATCGTCTTGATCTTGTTGCGGATGTTGTCCGCCGTGGCTGTCGCGAAGGTCTCCGCGCAGTCACCGCCCTGGAGCAGGAACGCCTCGCCCCGGCCCGCCGCCGCGAGGCGGGCGCGCAACGCGTCCGCCTCGCCGGCGAAGACCAGCGGCGGCAGCCCGGCGAGCCGTCGGGTGACGCGCTCGAGCTCGGCCGGGTCGGGCCAGCTCGGCTGCTGCGCCGGGTTGAGCGTGCGCCAGTTGTCGAGGCCGTGAAGGACCGCCGGATCCGCCTCGAACGTCATGAGTGGTCTGCCGGGACGAGCGCCTGGCCGATGTCCGCGAGCATCGCCTTGAACCACGGCTGCTGGACGTCGAACGCCTTGCCGCCGGCGATGCGCGGGAACGCGATGGCCTTGAGCCGGTCGCCGTCCTCCTCGTCGTGGCCGATGACGCCGGCCTCGCCCTTGAGCGAGCACTCGACGGCCAGGTCGGTCATCGACTTGATGAGGCGCAGGTCCTCCGGGTTCGCGGCCGCGGCGCGCGAGTAGTAGCCGGACTTCTGCACCATGGTCTTCTCGGCGCCGAGCTTCTCGGCGAACTGCTTCGCGAACCAGGCGCCCGGGTTGATCGTGTCGAGCTTCACGTGGCCGAACGGGTCGCGCGGCACCTCGGCGCCGGACGCCTCGAGCTGCTCGACGATCTCGTGCATGCCGGCGCCCTCGGACAGGAAGATGTTGACGTTGCCGATCTCGTCCATGATGCCGCGCAGGCGGGCGGCCTCGGCGTCGATGTCGAGCGCGAGCTCGGGCACGAACACCGCGTGGATGTCCCAGCGCTCGCGCGTCTCGCCGATGCCGGGGACCCACTCGCGGCCGTCGAGCCGCTTGCGGTAGTCGGCGGCGGCGGCGGCGGTGAGCCACCCGCAGTGCCGGCCCATGACCTCGTGCACGATCAGCATGCGCGGGCCCGAGCGGTGCTCGCCGATGATGTTCTCCGCGAACTTCGCGGTCTCCTCGGCGGCGGTCCACGCGCCCAGCGACTGCCGGATCGGGATCACGTCGTTGTCGATGGTCTTGGGCAGCCCGACGACGGTCAGGTGGTAGCCGTGCTCCTCGAGGTACGCGGCCAGGTCGGCGGCCGTCGTGTTCGTGTCGTCGCCACCGATGGTGTGCAGCACGTCGACGCCGTCCTTCTGGAGCTGCTCGGCGGCGACCTGGAGCGGGTCCTGGCCCTCCTGCACGAGGCCCCGCTTGACGCAGTCGGCGGCGTTGGTGAGCTTGACCCGCGAGTTCCCGATGGGCGACCCGCCGAAGCCGTGCAGCAGGCCCGCGCGCGAGCGGGTCTCGTCGTCCACGACGATCGAGTTCCCCGTCAGCAGGCCGTGGTAGCCGTACTGGTAGGCGATGATCTCGATCTCCGGCGCGATCTCGGTGTAGCGCTCGATGAGGCCACCGACGGCGGAGGACAGGCACGGGGCGAAGCCGCCTGCGGTCAGGAGCGCGACGCGACGAACCGACATGAGACACACCTCTCGTTGTTCAACACAGCTGGCCCCTTGATGTTCGGGCCTTGCCGCGGGCCGCTATCGGGCCCTTGGTCCGTGGGACCACCACCGCCTGTGACGGTGACCAGGTCATCCTACTGACGTGTGGGAGTCGTCCTCGGGCGGTCCCGGAACCTGGACGTCGGGCGCGGGCCGTCCGCCGGGGGCCGTGGGCAGGTGCTCGGCAGGGTCGGCCGCCGCCGCGGGGTGCCCGGTGGCGATGCGCGCCTTCTGGGTGGCGGCGTACACGTCGACGTACTCCTGCCCGGACAGGCTCATGATCGCGTACATGATCTCGTCGGTGACGGCCCGCAGGATGAAGCGGTCGTCCTCCATGCCGGCGTAGCGGCTGAAGTCGAGCGGCTTGCCGATCACCACGCCGATGCGCTGCGGACGGGGCAGGCGGCGGCCCAGCGGCTGCGCCTTGTCGGTGCCGACCATGATCACGGGGATCACCGGCGCCCCGGACTCCAGCGCGAGCCGCGCGACGCCGGTCTTGCCGCGGTAGAGGCGCCCGTCGGGGCTGCGCGTGCCCTCGGGGTAGATCCCGAAGAGGTCGCCGTCACGGAGCACCTGCAGGCCGGTGTTGAGCGCGGCCTCGCTGGCCTTGCCGCCCCCGCGGTCCACGGGGATCGTCCCCACGCCGCGCATGAAGCCGGCGGTCAGCCTGCCCTTGATGCCCGAGCCGGTGAAGTACTCGGACTTGCCGATGAACACGATCTTGCGATCGAGCACCAGGGGCAGCACGAACGAGTCGATGACGGCCAGGTGGTTGCCGGCGAGGATCGCGCCTCCCTCGGCGGGCATGTTCTCGGCGCCGCGGACCCACGGTCGGAACACGAGGTGCAGCAGCGGGCCCACGAGCACCCGCTTCATCAACCAGTAGAACAACCTGCCACCTCTCGATGATTGGCTCCCGCGGACGGCCTGCGCCCCGTCGCCCTCGTGTCCGACTCTAGAGTGCTCACATGGGACCTGGCCCCGACGAACCTGACAACACCGCGGAAGAGCGCGGCCCCGACACCCCTGCGGGCGATGCCGGCGTCCCGACGGACGCGGAACGCTGGGCCGCGATCGTGGCCGACCTGGCGGACATCGACGAGGTGGACGACGCGAGCCCCGCCGTAACGTACCCCGTCGCGCCCTGGGTCTCCGACCCGCGGGTGGTCCGCCCGGCCGCTCCCGAGGCGCCCGAGGAGCTCGCCGGCTCCGGTCGCGACTGGGACGGGACGAGCCAGATCGACGCGGCGGAGGCCGCCGTCGACGGCGACGAGCACTTCGTCCCGCCAGACCCCGGCCCGATCCTCGGCGGGGACCCCCTGCTCACCATGGCGTGGTTCGCCGCGGCCGGGATGCCGGTCTTCGTGCTCGTGGTGGTGCTGGGCTGGCCGCACGCCCCGCAGGCGCTCATCCAGGCGGCCGCGGCCGTGTTCCTGCTCGGCGTGGTCGCGCTCGTCTGGCGGATGCCGCACCGCCGGGCCGATGACGCGGACGACGACACCGGCGCCGTCGTCTGACGGCGCCGGGGCCCGGGGGTCAGAGGCGGGAGAGGTCCGCGGCGCCGACGATGCCGGCGTCGTTGCCCATGGCCGCGAGCTCGATGCGCGCCTCGGGCCGGTAGCCGCGGCCGGAGAGCTGCTCGGAGAACGCGTGCCGGACGGGGCTGAGCAGCAGGTCGCCCGCGGCGCCCACGCCGCCCCCGATGACGATCAGGCCCGGGTCGATGAGAGCGGCGACCGACGCCGCGCCCTCCCCGATCCACCGGCCGAGGTCGGCCAGCAGCTCGACGGCGAGCTCGTCGCCCTCCTGCGCGGCGGCGGTGACGTCCGGGCCGGTGAGGTCGGCGGCCGTGCCCCCGACCAGCTCGAGCAGGCGCACCGCCCGCTCGGGCTGGGTGACGAGCGCGGCCTGGGCGTCGCGCACCAGGGCGCTACCGGAGGCGTACTGCTCCCAGCAGCCCTCGTGCCCGCAGCCGCAGTAGTGCCCGCCGGGCACCACCCGCATGTGCCCGACCTCGGCGGCCACGCCCCACGCGCCACGGACCAGGCGCCCGCCCGTGACGAGGGCGCCGCCCAGCCCGGTGCCGACGGTGAGCATCAGCATGTCCTCGACGTCGCGGCCGACGCCGAACCGGAACTCGGCCCAGCCGGCCGCGTTCGCGTCGTTCTCGACGACGATGCGCACGTCGTCCCCGATGAGGGCGCGCACCCGCTCGTCGAGGGGGTAGTTGCGCCAGGCGAGGTTCGGCGCGAACAGCACGCCCGAGCGGTCAGAGGAGACGAAGCCCGCGGCGGCCAGGCCGATCGACCCGACCTCGTACGACTCGGAGAACTCGCCGTAGATCTCGGCGATCGCCTGGTCGATCGACCCGGCGTCGTCAGGCTCGGTCACCCGGCGCGTCTTCGCCAGGATCGTGCCGTCCTCGGCCACCACCCCTGCGGCGATCTTCGTCCCACCGATGTCCACACCAATGGCGTGCATGTCCGTCCCTGCTCTGGGGTGCCCCAGGTGATGCGGCTGTGGATGGCAGGGGCTGGACCCCGCCCTGGATGTGCCTTCACGCTAGCGTGCGCGCGCCGCCGGGCGCGCAGCAGGGCCACGGCGGCCCGCCGCGAACAGGCGGCCGAAGAGTAGCGGGTGGAAGATGTAACCGGGCGGTACCAAGGTCCCGGTAGGGTGCGAACCGTAGCATCGCGCCCACCTGCCACTGGAGTCAGCATGGACGAGTTCCACTCCCCTGCCCTCGTCGAGGTCAACCCCGAGGACAACATCAACAACCTGCTCGCGGCGCGTGTCGCCTCCGCCGGTGACGGCGTGATGATCGAGCGCAAGGACGACGCCGACGGGCCTGGCCCGTGGCTGCCCGTCACGGCCCGGGAATTCGACGCCGATGTCGTCTCCGTGGCCAAGGGCCTGGTCGCCCGCGGGGTGCAGCCCGGCGACCGCGTGGGCATCATGTCCCGCACGCGCTATGAGTGGACGCTGCTGGACTGGGCGTTGTGGGCTGCCGGCGCGATCGTCGTGCCGGTGTACGAGACGTCGTCCGCGGAGCAGGTGATGTGGATCGCCACCGACGCCGACGTCTCGTTGCTCATCGTCGAGTCCGCGCACCACGCGGCCACGGTCGAGGAGGTCCGCGCGGACCTGCCGGGCCTGCGCGCGGTCGAGGTCATCGACGACGGCGCCGTGGAGGCCCTCCGCGCCGCGGGCGTGGGCGTCGACGACGCCGAGATCGCGCGCCGCCGAGGCCTGGCCCGGCTGGACGACATCGCCACGATCATCTACACCTCGGGGACCACCGGCCGGCCGAAGGGCGCACAACTCACCCACGGCAACTTCGTGGTCCTCACCAGGAACTCGGTCGAGGGCCTCGGCGAGGTCGTGGGGACGCCCGGCGCCCGGACGCTGCTCTTCATGCCGCTGGCGCACGTCTTCGCCCGCTTCGTCGAGGTGCTGTGCGTTCCCGCCGGCTGCGTGCTCGCCCACACCCCGGACACCAAGAACCTCCTCCCCGACCTCGCGTCGTTCCGGCCCACGTTCATCCTGTCCGTGCCGCGCGTGTTCGAGAAGGTCTACAACTCGACCGAGCAGAAGGCCGCCGCCGGCGGCAAGCTCAAGGTCTTCCAGTGGGCGGCCGCCACCTCGATCGCGTACTCCCGTGCTCTCGACACCCCGAGCGGTCCGGGCCTCGGCCTCAAGGTGCAGCACACGATCGCCGGCAAGCTGGTGTACTCGAAGCTGCGGACCGCGCTGGGTGGGCAGGTCGAGTGGGCCATCTCCGGGGGGGCGGCGCTCGGCGAGCGGCTGGGCCACTTCTACCGGGGGATCGGCCTCAAGGTGCTCGAGGGCTACGGGCTGACCGAGACGACGGCGCCCTCCACGGTCAACCGGCCCGGGGCCACCAAGATCGGCACCGTCGGCATCCCGCTGCCCGGCTCGGCGGTGCGGATAGCTCCTGACGGCGAGATCGAGGTCAAGGGGCCGCAGGTCTTCCCTGGGTACCACCGCAACGACGCCGCGACGGCCGAGGCGTTCAACGACGGCTGGTTCCGCACCGGCGACCTGGGCTCGCTCGACGAGGACGGGTTCCTGCGGATCACCGGGCGCAAGAAGGAGATCATCGTCACCGCGGCCGGCAAGAACGTCGCACCGGCGGTCCTCGAGGACCGGCTCCGCGGCCACCCGCTGATCAGCCAGGTGGTCGTGGTCGGCGACGCGCGCCCGTTCATCGGCGCGTTGGTGACCATCGACCCCGAAGGCCTCCCCGGCTGGCTGCTCGCCCATGGGCGCACCGAGATGACAGTGGCGGAGGCGGCCACCGACCCGGAGGTCCTGGCCTCGATCGAGAAGGGCGTCGCGCGGGCCAACCGCGCGGTGTCGCGTGCGGAGTCCATCCGCAAGTACCGGATCCTGTCGACCGACCTGACGATCGCCAACGGCTACCTCACGCCCAAGCTGAGCGTGCGTCGCGCGCAGGTCGTCAAGGACTTCGCCGACGACATCGACGCGCTGTACGACGGGGCGATGGTCGGCGGCCAGTGACCTTCGGGCCGGCCCGCCGGTGATCCGCGACGAGGGCCCCGCGTCAACCGACGCGGGGCCCTCGTCGCGCTCAGAGCCGCGCCAGCCGGGCCAGCAAGGTCTGGGAGGGCACGGCCCACGCGCCCGACGCCTGGACGTCGGAGGCGATCTCCTGGTCGCTCGTCACCACCACGACCACGCGCCCCGGCGGCTCGGCGCGCACGATCCGGCGGATCAGGTCGTCGGCGATCTCCCCCACCGAGAACAGCGCCCGCACGTTCCGTGGCCCGGTCGCGGCGCCCGCGTGCCCGGGCTGGCCGTCGAAGCAGCACGTGACCTCGGCGCCGGTGCGGGCCGCCACGTTCGACAGCGCGTCGAGCAGTCGACGCCGCTGGTCGGTGAGCGACAGCTGCGGGTACGCCGTCTTGGAGACGTTGTACCCGTCCACCACGAGGTGCGCGTGGGGCAGTGCCAGCAGGTCGTCCAGCAGCGCGGGATCCTGCACCTGGCGCCCGCGCGACGTGGGGCGGTTGGCCGCGGCGCCCGGCTGGGTCGCCACCGTGTCCGCGGGGCGCACGGCCACCGGCGGCAGCCCGAGCTCGTGCCGCAGGGCGGTACCGGCGTCGACCACCGTGTCCAGCAGGAGCCGGGCCCGCGCGGAGGCGATGTCCTGGGCGAGACGCGCCTCCCCCCTGCTGGCGGCTCGCTCCGCCTCGGCGACGCGCCGGTCCGCCGCGGCGGCGGCGCTGTCGGCGGCCGCCTGGTCGAGCAGGGCCTGCGCCTCGGCCCGAAGGGCCTGCGCCTCGCTCCTCGCCGCGCGCGCCTCGCTGCGGGCGCGGTCGGCGTCGGACCGCAGCTTGCGCTGCTCGCGGCGCAGCGCGGCGGCCTCCTCCTGCGCGGACGACGCCTCCAGCCTGGCGGCGCCGAGCTGGGCGGTGACCCGGGCGGCCTCCAGCTCGGCGCGCTCGGCCCGGCGCTCCATCATCTCGAGCGCGCGGCTGCCGGCGCGGGCATGGTCCTCGGCGCCGGGCGCCTCGTCCGCGACCGCGGCGCGCGCCATCTGCTGCCATCCGGCCGGGCGCAGCAGCCATGCCCCGACGGCGAGCTCGACGCCGTCGGCGGCAGGCGCCGGCGCATGGCCCTCGTCCGCTCTGTCCGCCTCGAGCGGCCGCGCGTCGGGGCCCGGGACGGTGGTGAGGCCCGCCGCCACCGCGTCCGCGAGCTCAGGGCGGGCATGGCTCCACACCCGGGCGACCCGGCCGCGGAAGCCGTCGTCGTGCTGCAACGCCTGCCACAACGGCTGCGCGCCGGCGCTCGACCGCCGCCGTGGCGCGAACCGCTGGACCTGCCGCAGCGCCACCGGGACGTCCTTCGGCTCCATCTGGCCGAGCACCTCGGCCGCGGTGCGAACCAGTGAGGACCGCACCGGCTCCGGCAGTCCGGCCTCGTCGCCGCCGGCCGTGTCGTCGCTCATGCCGCCCACCCTAGGCCGCGCTGCTCCACCCGGGCGCCACGGCGTCGGCGGGCGGCGAGCAGGCAGCGCGACCAGCGCTGCCGGCGCTGTCAGCGCTGGCGGATACCGTGCACAGCATGCCGCCCAGCCCGCCCGTCGACCCGAAACGCGTTGACCTCGCGCTCCCCCGGCCGGGCCAGCCGGTCCAGCTCGCCCTCGACGAGCTCGGCGCCCCGCTGGCGGAGGTCACCTTCGTGGTGGTGGACCTCGAGACCACGGGCGGCACCCCGCAGTCGTCGGCCATCA
>JADGMW010000435.1_pt1 | contig 17514 bp, 18 predicted proteins | sample 8641801 | NCBI WGS metagenome assembly JADGMW01 (sample SAMN16272018, study PRJNA661076) | feces metagenome | isolation source: fecal sample from diarrhoea affected cattle A | host: Bos taurus | place: South Africa: Lokaleng Village, Mahikeng | collected 2019-09
GATCGTGCTGGCCCCCGCGAGGAGCGCGAGCTGGCCGTCGCGGTCCCACGACGAGCGCATCGCCTGCCCGCGCTCGATCACGTCCGCCTCGCCGCGGGCCACCGCTGCGCACAGCTCGATCGCCGCGAACAGGGGCGCCGCCCATGCGGGCACCGGGGGATGGTCCGGTCCCGCGGGGCTCAGGTCCCCGAGCGCGTAGCGCACGATCTCGGAGAAGAGCCACAGGGTGGCGCCCTCGGCGCTCAGGGACAGGCCCACGTCCCGTGCCTGCGCGGCGCCGCGGACGGCGATGCTGTGCGCCACGGCGATCTGGCCCGCGTAGTAGTGCGTCGTGGACAGGTTGTAGAGGGAGCGCAGCTCGGTGGCCAGGTCGCCGGCCTCGCGGGCCCGGGCCGCCGATGTCGCGAGGAGCGCCGCGGCGCGGGCCGGGTCGTCCACGACGAGCACCGCGAGCGTGGTCAGGGCGTCCGCCTCCGCGGCCGCGCAGCCGACGGCCCGCGCGGCGGTGATCGCGGCGTCGGCGCTGCGCAGGGCCACCTGGTCCAGGTCGATGTTCATGGCGGAGCGGGCATGGGTCGCGAGCGCCCAGGGCATGGCCTCGGGCCGCTGGTGCGCGGTGAGGTCGGCCACGGCGCGGCCGGCCTGGTCGTGGGACTCCTGGACCTGGTCCGCGGCGAGCAGGCACCGGGCCAGCACGGTGCGGACCTCGGCCTGGCGGGCGGCGTCCTCGGCCGCGGCCTCGAGCGCCCGCCGGGCGAGGGCGACCGCCCGCTCGAGCTCGCCGGAACGGCCGGCCGCGCCCGAGGCGGCGAGCAGCACCTCGACCAGGTCGGCGCCGACCTGGTCGGCCGCGTCGGGCACCGCGTCCCACAGCGAGAGGACCGTCTCGCGGTGGCGCAGCTCCTCGACGGGCGCCAGCACCCGCGCGGCGGCGTGCGCGGCGGCGTGCGAGGCCCGCAGGGCCGTGGGCAGGTCGTGGGCGCGCGTCGCGTGCACGGCCACCCGGGACGGCAGGCCGAGAGCAGGGTCAGCCGCCATCGCCCGCAGGTAGGCCCGGTGCAGCGCCACCTGGTCGCCGGGCAGCAGGTCCGCGTACACGGCCTCGGCGAGCAGCGCGTGCCGGAAGGCGATGTGCTCGCCCTCGCCCTGCAGCACGTGGTGGGCGACCGCCTCGCCGAGCACCGCGTCGTAGCCGTGCGCGGAGTCCAGCTCGTCGCGCGCGACGTCCTCGGCGACCGCGCGGAGCAACGGCTCGTCGACCCGGCGGCCGCAGACCGAGGCGATCTGGGCCAACCGCTGCACCGCGGGCTGCTGCTGCTCGAGCCGGCCGCGCAGCACGTCACGCAACGTCCACGGCAGCCCGCCGTCGCCGTCGGCTCCGATGGCGGTCGTCTCGAGCAGCTCCTCCGCGAAGAACGCGTTGCCCTCCGACCGCTCGCTGACCCGCCGCAGGTCCTCCTCCGGCAGAGCGCGGCCCAGGGCGGCCGTGGTGAACTCGCGCAGCTCGTCGACGGTGAACGGCGGAAGGTCGATCCGCTCGACGCGGGGGTGGCGCGTGAGCTCGGCGAGCATCGGGCGCAGCGGGTGGCGCCGGTGCAGGTCGTCGGTCCGGTAGCTCGCGACCACCAGCAGGTGCTCCTGGCGCATCCGGGCCAGCAGGAACCGCAGCACGTCGCGGCTCGAGGAGTCGGCCCAGTGCAGGTCCTCGATGAGCAGCAGCAACGGGGCGCCGTCGCGCCCGATGGCGCCGAGCACCGCCGAGAGCCCGTCGAACAGCTGCAGCCGGCTCATCTGGTCCTCCGCCGCGGGCAGCTCCCGCGAGCCGGTCGAGAGCAGCCGGCCGAGCGCCGGGCGGGAGGCCAGGGCGCGGTCGACGACCTCGGGGGCGAGGGCGCGCAGCTGGGCCAGCGTCTCGGCGAACGGCAGGTACGGCAGGCCGATCTCGCCGAGGTCCACGCAGTGCGCGGTGACCACCGTGGCCCCGGCCTGCTCGGCGAGCTCCGCGCAGCGGCGCAGCAGCCGCGACTTGCCCACCCCGGCGTCGGCGCCGAGCAGCACCGCCCCCGGGGCGCCCCCGGCCGCGCGGGCCAGCGCCGCGGCGACCTGCGCGACCTGGTCGCCGCGCGCCACGAACTGCGTCGTCATCGAGGCTGGGCCCATGGCTCCGATCTTGTCAGGCCCCACCGACCGACGGCCGCGCGGACGGCCCGACGGATCCGGGCCCCCAGGCGCACCTCGACGACCCGGGCCCGTCCGTCCTGCGCGGCGGGCCGGTCCCGGCGCACTGACAGGTCGTTGAGCATCCGCTCCCGGCGGTACGCCAGCTCGGCGTCCAGCCCTTGTCCCCACATGTCGTTCATCGCTGCCTCCCCCTGGTGGCGAGCCCTGTGCTCGCACCTCAGACGGTGCTCCTGAGGCCGGGTCGCGCGGATCGGTCAGATGCCCGGTCGTGCGAGGGCGGGCGGCATCGCCGCCGCCTGAGGCGCCTCAGAGCGGCGCCCAGGACGGCGCCCGCCAGCGCGTACCGTGACGCCGTGCCCTCCTACCGCGTCTCGATCGGCGTCGGCCTGCTCCAGCCGGGCGTGGACCCCACCGGCGTCGTGCCCGCAGCCGCGTCGGCGGCCCGTGAGCTCGCCACCGTGGAGTCCTCCGACCTGGCGGTGACGCACGGCGAGGCGCGGATCTCCGTGCGGTTCACCGTCGCCGACGACGAGCATGCCCTCGCCGTCGGCCAGCACGTCGTGGCGGCCGTCGACCGGCTCGGCGACACCTCTCGCCCCACGCTCGACCGTCGGGCCGGGCCGCGGTGGACCGCCGTGCGCTGACGACGCGCACGGCCGAATCGCGGCCTATGTCGGGCCGGTTTACATTCGCAGCATGGGGTGAAGACGCGCGGGACCGCCGTCGGGCCCGCGGGAGTGGCGGGGGCCCGCTCTCGGGGGAGGCTGCGCGATGAACGAGGCTGACACCGCGTGGGTGTGGTGTGCGCGGCCAGCGAACCGTGCCAGGAGCACGGAGCATGGGCGTGTGGCTGTCCGGCACTGAGCCGGCCGCCCGTCCGCACCGGGGGTCGGGGGGACTCCCCGGTGCGGACGCGCAGCCGGCTCAGCGTCTGACCGGCCCGCCGCCAGGGCCGGCGGCGGACGGGCTCAGCGCGGGTCCACCTCGACCTCCCACACGAACCCGTCGAGCACCTCGGCCGCGTGCCGGTGCGCGGCGTCCAGCGCCGTGGCCAGGTCGGGCGCCTCGCCCGGGACCTCGAAGGCCACGGTCGTGCCGGTGGGCGGGAGCGGCTCGGGGTGGTCGTCGCCGGTGGCGCCCAGCGCGTCGGCCATGCCGATGCGCACCGCCTCGTCGGGGACGTCCTGGACGGTGATGCGGGCGAGGTAGTCGGGCACCCGCACATCGTCCCTCATGCCACCGACGCGTCCGGGGGGCGGGCGTCCGCGCTGGCCCCCGGCACGGTGGCCCACGCGACGAGCGCGCCGGCCGCCATCAGCCCGGCGCAGACGAGCATCGCCGTGCGGTTCGCCGGGGCCAGCGTGGCGGCGTCGTTGAGGCTCCGCCCGACCCCGGCGACCAAGGGCAGCACCGCCACGACCAGCAGGCTCGCGATCCGCGCGACGGCGTTGTTGACGCCGCTGGCCGCGCCCGCCAGCCGGTCCGGCGCGGCGGCGAGCGCCGTCGAGGTGAGCGGCGCCACCGTCAACGCGAGCCCGAGGCCCAGCACCAGCACCCCCGGCAGCACGGCCGTCAGGTACGGGGCCCGGTCCCCGACGCCGGCGAGCAGCACGGCCCCCGCCGCGCACCCCAGCGGCCCCGCCGTCATGGGCAGCCGGGGGCCGATCCGGGCGCCCAGCGCTCCGGCCCGGGCCGAGAGGAGCAGCAGCAGGATCGTGACTGGCAGGGGGGCCAGGCCCGCCGCCAGGGCCGAGTACCCCGCCACCACCTGCAACGTCACCACGAGGAAGAAGAAGACCCCGCCCAGCGCCGCGTACACCAGGAACGTCGCCGCGTTGGCCCCGGTGAACGGCCGCCAGCGGAACAGTCGCAGCGGGAGCAACGGGTGCGTCGCGCGGCGCTCGACCAGCACGAAGGCGACCAGGGCCACCGCGGCCACGGCCAGGGAGCCGGCCACCCGCGGGTCACCGGGACCCAGATCAGGCCAGGCCGTGAACCCGTAGGCCAGGCCGGCGAGCCCCACGGCGCCGAGCAGCGTGCCCGCCACGTCGAGGGCGCGCGCCGCCTGCGGGTCCCGGGACTCGGGGACGTGCCGCAGCGTCACGGCGGCCACGACAGCGGCGAGGGGCAGGTTGATGAAGAAGATCCAGCGCCAGCTCGCGACGTCCACGATCCAGCCGCCCAGGAACGGCGCCGCGGCGCCGGCGATGCCGCCCAGGCCTGACCACGCGCCGATGGCCCGGCCACGGTCCTGCTCGTCGAACGAGGACTGCAGGATGGAGAGGGAGCCCGGGGTGAGCAGCGCCCCGCCGACGCCCTGCACCAGCCGGGCTGCGACGAGCGTGCCGATGTCGGGCGCGAACCCGCACAGCGCCGAGCCCACCGTGAACCACGCGACCCCGACGAGGAACACCCGGCGCCGCCCGAACCGGTCCCCGAGCGATCCGCCCAGCAGCAGGAAGGCCGCCAGGGTCAGGGCGTACCCGTTCACAGTCCACTGCAGGCCGGCCGTCCCGGCGTCGAGCTCCTCCCCGATGTGGGGCAGGGCGATCGTGACCACGGTGGCGTCGATGAACGCCATCCCCGAGCCGAGCACGGTGGCGAGCAGCACCCACCGGGCGCGGGCGGTCCCGTACGCCAGCCCTTCGGTCGTCATGGCAGCCCCCGTCTCGCCTTCGGGCTCGGGCGACGCCATGGGCGCCCGGGTTCCGTCAGGGTAGGGCGCACGTCCGTGGACGTGCCTGGCGGCGCCCGGAGGGGTAGATTTGGGAAGAGCCGGACAAAAGCCGCGCAGTTCGTTCACTACTTGGACACAGGTAGAGGTCGAGGGCCCGGTTCACGCGGCAGATGCCGCACGCGTCGGGCACAGTGGACCGGTGGGCGACGTCCGAGAGCTACGCAGTGCCGGCAGCGCGCGGCGCCGGGAGGCCCTCGCCGAGACCGGCGAGCTGGTCCTCCGGGCCGAGCGCTCGGCCCCACGCGCGGCACGGCACTGGATCATGCGGGCGGTCGCCGCAGCCGGGGTGCACGGCGCCTCCAACCAGGTGGTGGAGCTGCTCGCCGGTGAGCTGGTGGCCAATGCCGTGCTGCACGGGCCGTCCGACGGGGAGATCCGGGTGCACGTGAGGATCTACCAGGACGAGGTCCGGGTCGAGGTCACCGACGAGAGCCCGACGCGTCCACGCGTGCGCCGCCCGCAGCCCACCGACCCGAACGGCCGCGGCATGGCGTTGGTCGAGGCGCTGTCCTCGGCCTGGGGCGTCGAGCGGCTCGACGACGGCGGCAAGACGGTCTGGTTCACCGTGGAGAACCAGGACTGACGCGCACGTCCACCGCGAGGGCGCGGTGGTCGGAGATCCCCAGGTCGAAGGACGCGCCGCCGTCCACCGCCTCGACCGCCCCGTCTCCGAGGATGTGGTCGAGCTGGCGCTGCGGCGACTGCAACGGGAACGTCGCGGCCCGCGCCAACGACCGCATGCCCGAGGCCTGCGCGGCGCGGCGCGGGTCGATGTTCAGGTCGCCGAGCAGCACCAGAGGGCGGGGCCTGTCGCGCAGGCCTCGCACTAGCCGGCGCAGCTGCACCACGTTCCAGCCCGGGATGAACGTCAGATGCGTGGCCGCGACCGTCAGCGGGCCGTCCGGCGTGCTGACGACGGCAGCGACCGCCGCCCTGGCCTCGTCACGCACCATGGCGGGCAGCCGCGCGCCCGGGAACTGCACGGGCGCCCGGCCCCGGAGCGCGGGCAGGGCCAGGTCCTGCCAGGACAGCACAGGGAGCCGCGTCAGCAGGGCGATCCCGTAGCTCGACCGGGCGGGCTGGTTGTCGCCGGTCGCGGCGGACCACACGCCCGGCTCGCCGTGCATGGTCGCGACGAACCGGTGCTCGGTGGCGCCCATCGCCTCGGCTGCCACGGCGGTCAGGTCGGCGCCGTGCGAGCGGGGCTGGTCCCGGTCGACCTCCTGCAGTGCGAGGACGTCCGCGTCCAGCGCGCGCACGGCGCCCCGGAACCGGTCGAGGTCCACCCGGCCGTCCCCCAGGGACCGTCCGTGCAGGATGTTGAAGGTGGCGAGGCGCATCGGGTCGATTGTCCTGTCCGCCCTGCGTCGGCGCGCGCTGTCGTGTACACACGCCTCATGACGGACGTCGTCGAGCCAGCGGGCGCGTCCCGTGACGACCTGCAGGACGCGTTGCGCCGCACGGCCGTCGCGCTCGGCCGCGCGGGGATCCCCTTCGCCTTGGTCGGAGGGTATGCGGCCTGGGCCCGGGGGGCGCCGGAGCCCTCCCATGACGCGGACTTCGCGATCGCGGAGCGTGATGTCGGCCGCGCGAAGGCGGTGCTCGCCGACGCCGGGCTCGAGGTGGTCGAGCCGGCCGAGGACTGGCTGTTCAAGGCGTACCTGCGGGGCGCCCTGGTCGATGTCATCTTCCGCATGGTCGGCGAGCCGGTCACGCCGCAGATGCTGGCGCGCTCGGACGTCATCGAGGTGCTCGCGGTGCGGATGCCGGTGATGGAGGCGACCGATGTGCTCTCCGCGAAGCTGCGGGTGCTCGGAGAGCATTTCTGCGACTTCACGCGCCTGCTGCCGATCGCCCGTGCGCTGCGCGAGCAGGTCGACTGGGACCGGCTGGCCGCCGAGGTGCGTGACTTCCCCTTCGCCCGGGCCTTCCTCTTCCTGCTCGCCGAGCTGGGCGTGACCCGGCCCCGCGTCTGAGGCGCCTCAGACGCGGGACCCGCGACCTCGGCGGCCTCGTGGAGGGCTCAGCCGGGGCCGCGGCGCCCGAGGATCGCAGCGGAGAGGGCCACCGCGCCGAGCGCCACGCCCACGAACGCCCCGACCAGGATCTCGACGCTCCACACCGAGCTAGCCGCCGGCGCCACGCGTTGCGGGTCCTGGGGGTCGTAGCGCACCGCCACGCGCTGGCCGGAGGAGACAGGGACGCCGTCCATGTCGAGCTCGAACGTCGGCCCGTCCGGGTCTGCGTCGTGCACCGCGCGCACCGTGCCGCCGAGCACGCTCTGCACCACCGCCCACCCCGGCTCGGCACGGGCGTCGAAGCTGATCCGCGACGCCACCGGCCACCCGACCACCACGAGCAGGATGAGCGCGAGCGCGCCGGTCACCGCGGCCACCCGGCCATGGGTGACCGACGGCAGGACCGGCGGGGGGCGTTGGGCGGAGACCGGCAGGCCTGGCGTGGCGCTGGGCTGGTGCTGACCGGCTGCCGGGGCGCCGGCTCCGTGCTCGGGGCGCGCTCGGGGCATGTCGTCCTCGCTTCGTTGCAGGGAGACCATCAGGTGTCGGAGCGTGTCCGCGTCCAGTGGGGCATCGCGAACGTAGTGATCGGGCGGTGATGCGACAAGAGGCCATTCGCCGAGCGGATCCTCACCCGATGGGGGGATGGCCGGATGCGCCGGGCGCCGCGTCGCTCAACCGAAGAGCCGGACGAAGTTCTCGAGCACGAGCCGCGGCCAGGAGACGTCCGCCGCGCGGATCCGGGACTCGACCTGGTCGGCCTCGTGCGGCGGGAAGTACCCGGCGTGCCGGTACACCTCGATCCGGGTGAGGATCCCCTGCGCGTCGAGCTCCGGGTGGAACTGCGTGGCATACAGGTGGCGCCGCATCCGGAACATCTGCACGGGGCAGGTGGGAGACGAGGCGAGCAGCACGGCGCCGGGCGGCAGCGCCGAGCAGGCCTCCTTGTGGCCGACGAACGCCTCGAAGGTGCGCGGCAGCCCCGCGAGCAGCGGGTCGGCGGCGCCGGCGTCCGTGAGGGTGACCGGCACGGGCCCGACGGGCTCGGCGAAGCGCCCGTCGATGACCGCGCCCTGGTGGGCGCCGAGGGTGCCGACGCCGTAGCAGGCCCCGAGGAACGGCACGTCCCGCGCCACGATCTCATCGAGAAGGGGCTTGAGCTCCGCCTCCACGCGCCGCTGCGTCGGGGGCTTGGACTCCTCGGGGTCGGACGAGCTGAACGGGCTGCCGCCCACGATCACGCCGGCGTACTCGTCGAGGTCGATCGCCGGGAGCGGGCCAGCCTCCATCCGCACGCGGTGCAGGCGCTCTGCCGGGAGGCCGGTGAACCGGAGGAAGGCGGCGTGCTCGTCGTCCGCCGCGACGTCCTCGGGGCGGGACGCGAGCAGGAGGAAGGGCCTCACCGGTCCGAGCCTAGGCGCCCCGCCGCCGTCCGGCGCGGCGGCCAGCCCTCTCGCGCGATGTCTGAAATGCCCTGACGATGCGGAAATGCCTGGTCCGGCGTAGGTTCGGGGACGGCATCGTCACCGTCGATGGGAGGCCCAGCTGATGAGCGAGCCAGGAGCCGTAGCGCAAGACGTGCACACCGAGGACGCGGTGCAGGCGGTGGTCCGCGCCGACGGCACGGGCGAGATCGTCATCGAGGGGATCGTGCAACGGGTCGCCACCGGCAGCATGGCCGAGGCAGGTGCTGCCGTCACCGGTCTCATCGCCGAGCTGGCCGGGCGGGCCGGGCGGCCGCTGCCCGCGGAGGTCGAGGACCCCGACGGCCGCTGGTCCCTCGTGATCCACCCCGACGGGACGGTCGAGGAGGCGCCGCCCGGCGGGGCCGGCGACGCCGCAGCCCTGGACACGGTGGCCGGGGGCGCGCACACCGGGGGCCGGACCACCCGCACCACGCGCAGCACCCGCCGGCCGGAGGCCGCGCAGCCCGAGGCCGGCCCCTTGCCGACCCTCGACGACCTGCTCGCGACCCGGTCCCAGAGCCCCACCGGCCCCGCCGAGCACGGCTGGCAGGTGGCGGTGCGCCGCGCGACCCTCGGGCTGGTCGCCGTGGGTCCCGGCCGCAACGAGCATCGGCACCGGGACAACGTCCGCGCCGTGCAGCGCAGCCTCGACGGCCCCAAGACCATCGTGGTGATGAACCCCAAGGGCGGCGCGCACAAGACGACGGCGACGCTGCTGCTGGCCTCCACCTTCGGCATCCACCGCGGCGGGTACACGCTCGCCTGGGACAACAACGAGACACGCGGCACCCTGGGGTGGCGCTCCGAGCACGCCCGCCACACCAACACAGCGGTCAACCTGCTGCAGAACCTCTCGCGCTTCACCGACCTGCAGGTGGCGCGCGTCGGCGACCTCGACAACTACGTCCGCTCGCAGGGCTCGGCGCAGTTCGACGTGCTCGCCTCGGACGAGGACGCCGCGTCCGCGGCCTCGGTCGACGCCGAGGCGTTCGGCGAGCTGCACCGCACGCTCGAGCGGTTCTACCGGGTCATGGTGGTCGACACCGGCAACAACATGCGGGCCTCGAACTGGCAGGCGGCGATCGACGTGGCCGACCAGCTCGTCGTGGTCTCGACCGTCAGGGAGGACACCGCGCAGTCCGCCGCGTGGGCCCTCGACGCGCTGCGCGCCACCGGCCACGACGACCTCATCCGGCGGGCCGTCACGGTGCTGTCCGCGCCGGCGCCCCGCGTCGACCGGCGCCTGCGGCGGCGCCTGCACGAGCACTTCGGCGCCCTGACCCGGTCCGTGATCGACGTGCCCTACGACCGTGGGCTCGTCAGCGGCGGGCCTATCGGCTACGACGCCCTGTCACGACGCACCCGGGAGGCCTGGCTCCAGGTCACCGCCGAGGTCGCGGACGGGTTGTAGGCCCCGACCGTCGTCCCGCGCGCCGATCTGCGGTCGGCGTCCGGGACGCGCCATGGGCTCGGGGCGGCTAGGCGTGGGCCCACCGGGGATGTCGGGCCACGAATGTCGCCGATGGCGTGCAAGATGCCGGTGGGCCGCGACACAGGCCGGGTGGAGGAGCGTTCGCCCGAGCGCGCCCCCTGAGCCCAGGAGCTGCCCGTGCCGCCGCGGACCGAACGTGACCTCGACACGTCGCCTGCCCCTGCCCCTGCCCCGCACGACGCCGCCTGGTTCGACGAGGTCGTCCGCGAGCACGGCCCCGCCGTGTACCGGTACTTCGTGCGCCGGGCGCCCCGCGACGACGCGGAGGACCTCGCCGCCGACGTGCTCGCGGTCGCGTGGCGTCGGCGCGCGGACGTGCCGCACGGCGCCGAGCTGCCGTGGCTGTACCGCACGGCCGGGTTCGTGCTGGCGAACCATCGGCGCAAGGGCCGCCCCACGCCCGTGGGAGACGTGCCCGACGAGATCGACGACGCCGACCCCGCGACCCTCGCCGTGGCCGACGAGCAGGTGCGGCACGTCCTCGCCGCGCTCAGCCCTCGCGACCGTCGCATCTTGCTGCTCGGCGCGTGGGAGGGGCTCACCGGGGACGAGCTCGCCGAGGTGCTCGGCATCAGCCGTGGCGGCGCCGACGCCGCGCTGTCCCGTGCGCGGTCCCGGCTGCAGGAGGCCTGGGCCGCCCACGCCCCCGCCTGAGCGGCCCGCGCGGCGGCGCCTGCCACGTCCCCGGCGCGACGGGTGCAAGCCCGTGGCGCCGTGCGACACAGAGGGGGTAGAGGCGCCTGACCTGTCGCATCCCCATCCCAGACCTTCGGAGGCCACCGTGACCAGCGTGCCGCCCACCCCGCCCGACGAGCCGTTCGACCGGCTGCGAGCCACCGACCCCGCCGCGGGCGTCGAGCCGGACACCGAGGCGCTGGGCGCCGCCGTGGCAGCGCGCACCGGCCACCTCGCCGAGGGGCATGGCGCCCCCGGCCCCGTGGCCGGCGGGCCGGCCACCGACGCCGCGGACGAGCTCGCCGCACGTCGCCGCCGCCTGCCGTGGGGCGTCCGCTGGACGCAGGTCGCCGCCGGAGTGGCGGCGCTCGCGGTGGTCGGCGCCGGAGGGTTCGCGCTCGGGGCAGGCCAGGGCGGCGCGGACCAGAGCGCCACCGGCAGCTCCCTGCCCGCTCCGGTGCAGCTCGGCGGGGCCACCCCGGAGGTCGCCTCGGGGGCGGCGTCGTCCGCTGACGGGCTCGCGATGGCGGAGAGCCGGAAGATCGCGGGCTTCGGCGGGCGAGCGGTGTACACCGGCGCCGGCCTGTCCACCGAGGGCGGCGTCGCCCGGGCATGGGGGTTCGACGCGGCGTCGACCTACTCGGCGGAGACGGCCCGCCGCGTCGCGGAGGCCCTCGGCGTCAGCGGCGACCCGGTGCTGGAGTGGGGGTCCTGGAACGTGGGCCCCCACGACGGGTCGGGCCCCACCGTGCAGGTGCAGCCCGACGGGCTCACCAGCGTGAGCTACTACGACCCCACGATCCAGGCCGGCCAGTGCATGGACGTGGCCACGAGCCCGAGCGGTCCCACGGCCGACACCGGCCCGGCCGACGCCATGGAGATCGTGCCCGCGCCCGGCAGCGGAGCGTGCGAGACCAGCGATCCCGCCCCCGGCGCCGACCAGGCCGTCGAGCGCACGCGCGAGCTGCTGCGCGGCCTCGGCCTTGACGACGCCGACTACGAGATCACCCTCGCCGAGAGCTGGACGCCAGAGCTCGCGTCGGTGACGGCCGAGCGGGTGCTCGACGGGCAGCGGACCGGCATCGCGTGGAACGTGACGCTCGCCGCCGGGGGAGAGGTGCAGAGCCTCCACGGGGCACTGGCCCCCGTGGTCGACCTCGGCGAGCTCGAGGTGGTCAGCCCGGCGGACGCCGTCGCCCGGCTCGCCGATCCGAGGTTCGGTTCCTGGGGCGGTGGCGTGATGCCGCTGCTGCGGGCGGCCCAGCCGATGGCCGTGCCGGAGATGGGCATCATGCCCGTCGAGCCCGAGTGGACCGTCCCGCCCACCCCGCGCGCGGGGGACCCGCTGCCGTGGGCCGTCACCGAGGTCACCCTGACGTCCGCGCGGCTAGGGCTCGGGATGACCACGCTGGACGACGGCTCCACGGTGCTGCTGCCGAGCTACGAGCTGTCGGACGACACAGGGAGCACCTGGAGCGTCGTGGCCGTGGCGGACGCGCACCTGGACTTCGCGCCCGCCGGATGAGCTCCACGGCCCGGCGGCGCAGGAGGGCGCGCCGCCGGGCCGTGGGATGTCCGCCCCCGGTTGCCGTCCCGCCAGCCAGGGCCCATTTTGGGCGGATGGGGACACACAGATGAGGGCGTCGGGCGGGCTCGTGCTGCGGTGCTTCCTGCTCGGCGCCGCCACCGGCGCCCGCGGATCGCTGGGCATCGCGGCCCCGCTGCTGGCCGGGGGGCAGCCGAGCCGGGCGCGGCGGGTGCTGCCCGCGCTCGGGGTGGCGGGGGAGCTCGTCATCGACAAACTGCCCACCACCCCCAGCAGGCTGCTGCCGCCCGGGCCCCAGCTGCGGGTGGCCAGCGCCGTGGTGGGATCAACGGTCCTCGCCCGCCGGGCCGGCGCCTCGCCGCCGCTCGCCGCCCTGGCCGGAGCCGCGGGCGCCGTCACCGGGACCTGGACCGGCGCCGGGTGGCGCCGGTGGGTCGACGCGCGCACCGCCGACTGGAAGGGCGCCGTGGTCGAGGACGCCGTGGCCCTGACGCTCGCCTGCCTGGCGGTCCGGGGATCCGGCGCGGCCGCGTCCGCGTCGCGCTGAGGGGTGCTGCACTCCGCTGGGCTGCTGGTCTGCTGGTCCGCGCCGTCACCCACCGCAGGGCGCTGTCTCAGGTCCGCGCTACGTTGGCCAGGACAGCGCGTCCCGACGGCGCCGACCACACCGTGACCGCGGCCGCGGTCCCCGACGCAGGAGAGTGCCCATGCCCAGCGGCGACCTGATGCTGCTCGACACCGCCTCGCTGTACTTCCGGGCGTTCTTCGGCGTGCCCGACTCGGTGCGGGCGCCGGACGGGACACCGGTCAACGCGGTGCGCGGCCTGCTGGACATGATCGCCCGGCTCGTCGACGACCACCGGCCGAGCCGGCTCGTGGCCTGCTGGGACGACGACTGGCGCCCGGAGTTCCGGGTCGCGGCGATCCCGTCGTACAAGGCGCAGCGGGTCGCCCAGGAGGCGCCCGGCACCACGGGCGTCGAGGTGGTCCCCGAAGGGCTGAGCCCGCAGATCCCGGTGATCATCGAGGTGCTCGCCGCGCTCGGCATCGCGCGCGTCGGGGCTCCGGGCTACGAGGCCGACGACGTGATCGGGACGCTCGTGGCCCGCGAGGTCGCCCGCCCCGACGCCGTGCGGGCGGGCGTCGACGTGGTCACCGGCGACCGGGACCTGTTCCAGCTCGTCGACGACGCCGCCGGGGTGCAGGTGCTCTACACGGTGAGCCGCGGCATCAAGGACATCGCGGTGGTGGACGACGCCTGGCTCGCTGAGCGGTACGCGATCACGTCCGGGGCGGGGTACGCGGACCTGGCGGTGCTGCGCGGGGACCCCAGCGACGGCCTGCCAGGTGTGCCCGGCATCGGGGAGAAGACTGCCGCGGCGCTCATCCACCGGTACGGGAGCCTCGCCGGAGTGCTCGCCGCGCGTGACTCAGGCGACGTAGGCCTCACCGCCACGCAGCGTCGTCGGCTGCAGGAGGCCGCCGCCTACCTCGAGGTCGCGCCGATGGTGGTGCGGGTCGCGCCCGACGCCCCCGTCGGCGAGTTCGACGACCGGCTGCCGGCCACGCCGGTCGACCCGGAGGGCCTGGTCGAGCTGGCCCAGCGCTGGGGCCTCACCTCGAGCGTCCGCCGGGTCGTCGACGCGATGTCGGGCGTCGACACCCTGTCCGGCTGACCGCGCCGCCCGCCCGGAGTCTCGACGGAGCGCGGTGCCGGGGCCTGACGTGCGGAGTCGTCCGCCGGCCGCCCGGCCAGGCAGAATGCTCCCCGTGATCACGGTCAGCACGGACGGCTCCTGCCTGCGCAACCCCGGAGGGGCCATCGGGTGGGCCTGGGTCAACCACGACGGCACCTGCGAGTCGGGCGGGGCCCCGTCGGGCACCAACCAGATCGCCGAGCTCACCGCCTTGCTCGAGGCGATCCTCGCGCACCCGGGCGACGAGCTGCTGCGCATCGAGTCCGACTCGCAGTACGCGATCAAGTGCGCGTCCGAGTGGGTCGCCGGGTGGAAGCGCAAGGGCTGGCGCACCGCGAGCGGCTCGCCCGTGCAGAACCTCGCCCTCGTTCAGGCCATCGAGAAGGCCATCGCCGAGCGGCCCGGCAAGGTCGTCTTCCACTGGGTGCGCGGCCACCAGGGGGACACGTTCAACGAGCGCGCGGACGTGCTCGCCGGCCAGGCCGCCCGGGCGGCGCTCGCCGGCACCGGCGCGCGGCTGCCCGTCGAGCCGAAGCCTGAGCCGGCGCCCGACCTCCTGTTCTGAGCCGCCCCGCCGCCCGCGCGCTCAGCGCAGCGGGACGAACGCGTACGAGCCCTGCTGGCTGCGGTCGACCCGGTCGCCGTGCCGCTCGACCAGCCACATGGTGGAGCGCACGGGCAGGACCATGCGTCCGGGGTCGGCGAGCTGCGCGACGAGGGCGTCCGGGAGCTCCTGGCCCGACGCGGAGACCAGGATCCGGGTCCAGCCCTGCTCGACCGGGCGCCCGAGGACGCCGGGCTCTGCCTGCTCGATGCGCGCCCAGGGCAGTGGCCAGGCCGCGAGGTTCTGGGCGCCCCACTCCGCCAGCTCCGGCACGATCTCCAGGCCCAGCACCCGGCCCTGCGGGCCCACGAGGTGCGCGAGCAGTGCGGTGGTCCAGCCGGAGCCCGAGCCGACGTCGAGCACGTGCGCGCCGCGCGGGACGTCGAGCAGGCGCAGCATCGCCTCCACCGTGCTGGGCTGGGAGTTCGTCTGGCCGTGCGCCAGCGGCAGCGGGCGGTCCTCGCCCGCATGGGCGCGCTGGGCCGGTGGCAGGAATGCGCGACGCTCGACCGTCGACATTGCCTCGGCGACGGCGTCCGGGGTGGCGGACCCGGTCATCGCCTCAGCGTAGGCATCACTCCGCGGGCGGCGCGATCTGCGGGAGCCGCATGCCGTGCGGCGGGGTCGGCACGTGCACCATGACGCCGCGGGGCTTGCGTCCGGGGCGGCCCGGGGTGCGGCGCTCCTCGATGTGCTCGAGCGTCGAGGCGCGCCAGACGGCCCCGCCGTTGAGGCGGCCGTCGGGCGGGGGCAGCCACGGGACCTTGCGGGAGAGCCACACGCGGATGGTCGCGTTCTCGACGTCGAGACGGGCGGCCAGTCGAGCGATGTCGTACAGGTCGTCCAGCCCGCCAGCGGGTATGTGGGAGTCGGGGGAGGCGGCCGTGTCCGGGGGCGTCACGGGTGCGAGCCTAGCCGCCGGCGAACGGGCTCGAGCGGCGCCAGCGCTTTCTGACGCGCCAACGTGACAGATATCTCAGTCCCATGACTTCTGGACGGGCGTCCGAGTCTCTATTGTGTTACGGGTGAGTAACAGAAAGCGCGCCATAGCTCGCCGTCGGCCCAGCGGACGCCGTGTGGATCGGGCGATGCGGCGCATCCCCCTCGACATACCCACCCTGACGATGAAGATGACGTCTCGAATCGACCGGGTGCTCCAGGCCCTTCGGCCGCACAGCATGGCCCAGCTTCTCGGCCTGGCCACCCTGCTCTCTGTCCTTCACCGTTCCAGCGTCGTCCAGACGCTCCGAGCCGAGTACCTCAGAATCGTCGCGTGGTCGACAGCCCAGGTTCGGGCACTGCTCGCCAGCCCCGCAGCTGACGCGGTGCGCACGAGCCAGGCCGTCGCCGTCATACGCGAAAACCTCGACCTCATCGCGCACCACACCGGCCGCCTGGTCGAGATGGTGCGCATGCACCACATCACCCGCACGCTGCGCGCCCGCCCCCTGGCGCAGGGCGTGCTCGTCGCGGGCCTCGTCATGAGCGGTGGCGGCGCCGCCGTCGCCGCCCCCGAGCTCGCCACCGACGCCAACCAGGCGTCGCAGGAGCACCGGCTCGAGGATGTCGCCGCCGCGGCTGCGGAGGCGAACGCGACGGCGAAGTCCGTCCGCGAGGCGGCGATCGCCGCCAACATCCCGACCGACGAGCTCGACGCCGCCACCGCGCGGCTCGAGACCGTCCTCACCTCGACCGGGCTCTCCGACGCCCCCTCCGAGCTGGAGATCGAGTTGGCGGTCGCGGCGCACGCCGCCGAGGCCGACCAGGCGTCGAACGAGGAGACCGCCGGCTCCGGCGCCGACAGCAGCCAGGACGTCATCGACCAGGCTGTCCAGGCGGACACGGCCCCCGAGGGCCAGGACGCCGTCGACGACGCCGCCGACCAGGAGCGGCAGGACAGCGTCGGGGTCGTCGAGACCCTCAAGTCGACGACCACCGAGACCGCGACCGTCGGCCCGCTGGCCAAGGACCGGTCCGCTGCCACCGCGCTGACCACCGTGCTGAGCGAGTCCGCCAACGCGGACGCGCCGCAGCGCGCCGCGGAGCTCCGTGACGCCCTCGACCACGTCAGCGACGCGACCGAGAAGGTCAGCGCCGCCGCGGGCGTGGGATCCACGAGCACCGCGGTGCTCGCCCAGGCCCCGGCAGTGCCGGAGCCGACCGCCGAGGAGATCGCCGCGGCGGAGCAGGTCCTGGCCGAGCGCGCGGCCGCCGAGCAGGCGGCTGCCGAGCAGGCCGCCGCCGAGCAGGCTGCGGCCCAGGCCGCCGCCGAGGCGGCTGCGCAGGCCGAGGCCGAGGCAGCGGCCCGGCAGGCGAAGGACGACGCGTCGCGGGCCGCGGCTGACCATGCCACTCACCGGGCCCTGACCGAGGGCAACCCCGGTGGCGGCAACGGGCAGTTCTCCGAGGCGTCGCTGTGCGAGCTCTCCTTCGCCCCCGGCGCCCGGCTGCGGTGCGACGCCGCGGCCGCGGTCGAGTCGATGAACATCGAGTTCCGGCACGCGTTCGGCGCCGACCTGAGCATCACGGACTCCTACCGGTCCTACGACGCCCAGGTGCGCACCAAGGCGCAGCTCGGACGGCTCGCCGCGACCCCGGGCACGTCCAACCACGGCTGGGCCAAGGCCCTGGACCTGGGTGGTGGCATCCAGAGCTTCAGCTCCCCCCAGTACCAGTGGATGAAGGCGAACGCCGGGCGGTTCGGCTGGGTCCACCCCGGCTGGGCCGAGCCCGGCGGCAGCAAGCCGGAGCCGTGGCACTGGGAGTTCGCCCGCTGACAGCAGGCTGAGCGCCCTCGCAAGATGACGGGCCCCGCGGGACGACCTCCCGCGGGGCCCGTCGTCGTGTCCGGGGTCTGGCGTCGCCACAGCGGGCTTTTCGACCTAGCGTGTCCGGGGTAGTCATTCCATCCCGACCCGAGGAGAGCCCCATGGCCACCCGTACAGCTCGCACCGCCTGGAAGGGCTCGCTCAACGACGGCTCCGGCACGGTGGACCTCGTCAGCTCGGGCGTCGGCACCTTCGACGTCTCCTTCCCCCGCCGTGCCGCCGAGGACGCGGGCGGGGTCACCAGCCCGGAGGAGCTCATCGCGGCGGCGC
>JADGMW010000436.1_pt1 | contig 17502 bp, 9 predicted proteins | sample 8641801 | NCBI WGS metagenome assembly JADGMW01 (sample SAMN16272018, study PRJNA661076) | feces metagenome | isolation source: fecal sample from diarrhoea affected cattle A | host: Bos taurus | place: South Africa: Lokaleng Village, Mahikeng | collected 2019-09
GCGCCGACTCCGGCCGGATGAAGTCGGGGTTCTCCTTGTAGAGCTTCAGCAGGGGCTCGGCGAACTCGCTGAGCTTGAAGAAGTAGTTCTTCTCCTGCAGCAGCTCCAGCGGCTTGGAGTGGATGGCGCAGACCTTGAGGCCTTCGAAGGCGCCGGTGCCGTCGACGATCTCCGACTCCGGCTTGAACTCCTCGCAGCCCACGCAGTAGAGCGCCTCGTACTCGCCCGCGTAGATGTAGCCGCGGTCGTAGATCGCCTGCACGAAGCGCTTCACGCGCTCCTCGTGCCGCTCCTGCGTCGTGCGGATGAAGTCGTCGTTGGCGACGTCCAGGGTCTCCAGCAGGGGGAACCACGACTCGCTGACGAGCTTGTCCACCCATTCCTGCGGCGTGACGCCATTGGCGGCGGCCGCGCGCAGCATCTTCTGCCCGTGCTCGTCCGTCCCGGTCAGCATCCAGGTGTCGTCGCCCGCCTGACGGTGCCAGCGCGCCAGGGTGTCGACGGCGACCGTCGTGTACCCGTGGCCGATGTGCGGCACATCGCTCGGGTAGTAGATGGGCGTCGTGATGTAGAAGGAACGGCCGGTGCTCACCCGATGATTCTAGGCGGGCGGGATGCGCCGGTCCGCCGTCGTGGCCTCGGGCGCGGCGATCAGTCGCGTACGGCCAGCGCCGCCTGGTACAGCTCCCGCGAGGAATGGCCCGTGTGCGCGGAGACCTCCCCGGCCGCATCCTTCAGCCGGACCCCCTCGCGCACGAGCTCGAGCACGCGCGTCACGGCGTCCGGGAACGCCATCGCCGAGCGCGACGCCCCCTCGACCACGACGACGATCTCGCCCCGCACGCCCTCCGCCGCCCAGGCGGCGAGGTCCTCGAGCGGACCGCGCTTGACCTCTTCGTGCAGCTTTGTGAGCTCCCGGCACACAGCGGCGCGCCGGTCGACCCCGAACGCGTCGGCCATCGCCGACAGCACCTCGGCGATCCGCGAGTTCGCCTCGAAGAACACCATCGTGCGGGCCTCGGCCGCCAGGTCCGCCAGCGCGCGGCGGCGGTCGCCGGGCTTGCGGGGCAGGAAGCCCTCGAAGGTGAACCGGTCGGTCGGCAGCCCCGACACCGCGAGCGCCATGAGCACGGCGGACGGACCGGGCAGCGCCGTCACCGGCACGTCCTGGGCGACGGCCTCGGCGACGACGCCGTAGCCCGGGTCGCTGACGGTCGGCATGCCGGCGTCGCTGAGGAGCAGGACGTCCTCGGTCGCGGCGCGGCGGACGAGCTCCGCGGCGCGCTGCTTCTCGTTGTGGTCGTGCAGCGCGATCAGCTGCGGGCGGTTCTCGACACCGAGCGCGGCGAGCAGGCGCTGCGTCGTGCGGGTGTCCTCCGCCGCGATCACGGTCGCCGTCTCGAGCGCCTGGACGAGCCGGCGCGTCACGTCGCCCAGATTTCCGATGGGCGTCGCCGCGAGGATGATCACGGCCCCAGCATAAGCTGGGCGGCGTGACCACGAGCGCTTCGCCGTTGCTTCCGACGGTGCGCCCGACTCGCTACGACCGGTGGATGGCACGGGTGCGGGCGAGCCCCGCGCGCACCCGCCGGCTGGACCTCTGGACCCCGGTCGCGATCACCCTGCTCGCCGCGCTGGCACGCTTCGTGAACCTCGGTTCCCCGCAGGAGCTCGTCTTCGACGAGACCTATTACGTCAAGGACGCGTGGTCGCAGTGGAGCCTCGGCTACACCTCGAACTGGCCCGAGGGCGCCGACGCCGACTTCGCCGCCGGCGACCCGGGGGGCTTCCTGCGCACCGCGAGCTTCTCGGTGCATCCCCCGCTCGGGAAATGGCTGATCGCCGTGGGGATGTGGCTGTTCGGACCGGAGAACGCCTTCGGATGGCGCTTCTCGGCCGCGCTGTTCGGCACCGCGACCGTGCTCCTCGTCTACCTCGTGGCGAAGACCCTCACCCGCTCGACGCCGGTCGCGGCTTTGGCCGGGTATCTGCTGGCGATCGACGGGCTGGCGATCGTGCTCAGTCGGGTCGCCCTGCTCGACGGCTTCCTCGCCTTCTTCACCGTCCTGACGTTCTGGTTCGTCCTGCTCGACCGGCGCTCGCACCTCGCCCGTCTCGCCGAACGGCTCCGGGACGGCCCACCGGGGATGTTCGGGCCGGTGCTCTGGCACCGGCCGTGGCTCGTCGCCGCCGGTGCCGCAGCGGGTGCGGCCACCGCCGTGAAGTGGTCGGGGCTCTACGTCCTGGCTGCGGTGGGTCTCTACGCCGTCGTCGTCGATGCGCTGGCCCGCCGCCGCGCGGGCGTGGGCGCGTGGCCCGTCGATGCCCTGCGCCAGGGCGTCGTCGCGTTCGTCCTGCTCGTCCCCGTCGCGGTCGTCGTCTACCTCGCCTCCTGGATCGGCTGGCTGGCCGGCTCCGGCGGGTACGAGCGGCAGAGCGCACTGGCCGAGCCGCTCTCCGCGTTCTGGTCGTGGGTGCCGACGTCCCTGCAGAGCCTCTGGCGCTACCACGAGTCGATGTACGCCTTCCACGTCGGGCTCTCGACGCCGCACGGCTATCAGAGCGCCGCCTGGCAGTGGCCGCTGCTGGTTCGTCCGACGTCGATGTACTGGGACAAATCGGGCGACACCGTCGAGGCCATCTCCAGCATCCCGAACCCGCTCATCTGGTGGGGCGGGATCACGGCGGCGGTCTTCCTCGTCGTCGTCTTCATCCGGCGGCGGGATCCCGCGGCCGGCTTCGTCCTCGTCGGGCTCGGTGCGACGTACCTGCCCTGGCTGCTCTACCCCGAGCGCACGATCTTCCAGTTCTACACGGTGGTGATGGCACCGTTCCTCATGCTGGCCATCGCGCTGGCCGCCCGGGAGATCGTCGCCGGCCCCGGGGCGTCCGCTGAGCGCCGCGTCGCCGGTCAGCGCGTGATCGTGGTGTTCCTGGTCGCGGTGACGCTGCTCAGCGCCTTCTGGTACCCGGTCTGGGCGGGTCTGCCGGTGCCGTACGGCTTCTGGCGCCTGCACAACTGGGTGCCGACCTGGGTCTGAGGACGCTCAGTCCGTCGCGCCGGGTTCGGCCGAGAGGATCTCCTCCGCGCCGGCCTCGACGTCCACCGGCACGGCGATCGGTCGCCCGCCCGTGAAGGCCTCGTGTTCGCGGATGACGACCGCCTCGATGTCGACCGTCCGCAGATGCGGGAATCGCTGGGAGAGCCGGTGCACCACCGCGACGTAGGAGGTGAGTTCCCAGCCGTCGACGACGTGCGTGTCGGCGCGGTCCTCCCCGGCGGGGAACGAGATGGGGGTCACCGCACCATCGTCGCACCCCGGCCTGCGGCGGGGGTGCTCCGGGCCAGGTAAGTAGATCGTTGAGCAAGAATGCTGCCGAGTCTCTCGGCGAGCGCGGTCAGCGCCGGGGCAAGACGTGCGCGTCGACCTGGTCGACGGCGTTCTGCAGGCGAGCGAGCGTGTCCATGACGATGGTCGCCTCGTCCGGCGACATGTCGATCACCGCGGCCAGCATGCGTTCGTGCATGTCCCCGAGGGTCTTGCGCACCTCTTCGTCCGTGTCGACCGTGGGGATCACGTAGATGCTGCGCCGATCGGTCGCGTGCCGCTCGCGGCGCACGTGCCCGGACTTCTCGAGCCGGTCGATGATCGCGGTCATCGACGCCGTCGACACCCCGAGATACCGGGCGAGCTCTCCCGGGGAGACCAGCTGATCCTTCTGCCTGGCCTTGAGCAGATAGCGGAGCACGAGCAGGTCGTTCTCCCCCATGGACATCGACTCGCGGGTGCGGCGACGCATCGCCACCTCCGCCGCGCGGTACATCCGGAAGGCCTGCAGCAGGGCGATGGCGCGACGGCGACGGTCGTCGTCGGCGTCCGAATACCAATAGCCGCTGTTCGGATCGGTCGGGTCGGGCATGAGTTCGATGATAGAGGCGTAGTCCCCTGCCACGGCACGACCTCCTTCCGGCTCCGGACACCCGGGATGCCTCACCAGTTTAGCTAAATATTCAAACTATCCACCGTCGTTCCCGGTGAGCAACTCGGACACCTCGTGGACGGGCAGCCGGCACACGAAGCCGCGGCAGTCGTACGCGGTCGCCCGGCCGTCCCGGAGCACGCGGTCGGCCAGCAGCCCGAAGCCCGCGTCCGCCCACCGCCGGGCGGTCGGCTCGTCGAGGCAGACGACCGTGTCGGCACGCATCCCCCGCGCTGCCACCGCCAGCGGATCGTCCCTCCGGTCGGCGATGACGACGATCTGCCGTGGCGGCTGCAGCAGGCGGGCGGCGACGCGCAGCACCGCGCCGTGCGCGAACGGCTCGGTGCGGGCACGCCCCATCCGCGACCGCACGACGTCCTCGGCGATGGCACGGTACTCCTCCCCGCCGCCCAGTTCCCACAGCGTCAGGGCCGCCGAGGCCAGCGCCGACGTGCCGGATGGGCGGTCGATGTCCGCCTCGTCCGCGATGGGGGCGTCCAGCCGTCCCAGCACCGGGTCCCGGCCGCCGGGCACCTGCAGCCCCTCGCCCGTGCGGCAGAGGTCGACGAGGCGCCGCGCCTCCCGCACGTAGGCGAGCTCGCCGGTCGCCGTGCCCAGCGCGAGGAGGCCCTCCGCATACGCCCCGTAGTCCTCCAGCGTCGCCGGTGCCGACGAGGGGATCTCGTCCAGCGAGGCGCGCCGCAATCGTCCCGCCTCGTCCAGATTGCTCTCTTCCAGGGCGTCGACCGCCCGGCGGGCGGCGTCCAGCAGTCCCGGCAGCGCGAAGCGGGTCCCGGCATCCGCGAGCGCCGCGATCGCCAGACCGTTCCACGCCGTGATCACCTTCCCGTCCACGGCCGGGGCGGGAAGGTCCGCACGCTCCGACGCTCCGGCGAGGTAGAACGCCCCCTCCCTCCGCTCCCCCGCGATGATCGATTCGGAGTCCTGCGCGGCCGCGAATCCGCCCGCGGGCGTCTGCAGGGTGTCGAGGAGGAAACCGGCGATCCCGGCGGCGACGTCCGGGCGCTCCGCGTCGGCCGCCACCTCGATCAGCCCGGCGTTGTCGGAGAGCATCCGCTCGTAGTGCGGCTGCGTCCAGTCGCGTCGGGTCGCATACCGGAAGAACCCGCCGTCGACGTGGTCGCGCAACGGCGACCGGGCCATCGCGTCCAGCGTGCGGGCAGCGAGGGCGCCCGCGTCCGGTCGGAGATCCGTGAACAGCGGCGACTGCAGGAACCGCAGCACCGGCACGGTGGGGAACTTCGGCGTACCGGGCGCGGCGTCCGCCGCGGCGAAGCCGCCGTGGACGGGATCCTCCGCGGCGGCGACCACATCGACGATCCGGGTGAGATCCTCGACGGTCGGCAAGCCCGCATCCCCGGCATCGCGCGCCGCCTGCAGCGCGTCGTGCAGGGACCGGGACGTCTCCGTCACCGCATCGCGGCGCTCGGTCCACGCCTCGGCGACGGCGCGGATCACATCGCGGAAGGCCGGCATGCCCCCGCGCGCCTGTGCCGGCCAGTAGGTCCCGGCGTAAAAGGGCCGCCCCTCGGGCGTCGTGAACACCGACAGCGGCCAGCCGAGATGGGGGGTGAACGCGGAGGCGGCCGCCAGCATGACGGCATCCACTTCGGGATGCTCCTCCCGGTCCACCTTGATCGCGACGAGCTCACGGTTGAGCAGCGCCGCCGTCTCCGGGTCGGAGAACGACTCCTCCGACATCACGTGGCACCAATGGCAGGTGGAGTAACCGATCGACACGAGCACGGGGACGTCGCGGCGACGGGCCTCCTCGAACGCCTCGTCGCCCCAGGCGAACCAGGCCACCGGCTGACCGGCGTGCGCGCGTACGTAAGGACTGGCGGATGCGGCGAGCCGGGACGACATGCCCCCAGGGTAGACGCAGAGAATAGTGCATCCCAGGGGTGCCGCTGAGCCCTCAGATCCCTGTGATAGGAAAGGGGCACGCTCCCGGCTGCTTCGGGATCGTCGGGTGCACGGTGGACGCGGGGAAGGGGGCGGGGTGGCGCAGAGACTCCCCGCAGCGCCCCCGGTGCTGCCCGGCTTCACCTACGTCCGCCCGCTGGGCACCGGCGGGTTCGCCGACGTCTTCCTCTTCGAACAGGACATGCCGCGCCGGCCGGTCGCCGTGAAGGTGCTGCTCGAGGACCTCGTCGACGAGGGCCTGCTGCGCATGTTCAACGCGGAGGCCGACGTCATGGCGCGGTTGAGCTCCCACCCCTCCATCCTCACCATCCATCAGGCGAGCATCTCCTCCGACGGGCGCCCGTACCTCGTGATGGAGTACTGCCCCAATTCCCTGAGCTCCCGCTACCGGCGCGAGGTGATCCCGGTCGCCGAAGTGCTCCAGGCCGGCATCAAGATCGCCTCCGCGCTCGAGACCGCCCACCGGTCCGGCCTCCTGCACCGGGACATCAAACCGTCCAACCTGCTCATCACCGCCTTCGGCTCCCCCGTCCTGTCCGACTTCGGCATCGCCACGGCGCTCGGCGGGCGGGGCGAGGAGGAGGTCTTCGCGATGTCGGTGCCGTGGAGCGCGCCGGAGGTCGTGGACGAGCGCGTCGCCGGTTCCGTCCCTGCGGAGGTGTGGAGCCTCGGCGCCACCGTGTACTCCCTGCTCTCCGGTCGCAGCCCGTTCGAACGGCCCGGGTCGGGGCAGAACTCCCGGGACCAGCTGAAGTCCCGCATCCGCCGGGCGGCGTACACGCCGATCGGCCGCGACGACGTGCCGGCGAGCCTGGAGGCCGTGCTGAGCCGCTCCATGCAGCGCGATCCGGCTGCACGCCAGGCATCGGCGGCCCAGTTCGCCTACGAGCTGCAATTGGTCCAGCACGAGCTCGGGCTCCCGCACACCCCCATGGAGGTGGCCGTCGACGAGTGGGCGTCCGCCGGCGCGCCCGTCGACTTCTCCGACGACCGCGCCCGGGGCCCGGTGCGCCCTTCCGTGCAGTACGAATCCCGTCGTCCGGTGCGCGCACGCGGCGCGGCCCACCGTCCGGACGAGGGCACCGTGCTCGCCGGGGCGGAGCCGGCCCGGCGGGGACCGTCCGCCGGGGTGGTCGCCGCCATCGCGATCGGTGCGGTCCTCGTGGTCGCCGCCGCGGTCGCGGTGACCCTGCTCGTGGTGGGGGGCTGAGGTGGCCGCCGCAACGGACGCTCCCCGCATGTCCCGGCGGGGGTGGATGCTCGGGGGCGCCGTCGCCGCGGTGATCGCGGTCGTCACGACCCTGGCCGTGGTGTGGCCGGGCTTCGACGCGCAGCAGACCCCTCCCGACGACGGCAGCATCTGGGCCCTGCAATCCGGCGAGGGCCGCCGCTACGCCCGCGTGAACACGACCGTGGGCGAGATCGACACCGTCAAGCAGGTCGAGAACCCGAGCAGCATCGTGCAGGACGCCGAGCATCTGCTCGTCTTCGCGGAGGGCGGCACGCGCTTCGCGGACGTGGACATGGCGACGCCGCAGGATCTGGATGCGGACGCCGAGGACACGTTCCAGAACACCCCGGCCGGCACCGTCGCCGTCGTCGCCGAGGGCGCCCTCGTGGCCTACCTCACCGATCGCGGCGCCGTGTACGCCGCACCTCTCGGCGCGCAGGACCGGACCACCGCGATCGATCCCTACGCCGACGAGGACGGCGAGGATCGTCCCACCTTCGTGGCCACCGCGATCGCGGTGGGCCTCGACGGGGTCGTCCACGCCTACTCCGCGGCGGAGGGCAGGGTGATCCGCGCGGACGGGACCACCGGACGGGTGCTCGGCTCGGACACGATCGAGGACGCCCCCGCCGAGAGCGTCCAGCTCACCGCGGCCGGGGACGGCTGGGCCCTGCTGGCGACCGACTCCGGGGATCTCTGGGTGCGTGGACGCGCCGCCCCCATCCCCACCGGCACGACCGGCGGCGTCCTCCAGCGATCGACCTCGACCGGCGAGACCGTCTACATCGCCGACGCCACCGGGCTCGTCGCCGTCCCGCGGGACGGATCCGCGCCCGACCGCGCCGAGGATGCGGCGCAGGGCGTTCCGGCCGCGCCCGCCGAGCTGGACGGCGTCGTCTACGGCGCCTGGCTCCCCGAGGGCGGGGCGTCCGGCACCCTCTGGAGCAGCGCGGACGGGGCGCGGAGCCTCGACTACCGGGGTGCGCAGCTCGGCGACGAGGTCGCCCCGGCGTTCCTGTCCAACGGTTCGCGGATGATCCTCAACGAGACCCGATCGGGCTGGGTCTGGACGCTGCCGGACGGCGCGCTGGTCGCGTCGTCGCAGCGGTGGGATGCGGAGGACGAGCAGCCCACCGTCCAGCAGGACGAGGTCGAGGCGGAAAGGGTGATCGACCCGAAGCCGCCGATCGCGGTGGACGACGCCTTCGGTGTCCGCGCCGGACGCAGCGTCGTGCTTCCGGTGATGCTGAACGATCACGACCCCAACGAGGACGTCCTGAGCATCGTCGCGGCCTCCGTCGAGGGCCTCGACCCGTCCTTCGGCTCCATCGCGCCCTCGAACCAGCAGCAGGAGCTCGTCGTCCGGGTCGCGCCGGACGCGGCCGGCACGGCGACCTTCCGCTATCGGGTGACCGACGGCACGACGGCCGACGGACTGACGTCCGAGCCCGCCACGGTGACGCTGCGCGTGGTTCCGGAGGAGGAGAACTCCGCCCCCGTGTGGTGCGGCACGGACGGATGCCTGTCGAGCTGGCCGGATCCGCAGGTCGTGCCCGGGGGAACCGTGTCCGCCAACGTGCTGGAGGGCTGGGTCGATCCGGACGGCGACCCGATCTACGTGTCCCAGGCGGTGAACCAGTCCGGCATCGGCTCCCTGGTGCTCGACCCGCAGGGCACCGTGACGTTCCAGCATCCGAACCCGAACGCGACCGAGGCGCAGACGATCCCGATCGCGATCGGCGTCTCGGACTCGCGCGGACTCACCGCCGACAAGCCGCTCGAGATCACGGTCACCCCGAGCCCCCAGCTCACCGCCCAGTCCTTCGCGGTCGTGGGCACCGCCGGCGCGCCCACCACCGTCGACGTGCGCCCGCACATCACCGGCGTCACCGGCGGTCTCTCCATCCGCTCCGCGAACGCGCTCGACGACTCCGGTGCCGACATCGCCGTCAACAGCGTGGCCGGAACCTTCCAGTTCACCGGCGCCACGCCGGGCTCGTACATCGTGCAGTACGTGGTGGCCGATGAGGCGGCGGAGGCGACCGGCATCGTCCGCGTGACCCTCGTGGACCCGGCGCAGACGCAGATCTCCACCCCGCCGCTGACGGCCTTCGTCCGCCCCGGCGAGGACGCCACGATCGACATCGTCTCGGCGGTGTCCAATCCCGCCGCCCTGGTGCTGCTGGCCAGCGACGTGCGGACGACCCCGGATGCCGAGGCCACCCTCGCCGTCGACCTGGTCGGTCAGAGCATGCTGCGCGTCGCGGGCGCGACCGACGACGGACAGCCCGGCACACTCGGCGTGGTCGCCTACACGATCTCCGACGGCACCGGGAACGGCTACACCACCACGACGGGCGAGGTCACGGTCGTGCTGCTCCCCCCGGCGGACGCGGAACCGCCCATCGCGGTCGACGACGCCGTCACGGTGCGGGCGGGTACGCAGATCGACATCCCGGTGCTCCTGAACGACACCGCGCCCACGGGTGCGCAGTTCGCGATCGACGCCTCCACGATCTCGAACGACTCCGGCGAGGGGCTCGCCTTCGCGACGGGCCGGCTGCTGCGCTACCTCGCCCCCGAGCAGCCGGGGACCTACACGGTCGGCTACACGATCTACCGCATGGGCTTCCCGGACATGACCGACACCGCCCGGGTCACCATCACCGTGCTCCCCGATGAGAGCAACGCCGCGCCGGTGCCGCACATGCTCGTCGGCCGTGTCCTCAGCGGCGCGGCGGTGTCCATCCCGTTCGACCGGTTCGCCGTGGACCCGGACGGCGACGCGGTCACCCTGGACCGCATCGTGACCCAGCCGGAACGCGGGTCGGCGACCATCTCCGCCGAGGGCGACGCGATCGTCTACACGAGCTCGGCGGGTGACAGCGGCCAGGTGACCTTCACCTACCAGGTGCGCGACTCGCAGGGCGCGACCGGCACCGGCGAGGTCCGCGTGGGCGTGCTCGACGCCGAGTCCGATCCGAGTCCGGTCACCTACAGCGACTACCTGCAGGCGCAGGCACGCGAGGACGGCGAGGTCGTCGTCCGTCCCGCCGACAACGACATCGACCCCTCCGGCAGCGAGCTCGAGGTGATCGACGTGCGCCCCAACGCGGAGGTCGGCTCGGCCGAGTACCGTGCGATGGACGCCATGATCGCGGGGCTCGACGACAGCGTCGTGTCGCTGCAGTCGGGCACGCAGCTGGGCACCTACTCGTTCGCGTACACGGTGCGCAACGCGAACGGCGACACGGCCATCGGGCTCATCGTGCTCAAGGTCGTGCGCGATCCCGTTCCGGACTACCCCGTGGTGCGGGACACCTCGCTGACCGTCGAGACCCGGGAGGACTTCCCCGACGGGATCGATGTCCTGAGCGGCAAGGTCTCCTGGACCGCGGGTGACGCCTCCGGGCTCAGCCTGTCGCTGTGGGGGGAACACCCCGGCATCGAGGTGGACGGACGGCGCATCTCCGGACGCATCCCGGACGAGACCCTGCTGATCCCCTTCCAGGTGTCGGGGACCTCCTTCGACGGCAGCGAGGTCACCTCCTACGGTTTCCTGCGGGTGCCGGGCACGAACGACCTCCAGCTGACCCTGCGCGCCTCGGCCGCCACCGTCCAGGTCGATGAACGGGGCACGGTCGACATCGATCTCGATCGCGCCGTCGCCCTCCCCCCGCGCAGCGACATCGAGATCGACGGTTCCCGCATCGCGGTCGGCGGAGCCCGCGCCCAGGCCCGCTGCGAGCTGCAGTCCGGGACCGTCGTCCGGTACAGCGCCGGCGCGGGTGCGCCGTGGACCGACACCTGCACGGTGCCGGTGCGCCTGGTCGGGCAGGAGTCCTACACGTTCCTCACGGTGCACGTCGAGGTCGTCGCGGAGAACCCGCAGCCGGAGCTGCGTCCCGCATCCCTCACGGTGAGCCCGGGGTCCTCCTCGACCTACGACCTCACCGACATGACCACCTGGGCGGGCACCGAGGACTGGGCGGCGCTCAGCTACGGCCTCGGCTACACCGGCGACCAGTTCACCGTGACCCCGCAGGGCACGCAGGTCACCGTCACGGCGAAGGACGCCGCCCGCCCTGGCCGCCAGGAGCCGGTCACCGTCACCCTGCCGAGCCACCGCGACGTCCGCCCGTCCACGCTGGCGCTGACGGTCGGCCCCGCCCCCTCCACACTGCCCAAGGGCGCGACCCTGACCCAGCAGTGCTCCCAGGCCTCGGGCACGAGCTGCACCATCTCCGTCATCGGCGGGGGCGGCGAGGTCAACCCGCTGCCCGGCACGCCGCTGAAGGTCGTGGCGGTCGGCGCCGGGGCCGGCGGGAGCTGCGCCGGGGTGTCCTTCTCGGTCGCCGGTCCCACCGCCCTGCAGGCGGCGTGGGCGGCGGATGCGGAGGGCACCCGGTGCACGGTCGGCTTCACCGTCGAGGACGCGCAGGGACGGCAGTCGAGCGGTGACCGCAACGGTCAGGTCACGCTCGATCTGCAGGGATACCCCAAGGGCCCCAACAGCGTGATGCAGACGGCCCACGGCGACCGCTCCATCACCCTGCGGGTCGACCCGGGGGCCGCCGCGAGCGCGTATCCCGCGTTGCAGGGGTTCCGCATCTTCGACGGCGGGCAGCAGGTCACCACGTGCACCGCGGCCGGCGCCTGCCAGCCCTTCCAGGTCGCGGTCAACGGCGACCAGCGCACCTACGAGGCCCGTGCCTACAACAGCGTCGGCGATTCCCGCTCCGGGGTGAGCGTGCGCGCCTGGGGGTACCGCGCACCCTCGGTCGGCGCGGTCACGGCGGAGCCGGTCTACGACGCGCGCCGCACGAGCGGCGACACCGGTGTCGTCCGCATCCGCATCCAGAACACCGACGACGAGGTGCGCAGCTACAGCGTGACCGGCACGTCCTCGCCCGTGCCCCGCGGCCGGGGCGAGTACACCGAAGTGGACGTGCAGCTGCCGGTGGGCCCCGCCATGATCCAGGTCACCCCGACCAGCGCGAACGCCGCGCCCGACGGCAGCGGTTCGATCGGTTCCTCCGGGTCGGCGAGCGTCACGGTGGCGGGGCTCCCGCGTACCGGGGGCGTCTCGGTCGTGGCCGAGTCGGCGACCGCCCTGACCGTCTCGGCCGCGCCCATCGACGCGAACGGCAGCACCCGCGCCACCGAGACGATCTACGTGGCCGTCCGCGCCGGTGGCGACTTCTCCTGCTCGGTCGGCTCCGACGGAACGGGCCTGCGGGTCTCGGGGTCGCGCGAGGTCGTGTCCGACTCCCCCGTCATCGGCGGACTGCGCGAGAACGAGAAGTACACGGTGGGAGCGTGCGTCGGGAACGGCTTCGGCGCGGCCAAGACCGGCACGGCCGACGGCTGGGCCTGGGCGCAGCCGGAGGCGCCCACCGGAGGGACGTACGCGATCCGCCGCACCACCCCCTCGGGCACCGTCGCCTACGTGGTGGACGACGTGCGGGTGCCCAGCAGGTCCGGATTCGAGACCATCATCGACGGCGGCTCCCCCGCGATCGGCGCCGAACGGTCCATGACGGCGAGGTACTGCGTCCGCAACTCCAACCAGGAGCGCTGCAGCCCTCCGGGCGCGATCCTCCCGGCGGACGCGGCGAAATCGACCCAGGTCACGCTGTTCGAGGCGGCCATCTCGGTCTGCCGCGTCGGCGCCACGCTCCAGGGGACCGTGGGACAGAACCCCGGCGGGCTCGGGACCGTCTCCATCGACCCCGGCTCGGTCACGTACTACGGCGACACCGCCCTCGGCTTCCCCGTCCGCATCCCGCCCGCGGAGGGCGCCCCGCTGACCGTTCCGAACGGCACGGTCCGGGTGACGGCCAAGGTGCTGTTCACCTGGACGAGCCCGCAGGCCGCCTACCAGCAGGAGTCCTTCACGGTCGACTTCCGCGGATGCACCGGCACCGTCGACCCGAACCCGCCCGAGCCCGAGCCCGAGCCGACCGACCCCCCGACCGAAGGAACCAACCCATGACCGTGACCCCGGAACAGACCACCTGGTTCCAGGAGACCTTCGATCTGCTCGTGGAGAACGTGGAGCAGGTCGTCCTCGGCAAGCGACACGTGATCGAGCTCGCGTTCGCCGCCCTCGTCTCCCGCGGTCATCTCCTCCTCGAGGACTTCCCGGGGACGGGCAAGACCTCCCTCGCGCGGGCGATGGGCGAGACCATGCAGGGATCGAGCTCGCGCATCCAGTTCACTCCGGACCTGCTCCCCGGCGATGTCACCGGAATCACCGTGTACGACCAGAAGCGCGGCGAGTTCGAGTTCCACTCCGGACCGATCTTCGCGAACATCGTGCTCGCGGACGAGATCAACCGCGCCAGCCCGAAGACACAGTCCGCGCTGCTGGAGGTGATGGAGGAGGGCCAGGTCACGGTCGACGGGATCTCCCGCCGCGTGCCGAGCCCCTTCCTGGTCGTGGCGACGCAGAACCCGGTGGAGCAGGCCGGCACCTACCGCCTGCCCGAGGCCCAGCTCGACCGCTTCCTCATGAAGACCTCGCTCGGATACCCCGACCACGCGGCCACGGTGCGCATCCTCGAAGGCAGCGCCAACGCGCGCCGCGAGGTCGACGCCGTGATCACGCCCGAGGCCGTGGAGACGATGTCCGCGATCGCTCAGGACGTGTACCTCAACCCGCTCGTCCTGGACTACATCTCCCGCGTGGTCGAGGCGACGCGCCAGGCGGCGCAGGTGCGGCTCGGCGTCAGCGTCCGCGGGGCGCTCGCGCTCACCCGCGCGGCCAAGACCTGGGCCGTCGCGCACGGACGCGGCTACGTGACCCCGGATGACGTGAAGGCGCTGGCCGAACCCGTGCTGGCGCACCGGCTGATCCTCGACGCGGAGGCGGAGTTCGACGGCGTCACGCCCGGTGCGGTGATCGGGCAGGTCCTGCTCGATGTCAGTCCCCCGACCCAGCGCGAGTCGGCGTGAGCGGGGACAGCCCGTCCCGCATCACCCGGATCGGCTCGACGTCCACGGCGACGTCGGGAACGAGCACGCGCACCCGCACGCGCTACGACACGTCCCGCCAGACGACGGTCATCGTCGTCGGCGGCATCCGGTTCTGGCGTCGCCTGAGCCGATCCGTCGGCCGCGCCGCCGCGACCGTCCGCGGTACCGTCACGCCGGCCGGCTGGCTGCTCGTCGGTGCGGCCCTCGTCGGGCTCGGCGCGGGCCTGCCGCTCGGCTGGATCGAGTTCGTCATCGCCGGCGTCGTGGCGGCCGTCCTGCTCCTGTGCGCGGCGCCGTTCCTCTTCAGCGCCCGCGCCTACGACGTCTCCCTCGCCCTCGCGCGCGACCGCGTCGTCGCGGGCACCGAGGTGGCGGCGCACCTGCGCGTGGAGAACGTCGGCTCGGGTGTCGCACTGCCGGGTCGGGTGGACATCCCGATCGGGCCGGGGCTCATCGACGTGCCCGTGCCGGTCCTGCGCAAGGGCGGCGTGTTCGACGAGGATCTGTCCGTCCCCGCCCTGCGACGCGGCGTCCTCGAGGTGGGCCCGGCCCGCTCCGTCCGCGGAGACCCGCTCGGCATCCTGCGGCGCGAGGTCACCTGGGAGGACGTGCACACGCTGTACGTGCACCCGGTGACCACATCCATCCCGAGCACCGCCACCGGGTTCGTGAAGGATCTCGAAGGCAATCCCTCGTCCCAGGTCGTCGACTCGGACATCTCCTTCCACGCCATCCGGGAGTACTCCCCCGGTGATTCGCAGCGGCACATCCACTGGAAGTCCACCGCGAAGACCGGCACGCTCATGGTGCGCCAGTACGAGGAGACGCGGCGTTCGCGCATGGTGATCGTGCTCGCCAGCGGCACGGAGGAGTACGCGAACGACGAGGAGTTCGAGCTCGCCGTGAGCGCCGCCGCATCCCTCGGTGTCCGCGGCATCCGGGACGGCCGCGACGTATCGGTGGTCGTGGGCGGCGAGGTGCCCGAGTTCGCCCGGCGCTCGGTGCGTACGTCGCGCGAGCTGGCGACCGTGACCGCCCGGACGCTGCTCGACGACCTCGCCGGACTCGACAAGACCGAGCGGGTCAGCCCGCTCGGGGACGTGGCCGGGCTGGCCGTGGAGGGACACTCCGACGTCTCCATCGGCTTCCTCGTGTGCGGTTCCACGCCGACCCTGCGGATGCTCCAGCACGCCGCCCTGGCCTTCCCCGCGGATGTCGGGGTCGCGGCGCTGATCTGCGATCCCACCGCGGAGCCGGGCTACCGCACGATCGGGGCGACGTCCGTCGTCACGATCGGCCTGCTGGACGACCTCCGGCACATCCTGGCACGGAGCGCGAAGTCGTGAACGGGGTCGAGTCGCGAGCCGCCGCGCGCGCCCGCCGCCGTTCGGGTCGTCCGTCGTTCGACGTCGCCGAGAGGGTCGGCGACGTCGCGTTCATGGACGCCCTGCTCGTGGTGGGTGCGGCCTCGTCCTGGACCATCTCGCAGAGTCCCTGGTTCCTCCTCGTGGCCGCTGTCGGCATCGCCGCGGCGACCGCGATCGCCCTCATCGCCCTGGTGCGGCGCTGGCGCTGGTGGCTCACGGCCGCCGTCACCGCCGGGGTCTACCTCGTGGTGGGCGTCCCGCTCACGGCTCCCACCATGATCACGGACCCGGCGACGGTCCTCGGCGCGATCGCCGGTGTCGTCACGGCGCCGGTGACCGGCTGGAAGAACCTGCTCACGCTGGAACTGCCGGTGGGCACCTACCAGGCGGTGCTCGCCCCCATCCTCCTGCTGATCCTGGTCCTCGGTGTGCTCGCCCACTCGCTGGCGCTCCGCGCGCGGCGCATCTGGCCGCTGGCCGCGCCCGTCGCCCTGCTCCTGACGGTGTTCGGGATCGCGTTCGGATCCAGCGCCGTCTCCGGCTCGGCGCGGGTCGGCGGCTGGGAGCTCACCGGGGCAGGTGAGGCCGCGGTCGGTCTCGCCGCGCTCCTCGTCGCCCTCGCCTGGTACGTGTGGCGAGCGGTGCACACCCGGCGTGCGGCGCTGCGTGCGGCCCGCCGGATGAGCGCCACCCGGGCGACGTCCCGCGCGAACCGGACCCTCGGCACCCGGATCGCCCTGTCCGCAGGGATGCTCGTGGTGGCACTGCTCGCCGGCCTCGTGATCGCCCCGTGGGCGGTGGCCGGCAGCACGCGGGACGTGCTGCGCACCGCGATCGACCCCGAGCTCCAGGTGCGGCAGACGCTGAGCCCCCTCGCGGACTACCGCACCTCGTTCGCCGACGAGCGGTACGACGAGGTGCTGTTCACCGTGACGACCGAAGGCGCACCGGCGGACCGGGTCCGGTTGGCCGCCCTCCCCTTCTACGACGGGCGCGTGGTCCGCGCCACCGACCCGACCGGCCGAGCCGGCGAGGGTGCCACGGCGTTCACCCGGGTCCCGGCGACGCTCACCGGGACGAGCGGGCAGGACGTGGCCGCCCGGATCGAGATCGGCGGCTACCGCGGAATCTGGGTGCCGACCGTGGGAGACCTCGTGTCCATCGATTTCGACGGCGCCTCCCGCGCGGCGCTCTCGGACGGGTTCTTCTACAACGCGGACGCCGCGACCGGGGTGGAGCTGTCCCGGCCGGGGCTCGAGGCGGGCGTCGCCTATCGGCAGGCCGGCCGGATCGACGACACGGACCGCGCCCCCGGCACGCTGACCCCGCCGGCGGGCGGACCGGCCGTCGACGCCGCGCACGTGCCGGAGAGCCTGCTGGCCTGGATCGAGGCGCAGGACGCGCCGACCGGCGGCGCCGGCCTGTCCGAACTGATCGACCGGCTGCGCGCGCGGGGACTGCTCAGCCACGCGCTGACGATCGAGGACACGCAGCTCCCGGCGTGGATGCAGGACCTCGGCGAGTACAGCTTCGAGCCCAGCCGGGCCGGACACTCCACCGACCGCATCGGGGCGCTCTTCACCGCACTGCTCGAGCGGCAGAACGACGTGGGCGGGAGCGACGACGCACTGCTGGTCGCGGCAGCCGGTGACGACGAGCAGTTCGCGGTCGCCGCCGCACTCATCGCCGATCAGCTGGGATTCCCCGCCCGCGTGGTCCTCGGAGCGCGTCTGACGAGCACGGATGAGGACCTGCCCACCTGCGCCGACGGCGTCTGCCGCGGCGGCGACCTCGCCGCGTGGATCGAGGTCCAGGATGCCGGCGGCTCGTGGACCGCGATCGACACGACCCCCCAGCACTCCGTCGCACTGTCGCCGGACGTGCAGCAGCGTCGCGACCCGCAGAATCCGACGGAGGTGGAGCCCGAGCAGGCCGAGATCGTCCTGCCGCCCGAGGCGGACCCCGCCGACTCCGCGCCGCAGGACGAGGAGACCCCGG
>JADGMW010000437.1_pt1 | contig 17407 bp, 15 predicted proteins | sample 8641801 | NCBI WGS metagenome assembly JADGMW01 (sample SAMN16272018, study PRJNA661076) | feces metagenome | isolation source: fecal sample from diarrhoea affected cattle A | host: Bos taurus | place: South Africa: Lokaleng Village, Mahikeng | collected 2019-09
CAGCCTGTCGCCCAATACGATGGGCGCCAGCTCGCCGTAATGGGTGGTCGCCGCGCTGACGTTGAAGCGCAGCACGTGGGGCAGCACCAGCGCATTGGACAGGCCATGAGGGATGTGGAAGTTGCCGCCCAACGGATAGGCCAGCGCGTGCACCGCTGCGACCGGCGCATTGGCAAAGGCCTGGCCAGCCAGACAGGCACCCAGCAGCATGGCCTGCCTCGCCTCCCGGTTGCTGCCGTTATGCACCGCCTCGTCGAGATTGGCCGCCAGCAGGCGCAGGGCCTCGCGCGCCAGCAGGTCCGACATTGGATTCTTCTTCAACGCACTGGTGTAGGCCTCGATGGCATGCACCATGGCGTCGATGCCGGTGGCGGCCGTCACCGCCGGTGGCAGGCCGAGGGTCAGGTCGGCATCGAGCAGCGCCAGATCAGGCAGCAGCAGCGGCGAAACCACGCCCATCTTGGTGGTTTCGCCGGTGGTGATGATGGAGATCTGGGTGACTTCGGAGCCGGTGCCGGCGGTGGTCGGCACCTGTATCAGCGGCAGGCGCACGCCTTTGGCATTGCCCACGCCATAGATGTCCTGCAGCGACTGCGAGCATTCGGGATGCGCCAGCAATGCCACCAGCTTGGCGACGTCCATCGAGCTGCCGCCGCCGAAGCCGATGATCAGGTCGGCCCCTGCAGCCTGTTCCACCGCAGCCAGCACGATGGCCTCCGGCGGGTCGGCCACCACCTGGTCATAGACCGAGACGTGCAGGCCTTCTTCTTCGAAACCCGGCAGTACGTTATCAAGCAGGCCAAAGCGGGTAATCCCCGGATCGGTCACCACTAACACCGAGCGCGCGCCGCGCTCCCTGCAAAGGCTCGCCAGGCGGCGCGAGGCGCCCGGTTCGCAGATCAGTTGGGCGGTTGTGGCAAAGCTGAACGGATGCATCGGTGCCTCCTGACTCAGTAAAGGGACGCCTCGTTACGGAGGGTCCCGGTTTGAAAGCTTGGCCAGCTTGCTGGCCCATCAAAAGGCAAAGCTGCCCTCATCCAGCGCCATCAGGCATTCGGCACCACCCTGGATCGCCTCGCGATGTGCGCTGGCGCGCGGCAATACACGGCGCAGGTAGAAATCCGCGCTCGCCAGCTTGGCCTGGTAGAAGGCCTCTTCGCCGGTGCTTTCCTCCAGCGCATCCTGGGCCCGCGCCGCGGCCTGCAGCCAGAGCCCGCCCAGCAGCACGTAGGCCGAGTACTGGAGGAAATCCACCGAGACCGCGCCGATTTCCTGCGGGTCACGCTGGGTGGCCGCAATTACTTCGGCGGTCAGCTCGCGCCATTCGCCCAGCCGGGCCTGCACCTTGGCCGCCAGCGCGTGCAAGGCCGGACGATCGATCTGCCGATCGCAAACATCGCTGAACTCGGCCTGCAGTGCCGATAGCTCGGCACCGCCATCACCGAGCAGCTTGCGGCGAATGTAATCAAGCGCCTGAATGCCGTTGGTGCCCTCGTAGAGCTGGGTGATGCGACTGTCGCGCATCAGCTGCTCCATGCCCCACTCGCGGATGTAGCCGTGCCCGCCGTAGATCTGCACGCCCAGGCTGGCAACTTCCTGGCCCATGTCGGTGAAGAACGCCTTGACGATGGGAATCAACAAAGCCGCGCGCTTGCTTGCCGCCTTGCGGTAGCCGGCTTCGGGGTGCCCATGCTCCAGATCCAGCTGCCTGGCGCAGTACGCCGCCAGCATGCGGCTGCCTTCCACCAGCGTCTTCTGGGTCAGCAGCATTCGACGTACATCCGGATGAACGATGATCGGATCAGCGGGTTTGTCCGGGTACTGCACGCCGGTCAGCCCGCGTGACTGCAGCCGTTCGCGGGCATAGGCAAGCGAGCCTTGATAAGCCTGCTCGGCGATCCCGAGGCCCTGCAGCCCGACCTGGAAGCGCGCGTCGTTCATCATGGTGAACATGCATGCCAGGCCCTGGTTCGGCTCGCCGACGATCCAGCCGGTGGCGCCGTCGAAGTTCATCACGCAGGTGGCCGCACCCTTGATGCCCATCTTGTGCTCGATGGCACCGCAGCTCAGCGCGTTGCGCTCGCCCGGCGTGCCGTCAGCCTTGGCGACAAACTTGGGTACCAGCAGCAGGCTGATGCCCTTGACCCCGGCCGGTGCGTCCGGCAGGCGCGCCAGCACCAGATGCACGATGTTCTCGCTCATGTCGTGCTCGCCGCCGGAGATGAATATCTTGCTGCCGCTGACCTTGTAGCTGCCGTCCGCCTGAGGTTCGGCGCGGGTGCGCAGCAAGGCCAGATCGGTGCCGGCCTGGGGTTCGGTCAGGCACATGGTGCCGCTCCAGCGGCCACTGACCAGTTTTTCCAGATAGGCGTTCTTCAGCTCTTCGCTGCCGTGCTTGTACAGCGCCAGCACCGCGCCTTCGGTCAGCCCGGAATAGATACGGAACGACAGCGAGGCGCCCATCAGCATCTCGTGGAAGTTGCTGGCGACCAGCTGCGGAAAGCCTTGGCCGCCGTACTCGGTCGGGCCGGTCATGCTGGCCCAGCCGTTGTCGACGTACTGCTGATAGGCCTCGACGAAACCTTGCGGCGTTCTGACCTCGCCGTTTTCCAGGGTTACGCCTTCTTCGTCACTGTTGCGATTGAGCGGGGCAATCTCGCCGCCGGTGTAGCGCGCCGCTTCCTCCAGCACGCCGTCGATCAGCTCACGGTCCAGGCCGTTGCCCAGCAGCTCGCAATGGGCGGTGGCATCGAACAGCTCGTGCAGCACGAAGCGCATGTCACGCAAAGGGGCCTTGTATTCCATGCTCAGGCCTCCTTCTTGTAGTCGACGAAACGGCCGCCAAGGGTGGCGAGGCTGTCGATCAGTTCGGCAGGCTTCCAGTGCGATCCGTGACGCTCGGCCAGGGCGTTGAGACGGTCGCGAATGGCTGGCAGGCCTTCGCGGTCAGCCCAGGTCATCGGCCCGCCGACCGCTGCCGGGAAGCCGTAGCCATTGAGGTAGACGGTGTCGATATCAGTGCTGGATTCGGCCATGCCTTCCTGAAGGATCTTCGCGCCCTCGTTGACCAGTGCCAGCAGGCAGCGCTCGAGGATTTCCGCCTCGCCAATCTCCCGCCGCTCGTAGCCAAGCCGCTCGGCTTCACGCTGCACCAGCGCATCCACTTCCGGATCATGCTCGGCCTGACGGCTGCCTTCGGCGTAGCGGTAGTAGCCCATGCGCGACTTCTGGCCGAAGCGGCCCAGCTCGCAGAGGCGGTTGTCGACCTGCACTTCGGGCTCGTCCTGGCCCTTGCCGGCGAGTTCGCGGGCACGCCATTCCAGGTCGATGCCGACTACGTCGTACATGCGGAACGGTCCCATGGCGAAACCGAAAGCCTGCAGCGCACCGTCCACCTGATGCGGATATGCGCCTTCGAGCAGCATCGCCCGTGCTTCACGCACGTAGGTTTTGAGCATGCGGTTGCCGATGAAACCCGGGCAATTGCCGGCGATGACGCTGATCTTGCCCATGCGCTTGCCAAGCTCGGTGGAGGCTTCCAGCACAGCTTGCGAGGTCTTGGCGCCCCGGACGATCTCCAGCAGCTTCATGATGTGCGCCGGGCTGAAGAAGTGCAGGCCCACCACTTGCTCTGGCCGCTGGGTGACGGCGGCGATGGCGTCGATATCCAGCGCTGAAGTGTTGCTGGCGAGAATACCGGCCGGCTTCACGATGCCGTCCAGCTCGCGAAAGATGTTCTGCTTCAGCTCGAGGTTCTCGTAAACCGCCTCGATCACCAGATCCACTTCGGCCAGCGCCTGGTAATCGGCTGCCTTGCTGATACACGCGCGTCGCGCCGCAGCCTGCGCCTCGTCGATACGCCCTTGGCGCACGTTGTGCGCGTAGGTATCGGCCACCACGCCCAGGGCCTGTTCGAGCATCTCCGGGTTGTTGTCCAGCCACAGCACCTGCACACCGGCATTGGCCAGGCTCATGACAATACCGCGGCCCATGGTGCCGGCACCGATTACCGCGGCGGTCTGGATATCGAAGCGGGTTTGGCTCATTGCAGCAGTCCTCGTCGCAAGGCAAAAAAATCAGAAGACCTACCTTAGATGAAGACGGTACTATTTTTGAAATTTAGTCTTGTGATGATTCAGATTCATTAGATGAATATCTACAACTTCGATCTCAACCTGCTCCGCGTGCTAGACGCCTTGCTGCGCGAACGTAACGTCTCACGCGCCGCCCAACGGCTCTCCCTTAGCCAACCGGCCGTCAGTAATGCGCTGGGCCGCCTGCGCGAACTGCTCGATGATCCGCTACTGGTGCGCGTCGGCCGGGTCATGCAGCCCACGCCGCGAGCGCTGAGCCTGGAAGCACCGATTCGTGATGCGCTGCAGCAGATCGAACACACGCTCAACGCCGGCGATTTCTTCGATCCGGCCACCAGCCGGCAGCGCTTTGTCATCGCGGTGACCGATTACGTCGAGCTGATCTGCATGCCTGCGTTGATGGCGCATCTGGCAAAAGTGGCACCGGGCATTCAGCTGGCGATCCGGCATCTGACCCCGACCCTCCCCGCCGAGGCGCTGGATGACGGCGAGTTGGATCTGGCGCTGGGCCGCTTTCTCGAGGTGCCGACCCGCTTCCACAGCCGCCGCTGGGCCAGCGAAACCCTGCAGGTAGCCCTGCGCAAGCAGCATCCGCTGATCGACGGAGGGCTCGATCTGCCGACCTTCCTGCGCCTGCGCCATCTCTGGGTTCACGGTGGACAAACCCGCGGCATGGTCGATCAATGGCTGGAAGATCACGACCTGGCCCGCGACGTGGTCTACACCACCCCCAACTACCTGCAGGCTGCGCATATAGTCGCCAGCAGCGATCTGGCCGCGGTACTGCCGACCCAGCTGGCACGCCACTTCGCCACCTTGCTGCCGCTGCAACTGTTCGACCTGCCGTTCGATCTCGGCACTTTTCAGCTCGATATCGTCAGCGTTGCCCAGCGTGAGCGGGATGCCGCCCTGCAATGGCTGATCGAGCAGATCGTCGCGGTGGTACAGCCCTGAGGCAAAGGAAGTCTGTGGCGGAGCGAAGGCCGTGCGCCAGCCCTGGCATTCGGTCCACTGCGCGGCGGCTTTGGAGAGGAAATTGAGCGGAGGCGTTCGGTTCAGCCGGCGGACAGTGCGGCAAGGCGCCGAGCGAGGAACGGAGGCGCGGCGATGGTCCTCCTGAAAGCAGAAAGCCCGCCGAAGCGGGCTTTCTCTGACCAAAGTTCAAATCCTTTGAAGTGCCTTCCTGGCTTGGCCGATCATCCTTGATCCCGAGCGCGTCCTGCGCTTCAGAGATGGGTGTAGCTTAAGCCTCCGAGCGGGTCCTCCCAAGCAGCCATAAGCGCGACGATGTGTAAGCCTTTCGCTATAGCCTGAGTCTGGAGCGGCGCAGCCGGGCAGAACGCCACGCCGACGACGGCCGGGCCGCTAGTCCTTGCCCAGTTCCTCCTGGCGTTCGAGAAATTCTTCCTGAAGCAGCGCATCGGTCACCCGCTGCGGCTCTTCCTCCAGCAGCGGATCGGCGAGATGCCCGGTGGAAACCACCTTCGCATCGAGCTTGCCCATGAGGTGTTCAAGGGCGTTGTGCATCTTCTCGGCGGCGCCATCCACGGCCAGCTGAAGGGATTCGGCCTTGTGGGTGACAGACAGCGGCTGATGGCCCTTGGGGCGCGCTTCGATCTGGCAGCGCTTGTCCGCGGCGCCACCCTTTTGCGCATTCTCGTCGCCGACGTGGATTTCCACTGTCATGAGGAAATCCTCGAAACGGTCCAGCCGGTCCTGCACTGCCGCGCCGACCCATTCATGGAGTCCTGCACTGCCCTCAATATGATTGCTTCGCACCTGGATCTGCATTCGATCTCACCTCTTTCGTGATACGCCTTCATGTTCGAGACGGGATGTGCGCCGAGGTTCAGATGATCGGACGGACCAGCAGCCAGCGTAAGCCGCGGCTTACTCAGCCATCAGCTCGCGGTAGCGCCGCTGGTACTCCTCGTAGGACAGGTTTTCTTCCATCAGACGGTCGATCTGCTGCTGCCGGTAGGCCTCCCTACCCAGCATCTCCGGGCCACGCGCAACCGGTACGGCGACTCGCCCCAGCCCGGCCGCGCCGTTGGGGAACAGCTGGTGCGTCAATTCGGCGATCTTGTTTTCGGCGCTGATGAACTTGTCGAGGCGACCACCGCCCCAGCGCGCGTCGTATTCGGCCTGCCCGACCTGGCGGCCCTTCTCATACACGCGGATATCGGCATGTTTCATGTAAAGGGCCAGGTCCCAGCCCCAGTGACCAATGTAGGTGGTGGCGAGCGCACAGCGATCAGGGCTGCTGCCGGGCGACATCACGCGGGTCTTGAAGCCCTTCTCTGTCAGCGCGGCCTGGTAGGCAGTGGTAAACCCCGCACGCAGTTTGAGGGCGGGGATCATGCAGATCTCCGGCGTCAGCTCGGCGGACAGGGCTGCAGGCGTGACGTTCTGCTTGATGCTGCAGCCGCTGAGTGTGGCGACGGCGATGAGGATGAACAGCGAAGCGGTGCGCATTGGCGACCTCCATGTCATAGATGGCGAGCAGTTTGCCATCACGCTCGCCTGGCAGGAAGCCATGCCCAGTGGCTGCCCTGGAGGAAATGGATTTCCCCAGCTGCAACACAGTGATCCGGAGGCGACGGAGCAGCCTAGCGGCTCGGTGCAGCCTGCCGATCCGCCCGACCGCCCAGATGCCAGCCCAGTACACCCCAGACTGCGGCGCAGCCGGCACCCACCAAGGCAATCAGCAGGGTGCCCTGGCTGAGCATGTCCAGCAGCGCCTTGGCCCAACCGCTGAGCGCATCGCCGCCGCGATAGACCACCGTATCGATGAAGTTCTTCGCCTTGTACTTGCTCTCCGCGTCCAGCGGTGCGAAGAGCATTTCCCGCCCCGGACGGACAAAGGCGTACTCGCCGATTCGCCGCACGATCATCACTGCGGCGAGCACGGCGAAGGTCGGTGCCAGCGCCAGGCCGATGAAGCCCAGGCAGACCAGCGCCGGCACCGCCGCCAGCAACACCCGCACGCCGAGGCGTTGAGCGATGCGCCCGGTGATGAACAGCTGTGACAGCAACGCACCGGCCTGAACCACGAAGTCGATTGTGCCGAACACCCGCACCTGTTCGGCACGGTCCGGGAACAGCTCGGCCACCAGCCGCGCCTGCTCGAAATACAAGAAGGTGCTGGCGGTGGTCAGCAGCAGCACAAAGGCCGCGATACCCAGCAGGTAGCCCGAGCCAAGCACTCGCGTCAGGCCGCTGAACGGATTCCCCGCCACCGGCCGGCGCGGACTTTCTGCCGGCACGGCGCCGGGTCGTCCGGCACCGCCGACATCGCGCCAGGCCATCAGGTAGTGCTTGAGCGCCACCGCTGCGGCCAGCAGCAGTGCCGCCAGCAGCATCAGGCCGAACTGGCCGGTCACTCCCACCAGCAGCGCGCTCAATGCCGGCCCGGCAAGCCCGCCAACGCTGGCGCCGGCGGCGATGAACGCGAAGAGTCGCTTGGCCTGGTGCCCGTCGAACACGTCGGCCATCAGGCTCCAGGCCACGGAAACCACGAACAGGTTGTAGACTGAGATCCACACGTAGAACACCCGCGCCAGCCACACGCTGTCACGCAGGGCGAAGAACAACCCGGCAAACAGCAGCAGATTCACGCAGAAGAAGCCGTAGACCCAGTCGATGTAATGAATGCGCGCCACGCGGGAGTTGAGCCAGGCGAATAGCGGAACCGCCACCAGCATGGCGACGAAGGTGGCGGTGAACAGCCACTGCAGGTTCTCCACGCCGCCCTGGATGCCCATCGACTCGCGGATCGGCCGCAACATGAAGTAGCCGCTGAACAGGCAGAAGAACAGGCCGAAGCCCGCCAGCGAAGCAGGCAGTTCCCCGGGCCGGGCGTTGATCAGCCGTTCCAGGCGCGGCGGCAGGCTCATCAGCACTGCCCGCAGCTACGCGCGGCGGCCTTGCACCTCAGCCGCATTCAGGCGAATGCCTGGACGATCTGCTCGCGCTGCCGCGCATCCGGCAGCGGCCCCTGCCCGGCCAGCAGGTTGTCGGCCATGTAACGCGGGGTCGAAGTCGCCGGAATCACCGCGGTCACCGCCGGTTCGGCGAGGATGAACTTCAGTGCAAGCTGTGCCCAGGACGTGGCGCCGAGCTCGGCGGCCCAGTCGGGTAAGGGTTTGTCCCGAACCCGGCCGAGCAGGTTGCCGCGGGTGAAGGGACGGTTGATCAGCGTGGCGACGCCGTGATCGGCGCACCAGGGCAGCAGGCGCTTCTCGGCGTTGCGCTCGCCCACCGAATAGTTGAATTGGACGAAATCCACCGGTTCCCGGCCCAGCACCTGCAGCAGGCGATCATGGGCAGATTCGACGTAGTGGGTGACGCCAATGTAGCGAACGCGCCCCTGCTCTTTCAGTTCACGCAGCAGGCCAAGCTGGGTCTCGGTGTCCTGCAGGTTGTGCACCTGGATGAGGTCGATGGTGTCGGTCTGCAGTGCCTTGAAACTGGCCTCGATCTGCGCCAGGCCGCGCTCGCGCCCGGTGGATGACACCTTGCTGGCCAGAAACACCGGCTCACGCGCACCCTGGCGCGCCACCAGCTCGCCGGTGACGGCTTCGGCCCGGCCGTAGCTCGGGGCGGTATCGATCAGCTTCGCGCCCCCTTCGACGAGGATGCGCAGCACCTCCTGCAACGCCTCCATCTGCGGGTCGTTCATGCGCACGTCATGGGTGCGGGAAGTGCCGAGGCCGATGACCGGAAGCTGCTCACCCGAGGATGGAATCGGGCGTGTAAGCAGGGTCTGCGCGGCCCGCGCCGATACCGCCGAAAGCGGCCCGATGGCGGCAAAAGCCGCCACCACGGCGGCATGTTGAAGAAGCTGGCGGCGCGTCTGCATGGTTGGGCTCTCCAGGTTGGCATTGACCGTACGACAGCGGCGACGCTTGAGTATGGCCGACTTCCGCCGGGGTCGCGGCCGCATCAGCCGGGAGAGCTTTTCCGTTTGTTTCAATGCGGATTCGGTGTGACCGCCCCAGGCGAAACGCTGCGCCAGTACCGGAACGTGCGGACCCGCCGGCGCACAGCCCGAGCTTTTCGGCTGCCGGCGTCAGACCAGAAAACGTCCGAACAGCCGGGCAAGTCGCTGGGCCCGACGATGCCTGCTAAACCGATTCCGCCACCCGCTTCCGAACCTCGGCGTAGGGATAGGCTTCCAGCGAAGCGAAACCGGGGATGCCTCGGGCCTTGAGCCGGGTGAACACCGGAACGCTGATGCCGCAGAGAAAGCGCGTCAGGCACTCGGTGCTCGGCGGGCTGCTCTTCAGCTGCGGGTAGCGCTGACTGAAATCGGCGCAGCGGGAGGCGACATCCACTTCCTCCAGGGGCGCCAGCCGCGGTGGGTCCGGCAGCTGTGCAACCCGTCCCCGGCAAACCGAGCAGTGGCCGCAGTGTTGCGGCGCCTGGCTGTCGCCGAAGTAGACTGCGAGACGATGGCTCAGGCATTCCGGGCTTTCGAACAGCGCCAGCATATTGTTGATGCGGGTGATTTCACTGGCTTCGTGCTGTTTGAAGTACTGGTGCAGTTCGGCGCTCAACGCATCTGCGTCGAATGTGGGATCAAGCAGCGCGTAGACCTCGGTCATCTGCTTGCTTTCAAGCTCGATCCAGCCCTTCTCCTGGAAATATTCCAGCGCCTTGATCACTCGCGAACGTTCCGCGCCGTGCTGCTGGTGGAGTGTTTCGAAGTCCAGCGTGCACCAGGTCCGGGCCCGGGCCGAGCTGTGCACAATGGCTTCGACGAACTGCCGCCGCTCGCCCTCGAACCGGGTCACCAGCGCTTCGGGCTCGAGCAGGTACTTGAAGCGGTACTCGGCGAAGTAGGCGAAGCGCGGCGCGATCAGCCCGCGCAGCTCGAGCTGTACCAGCAGGGTTTTCAACGGAAGCTGGCGGATATTGCTCTGATCGGACAGCTGGTTGAGCATCAGCTCCCACTGCCCGCTTCGACCGTTTTCCAGCAGCTCGTCGAGCACACAGCGGATGCCTTCGCGCTCGGGCGTATCACCGTAGACAAAGTTCTGCAGCACATTGAGGCTGTCGCGATCGGCCAGCACCAGGCAGTCTGAGGGCTGTCCATCACGGCCCGCCCGCCCGATTTCCTGGCTGTAGTTCTCCACCGACTTGGGCAGGTCGAAGTGCACCACGTTGCGGATGTCGGCCTTGTCGATGCCCATGCCGAAGGCAATGGTCGCGACAATGCAGTTGAGCTCGCCGGCCATGAAGCGCCGCTGGATCGACTCGCGAACCTCATGGGCCATGCCCGCGTGATAGGCGCTGGCCGGAAAGCCGTGCTGCGCCAGATGCTCGGCAATCTGCTCGGCGGTCTTCTGCTGAGTGACATAGACGATGGTGGGCTGTACCGCCCTGTCAGCCAGCCATTCCACCAGCCGCCGCTGCTTGTTGATGCCGCTGACCGGCTCCACCAGCAGGTTGAGGTTGGGCCGGTAAAAACCTGTGGTGACTACATCCTCGGCGGCAATGGCGAACTTCGCCTGCATGTCGGCGATGACCGGCGGGGTGGCCGTGGCGGTCAGGAGCAGCACCTGGGGTATGGCGAACTGGCGTTGGTAATCTGGGAGCTTCAGGTAGTCCGGCCGGAAGTTGTGCCCCCATTCGGAGATGCAGTGGGCCTCGTCCACCACCAGCAGGGAGATCGGCACCTGACTGATGAAATGCCGAAAACGCTCGTTCTTCAGGCGCTCCACCGAGATCATCAGGATCTTCAGCTCGCCGGACTTTGCGCGGTTCATGGTGTCGGCGACCTGTTCGCGGCTCTGGGCCGAATCGATGCTGGCCGCAGCAATGTCATGCCGGTGCAGGAACGCCAGCTGATCCTGCATCAGCGCCAGAAGCGGCGAGACCACCAGGGTCAGATGCGGCAGGTGCAACGCCGGCAACTGATAGCACAGCGACTTGCCGGAGCCGGTGGGAAAGATTGCCGCCGCCGAGCGGCCGGCCACTACGGCGCGGATGGCCTGTTCCTGGCCCGGACGGAAACCGTCATAGCCGAACCGGTCTGCCAGCGTCTGTTCGATCATTGATGGCCACTCGTTTGATGGGCGCCGGAAATGGCGGAAAGGAAGAAGGCATGCTCAGCCCTCGCCGGAAGGCTACCCGCGTCACGCGCCGCCAGCCACCGCCGGGGCACCGCGGCCAGGCATTTCGATCAATGGGAATGATCGGAATCGGCAATTATCGTTAGCAGGCTTACTAAATCCACAATGGCCGGGCGCCTGTGGAGAGCCACGCGAACCGAATCAGCCGACGCGATTCACGACAGGGCGCATCAACCTACACGAACAAGGAACCCTGCCATGCGCCGCACCCTTACCACTGCCGCTGCCCTGCTGCTTTCTGCCGCCTCGCTTGCCCAGGCGCAAGACATCAAGCCCGAGGCCTACGCCTACGGCACCCCGCTGGATATTGCCTCGGTCATGTCGATCCACATCAAGCCGACCGTCTACTGCACCGTAACCGATGCCGTCATGACGTATCGTGATTCGGCCGGTGAGATCCGCAAACTTTCCTATCGCACCCTGTCGGAAAGCTGCAGGCACCAGAACTGAGTCGCCCGCGCGGTTGCTCCTGCCCGAGCGGAGGAGCACCGGCCAGCCTTGCGTCGGTCAGAATCGGTCGCGGATGACCACTTCCTCGAACGGCAGCTTGCCGACGCGGGGCTTGGGATCAACGGTGCGCTTGCCCACCGCGACCATCATGGCGATGACGTGATTTTCCGGTAGGCCGATCAGCTTGCCCACCGCCTCGAAATCGAAGCCGTCCATGGGGCAGGAGTCCAGACCCTTGCCGCGTGCCGCCAGCATGAGCGTCTGCGCCATCAGGCCGCAGCTGCGCATGGTTTCGTCACGCTGTACCTGCGGCTTGTCGCGGTAGTAATTGTCGATGGCGCCAGCCATGTAGTCCTGCACCTCGGGAGACGTGCCTTCCCAGACGCGCCGGGCATTCTTCTCCCAGCTATCGACCTGGGCACAGAACACCACCAGCATCGAGGCATCGGTCATCTGCGCCTGATTCCAGCCCACCTCGCGAATCTGCGCGCGCAGGGCCGGGTCGGCCACTTCCACCATCCGCACGTGCTGCAGGTTGAACGCCGAAGGCGCCAGCAGCGCCAGGCGCAGCAGCTCGTCCTTCTCTTCGCGACTGAGCTGGAAGTTGCTGTCGTAGGCTTTTACCGCGCGGCGGGTCTGGATGGCTTCATCGATATGCATGGCGTGCACTCCGTTGAATGGAAAGAAGCCGCCATGCTAAGCCTCGGCATCATCAGAATCCATGTGCCTTTGCAGATCGGATTTATCGAAACCGTCGATCGATACCGAGCCGCCCACGAAAAAGCCGCCCGAAGGCGGCTCTTTCTATAGCGCTATCGCTTCAGAGCTGTGGCCCGGCAGCCTTGATGGCGTCGGAGACCTCGAACTTCTTGAAGTTGTCGATGAACTTGGCAGCCAGCTCCTTGGCCGCTTCGTCGTAGGCGTTGGCGTCGGCCCAGGTGTTGCGCGGGTTGAGCAGCTGAGTATCGACGCCAGGAACCGAAGTCGGCACGTCCAGGTTGATGATTGGCAGGTGCTCGGTCTGCGCGCCAACCAGGGTGCCGCCCTGGATCGCGGCGATCACCGCGCGGGTGGTCGGGATGCTGAAGCGCTTGCCCACCCCGTAGCCGCCACCGGTCCAGCCGGTGTTGACCAGATAGACCTTGGAGCCGAACGCCTGGATGCGCTTGATCAGCAGTTCGGCGTACACACCAGCCGGACGCGGGAAGAAGGGCGCGCCGAAGCAGGTGGAGAAGGTCGACTTGATGCCGCTGCCCGAACCCATCTCGGTGGAACCGACCAGGGCGGTGTAACCGGAAAGGAAATGGTAGGCCGCCTGCTCTTCGTTGAGGATCGATACAGGTGGCAGCACGCCGGTCAGGTCGCAGGTCAGGAAGATCACCGCATTCGGCTCGCCGCCAAGGTTCTTCTCGGAACGCTTCTCGACGTGCTCCAGCGGGTAGGCGGCACGGCTGTTCTGGGTCAGGCTGTCGTCGGCGTAATCGGGCACCTTGTTCTCGTCGAGAACGACGTTCTCCAGCACGGCACCGGACTTGATGGCCTTCCAAATGACAGGCTCGTTCTTCTCCGACAAGTCGATGCACTTGGCGTAGCAACCGCCTTCGATGTTGAACACCACACCGGTGCCCCAGCCGTGCTCGTCATCGCCGATCAGGTAGCGCGATTCGTCGGCCGAGAGGGTGGTCTTGCCGGTGCCGGACAGGCCGAAGAACAGCGTGACGTCGCCTTCTTCGCCAATGTTGGCAGCACAGTGCATCGGCAGCACGTCGGCTTCGGGCAGCAGGTAGTTCTGCACCGAGAACATGGCCTTCTTCATCTCGCCGGCGTAGCGCATGCCGGCGATCAGCACCTTCTTCTGAGCGAAATTGATGATCACGCAGCCGTCGGAATTGGTGCCGTCGCGCTCGGGGACGCACTCGAAGTTGGCAACGTTGAGCACCTGCCACTCGTCCTTGCCGGCCGGGTTGTACTGCGCCGGGTTGATGAACAGCTGGCGGCCGAACAGGTTCTGCCAGGCCGTGGCGGTGGTCATTTTCACGGGCAGGTAGTGGGCTTCGGAGGAACCTACATGAACGTGGGAAACGAAGTGATCCTGAGCCTTGTTGAAGCTTTCGACACGATCCCAGAGGGCGTCGAACTTGTCAGCGGGGAACGGACGGTTGATCGGGCCCCAGGCAATGTTGTCCTGACTGCCCGGTTCCTCGACGATGAAGCGATCGGCAGGAGAACGGCCGGTACGATGCCCAGTCCGGACAACGAGCGCGCCATTGGCGGCCAGTTCGCCCTCGCCGCGTTGGATGGCTTGTTCAACCAGTTGAGCAGCGCTGATATCGGTGTACACGGCGTTAGTGGCTTGCGTCATGAGTTCCCCGTCGGCTCTGGGCCGATTCCTCCATGCTGTTGTAGCGCACCTGCTGGCAAGCTACATCTGAAAAAAGTGCGCGCGATTATGCCAGAAAAGGCGCCGCGCTGGGTATGAGCCCGTGATGGCGAAAAGGTTCATGCCGTGCTGGCAGCCTCCGGTGACGGATGACCGCGCCTGGTCGAAAGCCGCAGCCGGTCAGTGACGCGTGCCGGACGGCCCCTCGATGCCCGCGCCGGCGAACAGCTGGGCGATGTCCGCCGCATCGAAACGGTACTTCTGGTTGCAGAACTGACAGTCGATGGTAACGCAGCCGCCCTGTTCGTTGAGCAGCTGTTCGGCGTCATGCTGGCCCAGGCTGATCAGTGCACCGGCCGAACGTTCGCGCGAGCAGCTGCAGTGGAAGCTGATCGGGCGAGGCTCGAACAGACGAACCTGCTCCTCGTGATAGAGACGGTGCAGCAGGGTCTCGGTATTCAGCCCCAGCAGCTCCTCGGCAGTCAGTGTGTCGGCCAGAGTCCTCAAGTGCTGCCAGCTGGCCTCACGTTCTTCGCCGTCGCGAATACGGTCCGCCGGCAGCTGTTGCAGCAGCATGCCACTGGCGCGACGACCGTCGGCATTCAGCCAGAAGCGCGTCGGCAGCTGTTCGGATGAGGCGAAGTAGTTCGACAGGCTTTCCGCCAGGTTGATGCCGTCCAGCGCCACGATGCCCTGATAGCGCTGGCCATTGGCCGGGTCGATGGTCATGGCCAGCACACCTTCGGGCATCAGCTCGGGCAAGGTGGCGCCCGGCTTCAGCTGCTCTTCGTGGTAGCGGGCGATGCCACGTACCTCACGGTCGCTGGAGCACTCGACCATCAGCAGCGGCACCGCGCCGGCCGAGCGGGCCTGGAGTACCAGCAGCCCGTCGAACTTCAGCGTACCGACCAGCAGCGCCGCCGCGGCAAGCAGCTCGCCCAGCAGCTGGGCAACCGGCTCGGGGTAGGCGTGCTTGGCCAGTACCTCGACATAGCTGCGCTCGAGGCCGACCCACTCGCCACGCACATCGGTGTTATCGAAGAGAAAACGCTGGGTGAAATCGGAATCGAGCATGGGCATGACCAGAACATGAAAGGTGGGTCAGGGCCAGCGATGCGGATGCCTGGCGACCTGCGGCGAGGTCAGGGCTCCGGCGCAAGGCGCCTGCAAGAAGGGACCGCATTCTAGGTTGAAAGTGGCAGCCATCCAACCGGCGCAACTCATTGGGCATCCGAGCGGAAGCGCTGCAACTCGCGGCGCTGCTTCTTGCTGGGCCGCCCGTCCGTCTCTACGCCCAGCGCACCGGCCTTGCGCATGGCGGCAGCCTGTTCACGGCGCTCAAGGCTGTCGGCGGTCTCCTCGTACAGCAGTTGCGCATCGGGCGCGCCGCGACGCACCGCCGACAGCGCGCGGATCACCACGGTCCTCTCGTCGAAGCCGGCGCGGATCACCAGCTCGTCGCCGACCTTGGGCTCCTTGCTCGGCTTGCAGCGCTCGCCCTTGCAATGCACCTTGCCCCCCTCGATGGCGGCCTTGGCCAGCGCCCGGGTCTTGAAGAAGCGTGCCGCCCACAGCCACTTGTCCAGGCGGACCTTGCCGTCGTCTTTTTCGCTCATGGTTCAACTCTGCCTGTTGTTACCTGTCTATCCTCGTTGTCACAGAGCTTACAGGTGGATGCGCTTGTCATGCGCGACATCTAGAATGCGCAAAATTCGATTGGATACGATCTGTTGAAGCGTCTCGACCCCCACACCGTCATCGGTTTGCGCGAATGGATCGCCCTGCCCGACCTCGGCGTGGTCGGCCTTCGCGCAAAGATAGACACCGGCGCCAGCACCTCGGCGCTGCATGCCACCGAAATCAGCGAGTTCGAGCGCGATGGCGAGCGCTGGGTGCGCTTCACCGCCCACCTCGGCACGCTGGTGCAGCGCCGTCATCGCTGCGAAGCGCCGCTGGTGACACGCAAACTGATCAAGAGCTCCAACGGCCACACACAGACTCGTTACGTGGTGCGCACGCTGCTGGCGCTGGGCGATCACCTCTGGCCGGTGGAATTCACCCTGACCTGCCGCAAGACCATGCGTTATCGCCTGCTGCTGGGCTCCAAGGCCCTGATGGATGGCAAGTGGCTGATCGACCCCTCGCGCACCTACGTGCAAAGCAAACCCCAGACCCTTACCTCTACCGGTGCCCAATGAAAATCGCCGTGCTGTCGCGCAACCCCCGCCTGTATTCGACCCGCCGCCTGGTGGAGGCCGGCCAGCAGCGGGGCCATGAATTGGTGGTGATCGACACCCTGCGCGCCTATATGAACATCGCCAGCCACAAGCCGCAGATCCATTATCGCGGCAAGCCGCTGGAAGGCTTCGATGCGGTAATTCCGCGTATTGGCGCCTCGGTGACCTTTTACGGCTGCGCGGTGTTGCGCCAGTTCGAAATGATGGGAGTGTTTCCGCTGAACGAATCGGTGGCGATCAGCCGTTCGCGGGACAAGCTGCGCTCGCTGCAGCTGTTGTCGCGCAAGGGCATCGGCCTGCCAGTGACCGGCTTTGCCCACTCTCCGGACGATGTGCCCGACCTGATCCAGATGGTCAGCGGCGCGCCGCTGGTGATCAAGGTGCTGGAAGGTACTCAGGGCATCGGCGTAGTTCTGTGCGAAACGGAGAAGGCCGCCGAATCGGTGATCGAGGCGTTCATGGGCCTCAAGCAGGACATCATGGTGCAGGAATACATCAAGGAAGCCGGCGGCGCGGACATCCGCTGCTTCGTGGTCGGCGACAAGGTGATCGCGGCCATGAAACGCCAGGCCAAGCCCGGCGAGTTCCGCTCCAACCTGCACCGCGGCGGCACCGCCAGCCTGATCAAGATCACCCCCGAGGAACGCATGACCGCCATCCGCGCGGCCAAGGTCATGGGCCTGTCCGTGGCCGGCGTCGATATCCTGCGCTCCAACCACGGCCCGCTGGTGATGGAAGTGAACTCCTCGCCGGGCCTGGCCGGCATCGAGGAAACCACCGGCAAGGACGTGGCCGGGCTGATCATCCAGTATCTGGAGAAGAACGCCGGCCCGCACCTGACGAGGACGAAGGGGAAGGGCTGACAGTTTCTGCTGGTGTCCAGATCAGCATCGCTGACCCTGCCATCACCTTCCTCTGCTTCAGTCATCATCACCATTCCAGCCGTCCCAGTGAGCACGGATCGTTTCCATGTGCTCGCTGTTCGTCTCTAGAACTCCTCCCAAGCGGACATTCAGCCGTAGCAAATCAGCATCAAAAGCCACCGGATCCGCTTGGGTGTCGACTTTCGCTCTAATTCTCTCGCTTACTCTGTGAAGTTTTGACTTGGAC
>JADGMW010000438.1_pt1 | contig 17406 bp, 12 predicted proteins | sample 8641801 | NCBI WGS metagenome assembly JADGMW01 (sample SAMN16272018, study PRJNA661076) | feces metagenome | isolation source: fecal sample from diarrhoea affected cattle A | host: Bos taurus | place: South Africa: Lokaleng Village, Mahikeng | collected 2019-09
CCAGTATCTCCCCGTGAGAGGTGAACTTCACCGCGTTCGACAGCAGGTTGAACAGGATCTGCTGCAGGCGCAGCGGGTCGGTCCGCACCGCTTCGGGCGCCTCGGGGGCGATCTCCAGGGTCAGGCGCACGCCATTGGCGGCGGCCCGCGGCTCCCACAGCCGGCCCAGGGTGGCCAGCCGCTCGCGCACGATCACATCGGCGCTTTCCAGCTCCATCTTGCCGGCCTCGATCTTGGAGAAGTCGAGGACGTCGTTGAGCAGGCCCATCAGCACGTCGCCGGCGTCGATCAGCATCGACACATGCTCGCGCTGGCGGGTGTCGAGGCGGGTCCGGCGCAGCAGGTTGGCGGCCGAGATCACCGCATTCATCGGGGTGCGGATCTCGTGGCTGATGACGGCGAGGAAGTCGGACTTGGCGGCGCTGGCGACCTCGGCCTTCTGGCGGGCGCGCTGCTCGGCGTCGCGGGCGGTCTTCAGGGCCGTGGTGGTCATCGAACTCTGGCGAACGGCGACGACCAGATGGCTCATGTAGAGCACGCAGCCGATGGCGATCAGCAGTTCGTGCCAGCTGCCCATGAGCACCGCGCCGAGAATCGGCAGGCCGAGAAAATAGGCGGCGTGCGAGACCACGGCCGAAACCAGGATCGGGCGGACGTGGTGCATGTGCAGGCTGACGTGCAGCAGGCCGCCGGCGCATTGCACCATGGCGAAGATCCGGCCGGCCTCTCCGCCCCGGAACCACAAGTAGGCGGTGATGCCGGCATAGACCACGACGCTCACCACCGTGACCGTGCAGGACAGGGCTACATAGGCCCGGTCAGGCTGCCATTGGGGTTCGAGGCGGAAGCGGCGGAAGACCAGCCAGTCCAGAGCCTGTGTCGCCAGCACGGCGGCGAACCAGACGAAAGGCCAGATGGTGGGGGTCACGAACCAGGCGGTCGCCCCGATGAAGGCGGCCAGGGCGATTCGGGTCTTGAGTTCCCGAAATCGCACCTGCGAGACCATGGCGTACGCGGTCGCGGTCATTGAACACCCTCCAGTTCGCCACCTTCGCGCGAATTGGAAAAGGATTGGTTGCCGCCTTGATGACCGCGGGCCCGATCTTGGCTATGGAACGCTCGAAACCGCCGCGCGTTGGACCGCCGATCCGGGGAGCCGCCATATGAAACGCCTATTCGCCCTTGTCGCCATCGCCGGCGTGGTCGGCCTGACCGCCTGCGAGGACCCGCGTCCGGCCGAGCCGGAAGTCTTCGAAGCGCCGATGGAGGAGCCGGTCGCGCCCGCCGTCGAGGAGGTCCAGGGCCCCGTCGCCGCGCCCAGCGCCATGGAAGCGCCGCCCAGCAACGCCACCTCCCCGGCCGAGAAGCGCAGCTCGGAGGAATCCGTGCAGCCGGACAGCGAGACCCTGTTCTACTGAGATGATCGGCCGGGCGGCCCAAATTGCGCCCCCGGCGGATGCGACGCCGCCCGCCACCCGCAGGGCGTTCGCCCGTTGACGAAGGTTCCAGTTTGACGCCGAGGCTCGCCCTGTTTCTTTCCAGCGTGGCGGGTTTGGCGCTTGTGGCCTCGGCTGCGGCGGCGGACCCCCGGGCCGAGGTGCGCGGCGAGCTGGATCCGGCCCTGCGCGAGCAGTTGCAGCGGGCCATCGGCGAGGTCGAGGGCCCGCCCTCCAACCGCTTCGAGGCTCGCCGGCGTGCGCGCGCCGCGCTCGAGGCGGCCGAGGCCCTGCTGCGCTCCGAAGGCTATTACCAGCCGATCCTGGAAGACGTGGTCGAGGGCGAGGAGACGCCGATCGCCATCGTCGACGTGACCACCGGCCCCCGCTTCGCCCTCACCGATCCGATCGTGAACTGGATCGAACCTCCGCCCGCCCCGCCCCTGCAGGCGACCGTGCTCGACGACATCGGCCTGGAGGCCGGCGACCCCGGTCGCGCGGTCGACGTGATCGCGGCCGAGGGGCGGATCGTCGCCGGCCTGAACCGCCGCGGCCACGCTGACGCCAGGGCCGACCCCCGCCGGGTGGTCGTCGACCACGCCACCTTCACGGTTCAGCCGACCTACAACATCAACGCCGGGCCGCTGGTGCGCCTTGACGGGGTCCGGCTGCAGACGCGCGGCCCGACCAGTCCGGACTGGGTTGCGGGCCTGGCGCCGTGGTCCGAGGGCGACGTCTACGACCCCGAGGACGTGGCCGAGCTGGAGCGCCGGCTGCTTGAGACGGGCGTGTACGACGGCGTCGGCGTCGCCCTCGCGCCGGCGGGCCAGAACAACGCCGACGGCCACCGGCCGATCATCGTCACCCTGACCGACCGGCCGCGCTGGATCCAGGAGGCGGGCGTCACCGTCTCGACGTCCCGCGCCACCGTGTCCGCCGGGCGGGCGACCTCGGCCACCGGCGGATCGGCCATCGAGGGTCTGTGGACCTATCACAACCGCTTCGGACGCGCCGACACCCTCGAGTTCCAGGCCCGGCTGGCGGACGTGGACAGCCGCCTCGGCGTCGATCTCAAGCTGCCGCACTGGCGTCGGCCAGGGCAGACGCTGACCATGGGGGCGGCCGTGGTCAACGAGGACACCGACGCCTATCGCCGCTTCGCCGGGGTGCTGTACGCCGACGCCAGCCAGCGGCTGGGCAAGTCGTCCTGGTACAGCTACGGGATCGGTCTCGACGTCGGCCAGTACGACGAGAACCGTTTCGATCCGGTCACCCAGCTGCCGCTCGACATCACCCGAAACCTCGCCCTGCTGACCCTCAGGGGCGGCGCCTACATGGACCGCTCGGACGATCCGCTCGATCCGCGCAGCGGCTACCGCTTGCTGGCCAATGTGCAGCCGACCGCCGTGACCGGCGACGATTCCCTGGTCTTCCTGCGCGCCGACGCCCAGGCCACCGCCTATCTGCCGCTGCAGGACGCCGGCAAGACGGTGCTGGCCGGACGGGTCCGGTTGGGCTCGATCGTCGGCGGCGAGGAGCTGACCATTCCGTCCGACCGGCTGTTCTACTCCGGCGGCGGCGGTTCGGTGCGCGGCTTCGAATATCAGGGTGTCGGCCCGCGCCTGCCCGACGGCACGCCGCGGGGCGGGCTGTCGCTGTTCGAGACCTCGGTCGAATTGCGCCGCGACATCGGGCGCAATTTCGGCGGGGTGGTCTTCGTCGACGCCGGGGCCATCGGCTTCCAGGAGACGCCGAACTTCAACAACCTCCGCTATGCGGCGGGCCTCGGCGTCCGCTACAAGCTGCCCTTCGGGCCGATCCGGGCCGATATCGCCTTCCCGATCGACAAGCGTGAGGGCGACGCCGACTTCCAGATCTATGTCAGCATCGGACAGGCGTTTTGACCGACGCGACGCCGCCCGCCGAAACGCCCGAGCCGCCCGCCGACAAGGCGCGGCGCAAGCGTACGCGGCTGCAGGCCCTGGCCTTCTTCGGCGGCATCGGGCTGGCTATTCTGGCCGCCCTGGTGCTGGTCACCGCCATCGGCGGGCGGATGTACCTGCTGTCCGACTCCGGGCGGGGGCTGGTGACCAGTTTCGTGGCCGGCAAGAAGCTGGGCCGCTACGGTCGCATCAATGTCGAGGGCGTGCGCGGCGACCTGTTCGACGACTTCACCATCGACCGCGTCACCGTCACCGACGCCGACGGCGTCTGGCTGGAGGCGAGCAAGGTCCGGGTCGACTGGAACTGGTGGCCGCTGGTGCTCCGCCGTTTCCACGCCACCGAGGTCGAGGCCGAGGTGGTCAGGCTGATCCGCCGCCCGCTGGTCGAGCCCTCGACCGAGCCGCCGGGCCCGCAGCCGCTGACCATCGACATCGACCGCTTCGCCGCCGACGTCGAACTGCTGGAGGGCTTCAGCAAGGAATATGGCCGCTGGAAGCTGGCCGGCGAGGCCGAGGTCCCCCGCAAGGGCGTGAAGCGGATCATCGTCAACGCCGACAGCAACAGCCGTCCTGGCGACTTCCTGCGCCTGAATGCCCAGATCGGCGACGACATCGCCGACATGCGGCTGAACCTGCGCGCCCGCGAGGCCGGCGGCGGCCCCATCGCCGGGGCGCTCGGCTATTCCCCGAACGAACCCTTCCTGGCCACGGCGATCATCAATGGCGAGGTGGTGGATGCAGTGGTGCGGACCGGCGACTTCACCCCCCTGACCATCAAGGGGACCTACGGGCCGGAACAGACCCTGATCTCCGGCTTCGTCGACTTCTCCGGCTCGGACCTGCTGGACCCGTTCGTTCGACGTATCGGTCGCACCGCGAAATTCGCCCTCGCCACGACCCCCGACCGCAATGGCGACGGCCTGCAAGGCGTCGGCTGGCGGCTGATCTCCGAGAACCTCTCCTCCAGCGCCAGCGGGGTCGTCGACCTCAAGGACCGCAGTCTGCCGCGCGGCCTGCGCGTGAATATCTCGACCCCGTCGCTGTCCCGCCTCGCCGGCCGGCCGCTGGGCGATCGGGCCGCCTGGTCGGCCCTGTTCCGCGGCGATGCGGACCGCTGGAGCCTGGACGGCTCGATCGACGTGCTGGGCGCGGAGCTGTCCAGCTATGAGGCGCAGCGCATCCGCGGCCCGGTCGACATCCGGGCGCGCAACGGCCGCTACGACATCGACGCCGACCTCCGCGCCGTCGGCGGGTCGAGCGCCGGCATGATCGGCGGCCTTCTGGGCGCCGCGCCGCGGGTCCGGTTCGAGGCGGCGCGGCTGCCCAACGGCTCGATCCTGCTTGAGCGGCTCGACGCCGAGGGGCAGGCGCTGAAAGTCACCGGGACCGGCGGCCGCAACCTGCTGGGCGGCCTCGGCTTTCGCGGCCGGGCCGAGGTGACCGACGCCTCGCGCCTGCGCGCGGGGGCCGAAGGGGCCTTCGGCGGGACCATTGCGGCGTCGATGTCCCGGGCCGGGTCGCCGTGGCGCGTCACCTTCGACGGCCGCGGGAGGGACTTCGCGCTCGGCGTCGGCGAACTGGACCGGCTGCTCGGCCCGGCGCCTCGCCTGCAACTGGTCGGCGCGCTCGACGACGGGCGGGTCGTGGTCGAGTCGGCGCGGCTGGCCGGGGCGCACGGCAATGCGGCGGCGCGCGGTTACCTCGAGGGCGACGGGCGGCTGCGGCTGGCGATGAACTGGAACGCACGCGGCCCCTTCGGCGTCGGCCCGCTCGAAATCGATGGCGCGATGACCGGCGACGGCCTGATCGGCGGGACCCTGGCGCGGCCCAGCGCCGAGCTGCAGGCGGCCTTCGGCAAGGTCAGCGCCGGCGCCCTCGTCCTGACCGACGCGACCATGGATCTGACCTTCCAGCGCGGAGCCGACGCGTCCGACGGCCGGATTTCGGTGGTCGCGGGCTCCAACTACGGTCCCGCCCGTGCGAGCGGGAATTTCCATCTCGGCGGTGACCGCATCCGCCTGACCGATGTTGATCTGGACGCCGGCGGCCTCACCGCCCGCGGGGATATCGGCCTGTCCAACCGCTTCCCGTCCAGCGCCGACCTGACCTTCACGGCCCGGCCCGGCGCCTTCCTGGCCTCGGGCACGGCCGACGGCCGCGTGCGTCTGACCGAGGGCGCAGGCGACGAGACGGCCATCCTCGACGTCACCGGGCGAAACGTCCGCCTCGCCGGCTCGTCCTGGGTCATCCGCTCGCTGAACCTGAACGGCCGCGGCACGCTGGAGCGGCTGCCCTTCTCCCTCAGCGCCGACGTCGGCGGCGCCACCCCGGTCAGTTTCAACGGGACCGGCGTCTATTCCCGCCAGCCCAACGCCCAGACCGTGGCCCTTGAGGGATCAGGCCGCATTCGTGAGGTGGCCTTCACCACCCGCAACCCGGCCGTGGTGGCGCTGGCGGGCGACGGCCGCGTGGTCCGGGTCGACCTGGGAGTCGGCGGCGGCGTGCTGACCGGCGAGCTGCGTCAGGATTCGCGCGCCTCCATCATCGAGGCCAATCTGACCAGCGTCGAGCTGGGTTCGCTGGCCCCCGACCTGCGCGGTCGGGCGACGGGCCGGCTGTCGCTCCGCGGGGCCGGCGACGACCTGTCGGGGTCGGCCAACATCACCCTGCAGGACGTGCGCAGCATCGACGCGCCGCGCGGCCTGGCCATCGACGGGACGCTGAACGCCCTGCTGGTCGACGACACCCTGCGGATCCAGGCGCAGGTGGCCGACGAGGGCGCGGTGCGCGCCAACGCCGACGTCACCCTCCCGGTCGAGGCCTCGGCCGCCCCGCTGCGCCTCGCCGTGGTGCGCACCCGGCCGATGAGCGGCGAGATCGACATCCAGGGCCAGGTCCAGCCGGTCTGGGACCTGTTCCTCGGCGGCGAGCGCTCCCTGTCCGGCATCGTCAACGCCCGCGCCACCCTGGCCGGCTCGATCGCCGCGCCGCGCATCAACGGCCGCATGGACCTGTGGCAAGGCAGCTTCCGCGACAACGCCACCGGCCTGCAGCTGCGCGACGTCACCCTGGCCAGCCGCTTCGACGACACCACCGCCATGGTGGAGAGCTTCTCGGCCACCGACGGCTCCGGCGGCACGGTGGAGGGCGACGGCCGCATCGGCCTGCGCGAGGGCTCCGGCTCCAGCGTCGAGCTGACCCTCGCCCGCTTCCGCATCATCGACAACGACATCGCCCGCGCCCGGGCCTCGGGGCCGCTCAGCGTGGTGCGCGCCGAGGACGGCAAGATCCTTCTGACCGGCCGGATCGACATCGACGAGGCCCGCATCGAGGCCAATCCGCCCGGCTCGCGCGGCATCGTCCAGATGGACGTGGTCGAGATCAACAAGCCCGGCGGCGACATCCCCGAGGAGGAGCAGAACCGCCCGCGCGGCCTGCAGATCGGCGTCGACATCGCCATCCGCTCGCCCGGCGGCGACGTGCTGGTGATCGGCCGCGGTCTCAATGTAGAAATGGGCGTCAACGCCCGGGTGACCGGCACCATCAACCAGCCGACCCTGACGGGCACGGCGCGGGTGGTGCGCGGCGATTACGATTTCGCGGGCAAGCGCTTCGTCTTCGACGACCAGGGCACGGTGACCCTGTCCACCCGGCCGAGCCAGATCCGCCTCAATCTGACGGCGACCCGCGACGACCCGGCCCTGACCGCCACCATCCGCGTCACCGGCACCGCGGCCCGGCCCGAGATCGCCCTGACCTCCAGCCCCGCCCTGCCGCAGGACGAAATCCTGTCCCAGGTGCTGTTCGGGCGCTCGGCGTCCCAGCTGTCGGCCTTCGAGGCGGCCCAACTGGCCGCCAGCGTCGGGGCCCTGGCCGGCGGCGGCGGATTCGATGTCATCGGCAATCTGCGCGAACTGGCCGGCCTGGACCGGCTGTCGTTCGGCGGCGAGGCCTCCAGCCTGACCGTGGCCGGCGGCCGCTACATCACCGACGACATCTATCTGGAGATCATCGGCGGCGGCGAGGACGGCGCCATGGTCAATGTCGAATGGCAGGTGCGCCGCAACCTGACCGTCAGCTCGAAATTCGGCGGACAGGGCGAAGCCAGCCTGTCGATCCGCTGGCGCCGTCAGGCCCGCCAGCCGGGAACCGGTCGCGAGGACCGGCGCCCGAACCGGTAGGCCTCAGTAGGCCTGGGCGTCGCGGAACTTGCCCATGGCGCTGGCCCCGCGAATGCCGGCGACGTGCAGGATCAGCTGCACGACCATCACCGCCATTCCGCCCCAGGTCTGCCAGGCCGGGGCCTGCGGGGTCCCGCCCATGCCGAGCTGGTCGGCCATGGTGAGGGCCAGCACGCCCGTGCCCAGGCCGTAGACGACCAGGACCGTGAACAGGATCGGGATGACGATGTTGGGCTTGAACCACTGAACCAGCCCCAGAATCACCTGACACAGGATCAGGAAGCCGGTGAAGCCCACCGCCGCGCCGGCCAGCATTCCGGCCATGCCCTCCGCTCCCGGCGAAGCGGCGGCGGCCTCGGCCATCGCCGCTTCCATCATCTCGGCGCCCGGCCCCATCATCCAGGCCAGCCCGACGAGCCCCCAGATTACGCCGAGAAAGATCGCGATGGCGCTGGCGCGCGCCGCCGCCTTCGCCTCCCCCGCATTGCTGATCGCACCCATCGGGTTCATCGCCCGCACCATGTCAGTCATAGCCACATCCTCCCTGTTGGCCGGACCACCCTATAAGGCGCGCGCCGCCGCGCAACGCAGATTCCGCCGCCGCCTTCACCTTTGGCATTCGCCCCGCTAGGGTCCGCCCGCATGCGGATTCTGCCTCCCGACCAGACCGTGCTCGACCATGTCGAAGCGCGCGGACCGTCCATCGTCGCCCGGGCGGTCGAGTGGGCGGAGGTGAACTCCGGCAGCCGTAACCCGGCGGGGCTGGCCCGCGTGCTCGACCTGCTGGAGGCCGAGGCCCGCCGTCTCCCGGCCGAGGTGACCCGGCTCGCCACCGCCGGCTCGACCACCGTCGACGACGACGGCGCCGTTCGGGAGGAGGCCCATGCCGACGCCCTCAGGATCGCCGCGCGGCCGGACGCGCCCATCCAGATCGTCCTGACCGGCCACTACGACACGGTCTTCCCCGCCGACAGCGCCTTCCAGACCGTGGGCACCCGCCCCGACGGCGCCCTGAACGGCCCCGGCATCGCCGACATGAAGGGCGGCATTTCGGTGCTGCTCGCCGCGCTGGAGGCGTTCGAACTCCACCCCGACCACGCCCGCGTCGGCTGGACCGTCCTGCTGAGCCCCGACGAGGAGATCGGTTCCCCCGCTTCCGCGCCCCTGCTGGCCGAGCTGGGCGCCCGCGGCCATCTCGGCCTGACCTATGAACCCTCCCTGCCCGACGGAACCCTGGCGGGGGCCCGCAAGGGCAGCGGCAACTACCATCTGGTGGTTACCGGCAAGGCGGCCCACGCCGGCCGGGCCTTCCATGAGGGGGCCAACGCCGTGGCCGGCGCCGCCCTCATCGCCGCCCGCCTGCACGCCCTCAACGGCCGGCGCGACGGGGTCACCGTCAATGTGGCGAAGATCGCCGGCGGCGGACCGCTCAACGTCGTGGCCGACAACGCCGTGGTCCGCTTCAACGTCCGCGTTCCTGACGCCGCCGCCGGCGACTGGATCGAGGCCGAGGTGCGGGCGCTCGCCGCCGAACCGCCCCTGCCCGGCCTGACCCTGGCCCTGCACGGCGGCATGACCCGCCCGCCCAAGCCGATGGACGCCGCCCAGACCGCCCTGTTCGAGGCTGTACGAGACGCAGGCGCCCTGCTCGGGCAGTCGATCGCCTGGAAGCCCTCCGGCGGGGTCTGCGAGGGCAATAACCTGCACGCCGCCGGCCTGCCCAACATCGACACCCTCGGGGTCGTCGGCGGCGACATCCACTCCGATCAGGAGTTCGCCTGGCCCGCCAGCTTCGTCGAGCGGGCGCAGCTCTCGGCCCTGATCCTGTGCAAGGTCGCCTCGGGCGAGATCGACGCCCTGAAACTGAAACAGCTCCGCCTGGAGACCGCGTAACCGCATGCTCGTCGTCCGACCCGCCGGCCCCGCCGACCTCGATCACCTGCTGGAGCTGGCCATCCTGTCCGGCCCGGGCTTCACCAGCCTGCCCGAGGACCCTGACCAGCTGACCGACCGCCTCGATCTCAGCCGTGACAGCTTCGCCGGCGCCATCGGCCCGCAGGAGCGCTGGTACACCCTGATGCTGGAGGAGTCCGACACCGGCGACGTCGACGGCATCGGCTCGGTCAAGGCCGCCGTCGGCCTCAAACGCCCCTTCTTCTCCTTCCGGGTGGTCAACCACACCCAGTCCTCGCCCAGCCTCGGGGTGCGCCTCGAACAGAAGACCCTGGTGCTGGTCAACGAATGCACCGGCTGGTCCGAGGTCGGCTCCCTGTTCCTCAAGGCCGACCGGCGCAAGGGCGGCGCCGGCCGCCTGCTCAGCCAGTCGCGCTACATGCTGATCGGGGCCGAGCCCGATCTGTTCGCCGACACCGTCCTGGCCGAGCTGCGCGGCGTCTTCACCCCCGACGGCGCCTGCCCCTTCTGGGACCACGTGGCCTCGAAATTCTTCCCGATGGAGTTCGAGGACGCCGACCGGATGACCGGCTCGACCGACAAGCAGTTCATCCTCGACCTCGCCCCGCGCCACCCGATCTACATCGAGCTGCTGCCCGAGCCGGCCCGCGCCGTGATCGGCAAGGTCCACCCCCAGGGCGTGCCGGCCATGGCCCTGCTGGAGTCCGAGGGCTTCCGCCCCAACGGTCTGGTCGACATCTTCGACGCCGGCCCCACCGTCTGCTGCGACCGCGACAACATCCGCACCGTCCGCGACGCCCGCCGCCTGGCCGTCGCCCTGGCCGACGAGGTCGAGGCCGAGCTTCCCGCCCTGATCTCCACCGACCACGTTCAGGACTTCCGCGCCGTCCGCCAGCGCGCCGCCGTCGACGGCGACGCCGTCATCCTCAGCCGCGAGACCGCCGACGCCCTCAAGGTGAAGGCCGGCGAGCTCGTGCGTGTGAAGACCTGAGAGCCTATCTGCACCCCATGACCCAGTTCCAATCGATCAATCCCGCCACCGGCGAAATCAACTGGCTCGGCGAGGCCGCCTCGCCGGCCCAGGTCAAGACCGCCGTCGAACGCGCCCGCGTCGCCTTCCCCGACTGGGCCGACCGCCCGCGCCAGGACCGCATCGACGCAGTGAAGCGCTATCAGGCCGTGCTCAAGGAGCGGGCCACCCAGATCGCCGGGGCCATCTCCCTCGAAACCGGCAAGCCGCTGTGGGAGACGAAGACCGAGGTCGCCGCCATGCAGGGCAAGGTCGACATCTCGATCCGCGCCTATGACGAACGCACCGGCGAGCGGGCTTCCGACACCGCCTTCGGCCGCGCCGTCCTGCGCCACCGCCCGCACGGCGTCGCCGCCGTGCTCGGCCCGTTCAACTTCCCCGGCCACCTGCCCAACGGCCACATCGTCCCGGCCCTGCTCGCCGGCGACACCGTGGTGTTCAAACCGTCCGAAGAGACGCCGCTGGTCGGCCAGCTGATGGCGGAGGCCTTCGAAGCGGCCGAGCTGCCGGAGGGCGTGGTCAATGTCGTCCAGGGCGGACGCGATACCGGCGCGGCCCTGCTCGACGCCGGCATCGACGCCTTGATGTTCACCGGCTCGGGCGCGGCGGGCGCGCATTTCCGGCGCAAATTCGCCGACGATCCGCATGTCATCCTCGCGCTGGAACTGGGCGGCAACAATCCGCTGGTGGTCTGGGACGCCGCCGATGCGGAGGCCGTGGCCGGCATCGTGGTCCAGTCGGCCTTCATCACCACCGGCCAGCGCTGCTCCTGCGCCCGCCGCCTGATCGTGCCCGAAGGTCCCCAGGGCGACGCCATCATCGAGGCCGTCGCCGCCCTGTCCGACCGTCTCGTGTTCGGCCGCTGGAACGACGACCCGGAACCCTACGCCGGACCGCTGATCTCGCAGAAGGCCGCCGAGGCGGCGCTCAAGGCCCTGCAGGAGCGCATCGACAGGGGCGCCAGGGTGATCCGCGCCTCCGGCCCGGTCGGCAACCTGCCCGGCGCCTTCGTCAAGCCGGCGATCATCGACGTCACCGGCGTCGACGTCCCCGACGAGGAGATCTTCGCTCCCTTCCTGTCGGTGACCCGCGTCGCCAGCTTCGAGGCCGCCATCGCCGAGGGCAACGCCACCCGCTACGGTCTGTCCGCCGGTCTGGTCAGCGACGATCCGGCCCTCGGCGACCGCTTCGTCAACCGCGTCCGCGCCGGGGTGGTGAATTTCAACCGCCCGACGACCGGCGCGGCCGGCGACATGCCCTTCGGCGGCCTCGGCGCCAGCGGCAATCACCGACCGTCGGCCTACTATGCGGCGGACTACTGCGCCTATCCGGTGGCCAGTTTCGAAGCGGCGGCGGTGAAGAACATCGAGAGCGAGATCAAGGGGCTGAAGCCGTGACCTGGCGCATCGCCCCTCCCTCCCCTTCAGGGGAGGATGGTCGCGAAGCGACCGGGTGGGGGCGGCTCGAGGGGTCGGAAAGGCGGGGAGGCAGGTCGTGGCGCCGTCCCCACCCGGCTTCGCTGCGCTCAGCCACCCTCCCCGGGGCGGGGAGGGAGGAATCGTGACCACCGCCGTAGAAGCCAACGCCGACGGCCTCATCGGCCCGACCCATTCCTACGCCGGCCTCAGCCCCGGCAATCTCGCCTCCAGCCTCAACGCCGGCGAGGCGTCGAACCCGCGCGCCGCCGTGCTGCAGGGCCTGGACAAGATGAAGCGGCTGGCCGACCTCGGCCTGCCCCAGTTCGTCCTGCCGCCGCACGAGCGCCCGCACATCCCCTTCCTGCGCTCGCTCGGCTTCACCGGCTCCGACGCCGCCGTGCTGGAAGCGGCCTGGAAGGACGCCCCCTCCTTCGCCGCAGCCGCCTGCTCGGCCTCGCCGATGTGGGCCGCCAACGCCGCCACGGTGACGCCATCCGCCGACGCGGCCGACGGCCGGGTGCATTTCACCCCCGCCAACCTGGTCACCAACCTGCACCGCTCGCTCGAGGCGCGGCAGACCAGGCGGGCGCTCGACGCCCTCTTCCCCGACCCGGCCCGCTTTGCGGTCCATGACGCCCTGCCCTCCGTGGCCCACCTCGCCGACGAGGGCGCGGCCAACCACGTCCGCCTGTGCGCCGATCACGGCGAGCCGGGCGTCAACCTGCTGGTCTGGGGTCGCGAGGCCTGGGAGCACTGGCAGGGCCAGTACCCCGCCCGCCAGACCCGCGAGGCCTCCGAAGCCATCGCCCGCCGCCACGGCGCCTCAGGCGTGGTGCTGGCCCGCCAGTCCGCCGCCGCCATCGCCGGCGGGACCTTCCACAACGACGTGGTGTGCGTCGGCGCCCTGGAGACCCTGTTCTTCCATGAACTGGCCTTCGAACACACCGCCCGGACGCTGGACGCCATCCGCAAGGCCGCCGAAGGCCGCTTCGAGCCGATCTTCGTCGAGGTCCCCGCGGCCGACCTGCCGCTGGCCGACGCCGTCTCCAGCTACATCTTCAACTCCATGCTCGTGCGGCTCCCGGGCGAGGACCGCCTGACCCTGATCTGCCCCACCGAGACCCGCGACAACGCCCGCAGCCATGCGGTCGCGGAGTCGCTGGCCGCCTCCAACGGTCCCATCGGCCGGGTCGAATACGTCGACGTGCGCCAGTCGATGCGCAACGGCGGCGGCCCGGCGTGCCTGCGCCTGCGCGTCGCCCTCACCGAGGAGGAACTGGCCGCGACCAACCCCGCCATGCGGATGACCGACGAGATCCACGCCCGCCTGTCGATCTGGGCTTCCGCCTGGTACCGCGACAGCCTCAGCCCCGCCGACCTCGCCGACCCCGCCCTGCTCGAAGAGAGCCGCGGCGCGCTGGACGCCCTGACCGACATCCTCGGCCTCGGCGGCGACTTCTATCCGTTCCAGCAGGGCTGACGCCTCACCCGGGCGCCCGCAGCCGCTCCAGCGCCTGCGGATAGCGGCGGGACACCGGCGCCTCGAGCGCGCCCAGCTCCACCGTCCAATCGCCCGAGCCGTCGGGCCGCAGCCCGGTCACAGCGCCCGCATTGACCAGCCATGACCGGTGCGCCCGCACGAAGCCGAAGCGCTCCAGCTCCACCTCGATCGCCGCCAGGGTCGCCCGCATCAGCGGCCGCCGACCGTCGGCCAGCCAGAACTCGACGTAGTTGCCCGCCGACGAGACCGCCACGATCTGCGACAGCGGCGCACGGATGATCCGGCCCCCGTCGCGGATATCGAAACTGACCGGCCGCAGCGGCTCGTCCCGCCGCCGACGCAGGATGGCGAGCAGCCAGAACACGCCCACGAACACGGCGTAGCTGATCAGGTCCTTGCGCAGCTCGTACACGAAGCGGCCGCCGAACTCATAGGCCGGGGCCTGCATCAGGGCATAGGCAGCCTTGCGCATCCAGACGAAGGCGGTCACGTGCAGGCCGGAATAGGCCAGCAGCCCGGCCAGGTGAACGAGGGCGAATCGCAGCTTGGGCCGCCAGCCCCCGGCCACGGCCTCCTCCGGCGAGGCCGCCGCCGTCGTCAGCCACGGGATCCACAGGGCGAACAGGACGATCGCCGCCGCGCTGGTCGCCTCCCAGACCCACGGCTCCCACGCCGCGAGCCGCGGAAGGTCGGCCAGATGGGTAAGGGCGTTCACCGTCACCACCACCAGCGCCACGGGCGCGACGATCAGCAAGCCGGTGCGCAGGTCCCGCGGATGGGCCTGGCGGAGCAGGCCGGGCCATGGACCGAGGCCGCTCGCCCCGCCTGCCGCGCCGTTCGTCCCGGCGCCGATGCGGCCATCCCCGCGAGCCCGCCGAACGTCCCCCGACGCTTGGCCGCCCGGGCCCGAGGCCGTCAGCCTGCCCGGGTTCTTGTTACGCTGGAGTCCGGCCGTGTCCGACATCGTCCCCGTTCCCGCCCGCCGCCACGATCTCGACTGGATCCGCGTCGGCGCCTTCATGCTGCTGATTCTGTATCACGTCGGCATGTTCTACGTGCCCTGGGACTGGCACGTGAAGAGCGGCCACGAGGTCGAAGGCCTGATGCCCGTGATGCTGCTCACCAATCCGTGGCGGCTGACGCTGCTGTTTCTCGTCTCGGGCGCCGCGACCCGGTTTCTGGCCGACAGCTTGGCGGCCAGGGGCTCCGGCGCGGCGCGGCTGGCGGGGTCGCGGACCTGGCGGCTGCTGCCGCCGCTGGTCTTCGCCATGTTCGTGATCGTGCCGCCGCAGAGCTATTACGAGATCGTCGAGGCGGTCGCCGTCCTCGCCCCCCAGCCGGACGCCTACCGCAACGCCTTCACCGCCGATTTCTGGGTCCGTTACGCCACCGCCTCGGGCGGCTGGTGCGGACCGGACGGCTGTCTGATCACGCCGACCTGGAACCACATGTGGTTCGTGGCCTATCTGCTCGTCTACAGCCTGCTGCTGGCCGTGATCCTCGGCGTGTCCGGCCAGCGGTTCCGGGCCCTGGGCGGCCTGCTGGAGCGCGCCCTGTCGGGCTGGGGCCTGCTGATCTGGCCGATCGTCTTTCTCGCCCTGCTGCGCTTCACCCTGGCGCCACGGTTCGAGATCACCCACGCCCTCGTCGACGACTGGTACAACCACGCCTTCTCGCTGGCCGCCTTTCTGTTCGGCTTCCTGTCGGCGAGATCAGAGGGCCTGCGAGCGGGGTTCATCCGGCTGCGCTGGCCGGCCCTGCTGCTGGGTCTCGCCGCCTGGGCGGGCTGGGCGGCCTACGTCTGGACCTACCGCGCCGAGGGCGCCGTCGCTCCGGATCAGCTGCGCGCGGCCATGCGGGTGGTCTACGCCGTCGACCAGTGGGCCTTCATCGCCGCCATCCTCGGCTTCGGCGCCCGCTGGCTGAACCACGGCGGACCGGTGCTGCGCTACCTCTCGGTCGGCGTCTTTCCCTTCTACATCGCCCACCAGACGGTGACCGTGGTCGTCGGCCATCATCTGGCGAAGCTGGGTCTGCCCGTCGTGGCGGAAGCCGGCCTGCTGATCGCCGCCACCGCCGCCGGTTGCTTGGTCGCCTATGAGGTGGCGCGCCGGATCGGCTGGCTGGGTCTGCTGCTGGGGGTGAAGCCGGAGAGGCGATCCATGCGAGGCGAGGTTCAGGCCGCGAAGCGCCCGCCCCTGGCCGCATAGGCCTGAGTGCCGCGGGTGAAGACCCGGTCGGTCGGCAGAACGGCGTCGATGGCGATATCGTCGGCGCCCTTCAGCCGGTCGTAGATCGGACCGAAATCCTTCAGCGTCTCGCCCTTCAGCTGCTCGATGGAATCGACCACGAAATAGACCTGCTGGAAGTCGTCGATGCGGTAGAGGGTGCGCATCACCCGTTCGAGATCGAAGCCCAGCCGGTTCGGGGAGGGATCCTCGAGGGCGAAGACGCTCTCGGTCGCCGAGGAGACGATGCCGGCCCCGTAGATGCGCAGCCCCCCGGCATCCTGCATCAGGCCGAACTCGACCGTGTACCAGTACAGTCGCGCCAGGTTCTGCAGCATGCCCAGCGAGGCGGCCCGCTGCCCGCCCTTGCCGTAGGCCTCCATATAGGCGGCGAAGTCGGGGTCGGTCAGCATCGGCACATGGCCGAACACGTCGTGGAAGATGTCCGGCTCCTGCAGATAGTCCAGCTGGTCCGGCTTGCGGATGAACTGGCCCGAGGGGAAGCGCCGGTTGGCCAGATGGTCGAAGAACACCTCGTCCGGCACCAGCCCGGGCACGCACACCACCGTCCAGCCGGTCAGGGCCTGCAGCTTGGGGTTCATCACCTCGAAGTCGGGAATGCCGCCGGTGTTCAGGTCCAGCGCCTCCAGCCCCTTGAGGAAGACGTCGGCGGCCCGGCCGGGCAGGATCTTCATCTGGCGGGCGTAGAGGGTGTCCCAGGTCGAATGCTCGACCTCGCTGTAGGCCGCCCAGTCCTGGGGGATGGTCCAGTCCGCGGCGGCTCCCTCGGGCGGGGCCTCGAAGACGTGCTCGAAATCGGACATGGCGGCGCTCCTTCCCGGACTCTGGCGGTCCCTTGCCGCCAATCTAGGCCCCGTCCGCCGGACGCGCCAGCGTCAGTGGATGGCCTGCGACTTCGGCGCGTGCCGCCCGTTGCGGTCGACGGTGAACCAGCGCGCCTCGGCCTCGCGGGTGACGCTCGACAGCTCCGGGTCATGCTCCAGCGCATCTTCCGGCGCGTAGGCCACGAAGCCGCCCGAGGCGCCCAGGGCCAGCACCTGGTAGAAGGGCTGATCCGGCGAGATGTCGCCAGTGTCGCCCGGCTGGCCGGCGAACACCGGATCGACATCGATCACCACGCCGCGGAAGGCCGCCTCGCGGTGGCGGACGATCTGGCCAAGGCCGAATTTGGCGATGATTTCCTCTGTCATGGCCGCAGCATGGACGGGCCAACCTGAGCGTTATGGGCGTCGCCCCGTTCATTTTCGCGTCAGCCGTCCTTGGCGACGTCGACGGGACGGGTCTAGGTTGTGCGGGACGGGCGCCGCTTCGGACCGCCCACCTTGAAAGTTCGGCCCATGCCGGAGACCGACGGCGCGCCCCCGGGCGCCCTCCGGTCCCAGCGTGACGGGTCCGGCGGCCAGCGCGCCCGGAGCGGCGCCTCCGACGGGTCCGGCGCGTCAGGTCGGGAAGCGCCCCTCTATGGCGCGCTCGATCTGGGGACCAACAATTGCCGCCTGCTGATCGCCCGCCCGGCGCGGGACGGATTCCGCGTGGTCGATTCCTTCAGTCGCATCGTCCGGCTCGGCGAGGGCCTGTCGCGCACCGGCCGGCTCGATGACGCGGCCATGGAGCGCGCCTATGACGCCCTGGCGCTGTGCGGAGAACGGGTGGCGCGCAAGGGCGTCGACCCCGCCCGGTTGATGGCCGTTGTCGGCCTGGCGGCAGGCCTGGGTGGCCACGGCCATCAACCGG
>JADGMW010000097.1_pt3 | contig 17353 bp, 15 predicted proteins | sample 8641801 | NCBI WGS metagenome assembly JADGMW01 (sample SAMN16272018, study PRJNA661076) | feces metagenome | isolation source: fecal sample from diarrhoea affected cattle A | host: Bos taurus | place: South Africa: Lokaleng Village, Mahikeng | collected 2019-09
CGGGCAGCGGTTCGACGCCCAGCGCGTCGACGGGCGCCGCCGCGACGGGCGACGCGAGTCGCGCCTCGGAGGACGCGGTCAGCGCGACCCGCACGCCGTCGGCGCGCACCACCCCGGTGGCGATCGGCCAGGCGGTGGTTCCCGACCACATCGGCGCGCCGCTGACGCGCACCGTCATGACGTCGGCGCCCTCCGCGACCCGCTCCGACCACGTGGTGACCTCGCCGGCCGTGAGCACGCGGGCGCCGCCCGCTCCACTGACCTCGACCTCGACCTCGCCGCGCAGCGCCGCGTGCACGCGCCCGGACGTGACGTCGACGAGGGCGAAGGGCTGCAGGCCGCTGATGCCGTCGCGCAGCAGCACCTCGAGCTGGTCGGCGATCCCGCCGTGCGTGGGCGCGGCCTCCCACACCGCGCGGACCGTCTCGACAGGTGTGGACGGAGCGAGCAGCGCGACCATCCCGTGCGCGACGACGGCGTGCCATGTCCCAGGGGTGTACTCGGGCACGTTCACGGTCAGATCTCCCTCGTCCTGGCACGCGGCACGGTGGCGCCGTCGAGCATCTCGTCCCAGGCGCCCGGGCCGAGGCCCGCCCCCGCGCGTGGGACCGTCATGTGGGTGTCGCCCGCGTCGGCGGTGGCGACGTCCACCACCACCGTGCTGACGTTGTCGTGGCCGCCGGCCTCGACGGCCAGCCGCACGAGCTCCTGGGCCGCCTCCTGCGGGTCGGCGAACAGCCCGAGGACCTCGCTGATCGCCGCGTCGGAGAGCTCACCGGTCAGGCCGTCCGAGCACACCAGGACCCGGTCGTGGGGGCCGGCGGGGATCATCCAGTAGTCGGGCTCGGGGCTGGCGCCGCTGCCGAGCGCGCGCGTCAGGACGTGGCGCTCGGGGTGCGAGCGCGCCTGCTCCGCGTCGAGGGCTCCGTTGTCGAGCATCTCCTGGACCACCGAGTGGTCGACGCTGATCTGGCGGAGGTCGCCCTCCACCCAGCGGTAGACGCGGGAGTCGCCCACGTTGAAGACCAGCCAGTACGAGCTGCCCTCGTGCTCGGCGACGGCCACCCCGGAGACCGTGGTGCCGCACGGGCGCCCGTCGAGGGCCTCCCGGATGCGCTCTGCGGTGCGGGTGAAGCAGGCGTGCACGTCGTCCGAGGTGGCGTGCGGCTGCCCGGCGAGCTGGGCGAACTCCTCGACCGCGAGCCTGCTGGCGACGTCGCCCGCGTCGTGCCCGCCCATGCCGTCGGCCACGAGGAACACCGGCGGGTAGGCCAACAGCGCGTCCTCGTTGACCGCGCGCACGAGCCCGCGATCAGTCGCGGAACCCCACGACGTGCGCAACGACTCACCCCCACGACTCGTCCGGGGCGGCACGCGCCCCCGATCTTGATGTATCGGCCCACATCGTGCCTTAGTTGAGAGCCGGATGCGTACCACCGCCCACCGGGTCAGATGCCCAGTTGGTAGACCCCCCAGTAGGCCAGCACGACCAGCAGCACCGCCGCGCCCAGCACCGTCGCCGCGAGCGACCCGATCGCGACCGCCCCACGGGCGATCGCGGCGCCCGACTCCCGCACGCGCCGCGCCCGCTCGATGAGCAGCACCCCCGCCACCACGGCCGCGATCCCCAGCACTCGCACCGCCAACCAGCCGCCCTGCACGATCCAGACGTTGCGCTCGTAGCCGAGGGCGAGCCGCGCCACCGCCAGCAGGTACCAGACGAGCGCCCCCGCGGTCAGCAGCGACAGCGCCCCCAGGAGCCAGGCGCGGGGCGCCATCCCCGGCGCCATCGCGCTGCGGGCGGGCCGTCCGCGGACACGCCGCACGGCTCCAGCGACGAGCAGCATCACCGGGCCGAGGACGACGAGGCCGGCCCCGGCAGCTGCCACTCCGAGCACCACGTCGCCGTCGCCGAGCCATCGCGGCGTCGGCACCGGCGCCGCCGCGTAGACCTGGACCGGGTCCGCGCCGGCGATGCGCGGCGCCGCGCCGGCGGTGGACGGCAGCCCGGCCACCCAGTCCGCGAGGTCCCGCAGGAAGACCGACGAGACCTTGCCGTCGACCTTCAGGCCGTGGTTGGCGTCCTCGTAGTACCGGACGGTGATGTCGGTGTTCCCGACGATGGCGGTGTCGCGGATGATCTGCTCGGCGCCCTGGACCATCGGCATGGACAGGTCGGCGGTGCCGTACACGACCAGCACGGGCTGGGTCATCTGGCGCTGGAACGGCGCGACGTCGAAGTCCACGTACTCGAAGTCGCCGCCTGGCAGCGAGATCCCGACGGAGCGCGGGATGGCCCGGAACACCCCGCCGGGCACCCCGGTGTTGCGCAGGTAGGCGTCGGTGGCGAACGCGGCCTGCTGGCGCGGCGGCACGACAGGCGCCGAGACGAGCACGACGAAGGCCACGTCGGGATCGCGCGCGGCGATCACCGGCGCGATCCAGGCGCCCTCGCTCTCGCCGTAGACCCCCACCTTGGCCGGGTCGACGCCGGGGACCTCCCGCAGCGCCCGGACCGACCTCTCGTAGTCCGCGGCCATCTCCACGTAGTCGCGATGGCTCGTCGAGTAGGTGTCCAGCCGCTTGCTCGGCACGAGCGTCACCACGCCGGCGGCCGCGAGCGCCTGGGTCTGGGGGGCGAACGCGCTCTCGGACTGCCCGGTGCCGGCGCCGTGCACGAACACCACCCCGGGCCTGCCCTCGGGAGCCCCGACGGGCTCCATCAGCCGGGCCTCGACGCTGGAGCCGTCCAGCTCGACGGTGATCTGGCTGACCCGCACGTCGTACTGCTGGCGCGGGAGGGCGCCGCCGATCGTCGTGGACACCCGTTCGCGGGGCAGGGCCTCGCTCAGGGGCGCCGGATCCCACTGCGGGCCCATGATCGCGCCGATGAAGGCCAGGATGAGGATGCCCACCGCGGTGCTCCCTGCGATGCGGAAGGGCATGGGCCCAGTATCGCGCACGACGCGATCCGGCACTGGGGACAGGTCGTGCCCCGATGCGTGGGACGAGGACATCGACGCGTCAGAAGCCGAGACGGCCGAGCTGCTTCGGGTCCCGCTGCCAGTCCTTGGCGACCTTCACGTGCAGGTCGAGGAAGACCCGCGTGCCGAGCAGGGCCTCGATCCCCTGCCGGGCCTGCGTGCCGACCTCGCGGAGCCGCGAGCCGCCCTTGCCGATGATGATCGCCTTCTGGCTATCGCGTTCCACGAACAGGTTGACCCGGACGTCGAGCATGGGCCGCTCCTCGGTGGACCCCTCGCGGGGCAGCATCTCGTCGACCACCACGGCGAGCGAGTGCGGCAGCTCGTCGCGGACGCCCTCGAGCGCGGCCTCGCGCACCAGCTCGGCGACCATCACGGCCACCGGCTCGTCGGTGAGCTCGCCCTCGGGGTACAGCGCGGGGCCTTCCGGCAGGTGGCCCACGAGCACCTTCTCGAGCACGTCGACCTGGTACCCCGACTCGGCGGACACCGGGACGATGTCGGCCCAGTCGCCCAGCTGCGAGATGCCCAGCAGGTGCTCGGCGAGGCGCTGCTTGCCCACCAGGTCCGCCTTGGTGGCGATCGCCACCACCGGCGTCCTCCCCGGGCCCTGCGCCAGCTCGCTGAGCTGCTCGGCGATGTACCTGTCCCCGGGCCCGATCTTCTGGTCGGAGGGCAGGCAGAAGCCCACGACGTCGACCTCGGTGAGGGTGTCGCGGACGAGGGTGTTGAGCCGCTCCCCCAGCAGGGTGCGGGGGCGGTGCAGGCCGGGGGTGTCCACCAGCACGAGCTGCGCGTCGTCACGGTGCACGATGCCGCGCACGGTGTGGCGCGTGGTCTGCGGGCGCCCGGAGGTGATCGCCACCTTCTGCCCGACGAGCGCGTTGGTGAGGGTGGACTTGCCGGCGTTCGGTCGCCCGACGAAGCAGGCGAATCCTGAGCGGAAGGTCATTCGGGTGGCTCCAGTGTCAGCGTCGTGAGGGGAAGTCGTCTTGGTCGTCGGGCTCGTCGGCCTCGTCGTCTCGGGTGATGCGGCTCGCGAGGATGGTGGTGATCTGCTTGCGCCGGCCGCCGGCCTGCTCGGCGACGAGGTGCAGGCCGTGGATCTCCCCCACCGACCCGGGCAGGGGGACCTTGCCCAGGGCCTTGGCCAGGAGGCCGCCGGCGCTGTCGACGTCGTCGTCCTCGACCTCCAGGCCGAACAGCTCGCCGAGCTCGTCCTTGCCGAGCCGCGCGGGGACGCGGATGACGCCGTCGCCGAGGTCCTCGACCGCGGGCCCGGAGCGGTCGTGCTCGTCGGTGAGCTCGCCGACGATCTCCTCGAGGGCGTCCTCGATGGTCACGAGCCCGGCGATGCCGCCGTACTCGTCGACCACGATCGCGATGTGCGACGAGCCGGCCTGCATCTCGCGCAGCAGCTGGTCGACGGGCTTCGACTCGGGGACGAACACCGGGGGGCGGGCGATCGACGCGGCGGGCGCCGACGCGGCCTGGGGGTCGTCGGCGAGCCGGCGCACCAGGTCCTTGAGGTACAGCACCCCGCGCAGGTCGTCGACCGAGTCGCCGACCACCGGCACCCGCGAGTAGCCGGAGCGGAGGAGCAGCGACTGGGCCTTGCGCAACGGGGTGTCGGCGCCGGTGGTCACCATGTCGGTGCGCGGCACCATCACCTCCCGGGTGAGCGTGTCGCCGAGCTCGAGCACCGAGCGGAACATGTCCCGCTCGTCGTCCTCGATCACGTCCGACTCGCTGACCCGCTGCACCATGTCCCGCAGCTCGTCCTCGGCCTCGACGGTCCGCCCCGCGGGCGCGGCCCGCGCGAAGCCGCCCACCACCGTCGAGACGACGAGCAGCAGCCGCGAGAACGCGACCAGGACCGTGACCGGGTGCTGGCGCCCGAGCGTGCGGGGGCTCACCCGCACCAGCAGGTAGGCCACGAGCGCGCAGAGCACCCCCGCGACGATCAGCACGGTCCACCACGGCCAACCGCTGGACGCCACGATCAGGGTGAGGCAGACGGTGGCGGTCATCTCGCAGAGCAGGCGCACGAAAGCCGCCGACGAGGAGACGCGCACGGGGTGCTCGACGACCTTGCGGACGCGGTCCGCCGCGGCGTGGCGGGTGCTGTAGAGCTCGGTGACGGCGGCGCGGGTCACCCGCAGCACCGCCACCTCGCTGGCGCTCAGCGCGGCCGCCAGCAGGATCCCCACCACGGCGAGGACGAGCAGGAGCCCGACGGGCGGTTGCGTCATCGACCGGCCAGGAACGTCAGAAGGAGCTGGCGCTGCAGCGCGAACATCTCCTTCTCCTCCTCCGGCTCGGCGTGGTCGTACCCCAGCAGGTGCAGGATCCCGTGCGTGGTCAGCAGCAGGAGCTCCTCGGCCGTGGAGTGCCCGGCCACCCGGGCCTGCTCGGCCGCCACCTCGGGGCAGAGCACCACGTCGCCGAGCAGGCCGGCGGGCGTCTGCTCGCCCTCGCGCCCGGGGCGCAGCTCGTCCATCGGGAAGGAGAGCACGTCCGTGGGGCCGGGCTCGTCCATCCACTGCACGTGCAGCTCGGACATGACGTCCGTGCCGACGAGCAGGATGGACAGGTCCGTCTGCGGGTGGACGTGCATGGCGTCCAGCACGTAGCGGGCGAGCGCGGCGAACTCCGCCTCGTCGACCTCGGCGCCGGACTCGTTGTTGACCTCGATGCTCATGACCTGTCCCAGCGCGCGTACGCGTCGATGATGTCGCTGACGAGCCGGTGACGCACCACGTCGGACGACGTCAGCCGGCAGAACTCGACGTCGTCCACGTCGGCGAGGACGGACTCGACCGTGCGCAGCCCGGAGGCCGTCGCGGCGGGCAGGTCGACCTGGGTCACGTCTCCCGTGACCACCACCTTGGAGCCGAAGCCCAGGCGGGTGAGGAACATCTTCATCTGCTCGGTCGAGGTGTTCTGCGCCTCGTCCAAGATGATGAAGGAGTCGTTGAGGGTGCGGCCGCGCATGTACGCGAGCGGCGCGACCTCGATGGTGCCGGCCTCGATGAGCCGCGGGATCGACTCAGGGTCGATCATGTCGTGCAGCGCGTCGTACAGCGGGCGCAGGTACGGGTCGATCTTGTCGTTGAGGGTGCCGGGCAGGAACCCGAGCCGCTCGCCCGCCTCGACCGCCGGCCGGGTGAGGACGATCCGGTTGACCTGCCGCGCCTGCAGCGCCTGCACCGCCTTCGCCATCGCGAGGTACGTCTTGCCGGTGCCGGCCGGCCCGATGCCGAACGTGACGGTGTGCCGGTCGATCGCGTCGACGTAGTCCTTCTGCCCGGCGGTCTTGGGCCGGATGGTCCGGCCGCGCGAGGAGAGGATGTTGAACGAGAGGACGTCGGCGGGACGGACCACCGCTCCGTTGGCGAGCATCTCGACGGTCCGGGCCACCACGTCGGGCGTCAGCGGCGTGCCGCTGAGGGCCATCTCGACCAGCTCGTCGACCAGGCGCGCGACGAGGGCCACGTCGCCGGCTGGCCCCGCCAGCGACACCTCGTTGCCGCGCACGTGGATGTCGACGCCCCTGAAGCCGGCCTCGATCGCGCGCAGCACCTCGTCGCGGAGCCCGAGGAGCTCGACCATCGACACGGCTGGCGGGACGGTGATCCGGTGCTCGACCCGGGCGCCGCCCACGGTGCTCGCGCGCGGTGCGGATGTGCTCTCGGCCATGTGCTCGGCTTGCGCCGCTGCTCTCCTTCTGTCCAGGTGTCGCTCGACTTCCCCATCCTACCGATCGCGGCGCGCCGTCACGCGCCGCGCCGGCTGCCGACGGCGGGCCGTCAGCCCCAGCGCCCGAGCCGCTGTGCGAGCAGGGCCAGCGCGACCGGCCCCGCGGTGGAGGTGCGGAGCACGTGCGGGCCGAGCCGCACGGCGACTGCTCCCGCGTCGCGCAGGGCGCCCAGCTCCGCGGGCGAGATGCCCCCCTCGGGGCCGACCACCACCAGCACCTGGGGCGCCGGGGCGCCGGGCTCGCCGGGCGCGGGCAGCGGCGTGTCGGCGAGCGGCGCGCTCGCCTCCTCGTGCAGCACGAGCGCGACACCGCCGGCGGCGACCGTCGCGGCGACACGAGCGGCGAGCGCGCGGCCTTCGACGGCCAGCCCCACGTCCGGGACCCGCGCGCGGCGCGACTGCTTCGCCGCCGCGCGCACCGTGCCGAGCCACCGCGCGCGGCTCTTGGCGGCCCGCTCGCCGCGCCACACCACGACGGACCGCTCGGCCTGCCACGGCAGCACCGCGTCGACGCCCACCTCGGTCGCCGCCTCGATCGCCAGCTCGTCCCGGTCCCCCTTGGCGAGCGCCTGGACCAGCACGAGGCTCACGTCGGGGGCGGGCTCGCGCACCACGCCGACCACGTCGAGCCGCACGCCCTCGCCGCCCACCGCGGCCACGGTGCACTCAAGCCGGACGCCCGCGCAGTCGACCACGTCGACGCGCTCACCAGCGGCCCGGCGCTGGACGACGCCGGCGTGGCGCGCCTCGGCGCCCTCGAGCGTGTACGTCCCGCCGGGGGCGACGCAGTCCAACGAGCCCGGCGATGCCAGGAAGACCGGAGCGCTCACCCCTCAGCGCCCGGCGAGCTTCTCGCGGAGCTTGGAGAAGACCCCCGAGTGCGAGGCCGCGAGCCGGGTGTCCGGCCGCTCCTCGTCGCGAGCCGTCGCCAGGCGCCGCAGCAGGTCCACCTGCTCGTCGTCCAGGTCGGTGGGCACCCGCACGTCGACGTGGACGTGCAGGTCGCCGCGCCCGCCCACGTGCAGCCGCCCCACGCCCAGCCCCTTGAGGGTGATGACCTGGGCGGGCTGTGTGCCCGGTCGCAGGTCGACCTCGCGCGGGCCGTCCAGGGTGTCGAGGGTGAGCATCGTGCCGAGCGCCGCGGCGGTCATCGGCACCTCGAGCGTGCAGTGCAGGTCGTCCCCGCGCCGCACGAAGGTGTCGTGCTTGCGCTCCCGGATCTCCAGGTAGACGTCGCCGGCGGGGCCGCCGGCCGGGCCGACCTCGCCCTGCCCGGTCAGCTTGATCCGCGTGCCGGTGTCCACCCCCGCCGGGATGTCGACCTCGAGCGTGCGGCGCGAGCGGACCCGGCCCTCGCCCGAGCACTCCGGGCAGGGCTCGGGGATGACGGTGCCGAAGCCGTGGCACGCCGCGCAGGGCTGCGAGGTCATGACCTGGCCCAGGAACGAGCGCGCCACGCGCTGCACGCTGCCCCGCCCGCCACAGGCGTCGCAGGTGCGCGGCGAGGTCCCCGGACGGCAGCACGAGCCCGAGCAGGTGGGGCACAGCACCGCCGTGTCGACGTGGACCTCGCGGTGGGCGCCGAACGTCGCCTCGGCGAGGTCGACGTCGAGGCGCACCAGGGCGTCCTGGCCGCGGCGGGCCCGCGGGATCGGCCCCCGCTGCGCGCTCTGGCCGGCGGCCGCGCCGAAGAACGTCTCGAAGATGTCCTGGAAGCCGAAGCCGCCGCCCATGCCGCCGCCGGGCGACGACGGGTCGGCGCCCAGGTCGTACATCCGCCGCTTCTCGGGGTTCGACAGCACCTCGTAGGCGCGCGAGACCTCCTTGAACCTGTCCTCCCCGGCGCCCTCGCCCGCGACGTCCGGGTGGTGCTCGCGCGCGAGCCGCCGGTAGGCCTTCTTGATCTGCTCGGGGCTCGCGTCACGCGGCACGCCGAGGATCTCGTAGTAGTCGCTCACTGATCGCTTTCTGTGGGAGGCGGGAAGAAGTCAGCCGGCGAGGATGCGCGACAGGTATCGCGCGACCGCGCGCACCGACGCCATCGTGCCGGGGTAGTCCATGCGCAGGGGGCCGATCGATCCGATCCGCGCCACCGTGGTCCCGTCCGCGCCGTAGCCGGTGGTGACGAAGCTCGTCTCGACGAGCCCCTCGTGCTGCGTCTCGCGCCCGATCCGGACCGAGACGGCCTCGGCGTCCTCGGCCATCTCGCCCAGCAGCCGCAGCAGCACCACCTGCTCCTCGAGGGCCTCGAGGACAGGGCTGATGGTGTGGGCGAAGTCCATGCCGCCGCCCCGGGCGAGGTTCGCCGTGCCCGAGAGCACGATGCGCTCCTCGCTGTCCTCGGCGAGCGTCTCCTCGACGATGCCGACCACGGCCCGGACCAGCTTCTCGTCCGTGGGGGCGAACGCGTCGGGCAGCCCGGACAGCACCTCGTCGAGGTCGGCCAGCCGGTGCCCGGCGGCGGCCACGTTCAGCCGGATGCGGAGGCGGGCGACCACCGCCTCGTCCGCCGGGGCCTCGAGCTCGATGGTCCGCTGCTCGACCCGGCCGTTGTCGGTGATGATGACCACGAGCAGGTGGCGCTCGCCCACCGGGACCAGCTCGAGGTGCCGCAGCGCCGAGCGGCGCAGCGACGGGTACTGCACCACGGCGACCTGCTGCGTCAGCTGCGCGAGCAGCCGCACGGCGCGGTCCACGACGTCGTCGAGGTCCACCGCCTCGTCGAGGAAGCCCTGGATCGCGCGCTTCTCCGGCGCGGAGAGCGGCTTGACGGTCGAGAGCCGGTCCACGAACAGCCGGTAGCCCTTGTCGGTCGGCACCCGTCCGGCCGAGGTGTGCGGCTGGGCGATGTACCCGCACTCCTCGAGCGCGGCCATGTCGTTGCGGATCGTCGCGGGCGAGACGCCGAGCGCATGCCGGTCCGCGAGCGCGCGGGATCCGACGGGCTCGCGCGTGGCGACGTAGTCCTCGACGATCGCGCGCAGCACGTCGAGTCGACGGTCCTCGTTCATCTCACCTCCTGGCGCCTCGTGGGTAGCACTCCTGGGGCGCGAGTGCCAATTCTACGCGGTCGCGCGAGCGGCGGGCCCGCCCCGCGGCGCGGCGCCCGTCGAGCGGGTGCGGGCGTCCAGCAGGGCCACGACCAGGGCGACCGCGACCAGCGCCGACGTGACGAGGAAAGCGCGCCCGACAGCGAGGCCGCCGGCCCCGCCCGCGGCCAGCGTGGCGTAGAACACGGCGACGTTCACCGCGACGCCCAGCGCGGACCCGACCCGCTGGCCGAGCTGCAGCATGCTCGCCGCGACCCCCGCCGATCCGACCGGCACCCGCTCGAGCGTCAACGTCTGGTTCGGCGCGATCACCAGCCCGCTGCCCGCGCCGGTGACGAGCTGGGTGGCGGCCACGACCCAGCCCACGGTCGCGCCGTCGAGCGTGCGGAACGCCAGGTCGGTGGCGCCCAGGCCGATCAGCACCAGGACGAGCCCGAGCACCACCACGCGGCGCCCGTGCTTGACCACGAGCCGCCCGGACAGCGCAGCGGTGACCGCCGACGCGATGGCGAACGGCATGCCGACCAGCCCGGCCTGCAGGGCCGTGTAGCCGAGGATGGTCTGCAGGTAGAGGGTGATCACGAGGAACACCGCGGTGAACCCGGCGAAGTAGGCGAAGCCGAGCAGCGCGCCGTTGCGGAACGACCGTTGGCCGAGCACCGCCGGGTCGAGCACCGCGGCGCCGGTGCGGCGCTGGTACCGGCGCTCCCAGGCGACCGCGCACGACCCCACCACCGCGGCCGCGGCCCACCACCACCACCGCGCCGGGTCGTCGCCCACGCCCGTGGTGGTCACCAGGGGCAGCATGAGGGCGACGGTGGTCAGGCCGATGAGCGCGAGGCCGACGTGGTCGAACCGCGCGGTCCGCCGGGGCCCCGCGCGCGGCAGCCACCGCCACGCGAGGGGAAGCACGACCGCCATGACGGGCACGTTCACGATGAACACCCACCGCCATCCGGCCTCCGGACCGGCTGCTTGGATGATGAGGCCGCCGATCAGCGGGCCCAGCGCGGTCGAGACCCCGATGGTCGCCCCGAACGCCCCGAAGGCCCTCGCCCGCTCGCCGCCGCGGAACAGCTCCTGGATCAGGCCGGTGACCTGGGGGTTGAGCACCCCGGCGCTCAGCCCTTGGAGCAGCCGCATCACCGCGAGCGCTCCCCCGGACGGCGCGAGGCCTGCGCCCAGGCTGGTCAGCGCGAAGCAGGCGAGCCCGCCGATCAGGAGCGGCCGCCGACCGCGCGCGTCGCCCCACCGGCCGGCGGGGACCAGCGCGAGCCCGAACGCGAGGGTGTAGCCGGCCACCACCAGCTGGAGCTGGCTCGAGCTCGCGCGCAGCGCCTCGTCGATCGACGGGAGGGCGACGTTGACGATCGACACGTCCAGCATCGTCATGAAGCCGACGGCCAGGCACACCGACAGGGCTCGCCATCGGCGGGGGTCCGGCGCGGGCTCTCCGGCGGACTGCGTCACCCGCCCAGTGGATCACAGGGCGCGGAGTGGGCGCCCTGCGGGACGAGGCATGCCGACGGCGCTCCGCGACCTGGGCGCGCACCGCCCGTAGGCTCGTCCGGTGACCCACGACCGCTACGGCCAGGACGTCCTGTCGAGCGCCCAGCGCCCGACCCACCACCGCGCGCCCCGCGCCTCGACGCCGCAGGCCGCCGAGCCCGGCCTCGTGGTCGAGGAGGTCACCACCGGGTGGGTGGGCGCCGTGGTGCGCGTCGAGAAGTCCGGGGGCCAGCACGTGGTGGTGCTCGAGGACCGCAAGGGCCGCACCCGCACGTTCCCGCTGGGCCCCGGCTTCTGGGTCGACGGCGCCCCGGTGCTGCTGACCCCTCCGGCCGCGGCGCCCGCGCCGGCGCGCCCGACGCGGACCGCGTCGGGGTCCGTGGCGGTGCACGGCGCCCAGGCCCGGGTCGCGCGGGGCAGCCGCCTGTGGGTCGAGGGCAAGCACGACGCCGAGCTCGTCGAGAAGGTGTGGGGCGACGACCTGCGCCTCGAGGGCGTCGTGGTGGAGCTGCTGGACGGGGTGGACAACCTGGCGGACGCGCTCGCCGAGTTCCGACCGGAGCCGGGCCGCCGGGTCGGGGTGCTCGTCGACCACCTGGTGCCCGGGTCCAAGGAGCAGCGGATCACCGACGCCGCGCTGCGCACCGTGCGCCCTGGCACGGTGCTCGTGCTCGGCCACCCGTACGTCGACGTGTGGCAGGCGGTGCGCCCCGAGCGGATCGGGCTGCGCGCCTGGCCCACGATCGAGCGGGGCACGGAGTGGAAGCTGGGCATCCTGCGCGAGCTGGGCTGGCCGGCGGACGAGCAGGCCGACGTCGCGCGCGGCTGGCAGCGCATCCTGCGGTCCGTGCGGTCCTACGCCGACCTCGAGCCCTCGCTGCTCGGCCGGGTCGAGGAGCTCATCGACTTCGTGACGGCTCCCTGACCCGGGTCGCCCCCGTCACCCCGCGACGGGGGCGCCGAGCAGCCGCCGGTACAGGTACGTCTCGGCCAGGACCACCAGCGGGATGGCCACGACCAGGCCCACCCCGCACAGCACCGCGCCGACGACCAGCGCCAGGAGCGCGGCCAGGCTGAACAGCACCATGGTGCCCGCGTTCTTGGTCACGAGCTGCGCGCTCGAGCGCAGGGCGTCGACGGCGTTCTGCCGCACATCGATCACGAAGAACAACGTGAACTGCAGGAAGAACCACACGACCAGCGCCCCGATGCCGCACACCAGCGACCCGAGCGACGTCAGCACGCCCACCAACAACGCGGCGAGCAACACGTCTCCCAGGTTCGGGAACGTGAACATCGTGCGCAGCTCGAGACGCTCGCCGTAGCTGATCGCCAGCGCCCCGCGCACGATCGCCGCCTGGAGGATGTACGTGACGACCACCACCACCAGCGACACCAGGATGCTGCCCAGGTACAGCCCGCCGCCGGCCGCCCAGGCGAACCCGTCGACGTCGGACCACCGCAGGCCCGCGTCGCCCGCCGAGAGCAGCAGGTTCCACACCAGCGAGATCAGCAGCCCCACCACGAGGTAGCCGATCACCGTGAGGAGGATGGGCCCCAGGTTCGCGCCGAACACGCGCCACGCCCATGCGAACGCGTCGCCCACCGACGGCGGCTGCCGGCCCGGTCCTCCGTGGCCCGGCCCGGGCTGCTGCGGCGCGGGCCCCCACGGCCCGCCCGGCGGGGGCGGGCTCCAGGGGCCGCCGCCGTGCCCGGGTGGCGGTGGCGGCGGGGGCGGCGGCTGCTGCGGCGGCCCGTAGCCGCCGGGTGGCGGGTAGCCGCCAGGAGGCGCGTACCCGGGCGGCGCGGGCCGCTCCCCCGGGGCGCCCTCGCCGTGCGGACGAGGACCGCCAGGCTGGTCCGGGTCGTCCGGGGCGTCGGGGGTTCGCTCGCTCATCGTCAGCCTCCGCGCGGCCTCGCCGGATCGGGCAGCGGGCCGCACACAGTCGGCCCAGGATTCTCAACGTACGCCCGGGGCGGTGGTCGCGCCCGGTCGTCCGGAGCCGCCGGCCCACGGTGCGGCGACTCCGCACGCCGGGGCACGCGGCCTCGGTAGAGTCCTGCCGCCGGGGGCGCTATGTCCCCGATCCCCCCATGCCGGGCCGCCCGGCGCCCCAGGAGCAACCATGACGAGCGACTATCCCCCACCGCCGCCGCCCGGCGCATCCCCGGGCGTCTCCGAGAGCGAGGCGCGCACCTGGTCCGCCCTCGCCCACCTGGGCGGCATCTTCGCCTACCTCTTCGTCGGATGGCTGCCCGCGCTGGTCATCTGGCTCGTGTACCGGGACCGCAGCAACCACGTCGCGGTGGAGTCGAAGGTCGCGCTGAACTTCCAGCTCACGCTGCTGATCGGGCTGGTGGTGTGCTGGGTCGTCGGGCAGATCCCCCTGATCGGACTGATCGGCTTCCTGGGCCAGATCGCCCTGGGCGTCGCCAGCCTGGTGTTCTCGATCCTCGCGTTCGTCGCCGTCCAGCGCGGCGACCGCTACCGGTACCCCTTCTCCCTGGCCCTCGTCCGATGAGCGCCCCCCAGCCGTTCCCCGGCCAGCCGCCGCACCACGGCCCGATCCCCCTGCGCCCCGACGAGGAGCGCACCTGGGCGATCGTCGCCCACATCGGCGGGCTCGTCGTGGGCTTCGTCGCCCCGCTGGTCGTGTGGCAGGTCTTCAAGGGCCGCGGCCCCTACCTGGAGAACCAGGCGAAGGAGGCGCTGAACTTCCAGATCACCCTGGCCATCGCCTACGCCGTCTCGATCCTGCTCGCGATCCTGACGCTGGGACTCCTAGCCCCGCTGGCCGCGGCGGTGAGCATCGCCGGCGTGATCTTCATGATCCTCGCCGCCGTCGCCGCCGGACGGTACGAGTGGTACCGGTACCCGGTGACCCTGCGCCTGGTCTCCTGACCCGGGCGGGCGGCGGGTCCCTGCGAGCGAGCCAGGGACCCGCCGCCCCGTCGCAGGCCAGTCCGTCAGTCGGTCAGTCGGTCAGTCGGTCAGCGAGCGGACCACGGCGTCGGCCAGCAGCCGTCCGCGCCGGGTCAGCAGGACCCGGCGCTGGCCGCCCGCGCCCAGGGCCGCGGCGCCGTCCAGCAGCCCGTCGGCCACGAGGCCGGCGACCGACGTCCGGGCCCCTGCGCTGAGGTCGGCCAGCGGCAGTCCCTCGGCGAGCCGAACGCCCAGCATCACGCGCTCGAGCTGAGCGGCCTCGCCGGCGACGACCTCTCGGCCGGCGGCAGGGCTCAGGCCCCGCGCGAGGCGCTCGGCGTAGGCGCGCGGGTGCTTGACGTTCCACCAGCGCACGCCGCCCACGTGGCTGTGCGCGCCAGGGCCCACGCCCCACCAGTCGTCGCCGCGCCAGTACGCGAGGTTGTGGCGGCAGCGGTCGGCGTCGGAGCGCGCCCAGTTGCTCACCTCGTACCAGCGCAGGCCGGCCGCGGTCAGCAGGTCGTCGGCCAGCTCGTACTTGGCCGCCTGGTCGTCCTCCGAGGGCAGGTCGAGCAGCCCCCGCCGCACCTGCACGGCCATCTTCGTGCCGGCCTCGACCACCAGCGCATACGCCGAGACGTGGTCGACGCCCGTCGCCAGGGCCGTCTCCACGCTGGCGCGCCAGTCGTCGAGCGACTCCCCGGGCGTCCCATAGATCAGGTCGAGCGACACCTGCAGCCCGGCGTCGCGCGCCCAGCGGACCACGTCGGGGATCCGGGCGGGATCGTGCGTGCGCTCCAGCGTCGCGAGCACGTGCGGCACCGCCGACTGCATCCCGAACGACACCCGGGTGAAGCCCGCCGCGGCGAGCGCCGCCAGCGACTCGGGCGTCACCGAGTCGGGGTTCGCCTCGGTGGTCACCTCGGCGCCCGGGGCCAGGCCCCACGTGGAGCGCACGCCCTCGAGCAGCCGCGCCAGGTCTCCCGGCGGGAGCACCGTCGGGGTGCCGCCGCCCACGAACACCGTCGAGGCCGGCCGCGGGGGCAGCCCGGCCAGGACCCGCCCGCCCAGCTCGATCTCGCGCAGCGCCGTCTCGGCGTACGAGGCCTGGCTGGCCCCGCCCCCGAGCTCGGTGGCGGTGTACGTGTTGAAGTCGCAGTACCCGCAGCGCACCGTGCAGAACGGCACGTGCAGGTACACCCCGAACGCGCGGTCGGCAGCGCCCAGCGCCGCCGATCCCGGCAGCGTGCCGTCGTCCGGTGGGACCTCTCCGTCAGGCAGTGCGGGTGGCACGCGCGATCACTTCTTCGCCTTGTCCTTCGTCTCCGTCTGCTCCGAGGTGAGCGCGGCGATGAACGCCTCCTGGGGGACGTCCACGCGGCCGATCGTCTTCATGCGCTTCTTGCCCTCCTTCTGCTTCTCGAGGAGCTTGCGCTTGCGGGAGATGTCACCGCCGTAGCACTTGGCCAGCACGTCCTTGCGGATGGCGCGGATCGTCTCGCGGGCGATCACGCGCGCGCCGACGGCGGCCTGGATCGGCACCTCGAACTGCTGGCGCGGGATGAGGTCCTTGAGCTTGCCGGTCATCATGACGCCGTAGGCGTAGGCCTTGTCCTTGTGCACGATGGCGCTGAACGCGTCGACCTGCTCGCCCTGCAGCAGGATGTCGACCTTGACCAGGTCGGCCGCCTGCTCGCCGGTGACGTCGTAGTCGAGGGAGGCGTACCCGCGGGTCTTCGACTTGAGCTGGTCGAAGAAGTCGAACACGATCTCGGCGAGCGGGAGCTGGTAGCGCATCTCCACTCGCTCGGCCGAGAGGTAGTCCATGCCGAGCAGGTCGCCACGGCGCTGCTGGCAGAGCTCCATGATCGCGCCGATGTACTCGGACGGGGCCAGGATCGTGGCGCGCACCACCGGCTCGCGGACCTCGCCGATCTTGCCGCCGGGGAACTCGCTCGGGTTGGTGACCGTGACCACGGACTTGTCCTCGAGCGTGACGTCGTAGATGACGTTCGGCGCGGTCGAGATGAGGTCCAGGGCGAACTCGCGCTCGAGCCGCTCGCGGACGATCTCCAGGTGCAGCAGCCCCAGGTAGCCGACGCGGAACCCGAAGCCGAGGGCCACGGACGTCTCCGGCTCGTAGACCAGCGCGGCGTCGTTGAGCTTGAGCTTGTCGAGCGCGTCGCGCAGCACCGGGTAGTCCGAGCCGTCGATCGGGTACAGGCCCGAGAACACCATCGGCTTCGGGTCGGAGTACCCGCCCAGCGCCTCGGTGGCCGGCTTCGCCAGGTTGGTGACGGTGTCGCCGACCTTCGACTGGCGCACGTCCTTGACGCCCGTGATGAGGTAGCCGACCTCGCCCACGCCCAGCCCCTTGGTGGGGACCGGCTCGGGGGACGTGACGCCGATCTCGAGGAGCTCGTGGGTGGCGCGGGTCGACATCATGACGATGCGCTCGCGCGGGCTCAGGCTGCCGTCCACGACGCGCACGTACGTGACGACGCCGCGGTAGGTGTCGTACACCGAGTCGAAGATCATCGCCCGGGCCGGCGCGGCCGGGTCGCCATGCGGGGCGGGCACCGTCTGCACGATGCGGTCGAGAAGCTCGGTGACGCCGACGCCGGTCTTGCCCGAGACCTTGAGCACGTCCTCCGGCTCGCAGCCGACCAGGCCGGCGATCTCCTCGGCGTACTTCTCCGGCTGCGCGGCGGGCAGGTCGATCTTGTTCAGCACCGGGATGATCTGGAGGTCGTTCTCCATCGCCAGGTACAGGTTGGCCAAAGTCTGGGCCTCGATGCCCTGCGCGGCGTCGACCAGCAGCACGGCGCCCTCGCAGGCCGCCAGCGACCGCGAGACCTCGTAGGTGAAGTCCACGTGCCCCGGTGTGTCGATCATGTTGAGCGCGTACGGCGTCAGGGCGCCGGCCTCGTCCTCGACGGCCCACGGCATGCGCACGGCCTGCGACTTGATGGTGATGCCGCGCTCGCGCTCGATGTCCATGCGGTCCAGGTACTGCGCGCGCATGGCCCGCGAGTCGACCACGCCGGTGAGCTGGAGCATGCGGTCGGCCAGGGTCGACTTGCCGTGGTCGATGTGCGCGATGATGCAGAAGTTGCGCAGCAGCTCGG
>JADGMW010000443.1_pt1 | contig 17266 bp, 17 predicted proteins | sample 8641801 | NCBI WGS metagenome assembly JADGMW01 (sample SAMN16272018, study PRJNA661076) | feces metagenome | isolation source: fecal sample from diarrhoea affected cattle A | host: Bos taurus | place: South Africa: Lokaleng Village, Mahikeng | collected 2019-09
GGGCCGGCTCGACGACGTGCTGATGTGGGCCGCGCTGGCGACGATGATCATCGGCATCCTGGGCGCCGTGGCGCAGGACGACATCAAACGTCTGCTCTCGTTCACCCTGGTGAGCCACATCGGCTACATGATCTTCGGCATCGCCCTGTCCACCACCATGGGCTGGACGGCGTCCATCTACTACGTCGCCCACCACATCACGGTGCAGACGGCGCTGTTCCTGGTGGTCGGGCTCATCGAACGCCGCGGCGGCACCACGAGCCTCGACCGGCTCGGCGGCCTCGCCAAGCTGGCGCCGGTGCTCGCGATCCTGTTCTTCATCCCGGCGATGAACCTGTCGGGCATCCCGCCGCTGTCCGGGTTCCTCGGCAAGGTCGGCCTGCTGCAAGCCGGCGTCCAGCTCGGCACCCCGCTGGCGTACACGCTCGTGGTCGGTGGCGTGGTGACGTCGCTGCTGACCCTGTACGCGCTGGTGAAGGCCTGGAACAAGGCGTTCTGGCAGACGCCGCCGGCCGATCTGCCCGACACCCGGCTGCCGGGCGGGATGATCGGCCCCACGGCCGCGCTCGTCGGCCTGGGCCTGGCGCTGACCTTCGCGGGCGGCCCGCTGTACGCCTACACCGAGCGCGCGGCCGACGCCCTGAAGGAGCGGACGCCGTACATCGACGCCGTCCTGCCGGACGGTGAGCGCGGCGAGGGCGAGTCGGCGGACGTGGTGTCCAACGAGTCCACCAGCGACCTCGAGACCCCGGCGCCGGAGGTGACCCCGTGAGCCCGTCGCGCCGCCGGTCCGTGATCCGGCAGTGGCCCACCGTCCTGTGGCTGGCGTTCGTGTGGATGATGCTGTGGGGCAGCCTCAGCCTCGCGAACCTGATCGTCGGGCTCCTGATCGGCGTGCTGGTCACCGGTGGCCTGCGGATGACGCCGATCGCGTTCCACGGCCGGGTGCGCCCGCTGGGGCTGCTGCGCCTGGTCGGGCGGTTCGCCTTCGACCTGGTGCGCGCGTCGTTCGAGGTGAGCCTGCTGGCGCTGCGCCCCGGGCACGTCCCGCACGGCGCGGTCATCGGCGTGCAGCTGCGCAGCCACTCCGACCTGTACCTGACGCTCACCTCCGAGCTGTCCTCGCTGGTGCCCGGCTCCCTCGTGGTCGAGGCGCACCGGCTGACCGGCAAGCTGTACCTGCACGTGCTGGACGTCGAGCAGTCGGGCGGTGTGGAGAAGGCCCGGCAGACGGTCCTGGACCAGGAGGAGCGGGTGCTGCGCGCGTTCGCCTCCGACGAGGAGCTGCGCCAGGCGGGGCTTCCGCTGCGCCCGGCTCGCGGGCGTCGTGGGGAAGGGGTGAACGCGTGAGCGACTGGGTGGTGATCGTGTGCGGCGTGCTGCTGGCGGTCGGCTGCGCCATGGCCGTGGTGCGCGTCGAGAAGGGCCCGTCGATGCTCGACAGGACCGTCGCGCTGGACATCGTCGTCGCGACGATGATCTCCGCGGGCGCCCTGTACGCGGCCGTCGAGCGGCGCGCGGACATCGTCCCGATCCTGGTGGCGCTCGCGCTGGTCGGCTTCGTGGCCTCCGTGACCATCGCGCGCTTCGCCTCGGTGGAGCCGGAGGGCGAGGGGCGCGTGCGCACCCGCGAGGAGATCGCGGCTGAAGAGGCCGAGCGGCTGCGCCGGGAGAGCGCCGCGGGTCCCAGCTCCGACCCCTCGGGCGACCAGTACGGCGGTGACCTGCGATGAGCATCGACTGGATGGCTGTGGCGGACGTCCTCGCGTCCGCGTGCATGATCGGCGGGGCGTTCCTGGCCTTCGCCGCGGGGGTGGGCGTGCTGCGCTTCCCCGATCTGCTGTCGCGGATGCACGCCGGCACCAAGCCGCAGGTGCTGGGCCTGGTGCTGGTGCTCATCGGCCTCGCGCTGCGGCTCGGGCCCGGGCCGGAGGTGGGCGCGCTCGTCCTGGTGGTGCTGTTCCAGATGATCACCGCGCCCGTCGCCGCCCACATGGTGGGGCGCGCCGGCTACCGCACGGGCAAGGTGCGCAAGGACCTGCTCGTGGTGGACGAGCTCACGCTGGACCAGGCGAGGGCCGACAGCGCCGAGCCGCAGAACGTCGCCCCGCCGGTGCCGGACAACCAGCAGCGTCCCGAGCAGGGCGCCCGCCCAGACGCCAACCGCTGGAACGACCCGGACACCGACGGGAAGCCCGGCTTCGACTGACTTCCCGGAGTCCCGGTCTCGCCGCTTGCCGCGGTCAGCGGGTGAGGCGGTTGCGGTTCACCCTCGACGCGAAGGACTTCGTCCCGCGGGTGGCGAGCACCCGGGACGCGGCGACCAGGGCGCCGCTGAGGGCTGCGGCCGCGACGAGCTCGCCCAGGCCGGAGTCGCCCTCGTCGTCAGGCTTCGGCGCCTTGTGCCCGCTGGCGGCCTTCCATGCGGCGTCGATCGCCTTGTGGGCGACCCACGCGGCAGCCAGGGCGACGGCCGCGCCAGCGACCTTGGCGAGCATCGAGTTCTGCTGCTCGTCGTTCACTGATCCTCCTCAGGTGGGGAAACGGGGCAAGGCTGCTGCTCACCGTACGCGCGGTGTAGTCTCGCCGCTGAACGACAGGGGAGCGCCACAGCCCCTCCGGCACCGTGCCGAGGGGTCCAGGGCGCTGAGAGTGCGGGCCATCCGCAGACCCTCGAACCTGATCCGGGTCACACCGGCGTAGGGAGTCGGGCTTCTCAGTCCCGTCGTCGTCGGCCACGGCGGATGCCGCGGGGCCGGTGGCGGCGGCGACCCCCTCCTGCATCTGGGAGGACGCCATGCCACGCACCACCATGTCCCGCCGATCCGCGGGAGCGCGCCGGGCCGCACTGCCCCCGGCCGCACGAGCACGTCGGGCGGGCGCCGTCGCGGCCGTCGCGGCGCTCGCGCTCAGCGCCTGCTCGGCCATCGACGCCTCGGACGACCCGTCCACCCCGTCGGACACGGTCACCCTCGTCACCCACGACTCGTTCGCCCTGGAGGACGGCCTGATCGAGTCCTTCGAGCAGGAGTCCGGCCTGCGCGTCGAGATCGTCACTCCCGGTGACGGCGGGTCGCTGGTCAACCAGCTCGTGCTGACCAAGGACGCGCCGCTCGGCGACGCCGTCTTCGGCATCGACAACTCCTTCGCGTCGCGGGCCATCGACGCGGGCGTGCTGGACCCCTACACGTCGCAGGCCCCCGCGGCCGCGGACGCGGAGCAGTACGCCCCGGACGGCTCGGGCTCGCTCACCGCGATCGACGTGGGCGACGTGTGCGTGAACGTCGACGACGCGTGGTTCGCCGAGCGCGGGCTCGCGGCGCCGGCCACCCTCGAGGACCTGGCCCGGCCCGAGTACCGGGACCAGCTCGTCGTGACGAACGCCGCGACGTCCTCCCCGGGCCTGGCGTTCCTGCTGGCGACCGTGGGCGCCTTCGGCGAGGACGGCTGGCAGGGGTACTGGCAGCGGCTGCAGGCGAACGGCGTCAAGGTCGTCGAGAGCTGGTCCGACGCGTACGACGTCGACTTCTCCGGCGGCAGTGGCCAGGGCGAACGGCCCCTCGTGCTCTCGTACGCGTCGTCCCCGCCGTTCACCGTGCCCGAGGGCGGCTCGGAGCCGACCACGTCCGCGCTGCTGGACACCTGCTTCCGGCAGGTCGAGTACGCCGGGGTGCTGGCGAACGCGCAGAACCCCGACGGCGCCCGGCAGCTCGTCGACTTCCTGCTCTCGGACGAGGTGCAGGCCGGCATCCCCGGCTCCATGTACATGTACCCGGTGAGCGGCGACGTCGAGCTGCCCGCCGAGTGGGCCCGCTGGGCGCCGCTCGCGGAAGCTCCCTTCCAGGTGGCGCCCGCGGCCATCGAGCAGCACCGCGACGAGTGGATCAGGGCATGGACGGACATCGTCACGGGCTGACCACGCTCGACGCGCCCCGGCCGTCCGCGCCCGCCCCGTCCGGCCGCCCCCCGCGTGGGGCGCCCGGCCGGTCGGGCGTGGGCGGGGCCCTGTGGTGGGCGCTGGCCGCGGGGGTCCCGCTGGTCTTCCTGGGCGTCTTCTTCGCCTGGCCCGTCGCCACGCTCGTGGCCCGGGGGTTCACCACCGACGGCGCGCTGGACCTGTCCGCGTTCACCGAGGTCTTCGCCCGGCAGCGCACCTGGCGCATCATCGGGCTCACGCTGGCGCAGGCCGGCATCGCCACGGTGATCGCGGTGGTGCTCGGGGTGCCGGGCGCCTACGTGCTGCACCGGCTCCGGTTCCCGGGGCGGGCCGCCGTGCGGGCCTTCGTCACGGTGCCCTTCGTGCTGCCCACGGTCGTGGTCGGCGTCGCCTTCCGCTCACTGCTCGCCACCGGCGGCCCGTTGGACTTCCTGGGCCTCGACGGCACGTTCGCGGCCATCGTCGCGGCGCTCGTGTTCTTCAACTACGCGCTCGTGGTGCGCACGGTCGGTGGCCTGTGGGAGCACCTGGACCCGCGCACCGAGCAGGCGGCGCGGGCGCTCGGCGCGTCGCCGCTGCGGGCCTTCGGCTCGGTCACCCTGCCGGCGCTGGCCCCGGCGATCGCCTCGGCGGCGTCGCTGGTGTTCCTGTTCTCGGCGACCGCGTTCGGGACGGTGCTGGTGCTCGGCGGGATGCGGTACGGCACCATCGAGACCGAGATCTGGATCCAGACCACCCAGTTCCTGGACCTGCGCGCCGCGTCGGTGCTGTCCGTGGTGCAGCTCGTGATCGTCGCGGCGGCGCTCGCCGTCGCCGCGCGCGCCCGGCGCACCCGCGAGCGCGCCCTGTCCCTCGCCGCCCCGGCGGGAGGCGAGCGCCCCCTGCGGCTGCGCAGCGCGGTCGACGCCGCGGCGGCCGGTGTGACGGCGCTGGTGATCGTGCTGATCGCGCTGCCCCTGGCCAGCCTCGTGGTGCGCTCGCTGCGCACGCCCACGGGGTGGGGGCTGGGCAACTACGCGGCCCTGGGCACCACAGGCGGCGGCAACGCGCTCACGGTGACGGTGTGGGAGGCCGCGGCGAACTCGCTGCGCGTCGCGCTCGACGCGACGGTCCTCGCGGTGGTGGTCGGAGGGCTCGTGGCGCTCGTCGTCTCCCGCCGCCCCCGTCGCCGCTCGGCCCGCCGCGCGGTCTCCCTGCTCGACGCGGTGTTCATGCTCCCGCTGGGCGTCTCGGCCGTCACCGTCGGGTTCGGCTTCCTGCTCACCCTGGACAACCCCTTCGGCCTGGACCTGGACCTGCGCCGCAGCGCCCTGCTGGTGCCGATCGCGCAGGCGGTCGTCGCCGTGCCGCTGGTGGTGCGGACCGTGCTGCCGGTGCTCCGCGCGATCGACCCCCGGCTGCGTGAGGCCGCCGCCGCGCTGGGCGCCGCGCCGGGCCGGGTGCTCGCGTCCGTCGACGTGGCGATGGCGGTCCGCGCGCTGGGGCTCGCCGTCGGGCTCGCGTTCGCCGTGTCGCTCGGGGAGTTCGGCGCGACGTCCTTCCTCGCCCGCCCCGACCGGCCCACGCTGCCGGTCGTCATCTTCAAGCTCATCGGCCGGCCCGGCGCGGAGAACCACGGCATGGCGTTGGCCGCGTCGGTGCTGCTCGCCCTGGTCACCGCCGGGGTCATCGCCGTCGCCGAGCGCTTGCGCGGCCCAGCAGGAGGGGAGCTCTGATGGACGGGCTCACGATCGACGCCATGAGCGTCCGGTACGACGACGGCGCCCGCAGGGGCCGCGACCCCGGTCCGCCCGCGGTCGACACGCTCAGCCTCGAGGTGCGGCGGGGCGAGGTCGTGGCGCTGCTCGGCCCGTCGGGCTGCGGCAAGTCGAGCGTGCTCCGCGCCGTCGCGGGGCTCGAGCCGCTCGCCGGGGGCGCCGTCGCCTGGGACGGCCAGGACCTCGCCGGGGTGCCGGTGCACCGCCGCGGGTTCGGCCTGATGTTCCAGGACGGCCAGCTGTTCCCGCACCGGGACGTCGCGGGCAACGTCGAGTTCGGGCTGCGCATGGCGCGGCTGCCCCGGGCGGAGCGGCACGCCCGGGTGGCCGGCCTGCTCGAGCTCGTGGGGCTGGCCGGGTACGGCGCCCGCGCGGTGGCGACGCTGTCGGGCGGGGAGCGGCAGCGGGTCGCCCTGGCCCGGTCGCTGGCGCCGCAGCCGCGCCTGCTGCTGCTCGACGAGCCGCTGTCGGCCCTCGACCGGGCGCTGCGCGAGCGCCTCGCCGACGATCTGCGGGCCGCGCTCGTCGCGACCGGCACCACGGCGCTGTTCGTCACGCACGACCACGACGAGGCCGCGACGGTGGGCGACCGGGTCGCCGTGATGGGCGCGGGACGGCTGCTGCAGGTGGCGGCGCCCGCCGACCTGTGGCGGCGGCCGGCGAGCCGCGAGGTCGCCGAGTTCCTCGGCTACGAGGCGTTCGTCGACCTCGACTCGCCGCTGGGCGCGGCGGTGCGCGCGTCCCTCGGCGGGGACGTCCCGGCGGGGGCGCGGCTGGCGGCGCTCGCGGAGGGCGCGCTCGTGGTGCTCCCGGGCGGTTCCCTCGCCGAGCCCGGGGCGCTGGCCCGAGGCGTCGTGCTGTCGTCGGCGTTCCGGCACGGGCGCACCGAGCTCGGGGTGCGTGTCGAGGGCATCGGACGGGTGACCGCTGTGGCTCGCGCGGGGGTCGCGGCCGCGCCGGGAGACGACGTGGCGCTCGGGGTAGACCCGCAGGCTGTGGCCCTGCTCTGACCTCAAGGTGTGACGCACCGGGCATCCGCCCGGCGAGCCACGGAGCCGTGCCCGGGCTACGGTCGGAGGAGGACCGGGGAGGGCCTGTCCCCGGCGAGGCGCAGGTTGGGGTGACGCGGCATGGCTGGCGGACTCGAGCACCGCGAGGTGGTGGGGCTGGACATCGACGCGGCCATGGACGTGGTCTGGGACCACCTCCGGGAACCCGCGCTGGTCCGGCGATGGTTCGGATGGGACCGCGAGGGCATCGACGGCGAGATCCGCGAGATGTTCGGCGTGCGCCCCGTGGCCTCCGAGACGTCCTCGGTGGGCGGCGCCCCGGTGCGCGCCCTCGCGTGGCCGCGGGGGGACCGCGTGCAGCTGACGCCCGTCGCGGGGGAGTCGCACCACCGCTCCCACATGTCGGTGCAGCGCACCGCGCATGACGGCATCACGACGTTCGACGGCGTGCACGACCCGCGCGACGAGGCGTGGATCGCGGGCGCCCACCAGCTGAAGTTCGCCCTCGAGCAGTTCCCGGGCGAGGAGCGCCGCACCGTCGTCATGCGCGACGTGGACGCGGGCCCGCTGCGCGACCGGCTGCTGGACCGCCTCGGCCTCCACGGCCTGCGCGGCATCCCGGTGGGCGGCCACGTGGAGGCGGCTCTGCCGGACGGGTCGATGATCGGCGGGCAGATCCTCTACAAGTCCCAGCACCAGGTGGGCGTGCGCCTGTACGCGGAGCGCCCCGCGCTGCTGGTGCTCATGGAGACGCCGGCGGCCAGCCGGCCCCCGCACGGCCTGCTGACCGCGGTGCTCTCGCTGTACGGCGTCGACGACGAGGCTGTCGCGAGGGTGCTCGGCCGCTGGGCGACGTGGTGGAGCGGCGCCGCGACGTCGTCGACCGCGAGCCCTCGCCGCACGCGTGTGAGCTGACGGCCTCCTGCCGGCGCGCGCCCCGGGGTGCGGGTCTGACGGTGGTGGAGTCAACTTGAGTGGTGGGGGCGGCTCCGTCCTCGCGCATTGAGCCGACAAGACTCAACATTGGGCCTCGGAACTTGCGTGGCGCGCCGCGGGCGCGCAAACTTGAGCGCAGCAGACTCAAGCGACCCACGGTGGCGACGTCCCCGGGGTTCACGCACCCACACGAAAGAAGGCGCACGCTCATGGCACGAGCAGTAGGCATCGACCTCGGCACCACCAACTCCGTGGTCTCGGTCCTCGAGGGCGGCGAGCCCACCGTCATCGCCAACGCCGAGGGATCCCGCACGACCCCGTCGGTCGTCGCGTTCTCCAAGACCGGCGAGGTGCTCGTCGGGGAGGTCGCCAAGCGGCAGGCCGTGACGAACGTCGACCGCACCATCACGTCGGTCAAGCGCCACATGGGCACCGACTGGTCCGTCGACATCGACGGCAAGAAGTACAACGCGCAGGAGATCTCCGCCCGCGTGCTCGGCAAGCTGAAGCGCGACGCCGAGGAGTACCTGGGCGAGCCCGTCACCGACGCGGTCATCACCGTCCCGGCCTACTTCAACGACGCCGAGCGCCAGGCCACCAAGGACGCCGGGCAGATCGCCGGCCTCAACGTGCTGCGCATCGTCAACGAGCCCACCGCCGCGGCGCTCGCCTACGGGCTCGAGCGCGGCAAGGAGGACGAGCTCATCCTCGTCTTCGACCTCGGTGGCGGCACGTTCGACGTGTCCCTCCTCGAGGTGGGCAAGGACGACGACTTCTCGACCATCGAGGTCCGCGCCACCTCGGGCGACAACCGCCTCGGCGGCGACGACTGGGACAACCGGATCGTGGAGCACCTCATCAAGGAGGTCAAGAACTCCACGGGCGTCGACCTGTCCAAGGACAAGATCGCCCTCCAGCGCCTGCGCGAGGCCGCTGAGCAGGCCAAGAAGGAGCTCTCGTCCGCGACGAGCACCAACATCTCGATGCAGTACCTGTCGATGAGCGAGAACGGCCCCGTCCACCTGGACAGCAAGCTCACGCGCGCGCAGTTCCAGCAGATGACCTCGGACCTGCTCGACCGCACCAAGGCGCCGTTCCACGCCGTGATCCGCGACGCGGGCATCAAGCTGTCGGACATCGACCACGTCATCCTCGTCGGCGGCTCGACCCGCATGCCCGCCGTGACGGAGCTGGTCAAGGAGCTCACGGGCGGCAAGGAGCCCAACAAGGGCGTCAACCCGGACGAGGTCGTGGCCATCGGCGCCGCGCTGCAGGCCGGCGTCATCAAGGGCGAGCGCAAGGACGTCCTGCTGATCGACGTCACGCCGCTGAGCCTGGGCATCGAGACCAAGGGCGGGGTGATGACCAAGCTCATCGAGCGCAACACGGCCATCCCGACCAAGCGCTCGGAGATCTTCTCGACCGCCGAGGACAACCAGCCGTCGGTGCTCATCCAGGTCTTCCAGGGCGAGCGCGAGTTCGCGCGGGACAACAAGCCGCTGGGCACCTTCGAGCTCACCGGCATCGCGCCGGCCCCGCGCGGCGTCCCGCAGATCGAGGTCACGTTCGACATCGACGCCAACGGCATCGTGCACGTCTCCGCGAAGGACCGCGGCACGGGCAAGGAGCAGTCGATGACGATCACCGGCGGCTCGGCGCTGCCGAAGGACGAGATCGACCGCATGGTCAAGGAGGCCGAGGCGCACGCCGCGCAGGACAAGGCCCGCCGCGAGGAGGCCGAGACCCGCAACTCCGCCGAGCAGCTCGTCTACTCGACCGAGAAGCTGCTGGCCGACAACGGCGACAAGCTCTCCGACGACGTGAAGTCCGACGTCAACAAGGCCATCGACGAGCTCAAGACCGCGCTCGAGGGCGAGGACGTCGAGCCCGTCAAGGCCAAGCACGAGCAGCTCGTGACGTCCGCGCAGAAGATCGGCGAGGCGCTGTACTCCTCCGACCAGGCCTCGGCGGCGGCAGGCGCCGGCGCCGCGGGCGAGGCGCCGACCGACGGCGGCCCCTCGGCCACGGCCAGTGACGAGGACGTCGTCGACGCCGAGATCGTGGACGAGGACGAGTCCAAGTGAGCGAGGACCGGACCCCCGCCGGCGGGGAAGGCCGGCCCGACCCCTCCGGCGAGGAGGCGCCCCGCTTCACCGACAAGCGCCGCATCGACCCGGAGACGGGCGCCGTGCGCGACCAGGGCGCCCAGCCCGCTGGCGAGGGGGCCGAGACCGACCCGCTCGCCGGGCTCGAGGCCGAGGCGGACGCCCACATGCACGAGGCGCTCGTCGCGGCAGAGGGCCTCGCGGCCGAGCGCCTCGACGAGCTGCAGCGCGCCAACGCGGCGTACTACAACCTCGAGCAGCAGTACACGTCCTACGTGAAGCGCTCGAAGAGCGATGCCGCGGTCGCCCGCGAGCGGGGTGTCGCCGAAGTCGCCGAGGCGCTCATCCCCGTGCTCGACGACATCCAGCTCGCGCGTCAGCACGGCGATCTGACCGGGCCGTTCGGGTCGATCGCGGAGAAGCTCGAGGGGATCCTGGGCCGGTTCGGCATCGTCCGGTACGGGGCTGAGGGCGAGGTCTTCGACCCCAACGTGCACGAGGCGCTCATGCACTCCCACTCCTCGGAGGTCGGGGAGCCGACCGTCGCGACGGTGCTGCAGCCCGGGTACCGGGCGGGCGACCGCATCCTGCGGGCGGCCCGGGTCGCAGTCGTCGACCCGGATGCCTGAGGCTCGGCATCCGCTGGGGTGCGTCGAGCCGCCTGAGATGAGCCGGAGGGAGACGCCGTGAGCGGCCAGGACTGGCTGGAGAAGGACTACTACGCCGCTCTCGGCGTCCCCAAGGACGCAGACCAGGCCGCGATCAAGAAGGCGTACCGCAAGCTCGCCCGGCAGATGCACCCGGACCACAACCCGGGCGACTCGAGCGCCGAGGCGAGGTTCAAGGAGGTCGGCGAGGCCTACTCGGTCCTCTCCGACCCCGAGCAGCGCCAGCAGTACGACCAGCTGCGCGCGATGGCCGGCGGCCCCCGGTTCTCGGGCGCCGGCGCAGGCGGGGGCGCCGCCGGGTTCGAGGACCTGTTCGGCGGCGCCTTCGGCGGCGGTGGCGGCGGCCAGCGGGTGCGGTTCTCCACCGGCGGCGGCGGTGGCGGCCAGGACATGCCGGGCGGGTTCGAGGACATCCTCGGCGGCCTGTTCGGCGGTGGTGGCGGCGGCTTCGGCGGGGGATTCGGCGGTGGGGGCCGCGGCCCCCGCCAGGGCGCCGACCTCGAGGCCGTCACCACCCTGCCGTTCCGGCAGGCCACCGAGGGCTCGACCGTCTCGCTGAGCGTCGAGGGGCGGACGGTCAACGCGCGCATCCCCCCGGGCGTGCACGACGGGCAGAAGATCCGCCTGCGGGGCAAGGGCCGGCCCGGCGTCAACGGCGGGCCCGCGGGGGACCTGGTCGTCACGGTGCGGGTGACGCCGCACCCCGTGTTCACCCTGGACGGCAACAACCTGCGCGAGACGGTGCCGGTGTCCTTCGACGAGGCGGCGCTCGGCGCGCAGATCGAGGTGCCGACCCTGGACGGCGGCACGGTGCGGCTCAAGGTCCCGGCGGGCACCCCGTCGGGGCGCACCCTGCGGGTGAAGGGCCGGGGCATCACCACGTCCAAGGGCACGGGCGACCTGCTGGTCACCGTGCTGGTCGTGGTGCCGCAGAAGCTCACGGGGGCCGCGCGTGACGCGGTCGAGGCCTTCGGCGTGGCGACCTCGGGCGAGGACGTGCGCGCCGACCTCCGGGCGCAGGCCCGGACCTGATGTGACCTGACCTGAGACGTGACGGCGAAGGGGCGAGACATGCTGGCGGAAGACGCGCAGGTGTACGTGATCTCGGTGGCGGCCGAGCTCGCGGGCATGCACCCGCAGACGCTCCGGCAATACGACCGGCTGGGCATCGTCTCGCCCCGGCGCACCCGTGGCCGCGGGCGGCGCTACTCGTGGCGTGACATCGAGCAGCTCCGCGAGGTCCACCGCCTCTCGCAGGACGAGGGCGTCAACCTGGCCGGGATCAAGCGCATCCTGGACCTCGAGGCCGAGGTCGAGCGGCTGACCCAGCAGGTCGAGTACCTGCGCTCGTTCGCCGAGCCCGGGCGGCGCGTCTTCACCGCCGGCCCCACGGGCGACGTCATCGCGATGCGCCGCGGCCAGCGGGCGCGCATGGGGGAGCAGCGCAGCACCGGCGGGGCCATCGTGCTGTGGCGACCGACACGGCGCACGGAGATCACCTACCGCTGACGCAGCCGCCGGCCCGGCGCCGGGCCCCAGGGCATGGTGGAGCTCAGACGCCGGACCCTGCCCTGCGGGGCTGGTAGGCGGCCGTCAGCCGAGGGGCTCGGTCCACAGGTAGACGTGCAGGTCCTCGCGCGACGCCGTGGTCACCAGGTCGACGATGTCCGAGAGGACCGGGGTCAGCTCTCCCGCGGTCGCCTCCATCACGTCGGAGGCGGCCCAGCGCTCCGCGACCTCGGCCACCGCGTCCTCGTCCTCGGTGCGGCCGAGCTCGACCAGCAGGTCGACCAGGAAGGGCGGCAGCTCGAAGAGGTTCTCGTGGTCCAGGTCGACCTCCTCCAGCTCGAGGTCGCCGGTGCCGAAGCGCACCACCTCGGCGGCGATCTCGCCGAGCGCCTCGAGCTCGGCCGGGCCCACCGAGGTGAGCTCGAGGTGGGTGGCGGTGTCGGGCACGTCGCCGGCGTCCAGCGCGGCGGTGCGGGTGAGTGCGGTCGCGTGGTCTGCTGCGAACAGCTCGCTGAGTTCGGCCATGCGCCCACTCTGGCACCGCTCGCGGCGCTGCGGCGCCCCTGCGTCGGCGCGTCCCGCAGGTCCGTCTGGGTGATGTCCGGCACAACCGCGACGGCAGGTGCGCCGATTCGTCCGGTGCGTCGCGCGACGGCACGCGGGACGAATCGGGCGAGGGCCTGTGGAGGGCCCTGTGGAGGGCTGTGTGGGCAGTCTGTGGACCGTGGAGAACATGCAGGTCCGGGCTGTGTCTGACCCTCGCACTAGCCTGGAGTTGTCCACAGAGGGTGAAGAACGACACGCGTGTAAGCACAACCGCTAGTGGTCCGAGCAATCACCGACCACTAGGTGTAGTGTCGACACCCTCGCCGCGGGCAGTCCGCGGGTGCCACATCTGGGGGAGCCACGATGACGATCACGGTCTACAGCAAGCCGTCGTGCGTGCAGTGCACCGCTACCTACCGTGCGCTGGACAAGGCCGGTTTCGAGTACGAGATCGTGGACATCAGCCAGGACTCCGCCGCTCGTGACTACGTCGTGTCGCTCGGCCACATGCAGGCGCCCGTCGTCGTCGCAGACGGCGAGCACTGGTCCGGCTACCGGCCCGACCAGATCAAGGCGCTCGCCGAGCGTGCGGCTGTCGCGGTCGCCTGACCGCTCGCGGCCCCGACCGGCCGAGCACCACGGCATCACCTTGACCGACTCGAGGCGAGGGAGCCCATCATGAGCTCGCTGGTCTACTTCTCGAGTGCGTCAGACAACACGCACCGGTTCGTCCAGCGTCTCGGGATCCCGGCGCAGCGCATCCCGCTGACGCCCAAGCAGCCCTTCCTGCGCGTGCACGAGCCCTATGTCCTGATGACGCCCACCTATGGGGGCGGCAACGAGGGCGGGGCCGTGCCGCGGCAGGTGGTCAAGTTCCTCAACGACGAGGGCAACCGCTCACTCATCCGCGGCGTCATCGCCGCGGGAAACACGAACTTCGGCGAGGCGTATTGCATCGCGGGGGACATCATCGCGGCCAAGTGCCACGTCCCCTACCTGTACGGCTTCGAGCTCCTAGGAACGACTGAGGACGTCACACGCGTCCGCGAAGGGTTGGGAACATTTTGGCAGCGACAGTCACAGATTCCGGCGTAGAGACCGGGCTCGACTACCACGCGCTCAACGCGATGCTCAACCTGTACGGGCCTGACGGTCGCAGCATCCAGTTCGACAAGGATCGTGAGGCCGCGCGGCAGTACTTCCTGCAGCACGTCAACCAGAACACCGTCTTCTTCCACGACCTCGCGGAGAAGCTCGAGTACCTGGTCGAGAACAAGTACTACGAGCCCGAGGTCCTGGCGCAGTACGACGCGGCGTTCGTCAAGAGCCTCTTCGAGCACGCGTACTCCAAGAAGTTCCGCTTCCAGTCGTTCCTGGGCGCGTTCAAGTACTACACGTCGTACACGCTCAAGACGTTCGACGGGAAGCGTTACCTGGAGCGGTTCGAGGACCGCGTCTGCATGGTCGCGCTGACCCTCGCCGGCGGCGACGAGCAGTTCGCGATCAAGATGGTCGACGAGATCATCGCGGGCCGCTTCCAGCCGGCCACCCCCACCTTCCTCAACTCGGGCAAGGCGCAGCGCGGCGAGGCCGTCTCCTGCTTCCTGCTCCGCATCGAGGACAACATGGAGTCCATCGCGCGGGGCATCAACTCCTCGCTGCAGCTCTCCAAGCGCGGCGGCGGCGTCGCGCTGCTGCTCAGCAACATCCGCGAGCACGGCGCGCCCATCAAGCACATCGAGAACCAGTCGTCCGGCGTCATCCCCGTGATGAAGCTGCTCGAAGACTCGTTCTCCTACGCGAACCAGCTCGGCGCGCGCCAGGGCGCCGGCGCCGTGTACCTGCACGCGCACCACCCCGACATCATGCGGTTCCTCGACACCAAGCGTGAGAACGCCGACGAGAAGATCCGCATCAAGACCCTGTCGCTGGGCGTCGTCATCCCCGACATCACCTTCGAGCTCGCCAAGAAGAACGAGCCGATGTACCTGTTCTCCCCGTACGACGTCGAGCGCGTCTACGGCGTGCCGTTCGCGGACATCTCGGTCTCCGAGAAGTACCACGAGATGGTCGAGGACAAGCGGATCCGCAAGACCAAGATCAACGCCCGCGAGTTCTTCCAGACCCTCGCCGAGCTGCAGTTCGAGTCGGGCTACCCGTACATCATGTTCGAGGACACGGTGAACAAGGCGAACCCGATCAAGGGCCGCATCACCCACTCGAACCTGTGCTCGGAGATCCTCCAGGTCTCGACGCCGTCCACGTTCAACGAGGACCTGTCGTACGAGCACGTGGGCCGCGACATCTCGTGCAACCTCGGCTCGATGAACATCGCGCTGGCGATGGACTCGCCGGACTTCGGCGCGACGGTCGAGACAGCGATCCGCGCGCTGACGGCCGTCTCCGACCAGACGAGCATCGAGTCGGTTCCCTCGGTCAAGCGGGCCAACAACGGCGGGCACGCCATCGGCCTCGGCCAGATGAACCTGCACGGGTACCTGGCCCGTGAGCGCGTCTACTACGGGTCCGAAGAGGGCCTCGACTTCACGAACATCTACTTCTACACCGTCGCCTACCACGCGATCCGGTCGTCGAACCTGCTCGCGATCGAGCGGGGCAAGGCGTTCGACGGCTTCGAGGACTCGACCTACGCGTCGGGCGCGTACTTCGAGAAGTACGTGAACGGCACGTGGGAGCCCAAGACGGCCCGCGTCCGCGAGATGTTCGAGACCGCTGGCGTGCACATCCCGACGCAGGCCGACTGGCGCGCGCTCGCCGCGTCGGTGCAGGCGCACGGGCTGTACAACCAGAACCTGCAGGCCGTCCCGCCCACGGGGTCGATCTCGTACATCAACCACTCGACGTCCTCGATCCACCCCGTGGCGTCGAAGATCGAGATCCGCAAGGAAGGCAAGATCGGGCGCGTCTACTACCCGGCGCCGTTCCTCACGAACGACAACCTGGAGTACTACCAGGACGCGTACGAGATCGGCTACGAGAAGATCATCGACACCTACGCCGAGGCCACGCAGCACGTGGACCAGGGCCTGTCGCTGACGCTGTTCTTCAAGGACACCGCCACCACGCGTGACATCAACAAGGCGCAGATCTACGCCTGGCGCAAGGGCATCAAGACGCTGTACTACATCCGCCTGCGCCAGCTCGCGCTGGAGGGGACGGAAGTGGAGAACTGCGTCTCGTGCATGCTGTGACCAGGCCTTCTGCGGCGTCGAAGAACATGATGGAGCTGTGATGAGTGAGAAGCTGAAGTTGGTCAGCCGTGTCTCGGCGATCAACTGGAACCGCCTCGACGACGACAAGGACGCCGAGGTCTGGGACCGCCTGGTCGGGAACTTCTGGCTGCCTGAGAAGGTGCCGGTGTCCAACGACATCCAGTCGTGGGCCACCCTGAACCCGCAGGAGCAGGAGCTCACGATGCGGGTCTTCACCGGCCTGACGCTGCTCGACACCATCCAGGGCACCGTCGGCGCCGTCTCGCTGATCCCCGACGCGATCACGCCGCACGAGGAGGCGGTGTACACCAACATCGCGTTCATGGAGTCGGTGCACGCCAAGTCGTACTCGTCGATCTTCTCGACGCTGTGCTCGACGCGGGAGATCGACGACGCGTTCCGCTGGTCGGAGGAGAACCCGAACCTGCAGCGCAAGGCCGAGATCGTCATGGAGTACTACCGCGGCGACTCCCCGCTCAAGCGCAAGGTCGCCTCGACGCTGCTCGAGTCCTTCCTGTTCTACTCGGGCTTCTACCTGCCCATGTACTGGTCGAGCCGCGCCAAGCTCACCAACACGGCCGACCTGATCCGCCTGATCATCCGTGACGAGGCCGTGCACGGGTACTACATCGGCTACAAGTTCCAGAAGGGCCTCGAGAAGCTCTCTGCCGCCGAGAAGCAGGAGATGAAGGACTACACCTTCGAGCTGCTCTTCGAGCTGTACGACAACGAGGTGGAGTACACGCAGGACCTCTACGACGGCGTCGGCCTGACCGAGGACGTCAAGAAGTTCCTGCGCTACAACGCCAACAAGGCCCTGATGAACCTCGGCTACGAGGGCCTGTTCCCCCGCGACGAGACGGACGTGAACCCCGCGATCCTCTCCGCGCTGTCGCCCAACGCCGACGAGAACCACGACTTCTTCTCCGGCTCGGGCTCGTCCTACGTGATCGGCAAGGCCGTCAACACCGAGGACGAGGACTGGGAGTTCTGACCTCCCGCCCCTGAAGCACCGACGCCGCCGACCTCCACGAGGTCGGCGGCGTCGGTGCGTTCCGTTGGTCCCCGGGTGACCCGCGCGCCCCGGCGTGGGATTGCCGCCACGGCTCCTACCGGCTGAACTCCGGCCCCGCAGCGTGGACCGCGGCATCACGGGTGGCCGCGATCGTCGCGAGCAGCCTCAGGGCCTGATCGCTCGCGGATGCGGGCTCCGCACGGTAGACGATCAGCTGCTGGCCGGCGGCGCCCCGCACATCGAACGAGTTGAACTCGAGGGTGAGGCGCCCGACGTCCGGGTGGACGAACACCTTGGCCTCATGGGTCTTCCCACGCGCGTCGTTCTTCGCCCAGAGCGCGCAGAAGCGCGGGCTCACGCGCAGCTCCTCCGCCAGGGCCAGCGTGGCGCCGTCATGCGGGTCGTAGCCCAGCGCCAGCCGGATGTTCGCGACGCACGCCTGCGCGGACCGGTCCCAGTCGTCGAAGAAGGCCGCCCCCGCCGGATCCACGAAGACCATCCGGGCGAGATTCTCGGTCTCCTCGAACGGCGAGTAGAGCGCTCGGGCCAG
>JADGMW010000162.1_pt2 | contig 17186 bp, 18 predicted proteins | sample 8641801 | NCBI WGS metagenome assembly JADGMW01 (sample SAMN16272018, study PRJNA661076) | feces metagenome | isolation source: fecal sample from diarrhoea affected cattle A | host: Bos taurus | place: South Africa: Lokaleng Village, Mahikeng | collected 2019-09
CCGGGTGATGCCGGCCGAACAAGTTCGGCCCTACAGACCGTCAAGCGCTTTCGGCCATATGTAGGTCCTTCAGCTTGACGTAGTTGCCGGCGGTATAGCTGAAGAAGCTGCGCTCCTTGTCGGTCAGCGGCCGCGCCTGCTTCACCGGGCTGCCGACGTAGAGGTAACCGCTTTCCAGCGTCTTGCCCGGCGGCACCAGGCTGCCGGCACCGATGATCACTTCGTCCTCCACAACGGCGCCGTCCATCAGGATCGAGCCCATGCCCACCAGGATGCGATTGCCCAGGGTGCAGCCGTGCAGGGTGACCTTGTGGCCGACGGTGACTTCGTCGCCGATGATCAGCGGAAAACCGTCCGGGTTGAAGGGCCCGGCGTGGGTGATATGCAGCACGCTGCCGTCCTGGATGCTGCTGCGCGCGCCGATGCGGATGCGGTGCATGTCGCCACGGATTACCGTCAGTGGCCAGACCGAGCTGTCCTCACCGATCTCGATGTCGCCGATCAGCACGGCGCTGGGGTCGACGAAGACGCGCTCGCCGAGCTTCGGCGTGTGGTTCTGGTAGCTGCGGATGGACATGACGGGCTCCTTGGCAATGTGTGTATTGAAACTACAGATGCAGCGTGGGTGCATGCTGCCGCCTGGCGCCACGAAAGAACTCGCCGGGTGTGGCGCCGAACTGCTCGCGAAACGCGGCGATAAAGGCCGATAGCGACTCATAACCGCAGCCCAGCGCGACATCAGTTACGCGCACCCCGCGCTCTAGCTCAGGGAGCGCGCTGAGCAGGCGCAGCCGTTGCCGCCAGGCGCGGAAGCTCAGGCCGGTTTCGCGCAAAAACAGCCGGCTCAGGGTGCGCTCGGAAACGCCCAGGGCATGGCTCCAGTCGGCCAGGCTGTCGCGGGAGTCGGGATTGTTCTGCAGTCGTCTGCACAGCTGACGCAGACGCGGTTCAGCCGGCAACGGCAGCATCAGCTCGACTTCTGGCGCGCAGCCCAGCTGATCCAGCAGCACCTGCACCAGGCGCCCTTCGGGGCCCTCTTCGGCGTAGGCCTCCGGCAACATGCTGAAGTGCTGGATCAGCTCGCGCAGCAGCGGGCTGACCTGCAGTACACGACAACGCTCCGGGGCATCACCGGCTACGCTGCGGTCGATGTAGAGGCTGCGGATGCAGGTGTCCGGTGCGCAGAACACCTGATGGGTGACGCCCGCGGGGATCCACACGGCGCGCAGCGGCGGTGCGATGAACCGCCCGGTATCGGTGCGTACTTCCAGTACACCCTCCACCGCGTGGGACAGCTGCACCCACGGGTGGCTGTGGCGATAGCCGAGCTTGAGGTTGGGCGGCGAGTCGAGCTGCCCATAGACGGGCCGGGGCAGTTGCCTGAGCTCATCGAGACGGGCGAGCAGCGCAGCCTGTTGTCCGATTGGCGACATTTAGTGCCTGCCTGGCGTTAGTCGGAAATTGCCGATCACGATAGGGTCGGCGCCTGTTGTCCGCAAGCTACAAGGATTTCGCCATGGCTCACCTGCGCCTGTTGTTCGATAACTTTACCCTCGCCCTGCTGGCGGTGATCGCCGTCGCCACCTTCCTGCCCGCTGAAGGCCGGGGTGCAGTGATCTTCGGTTGGGCCACGACGCTGGCCATCGCCCTGCTGTTCTTCATGCACGGCGCCAAGCTGTCGCGCGAAGCCATCCTCGCCGGCGCCGGCCATTGGCGCTTGCACCTGCTGGTGTTCGCCTGCACCTTCGTCCTGTTTCCCCTGCTGGGCCTGGCGCTCAAGCCACTGCTGACGCCCTTGGTCGGTACCGAGCTTTACCTGGGGATTCTCTACCTCTGCGCCCTGCCCGCCACGGTCCAGTCGGCGATTGCCTTTACCTCCCTGGCCCGCGGCAATATCCCGGCGGCGATCTGCAGTGCGGCGGCTTCCAGCCTGCTCGGCATCTTCCTCACGCCGGTGCTGGTGATGCTGTTGCTGGGCGTCGAAGGCGAAAGCGGCTCAACCCTCGATTCCATCGGCAAGATCGTGCTGCAGCTGCTGGTGCCCTTCATCGCCGGCCAGATCGCGCGCCGCTGGATTGGTGCCTGGGTGACGCGCAACAAGGGCTGGCTGAAATTCGTCGACCAGGGTTCCATCCTGCTGGTGGTCTACACCGCCTTCAGCGATGCGGTGGTCGAGGGCCTTTGGCAGCTGATTCCACTGTCGCGGCTGCTCGCGCTGACACTGGTCTGCTGCCTGTTGCTGGCGCTGGTGCTCTGGGCCACGCAGTTTCTCGGCAAGCGGCTGGGGTTCAATCTTGAAGACCGCATCACCATTCTCTTCGCCGGCTCGAAGAAGAGCCTGGCCACCGGCGTGCCCATGGCTCAGGTGCTGTTCGCCAGCAGCGCGGTGGGCATGATCATTCTGCCGCTGATGATCTTCCACCAGATCCAGCTGATGGTCTGCGCGGTGCTCGCCCAGCGCTATGCACAACGCGATGAGCCCAAGCCGGTTTCCGAGCCTGCAGCGCCCTAGCATAGGGAGGCGCTATCGGGCCGATTCCCGGCTGCGCGGTCGGGCATTTGTCTTTAACATGCTGAGGGTTATCCATCAGTAAGGGCCAATGCCGTGACCGCTACCAATCCGCTGCTTCGCGATTTCGACCTGCCGCCCTATTCCGAGATCCGCCCCGAGCATGTCGAGCCGGCCATTGACAGCATCCTCGGCGACAACCGTGTCGCCTTGCAGGAATTGCTGACCCGTCCGGCCGAGAGCCTTGACTGGTCCACGCTGGTGGTGGGCCTGGACGAGATGAACGAGCGCCTCAGCCGCGCCTGGGGCCCGGTCAGCCACCTCAATGCGGTATGCAACAACGCCGAGCTGCGCAGTGCCTACGAGGCCTGCCTGCCCAAGCTGTCGGCCTATGCCACCGAGCTCGGCCAGAATCCCGATCTCTTCGCCGCCTACCAGGCGCTGTCGCTAAGCCCTGAGGCAGACGGCTTCGATGTGGCGCAGAAGACCATCCTCGAACATGCGCTGCGCGACTTCCGACTGTCCGGCATCGACCTGCCGCCGACCGAGCAGCAGCGCTTCGGCGCCATTCGCATGAAACTCAGTGAGCTGGGCAGCAAGTTCTCCAACCAGTTGCTCGATGCAACCCAGGCCTGGACCAAGCACGTCACTGACGAAAGCCTGTTGGCCGGCATCACCGATTCGGCCAAGGCGCAGATGGCCGAAGCGGCCAAAGCCAAAGGGCTCGACGGCTGGCTGATCAGCCTGGAGTTCCCCAGCTACTACGCGGTGATGACCTACGCCGACAGCCGTGCGCTGCGCGAAGAGGTCTACGTCGCCTACTCCACCCGCGCCTCCGATCAGGGGCCGAACGCCGGCCAGTTCGACAACGGCCCGGTGATGGAAGAACTGCTCGACCTGCGTCAGGAACTGGCCAGGCTGCTGGGCTTCGGCAACTACGCCGAGCTGTCGCTGGCGACCAAGATGGCCGACAGTACCGATCAGGTGCTGGGCTTCCTGCGCGACCTGGCCAAGCGCAGCAAGCCGTTTGCCGAGCGCGACCTGCAAGAGCTGCGCGCTTTTGCCGCCGAGCACGGAGTAGCCGATCTGCAGAGCTGGGATGTCGGTTACTTCGGCGAGAAACTGCGCCAGCAGCGCTACAACCTGAATCAGGAAGCGCTGCGCGAATACTTCCCCATCGACAAGGTGCTGTCCGGGCTGTTCGCCATCGTCCAACGCCTGTACGGCATCGAGATCCAGGAACTGGAGCACTTCGACAGCTGGCATCCGGACGTGCGCCTGTTCGAGATCCGCGAGAACGGCGAGCACGTCGGGCGCTTCTTCTTCGATCTCTACGCCCGCGCCAACAAGCGCGGCGGCGCCTGGATGGACGGGGCGCGCGATCGCCGCCGTACCTGCCTCGGTACCCTGCAGACGCCGGTGGCCAACCTGGTCTGCAACTTCACCCCGCCGGTGGGCGAGCGCCCGGCGCTGCTGACCCATGACGAAGTCACCACACTCTTCCACGAATTTGGTCATGGCCTGCATCACCTGCTGACCCAGGTCGAGCATGCCGGCGCCTCCGGCATCAACGGCGTGGCCTGGGATGCGGTCGAGCTGCCCAGCCAGTTCATGGAGAACTGGTGCTGGGAGCCCGAAGGCCTGGCGCTGATTTCCGGCCACTACCAGACCGGTGAACGCCTGCCGCAGGACAAGCTGGACCAGATGCTGGCAGCGAAGAATTTCCAGTCCGGGCTGATGATGGTGCGCCAGCTGGAATTCTCGCTGTTCGACTTCGAGCTGCACGCCACCCACGGTGATGGCCGCAGCGTGCTGGAAGTGCTGGAAGGCATCCGTGACGAGGTATCGGTGATGCGTCCGCCGGCCAGCAACCGTTTCCCCAACAGCTTCGCGCACATCTTCGCCGGTGGTTACGCAGCCGGTTACTACAGCTACAAGTGGGCCGAAGTGCTGTCATCCGATGCCTTCTCGCGCTTCGAGGAAGAAGGCGTGTTCAACCCCGAAACCGGCCGCGCCTTCCGCGAGGCCATCCTGGCCCGTGGCGGCTCGCAGGAGCCGATGGTGCTGTTCGTCGACTTCCGTGGTCGCGAGCCGTCCACCGACGCGCTGCTGCGCCATCTGGGCCTGACGGAGAAGGTGGCATGAGCGACGAACCGAAAGTGACGACCAAGCGCTTCATCGCCGGCGCGGTATGCCCGGCGTGCAGCGCGGCGGACAGCATCAAGATGTGGGACGTCGACGGCGTTCCCCATCGCGAATGCGTGGTCTGCGGCTATGCCGACACCCTCAACGCCCAGGGCCAATCGGTGCCCTCGGAGCTGGGCACGCGGGTCAACCAGGCCAAGCCGAAGGCGGCCGATCCGCAGGTGCAGGCCGTGCAGTTCTTCCCCAATCCAAAGTTGAAAAAGCCGCAATAACGCAATACGTGCGCCTAACCATGGCGCCCGGACGATGAACGGCAATCTTCACTCAACAGGCTCTGATACTGTATGTGCATACAGCAATCGGAGCCCCTATGCTGCATCTGAAAAGTACGCCCCGAGGTCGCGGCACCGCCGTCAATCCGGACAACCGTTTCGCCCCGACCCGCAGCGAGGCGTATGACGATGGCTGGGAGCAGGAGGTGCCGCCCACGCGCGCCACTGAAGTGCGCAGCGAGACGGCGAAGACGGTCATCACGCGCAACCAGTCGCCAGACGTGGGCTTCGATCGTTCGGTAAATCCCTATCGAGGTTGCGAACATGGCTGCATCTACTGTTTCGCGCGGCCCAGCCACGCCTACTGGGACCTGTCGCCGGGCATCGACTTCGAGACACGGCTGATCGCCAAGACCAACCTGGCCGACCGCCTGGAACAGGAGCTGGGCAAGCGCGGCTACGTGCCGCAACCCATCGCCCTGGGCGTGAACACCGACGCCTACCAGCCGCTGGAGCGCGAGCAGCGGCTGACGCGCCAGGCGCTGGAGATCCTGCTGCGCTTCAGGCATCCGGTGCACATCATCACCAAGGGTTCGCTGGTGCTGCGCGATCTCGACCTGCTGGTGCCGCTGGCCGAGCAGAACCTGGTCAGTGTGTCGGTGAGCCTGACCACGCTTGATGACGAGCTCAAGCGCATCATGGAACCCCGGGCTGCCTCGCCGTCGGCGAGGCTTCGCGTGTTGCGAACCTTGCATGAGGCCGGTGTGCCGGTCAGCGTGATGTGCGCGCCGATGATTCCCATGGTCAACGACATGGAGCTCGAGCGCATGCTCGAGGCGGCGCGCCAAGCGGGCGCGGCCTCGGCCGGCTACGTCCTGCTGCGCCTGCCCCACGAGGTGGCGGAGCTGTTCGAGGACTGGCTGGCCGAGCATTTCCCGCAACGCGCTGCCCATGTGATGAGCCTGGTGCGCCAGTCACGCGGCGGCAAGGATTACGACAGCCGCTTCGGCAGCCGGATGCGCGGCGAAGGCCAGTTCGCCGAGCTGCTTTCCCAGCGCTTTCGCCTGGCCTGCAAGCGGCTTGGGTTCAACCGGCGCGATCAGAACTTCGGGCTCGACTGCAGCCGTTTCGCCCCGCCGGGGCAGCAGATGAATCTGCTCTAACGGCTTGAAACAAAGGCCGAACCCAATTGGCCATTCGGATGACCGACAAATGAGCGGGCTGCAGGGGGCGGCTTACGGAGCAGGCCGAACAAGTTCGGCCCTACGTAACCAGGTATGGCCGCTTGCCTGTAGGGCCGAATTCATTCGGCCATTCCCCCAAACCGAAACCGAACGAGCGATAAGCCGATGCCACACCGGCCGGAGGTTGCGGTGGACGATGAAGGGGCATCCACCTGCGCGCCTCGGAACTCTTCCCCAGCGCCACCGCACCAATCATGACGGGACGACGGGCTCCCGCATCGGTGGAGGCAATATGGATTGGATCGACCTGCTGCAATGGCCGGCGATGGTAGTGACGGTAATCGCGGCGTGGCTGATCGGCTCGCTGCGGCCGGGGCGCCGGACGGTGGGTTTCTGGTGCTTCCTGGCGAGCAACCTGCTGTGGGTCATCTGGGGGCTGCATGCCGGTGCCTGGGCGCTGATCACCCTGCAGGTGTGCCTGGCACTGATGAATATCCGCGGTGTGAAGAAGAACGATGGCAGCGCCCAACCGGCGAATGTGGCGGCGGACCGCTCTTAAATTGCCAGTCATCGATCGCTGTCTATACTCCCAAGCGTAGGGGTACTGAGTGCAATCCGACTGTGCGTGCAGGCAAGGGATTGGTCACCGGGGTCTCGGTGGCTAGCCAGGGCAGATCGGTCTGATCGAAAACGTAGCTGACACCACCGTGGCAGTGCTCCAGGCCGCGGGTCAGCCGATTTTTGGCGGAGCGAAACGGTCGGCGGGATAACAAGAACCATAAGGGGAACCCGCAATGTCTCGACATCCAAAATTCTGGATGAGTCTCGGGCTGTGGTTATTGTTCGGCCAGGCGCACGCCGCCTGGGAAGTGAACATGCCAGCCGGCGTGACCGACGTCAGTCGCTCGGTATTCGACCTGCACATGGCGATCTTCTGGATCTGCGTGGTCATTGGCGCGCTGGTGTTCGGCGTGATGTTCTATTCAATGTTCGCGCACCGACGCTCCAAGCGTCAGCAATCCGCCAACTTCCACGAGAACACCAAGGTCGAGGTGGCCTGGACGGTCATCCCGCTGCTGATCCTGGTGGGCATGGCGATTCCGGCGACCCGTACGCTGATCCATATCTACGATTCCACCGAATCCGACGTCGATATCCAGATCACCGGCTACCAGTGGAAGTGGCACTACAAGTACCTGGGTGAGGACGTCGAGTTCTTCAGCAACCTCACCACGCCACGCGACCAGATCAACAACCTGGCGCCCAAGGGCGAGCACTACCTGCTGGAAGTGGATGAACCGATGGTGATTCCCACCGGCGCCAAGGTGCGCTTTCTGATCACCGCCGCCGATGTCATCCACTCCTGGTGGGTGCCGGCGCTGGCAGTGAAGAAGGACGCCATCCCCGGCTTCATCAACGAATCCTGGACCCGCGTCGAAGAGCCGGGCATCTACCGCGGCCAGTGCACCGAGCTGTGCGGCAAGGATCACGGCTTCATGCCGGTGGTGGTGGATGTGCGCTCGCCGGAAGACTACGCCGCCTGGCTCGGCGAGAAGAAGGCCGAAGCGGCCAAGCTGGCCGAGCTGACCAGCAAGGAATGGACGATCGAGGAGCTGACCGAGCGCGGCGAGCAGGTCTACAACACCGCTTGCGTCGCTTGCCACCAGGCCTCGGGCGAGGGCATGCCGCCGACCTTCCCGGCGCTCAAGGGCTCGCCGATAGTCACCCAGGACATCGAGGCGCATATCGACATCGTCGTCAACGGCAGCCCGGGTACCTCGATGGCGGCGTTTGGCAAGCAGCTGTCGGAAGTCGATCTGGCTGCGGTGATCACCTACGAGCGCAACGCCTGGGGCAACAACACAGGCGAGATGGTCACGCCGAAAGACGTGCTCGACTTCAAACAGGCCGAAGAAGCCACCCAATAGAGGAAGACGGCGATGAGTGCAGTGATCGACGACCATGGTCATGCCGGGCACGACCATCACCACGGCCCTGCCAAGGGGCTCTCGCGCTGGCTGATGACCACCAACCACAAGGACATCGGCTCGATGTACCTGTGGTTCAGCTTCGCGGCCTTCCTGCTGGGCGGTTCCATGGCGATGGTGATTCGCGCCGAGCTGTTCCAGCCGGGGCTGCAGATCGTGCAGCCGGAATTCTTCAACCAGATGACCACCATGCACGGCCTGATCATGGTGTTCGGCGCGGTGATGCCGGCCTTCGTCGGCCTGGCCAACTGGATGATCCCGCTGATGATCGGCGCGCCGGACATGGCCCTGCCGCGGATGAACAACTTCAGCTTCTGGCTGCTGCCGGCGGCATTCGGGATGCTGGTCTCAACGCTGTTCATGGAGGGTGGCGGGCCTAACTTCGGCTGGACGTTCTACGCCCCGCTGTCGACGACCTACGCGCCGGAATCGGTGACCTTCTTCATCTTCGCCATCCACCTGATGGGCATCAGTTCGATCATGGGGGCGATCAACGTCATCGCCACGGTGCTCAACCTGCGTGCACCGGGCATGACGCTGATGAAGATGCCGCTGTTCGTCTGGACCTGGCTGATCACCGCCTTCCTGCTGATCGCGGTGATGCCGGTGCTGGCCGGCGTGGTGACCATGATGCTGATGGACATCCACTTCGGCACCAGCTTCTTCAGCGCGGCGGGCGGCGGCGACCCGGTGCTGTTTCAGCACGTGTTCTGGTTCTTCGGCCACCCCGAGGTGTACATCATGATCCTGCCGGCGTTCGGCGCGGTCAGCTCGATCATCCCGGCGTTCTCGCGCAAGCCGCTGTTCGGCTACACCTCGATGGTCTATGCCACCGGCGCGATTGCCTTTCTCTCGTTCATCGTCTGGTCGCACCACATGTTCACCGTCGGCATCCCGCTGACCGGCGAGCTGTTCTTCATGTACGCGACCATGCTGATCGCGGTGCCGACCGGGGTGAAGGTATTCAACTGGGTGTCGACGATGTGGCGCGGCTCGCTCACCTTCGAGGCGCCGATGCTGTTCGCCGTGGCGTTCGTCATCCTGTTCACCATAGGCGGCTTCTCGGGGCTGATGCTGGCCATCGCGCCAGCCGACTTCCAGTACCACGACACCTACTTCGTGGTGGCCCACTTCCACTATGTGCTGGTGCCGGGCGCGATCTTCGGCATCTTCGCTTCGGCGTACTACTGGCTGCCCAAATGGACAGGGCACATGTACGACGAGACCTTGGCGAAGCTGCATTTCTGGATGAGCTTCGTCGGCATGAACCTGGCGTTCTTCCCGATGCACTTCGTGGGCCTGGCCGGCATGCCGCGGCGCATTCCGGACTACAACATGATGTTTGCCAACTTCAACATGATCTCGTCCGTGGGCGCCTTCATGTTCGGCGCCACCCAGTTGCTGTTCCTGTTCATCGTCATCAGGTGCATCCGTGGCGGCCCGGCTGCCGCGGCCAAGCCCTGGGATGGCGCCGAAGGTCTTGAATGGAGCGTGCCCTCGCCCGCGCCCTACCACACCTTCACCACACCGCCCGATGCGCACACGCTGCACGAACATCGGACGGGCCCGAAGCATGATTAGGTTAGAAGCCGCTGGGGGCTGGAGGCTGGAGGCTGAACGAGAGGTCGGCCAGGCTTTTCTGTCCGGACTCCAGCTCACCGCGTGGGTACGCTCTACGGCTTTTCGTCCAGCCTTCAGCTTCCAGCGCTCTTATCGCCTTTTAAGGGTGTTCCCATGAACACTGAGCTACCGCTTGCCCGTCTGGTCCGCCGCTTGCTGCTGGTCGTGGTGGCAATGTTCGCCTTCGGCTTTGCCCTGGTGCCGATCTACGACGTCATGTGCAAGGCCTTCGGCATCAACGGCAAGACCGCCGGCGCCTATCAGGGGGCGCAGACGGCCAACGAGGCGCGGGAAATTCGCGTGCAGTTCCTGGCCACCAATGCCGCTGGAATGCGTTGGGAGTTCGGCCCGGTCGCCGACCAGGTCCGAGTACACCCCGGCGCCACCCAGGAAATTCGTTTCATCGCCTACAACCCCACCGACAAACCCATGGCGGCCCAGGCGGTACCCAGTGTCTCGCCTTCGAGGGCCGCGGCGTATTTCCACAAGACCGAATGTTTCTGCTTCACCCAGCAGGTGCTGCAGCCGGGTGAGCGCATCGAGATGCCGGTGCGCTTCATCGTCGACCGCGACCTGCCGAGTGATGTGCATCACCTGACCCTCGCCTACACGCTGTTCGACATCACGTCCCGCCAGCCTCCGGTCGCCGCCCTGCCTGCGACCACGGCCAAGGAGAGTCTGCAATGAGCACCGAGACCCACGAGCAGTATTACGTTCCCGCCCAGAGCAAATGGCCGATCATCGCCACCGTCGCGCTGCTGGTTACCGTGTACGGACTGGCCAGCTGGTTCAACGACCTCAAGGCCGAACGCGCCGACTCCAACGGCCCGCTGATCTTCTTCGTCGGCGCGCTGCTGATTGCCTACATGATGTTCGGCTGGTTCGGCGCCGTGGTGCGCGAGAGCCGGTCCGGGCTATACAGCGCTCAGATGGACCGCTCGTTCCGCTGGGGCATGACCTGGTTCATCTTCTCCGAGGTGATGTTCTTCGCCGCCTTCTTCGGTGCGCTGTTCTACATCCGCTACTGGGTCGGCCCCTGGCTGGCCGGCGAAGGCGACAAGGGCGTCAGCAACATGCTCTGGCCCGGCTTCGAATACACCTGGCCATTGCTGAACAACCCCGACCCCGGCCTCTACCCGGCGCCGGAGGGCACCATCAGCCCCTGGGGCCTGCCGCTGATCAACACCATCCTGCTGGTCAGCTCCAGCTTCACCCTGACCTGGGCGCACCATGCGCTGAAGAAGGACCACCGCAAGCAGTTGAAGATCGGCCTGGCGCTCACCGTGCTGCTGGGTGTGATCTTCCTCGGCCTGCAGATCGAGGAATACGTCCACGCCTACAACGAGCTGGGGCTGACCCTCGGCTCGGGGATCTACGGGGCCACCTTCTTCATGCTGACCGGGTTCCATGGTGCTCACGTCACCATCGGTGCGATCGTTCTCACGGTGATGCTGGTGCGCATCCTGCGAGGCCACTTCAGTGCCGAACATCATTTCGGTTTCGAGGCGGCCGCCTGGTATTGGCACTTCGTCGACGTGGTCTGGCTGGGGTTGTTCATCTTCGTCTACGTGGTGTAGCGCAGCGCTGGACGCACTTTGTCACAAGCGACCGCAGCCATGATGCCGGACTAGCCCGGCCCCAGCTGGCCCGTGTAGAAACCCCAGCCGATCAGCGCCACGGCCGTTGCGCTGAGGACGACGCGGATGAACAGGGCCGTGACGACGCGGGAGGTTCGGCTCTCGTCCTGGACCAGGTAGAACAGGCCACTGAACAGACTGACCAGCGTGGCGACTAAGAGAGCAACAATAACCGCCTTGAGCATGAGCGGATCCACGACAGGGGTAATGGGGGTGGAGTATAGCCAGCCGTATCCACAGACAAGGGCGCCGGCGGTGAGCGGGTTCAGACCGGGGTGGGTGCCGACGCTGCTGGTGCTGGCACTGCTGCCGGTACTGATCTGGCTGGGCATCTGGCAGCTGGAGCGTGGCGAGCAGAAGCGCGAGATGGTGGCCCGCCAGGAAGCGCGTGCCCAGGCGGAACCGCTGTCGCCGGCACAGGTGGATGAAGTGGGCAGCCCGGCCTATAGCCGCGTCCATCTGCAGGGCAGCTTCGACGCCGAGCACAGCTTTTTGCTAGACAGCCGCACCCGCGACGGCCAGGTCGGAGTGGAGCTGCTACAGCCCTTTCAGGACCAGCCCAGCGGTCGCTGGGTGATCGTCAACCGCGGCTGGATTCCCTGGCCGGATCGGCGTGTCGCGCCGGTATTCGATACGCCTGATCAGTCCGTCAAACTCGCCGCCTGGGTCTACGCACCGGTGGGCAAGCCCTTCGTGCTCAATCGCGGCATGGCCGATGGCTGGCCCCGGCTGATCAATTACGTCGACATCGCCGAGCTGTGGGATGCGCTGGGCCGCGACGGCGTCGGCTACGAGCTGCGCCTGGAACCGGGCCCGGCGGCCTACCGTGCCGACTGGCCGATCACCAGCATGAGTCCGTCGCAGCACCTCGGCTATGCCGTGCAGTGGTTTGCGCTGGCCGCGGCGTTGCTGGCGCTGTTCATCTACTTCGGCGTGCACCAGGCACGGGAGACCCGAGATGCCAACCATGAATCCGACCCTCGCAAGTCCTGAGCCGCGGCGCGGCCGTGGTCGCCTGCAGCTGCTGCTGATCATCGCCGTGGTGCTGGGCCCCATGCTGCTTGCTTCGGCCATGTACCGCTTCGGTTTCTGGGTGCCGGAAAGTCGCAGCTATGACGGCGTGCTGATCGCCGACGGACAGGGGCGCGACGCGATTGGCGTGACGGCAACGAGCGAGCCGCGCTGGGAATTGCTGGTCACTGCGCCCCAGGGCTGCAACGAAGACTGCCGGCAGCTGGTCTATCTCGCGCGCCAGATCAACATCGGTCTGGCTCGCGAAGCCGCGCGCGCCGGGCATGCGCTGGCCGCCGGCCGGCCATTGGAGAGTGAATACGAGCAGCGCCTGCAGCGTGAATATCCGCAACTGGCGCGCTATCCGCTGGACGCCTCTGCCTATTCGGCCAACGCCGAAACGCCGGACGGACCACAGCTGTGGATCGTCGACCCGCTTGGCAACCTGGTCCTGCGCTACGAGCCCGGGGCCGATGGAAAGGCAGTCCTGGACGATCTGAAGTACCTACTGAAGATTTCGCAAATAGGCTGAAGAACAGCCGAAAGCTGGAAGCCTGAAGCCTGAAGCCTGAAGCCTGTAGCTTCGAAGCTGAAGCCGAAAGGAACGTCAAACCAATCCCTCTCCCCGCGGGAGAGCGCTGGGGTGGGGGAGGTAGCCAAGCCAACATCGGGTTCGGGATCAGCATCTCCTTCAAGCTTTCATGACGAGGACCTTATGCCGCACACACCACGCCCCGGATTCCGCCTCGCTGTATTCGCCACATTGCTGGCCGTGGTAGTCGTGCTGCTTGGCGCCTACACGCGTTTGACTCATGCCGGCCTCGGCTGCCCGGACTGGCCGGGCTGCTACGGTTTCCTCAGCGTGCCGATGAGTGAGCACAAGCAGAGCCTTGCCGCGCTGCGTTTCCCCGAGGCGCCGCTGGAAGTCGACAAGGGCTGGAACGAGATGATCCATCGCTATTTTGCCGGTGCCCTCGGCCTGGTGATCCTGGGGCTGGCGATACAGGCACTGCGCCGACGGGAGGAACCCGGTCGGCCGGTAAAGCTGCCGCTGTTCGTGCTTGCGGTGGTCATCGCACAGGCTGCGTTCGGCATGTGGACCGTAACGCTGCAGCTCTGGCCGCAGGTGGTCACGGCGCATCTGCTGGGCGGCTTCGCCACACTGAGTCTGCTGTTCCTGTTGTGCTTGCGGCTGTCCGGCGGTCTACCCGCCCTGCCTGCGCCAGTTCCGTCGAAGCTACGAGTGTTCGCCATGGCGGCGATGCTGCTGGTGATCGGTCAGATCGCGTTGGGTGGTTGGGTCAGCAGCAACTATGCGGCGGTGGCCTGTACGGATTTTCCCACCTGCCATGGCGAGTGGTGGCCGGCGATGGACTTTGCCAGGGGCTTCGATCCGACCCAGCACGACATCGGCCCCAACTACCTCGGCGGAATGCTGTATGGCGAGGCGCGCACCGCCATCCACGTCACCCACCGGCTCGGTGCCCTGGGCGTGACGGTGGTGCTGCTGGCGCTGGCCGGTGCGCTCTGGCGCCATGGACTTGGGCGCCTGGCCGGGTTGCTGGTGGCGGCGCTGGCGCTGCAGGTTGGCCTGGGTATCAGCAACGTGATGCTCAACCTGCCGCTCGCCGTGGCGGTGGCACATAACGGCGGTGGCGCAGCCCTGCTGCTGGCGCTGGTGCTGACCAATTACCGGCTTCGACTGCCATCGCCACAGGTGGCAACCGAGCGACCCGTTTCGAACAGCCTGGGCAGGCTCGACCTGCCCAGGGCCTGACAACAAGGAGAATCCCATGGCGACTCTGCTCAGCGAACACGGCGCCCGTGCCACCTGGCGAGATTACCTCGAGCTGACCAAACCTCGGGTGGTGCTGCTGATGCTCATCACCTCGCTGGTGGGCATGTTTCTCGCGACCCGAGCGGGAGTGCCCTGGACGGTGCTGCTGTTCGGCAACCTCGGCATCGCGCTGTGCGCCGGCGGCGCTGCGGCGGTAAACCATGTGGTGGACCGGCGGATCGATTCGGTGATGGCGCGCACCCACAAGCGCCCGCTGGCCGAGGGGCGGGTGTCACCGGCAGCGGCATTGACCTTCGCGCTCGCCCTGGGCGTTGCCGGGCTGGCGCTTATGCTCACCTTCACCAACGCCCTGGCCGCCTGGCTGACGCTCGCCTCGCTGATCGGCTACGCGGTGATCTACACCGGTTTCCTCAAGCGTGCCACGCCACAGAACATCGTCATCGGCGGCCTCGCCGGCGCCGCCCCGCCACTGCTCGGCTGGGTTGCTGTAACAGGCCAGGTGACTGCCGAGCCGTTGCTGCTGGTGCTAATCATCTTCGCCTGGACGCCGCCGCACTTCTGGGCGCTGGCCATTCACCGCAAGGCCGAGTACGCCAAGGTGAACATCCCGATGCTTCCGGTCACCCACGGCGAGCACTACACCAAGGTGCACATCCTGCTCTACACGGCGGCACTGCTGGCGGTCAGCTTCATGCCCTACGCCATTCACATGAGCGGTCCGCTGTACCTGGCAGCGGCTGCGGTGCTGGGTGCACGCTTCCTCTACTGGGCCATCGTGCTGTATCGGGACAGCCGCCCGCACGCGGCGATCAAGACCTTCAAGTTCAGCATCTGGTATCTGTTCGCGCTGTTCATCGCGCTGCTGGTTGATCATTATCTGCTGCTGAATATCTGAAGCCATCCAGCCCACAGGGAACTCCATGACGCGCATCCAGAAAACCGTATTCATCCTCGTCGCGCTGGTTGCGCTGGTCATCGGGTTGACGGTTTACCGGGTGCTCAACAGCGAACGGCAGGTCGACCCGACCCAACTGCTCGACGCTGGCATCGTGATTCTGCCGCAAGGACGCGACGTGCCGAAGCTGACCCTGACCAATCAGGACGGCGAACCGGTGCAGGTGGACCAGCTCGAGGGCAAGTGGACGCTGCTGTTCTTCGGCTACACCTTCTGCCCCGACATCTGCCCGGCGACCCTGGCCGAGCTGCGTCAGTTGCGTGGCCAGCTGCCGGATGAGGTGCGCGAGCAGTTGCGTCCGGTGCTGGTCAGCGTCGATCCGGCGCGCGACACGCCCGAGCAGCTCAAGCAGTACCTGGAGTTCTTCGGCGAAGGCTTCGTCGGTCTGACCGGCACGCTGGACGATATCCAGACCCTGGCCAACGGCGTCGGCATCCCCTTCATCCCCGGCGATACCAGCCGCGAGAACTACACCGTCGACCACAGCGGCAATCTGGTGATCATCGGCCCGGATGGCCGCCAGCACGGCTTCATCCGCGCACCGCTGAAAGTGCAGAAGCTGAGCCAGCAACTGCCGGCGCTGCTCAGCCGCAAGGAGTGATGCGCGTTCAGGTCCGGCAGCCGGAGCCTGCGGTGTGCTCGTCCAGCGGTTCCTCGCAGCCCAGCCCACCGTCGGGACGTGGACGCAGCCAGACGGGGCCGAGATAGCGGCAGGCGAGGATGAAAGCGCCCAGCCAGCCGAGGCCGGCGAGCAGGATCATGGCCTGCGCCGGCATGCCCGGCAGTCCCGAACCCGCCCGCAACAATGCCGCCAGCACCAGCGATAGCGTGGCCACCGGTACCCAGCGCCGCGTATCCAGCGCGTAGCCGCTGTGGGTGCGCCCGGCGATGCACAGCACGGCAAGAATCGATACCCCCATCGCTCCCACCGTCAGCAGGTGTCGCCCGGCACTGATCGAAATCCCGTCGAAAAGCAGCGCCACGCCGAGCGCGGCATAACCCAGGGCCATCAGCCAGTAGACGCTGTAGAGCATCAGCGCCCAGCGTTCGAGCAGCGCGCGGCCGACGTGCCAGTCGTTCAGCAGGTTGAACGCCGCCGCCGCAGCAGCGAAGGCCAGCCAGCCATTGAGCGCGCCGGGTAGCGCCAGCCATTCGCCGAGGCTGAACAGCGCGATGCAGAAGATCGCCAGGTTGCGCCGTGGTGGCCGGGCACGGTAGTCCTCGTCCACCTCATGCCCCGCGTCGCGACGCGCCTCGATGGCGTCGTTGACGATGCGTATGGAGATGCGGCTCATCGCGACCACGATCAGCACCATCAGCACACCGATGCCGGCATGCAGCCAGCGCATGGGATAGACCCCGCGCAGCACGTCGAAATAGAAACCGGCGGTGACCAGCGCCAGCGCACTCAGGCCGCCGAAGAACCCCCACTGGCGTCGCAGCGGATCGCCCAGCAGGCGTGGTGTGAGCAGCAGCGGCAGGGCCAGGGCGAAGCCGAGGTTGCACAGTGCCGCGGGCCATGGTCCGAGCGGGCCGGACAACCAGAACGTCAGACGCGCTGCCAGCCAGAGCGACACGAACGTCAGCCCGACGCGCCGGCCGAAGGGCGCTGTGGCGGTGAATTCGGGCACAGCCGTCAGCACGAACCCGGCCACCGCGGCGAGGCCGAAGCCAAGCAGCAGCTCGTGGGCGTGCCACACCAGCGGGCCGCCGGGCACTGGTGGAAGCGGCATGCCCAGGCCGAGAAAGCCCAGCCACAGGGCGATGCCGAGCATCGCCAGCAGTACGGTGACCAGGAACAGCGGGCGGAAGCTGCACAGCAGCACGGGCCAGTCGGTCAGCTGTCGAGAGGAGAGCTTCAGCATCTTGAGCGCGCTCGGGCTGGTGAGGAGGTGGCCGATATCTCGCGCAAGGCACTGTCGCGATGTGCCGCAACGGCGCCGGCCGAACGCGTGGTCAGCCCGAAGCTGTTGCGCACTGCAGGCAGCTGCAGCAGTTCGGCGGTCTGTCGATATATCCAGGCATCGTCGCGTTGCGCCGCCGGCAGGTCGAGCGCCAGGCGGCTGA